>Ga0272482_10000337_pt1 | contig 14642 bp, 14 predicted proteins | sample RVTome_8_FD_192427 | JGI IMG/M metagenome (GOLD analysis project Ga0272482, IMG submission 192427) | Soil microbial communities from uranium-contaminated site in the Upper Colorado River Basin, Wyoming, United States - RVT160D0 (version 2) ...
GGTCCTGGAGCAGGTCCATGCGGCCCGACACCAGGACCACCACCTCCTCGCCCCGGGGGTGGCGCTCCCAGGAGGTCCACGACTCGGCGGAGTCGAACATCACCACCAGCCGGCCCTCGTCGCCGTCGCCGTCGAAGCGCTCGACGTAGGCGGCCAGGGCGGCGGGGTCCCAGGAGAAGTCGGGCATCGGGGTGGCGGTGGCGTCGAGGCCCAGGTGGAGGGCGGCGCCCTCGAGCAGGTCGACGGGTTCGGCGGTGGCGACGGCGGGTTCGGTCATGGCTCCGACGGTACGGATCCGACCATCCCCCGTCTTGGAAGAATGTGATGCGACAATGGCCGACCGGTCTGGACAGATCGGCTGGAGCACTGCACACTTCGGAGCATGGACGAGAAGCCGTCCGACGTCGGCGACCCTGCCGAACGTCCCGACGAGAAGCCGGTGCCGAAGATCCCCCTCACCTCGAAGGCCACTGAGGGCCCCGCGCCCGCGTTCTACTCGGCGCACGCCGCCGTGCTCGCGGTCGAGTCGGCACCGGTGCTGGGTGCCGTGCCCGTCCGGCAGCCGGAGCCCGAGGGCGCGCCCGCCAAGGCGCCCGTCGTGCGCCGCAGCAGGGTGCGTCGCCACCGGGTGCTCATCGGCGACGCCCGCCACAACGGCCGCTACGTGCGGGCCACGTGGCACGCCGAGGACCGGGTGTTCGTGATCAGCACGTGGGCCGACGAGGTGTGCACCGGTGCGGTGCGCCTGCCCGCGCACAAGGCGCCCGAGCTGATCAACCTGCTGTCCGACGGTCTGGGCGACGCCCTCGACCCGCGGCAGGTGGTCGAGCGGCGGGCGCCGTCGCCGATCGAGTCGGCGCAGGTCCAGGTGCTGGGCATGAAGGCCCGGGTGCTCCGCAAGCTCCGCGAGGCGGCCGCCCAGGCCACCACCTCGCTGCGGGCCCGCGAGGTCACCGCGCTGGCCAAGGTCCACGAGTACAAGCGCCGCCCCCAGCCGTAGGCCCCGGGCCTCGAGCCCGGCCGAGGCTCAGTCGAGGCCCTGCAGGCGGCGGGCCGCCGTGCGGTGGCGGCGGAGCACGTCGTCCACCCCCGGCACCCGCAGCTCCCCGGACTCCACCACGGCCCGCCCCGCCACCACGGTGTGGTGGGCGGCCACGGGACCGCAGCGCAGCCACGCCTCCACCGGGTCGGTGAGGGCGCCGGCGAAGGCCAGGCCGTCGAGCCTCCAGGCCACCAGGTCGGCGGCCGCGCCCACGGCCAGCACGCCCAGCTCACCGAGCCGGCCCAGGCACTGGGCCGAGCCCCGGGTGCCGAGGTGGAGGGCGTCGCGGGCGGTGAACGTGGTGGGCCCGCCCCGCTGGCGGCCCAGGAGCATGGCGTTGCGTGACTCCATCCACAGCGTGGCCGAGTCGGTCGACGACGAGCCGTCACAGCCCAGGCCCACCGGCACCCCGGCGGCCCGGAAGTCGGTCACCGGGGCGATGCCGCCGCCGCCGATCATCATGTTGGAGCTGGGGCAGTGGGCCACGCCGGTGCCCCAGCGGCCCATGCGGGCGATCTCGTCGGCGCTGGGGTAGATGCAGTGGGCCACCCACGACCGGTCGGTGGCCCAGCCCACGTCCTCGAACAGCTCCAGGGGCCGGCAGCCGTAGACCTCCTGGCAGTAGGTGTCCTCGTCGGGGTCCTCGGCCAGGTGGGTGTGGAGGCGGACGTCGAGGCGCTCGGCCAGCTCGGCGGTGCGCTTCATCAGCTCGGGGGTCACCGAGAACGGCGAGCAGGGGGCCAGCGCCACACGGACCATGGCGCCGGGGGCGGGGTCGTGGTGCCGGGCCACCGCCTCCTCGGAGGCGGCGAGGATGGTGTCGTCCTCCTGGACCACCGAGTCGGGCGGCAGGCCGCCGTCCTTCTGCGAGCGCGACATCGAGCCCCGGGTGGGGTGGAAGCGCACGCCCAGCTCCTGTGCCGCCGCGATCTCGGCGGTCAGCAGGTCGCCGCCCCCGGCCGGGTGGACGTAGAGGTGGTCGGTGGAGGTGGTGCACCCGCCCAGCGCCAGCTCGGCCAGGCCCACCCACGCCGAGAGGTACGACGCCTCCTCGTCGAGCAGCGCCCAGCGGGGGTACAGCGTGGTGAGCCAGTCGAACAGCGACGCGGAGGTGGCCGGCGCGTAGGCCCGGGTGAGGTTCTGGTAGATGTGGTGGTGGGTGTTGATCAGGCCCGGTGTGACCAGGCAGCCGTCGGCCCGGAGCATCCGCGTGGCCGGGGGCGGCGGGTCGCCGGCGCCGCCGAGGGCCGTGACGAACCCGCCGGTGCAGGCCACCCAGCCGCCGGCCAGCTCCCGCTGGTCGTCGTCCATCGTCACGACCAGGTCGGCGCCGACCACCAGGAGGTCCACGGTGTCGCTCATAGGGCTCGGACGGTACCCGGCCCCCGAACGCCACGTCGGGTGGCGGTCGAGGCGCCGGTCGCGAGTTCACGCTGACGCAACGTGCGGGCAACCGCCGTGTGACGGACCCGCGTCAGAGTGATCCCCGTGGCCATCGCCGACGAGCCCGTACCCCCCGAGACGGTCCTGTGCGTCGGCATGGCCACGGGTCTGCTGGTTGTGACTGAGACGCCTCCGTGGCCCGGCGCTGCGACTTCCCCCGAGTCGCCCGCCCGGTCACGGGGCGTCGAGGTCCCCTGAGAGGGACCGGTGCGAGAGCTCCTCGACGACCTCGAAAAGTGGCGCCGGGAGCAGGTGAGGGTCGCTCTCGCCCGGGTGGTCGACCTCGACGGCTCGGCCCGCGTCCCCGGCGCCGCCATGGCGGTGAGCGAACGGGGTGAGGTCAGCGGTTCGGTGTCGGGCGGGTGCGTGGAAGGCGCAGTCGTGGCCGAAGCCCTTAGAGTCCTGCAGATGGGACGACCCAAGCTCGTCACCTTCGGCTACAGCGACGATCAGGCCTACTCGGTCGGGCTGACCTGCGGCGGACAGATCCACGTCTTCCTGGAACCGCTCGACTGGTGAGTCGGGCGCCGCACCCGACCCTCTACCAGCAGCTCGCCACCGCCGTCCGGGCTGCCCGTCCCGTCGCGCTCGTGACGGTGGTCGACGGCCCCCAGGTCGGCGGCAAGCTGCTCGTGTTCGGCGACGGGGCCGAGACCAAAGACATCGTCATCGGCAGCCTGGGTGGGCCGCCCGAGCTCGACCGGCGGGGTGAGTGGGAGGCCCGGGGTGCCCTGGCCAAGGGTGGCACCCGCCTGGTCGACGACTGCCTGGGGAACACCCTGTTCGTCGAGGCGTTCGTGCCCGCGCCGCAGCTGGTGGTGTTCGGGGCGATCGACTTCTCGGCGGCGCTGGTCCGGGTGGCCAAGGTGCTGGGCTATCGGGTGACCGTGTGCGACGCCCGGCCCGTGTTCGCCACCCGCCTGCGGTTCCCCACCGCGGACGAGGTGGTGGTCGACTGGCCCGACCGCCTGCTGGCCCGGGTCGGCCCGGCGCTGGGCCCCCGGGACGCCGTGTGCGTCCTCACCCACGACGCCAAGTTCGACGTGCCCGCCATCGTCGCCGCCATGCGCACCGACGTCGGCTACATCGGGGCGCTGGGCAGCCGCCGCACCCACGCCGAGCGGCTCATCCGGCTCAAGGAGGCGGGCGTCGACGGCGACGACCTGGCCCGGCTCCGGTCGCCGATCGGGCTCGACATCGGGGCCCGCACGCCCGAGGAGACCGCCATCGCGATCTGCGCCGAGATCGTCGCCGACCAGACCGGGAGCAGCCCGGCCCGACTCAGCCAGACCGACGGTCCCATCCACCGGCGCCGTTGACGCGTCGAGGTCGCGGGAGCAGCTACCGTCGGGTTCGGGACGTACTAGGGGGAGACCACGAGGGTGAGCACCGCCCATCTCTCAGCGCAGCAGGACAACGGTGCGTTCCGGCACGAGGCCTTCCTCTACAGCAGCCTCGACGAGTTCCTCGCGGTGGCGGTCTCCTACATCACGGGCGGCCTGGCCGACGACATGCCGGTGCTGGTACTGCTCGACCCGGTGAAGATCGAGGCGCTGCGGCCCCACCTGCCCGCCGACCCGCGGGTCTACTTCGCCGACATGGGGGTGGTCGGGCGCAACCCGGCCCGCCTCATCCCGCTCTGGTACGACTTCGTGGCCTCGTTCCAGTCGCGCCCCCGCCCGCTGCGGGGCCTGGGCGAGCCTTTCGGCCGGCCCCGGGCCGCGGCCGAGCACGACGAGTGCGAGCAGCACGAGTCGCTGGTGAACCTGGCGTTCGCCGCGTTCCCGGCGTTCTGGCTGCTGTGCGCCTACGACGTCAACAACCTGAAGCCGCGGGTGGTCGACTCGGGCCGCTGCACCCACCCCTTCATCCTCGAGGGTGGGGCGCACCGCACCAGCCCCCAGTACCGCGACATCGCCGCGTCGCCCCATCCGTTCGGGACGCCGCTGGTCGACCCGCCCAACGACGCCTTCCGCATGGAGTTCGGCATCGGGCAGCTGCGGGTGCTGCGGACGCTTTCGGCGCACTACCTGAGCCTCACCGGTCTCGACCGCGAACGGATGGACGACCTGGTGCTGGCCATCAACGAGGTGGCGACCAACAGCGTCCAGCACGCCGGCGGCCACGGCACGCTGCGCATCTGGCAGGAGGGCACCACGGTGCTGTGCGAGGTGCGCGACGACGGCTACATCACCGACCCGCTGGTGGGCCGGCGCACCCCGGGTTTCGGCGACGAGGCCAGCCGGGGGTTCTGGGTGGTGAACCAGCTGTGCGACCTGGTGCAGATCCGCTCGTCGCCGGCGGGCACCGTGGTCCGCATGCACATCCAGGTGTAGTCCCGCACCACAAAACTTCGCAGCGCCACTGCAACATTGGAGCCCTGACCCGGCAGTCAATAGATTCCGGGTCATGGAGCTCAACGGGATCTCAGCCATCGTCACGGGCGGGGCCTCCGGCCTCGGCGCCGCGACCGCCACCCTCCTCGCCGAGCGCGGCGCCCACGTGGTACTGGCCGACCTGGACCGCCAGCAGGAGAAGGGCGACGCGCTGGCCAAGGAGCTCGGCGGCGTCTTCGTGCCCTGCGACGTGACCGACACCGACCAGGTGATCGCGGCCGTCGAGGCGGCCAAGGAGATGGGCCCGCTGAAGGGCCTGGTCACCTGTGCCGGCTTCGGCTGGGCCACCCGCACCATCGGCAGGGACGGCCAGTACGGCTCGGCCCACGACCTCGGCATGTTCAGCAAGGTCATCGAGGTCAACCTGATCGGCACCTTCAACTGCATCCGCCTGGCCGCCACGGCCATGTCGCAGAACGAGCCCAACGAGGACGGCGAGCGGGGCGCCATCGTCACCGTCGCCTCGGTGGCGGCCTTCGACGGCCAGATCGGCCAGGCCAGCTACTCGGCGTCGAAGGGCGGCGTCGTCGGCATCACGCTGCCGGTGGCCCGCGACCTGTCGGCCGTCGGCGTGCGGGTCAACTGCATCGCCCCCGGGCTCATCGACACGCCGATCTACGGCGAGGGCGACGCCAGTGAGCAGTTCAAGGAGAAGCTCAAGCGCGACGTACTGTTCCCCAAGCGCCTGGGCGAGGGCGAGGAGTTCGCGTCGATGGCGGCCGAGCTGCTGGCCAACAGCTACATGAACGCCGAGGTCATCCGGGTCGACGGCGGCGTTCGCATGCAGCCCAAGTGACCCGCGAGTAGCCTCCGGTCTGCCCGTGAGGGCGGGCTACTGGGGCCTCGACAGGGGGACGTGAGGGCAGGTGCGCACTCGGGCGCTACCACCGACCGCGACGTACATGGCGCTCGACGTGGTCGCCGTGGCGGTGGCCGCGGGCGTCGCCCACCTGATGCGCTTCGGCCTGACCACCGGCACCCGCCTGCCCGGCGCCGACATCCCCTACGTGCTCATCGCCCTGGCCAGCCTGCCCGCCTGGGTGGGCGTGCTGGCCGCGGCGGGGGCCTACGACCGGCGCATCCTCGGCTCCGGCACCGACGAGTACCGCCGGATCCTCAACGGCGGGGTGCACTGCCTGGCCGTCGTGGCCGTGCTGCACTTCGTGTTCCGCCTGGTGTTCGCCCGCGGCTGGGTGGGCGTGATGATCCCGGTGGCGGTGGTGCTGCTGGTGCTCGAGCGCTACGGCGTGCGCCGCTGGCTGTACTTCCAGCGGGGCCGGGGCCGGTTCGTGCACCGCATCCTGCTGGTGGGCTCCGCCCCGTCGGTGGTCGACGTGGGGGAGCACCTGGCCCGGGCGTCGTGGTCCGGGTACCGGGTCGTCGGTGTGTGCGTCGACGTGCCCGACGGCGACGAGGAGCACCTGACGATCGCCGGTCGCCGGGTCCCGATCGTGGGCTCGTCGGCCGACGTGCGCCGGGCGCTGGTCGACTGCGACGCCGACGCGGTGGCCATCACCGACGAGTCGGCGCCCGGTGAGCTGCACGAGCTGGCCGAGTCGTTCGACCCGCCCGACGTCGAGGTGCTGGTGGCCCCGGCGATCACCGACGTGGCCGGGCCCCGCACGGTGGTCCGCCCGGTGGCGGGCATGCCGCTGCTCCACGTGGAGGAGCCGACGTTCGCCGGTCCCGAGCGGATCCTGAAGGCGGCGATGGACCGGGTGCTGGCCGCCGTGGGCCTGCTCTTCCTGTCACCGCTGTTCCTGGCCATCGCGGTGGCGATCCGGCTCGACACGCCAGGGCCGATCTTCTTCCGCCAGGGCCGCATCGGGCTGGGGGGCCGGCACTTCGCCATCGTGAAGTTCCGGACGATGGTGGTCGACGCCGAGGCCCAGCGGCACCGCCTGCACGACCGCAACGAGGCCGACGGCCTGCTGTTCAAGCTGCGGGCCGACCCCCGGGTCACCCGGGTGGGGCGGGTGCTGCGGCGCTGGTCGGTCGACGAGGTGCCCCAGCTGTGGAACGTGCTGCGGGGCGAGATGTCGCTGGTCGGCCCCCGGCCGCCGCTGCCCACCGAGGTGGAGCAGTACGAGCACCACGTGACCCGGCGGCTGCTGGTGAAGCCGGGGATGACCGGGCTGTGGCAGGTCAGCGGGCGGGCCGACCTGGAGTGGGACGAGGCCGTACGGCTCGACCTCTACTACGTCGACCACTGGTCGCCGACCATGGACCTGGCGATCATCTTCCGCACCTTCAGCGCCGTGACCAAGGGCAGCGGCGCCTACTGCCCCCGGGACCGGTTGAGGCCCTGGTGGCGACGACGGCGCGTAGGGGTTCGTCACTGGCCGCGTCCCGGTTCTTCACCTAATGTCGCCACCTCATGAGCGGGCAGGACGGGCGGGGCTGAGCCGTGGCGGTGGGGGTGGCCGACCTCGTCGGTGACTGGATGACGTCCGGGCGCCGGACGATGCGGTCCCGGCAGACCCGGCTCATGATGTTCCGGGTGTCGGTGGCGGCGATGGCCGGGCTGGCCGCGGTGGTGTCCGACGCCGAGCCCACCGGGATCGCGTCCCTCGACAAGGCCTACGTGGCCGCGCTCGCGGCGGCCGTCGCCTACTTCGGGGGCTCGGCCCGGCGCTGGACCTGGTTCCTGCCCGCCGGCTGCGGCGCGGCGCTGGCCGACGACGGCCAGGCGATCGCCCTGGCCGCGGCGGCGCTGGCGATCGGCTTCTGGTCGGTGCTCAGCGACTCCCGCACCCCGGCCCGCTCGTCGGTCGTCGTGGGCCTGGGCGTGGCATCGTGCCTGCTGGCCGGCCCGGTCGAGTACCAGGGCGTGAGCGTGGCGATCGTGGCCGCGTTCCTGCTCCCGGTGGTCGTGTCGGGCTACCGCAACACCAACCGGCGGGCCCAGCACCGCGCCCGGCAGGTGGTGCTGGCGCTGACTGGCCTGCTGTTCGTGGTGCTGGCCGGCGGGGCGCTGGCCCTGGTGCTGGTGGGCAGCGACCTGGTGCGGGGCATGGAACTGGCCGACGAGGGGATCGTCGCCGCCCAGGACGCCGACGACGAGCTGGCCGCCCGCCGCCTCGACGAGGCCGCCCGCCGGCTCGACGCCTCCTCCACCACGCTGGAGAGCTGGTTCGTGAAGCCGGCCCGGGGCCTGCCCGTGGTCGGCCCCAACCTGCGGGCGGTCGAGCGCCTCACCGACGACGTGGGCAACCTGGCCAGTGTCACCGCCGCCGCGGCGGCTGCCGCCGACGTCGACCAGTTGCGGTTCAGCGACGGCCGGCTGGCCCCCGAGGCCGTGGAGACCGTGGGCAAGACGCTCGACGACGTGGCCGGGTCGGTGCGCCAGGCCCAGTCGTCGGTGGCCGAGGTGCAGTCGCCGTGGCTGCTGTCGCCGGTGTCGGGTCGGATGGACGAGCTGTCCAGCGAGCTGACCGACAACCTCCCCGACGTGAACTCGGCCCGTGACGCGGTCCACGTCGCCCACGGCCTGCTGGCCCCCGGGGGGTCGCGCCGCTACCTGGTGCTGTTCGTGACCCCGGTCGAGGCCCGGGGCCGCACCGGCTTCCCCGGCAACTACGCCGAGCTGCTGGTGGAGGACGGCAAGATCACGATGCCGCGCTTCGGCCGCATCACCGAGCTGGAGGAGGGCGTGCCGGGCGCCCCGCCCCGCACGATCACGGCGCCGGGCACCGAGGAGTACGTGGCCCGGTACGGCCCGTTCGAGCCCCAGCTGACCTGGCGCAACGTGACGATGTCGCCCGACCTCCCCACGGTGGCCAAGGTGGTGGCCGACCTGTACCCGCAGTCGGGCGGCGCTCCGATCGACGGGGTGCTCACCGTCGACCCGGCCGGCCTGGCGGCACTGATGCGGTTCACCACGCCGATCAGCGTTCCCGAGATCCCGGTCCCCCTCACCGGCGACAACACCGAGGACTTCCTCCACCTGCACCAGTACGTCGCCTACCCCGACACCAGCGAGCGCATCGACGTGCTGGGCTCGGTGGCCGAGCAGACGTTCCAGCAGCTGCTGTCGGCCGACCTGCCCAACCCCCAGGACTTCGTCGACGTGCTGGGCCCGGTGGTGAAGGGCGGGCACATCCAGTTCACGACCTTCGTGCAGGAGGAGCAGGAGTACTTCAACAAGATCCAGCTCGGCGGGGCCTTCCAGGCCAGCGCCGGGCAGGTGCTGGCGGTCACCACCAACAACGCCGCGGGCAACAAGGTCGACCTGTTCCTCCAGCGCAGCCTGCGCTACGACGCCATCTTCGACCCCGCCACCAGCATGGTCACCGGCAAGATCACCGTGCAGCTCCGCAACTCGGCCGAGGCCGCCTCCGACCTGCCCGACTACGTGGTCGGCAACCTGGTGGGCCTGCCCGAGGGCAGCAACCGGTCATACGTGTCGATCTACTCGACCCACACGCTCGACGGCGCACGCGTCAACGGGCAGCCGGTCAACCTCCAGTCGCAGACCGAGCTGATGACCAACGTGTACTCGACGTTCGTCGACATCCCGCCCAAGGGGACGGTCACGATCGAGCTCGACGTGCACGGCCTGCAGATGCTGCCGGGCTTCTACTCCACGAAGATCCTGCCCCAGCCGCTGGTGGAGACCGAGCAGGTGGAGTTCAACCTCACCGTGGGCGGCGACAAGCCGATCGACGCCGACGCGCTCGGGGCCGACGTCACCGTCGAGGGCCGCACGGTCCACTGGAACGGCCCGCTGACCCAGGCGGTCGACGTGTGGGCCGACACCACCGGCTCGCTGGCCGAGCAGCGGGCGGCGGTCTCCGGCACGCCCGCGGGTTAGCGGGGGCTCCGGTCAGGACACGGGACGGGGGTTGCGCTCGGCGCGCTTGCCCACCCACAGGCCGTGGTCGGCGAAGGCCAGCAGCTCCTCGTCGCCCGACGAGTCGCCGTAGGCCCACAGCTCCACATCGACGTCGTCGCCGTAGCGCTCGGCCAGCCACGCCTCGAGCCGCACGACCTTCTGCGGGCCCCGGCAGTTGGCCCCACCCACCACGCCACCGGTGAGCCTGCCGGCCGGGTCGCAGTCGAGCTCGACGGCCAGCACGTCGTCGATGCCCAGCTCCAGGGCCAGCGGCCGCAGGTAGGTGGCCAGCGATGCCGACACCAGCACCACCGGGTGCCCCTCGTCCTGGTGCCAGCGCAGGCGGTCGAGCATCTCGGGCCGGAGCAGCTCGATCAGCGTGCCGGCGTAGGTGCGGCCGTGCTCGACGAACCGGTCCTCGGTCCAGCCCCGGAACAGCCGGGCCACGGTGGCCAGCTTCATCTCGTCGCGGCCCCGTCGCACGCCGGTGTGCAGCGACCGTAGGCCGGCCACGGTGAGCCTCGGCCAGCCGGTGGCCGCCACCAGGAAGGGGACCATGGTGTCGCGGCGCGCCAGCGTCCCGTCGAAGTCGAAGGCCGCCACCCCCGGCCGGTCGGTCACGATGCTCTCCCGTCGTCGCTGTCGCTGCTGTCGTTGGCGCCGCCAGTCTGGTCGCTCTTCCCGAGCGCCGCAGCCAGCCCGGCGTCGACGTCCGGGTGGGCGAAGCGGAAGCCGGCACCCTCGAGGGCGGCGGGCACCACCCGCTGGCTGAAGAACGTCATCTCCTCGGCCATCTGGCCGCCCAGGACCAGCTTCAGGGCGAGCTCGGGCACGGGGATGAACGCCGGCCGGTGCAGCGCCCGGCCCAGAGCCTTGGCGAAGTCCTTGTTGCGGACCGACCCCGGCGAGGTGATGTTGACCGGGCCCTCGACGTCGCCGGCCTCGAGGAGGAACCGCAGCGCCGCCACCTCGTCGGCCAGCGTGACCCAGCTGAACCACTGGCGGCCCGACCCGTACGGCCCGCCCACCCCGAAGCGGAACGGCAGCACCATCTTGGGGAACGCCCCGCCCTCGGTCGACAGGACGATGCCGGTGCGGGCCAGCACCGTGCGGATGCCCGCCTCGCGGGCGGGCTGGGCCGCCTGCTCCCAGGCGATGACCAGGTTGGCGAGGAAGCCTCCTCCCGGGGGCTTCGCCTCGGTGAGCTCCTCGTCGCCGCGGTCGCCGTAGAACCCGATGGCCGAGCCCGACACCAGCACCGACGGCGGGGCGTCGAGCTCGGTGAGGGTCTGGGCCAGGAGCCCGGTGCCGCGGGTGCGGCTCTCCAGGACCTCCTGCTTGCGGGCGTCGGTCCAGCGCTTGTCGCCCACACCTGCGCCGGCGAGGTGCACCACGCCGTCGACGCCCTCGAGGCCGGACCGGTCGATGGTGCCGGCCAGCGGATCCCAGGCGATGGCATCGGGCGCCTCGGCCCGGGTGGGGGAGCGGACCAGCCGCACGACCTCATGGCCGTCGGCCCGCAACGACCCGGCCAGGGCCGAGCCGATCAGCCCGCCGGCGCCCGATATGGCAACGCGCATCTGTCGAACACCTCCGTTGGCGCCAGTAGTCTCCCGCGCTACGCCGACCGGAGGTTATGTGGTGTACAAGGAGTTCAAGGAGTTCATCTCCCGGGGCAACGTGATCGACCTGGCTGTGGCGGTCGTCTTGGGCGCCGCGTTCACGCAGATCGTGAACGCCCTGGTCGACGGTGTGATCACCCCACTCATCGGGGCGATCTTCGACTTCGACTTCAGCGGCTGGGGCTCCATGCTGAACGGCAACGAGATCCGTTGGGGCCTGGTGCTCGACGCGGCCATCAACTTCCTGCTCGTGGCCATCGCGATCTTCTTCTTCATCGTGAAGCCGATGAACGTCCTGGCCGCCCGCCGCCGGCGCGGCGAGGAGCCGGTGACGGAGGAGCAGCTGTCCGACGAGGCGGTGCTGCTGGCGGAGATCCGCGACCTCCTCCGCCAGCAGCGGGGCCAGCCCGGCACGGGTGCGGCCCCTGGTCCGGTGCCCGGACCGGGGCCGGTGCCGGGTCGGTAACCGGGCCGGCTAGTCGCGGATCTGCTGGGAGAGATAGATGTTCTCTCCCAGCTGCGCGACCAGCGACAGCTGGGTCTCCAGCCAGTCGATGTGCTCCTCCTCGGAGACGAGCATGCGCTCCAGGAGCTCGCGGGTGCCGTTGTCGCCCAGCTCGACCGCCTTGGCGATACCGGCGTTGAACCGGGTGACGGCGGTCTTCTCCATCTCCAGGTCGAGCTCGAACTGCTCGACCACCGTCTCGCCCAGGCGCACCGACCCCAGCCGCTGCAGGTTGGGCATGCCGTCGAGGTAGAGGATCCGCTCGATCACCTCGTCGGCGTGCTTCATCTCGTCGATCGACTCGTGCTTGGTGTGCTCGGCGAGGTGCGTGAAGCCCCAGTTGGACTGGATCTTGGCGTGGCCGAAGTACTGGTTGACGCTCGTCAGCTCGGCCGTGAGGACGTCGTTCAACAGCTCGATGATCTCGGGCGAACTCTGCATGGGAGTGGCTCCTAGGCGGCGGGTTGCTCCTGCTCGCCAGGGAGTGGGAGGTGGACGGCGAGCAGGGCAGCGATGGTAGGTCGGCATGACCCACAGCGCGTGCCAGCGTCACAGAGCGCGGCGACGTCGTCGACGCACAGGGCGCCGTCGGCGATCGCTGCTCGAACGCCCCGGTCGCTCACCACCCTGCAGTGACACACGATCATCGTTTGCCCACTCCGGTTCCGGAGATTCCCGAGATGCACCTCCCAGAACACCTCAGGACTCCCATGCAGTAGGCGGTAAGCATGCCTTACACCCACCCCGCCTTGTCAAGACCTGAAGGTCACCTCACCGCCGGCTGACCCGGGGTCGAGGCCGGGTCCGTCCGGGCCACGACCTGGCTAGGGGCTGGCTAGGGGCTGGCTAGAACGTCGCGATAGCGTCCCGATCATGCACGTGGTCATCGTCGGCTGCGGCCGGGTCGGCAGTGGACTCGCCCGTGTCATCGAGGACAGGGGTCACTCCGTTGCGGTGGTCGACAAGGATCCCCGTTCGTTCAGCCGACTCCACGAGGGGTTCAAGGGGGCCACGATCGCCGGGGTGGGGTTCGACCGGGACCGGCTGTCCGAGGCCGGCATCGCCGAGGCCGGGGCGATCGCCGCGGTCACGAGCGGTGACAACTCCAACATCCTCGTGGCCCGGGTGGCCCGCGAGAACTTCGGCGTCGAGAACGTCGTGGCCCGCATCTACGACCCGCGCCGGGCGGTGATCTACGAGCGCCTGGGCATCCCCACCATCGCCTCGGTGCGCTGGACCACCGACCGCATCCTCCACCGGCTCCTGCCCGACGAGGCCGAGAGTGTGTGGACCGACCCCAGCGCCGCCGTGGTGCTGGTCGAACGGCCGGTGGCCGCCAGCTGGGCGGGCAGTCCGCTGGACCAGATCGAGGTGCCGGGGGTGGCCAAGGTGGTGGCGCTGTCGCGGATGGGGGTGGCCCAGGTGGCCACGTCCGACATGGTGGCCCAGGACGGCGACGTCGTCTACCTGGCGGTCGACGCCCACAAGGTGCCTGAGCTCGACGCCCACCTGAGCGGGGCCATGGGCGCCGCGGAAGGAGCCCACTGATGAAGGTCGTCATCGCCGGTGGGGGCGCGGTGGGCACGTTCATCGCCGCCGAGCTCAGCCAGGCCGGGCACGACATCGCCATCGTCGAGATCGAGCCCCGCATCGCCGAGAAGGCCCAGCGGTCGGGCGAGCCCGCCGGCGTGCAGTGGTTCGTGGCCGACGCCTGCGAGGTCGACAGCCTCAGCCGCATCGGCGTGGCCGAGGCCGACGTGGTGGCCGCGGTCACCGGCGACGACGAGGACAACCTCGTGATCAGCCTGCTGGCCAAGCAGGAGTTCGCCGTGCCCCGGGTGGTGGCCCGGGTGAACAACCCCAAGAACGAGTGGCTGTTCAACGAGAACTGGGGCGTCGACGTGTCGGTGTCGACCCCGCACCTGCTGACCGCCCTGGTCGAGGAGGCGGTCAGCGTCGGCACGCTGGTGCGGCTGCTGTCGTTCGAGGGTGGGCGGGCCACGCTCATCGAGGTCACGCTGGCCACCGACAGCCCGGCCGCCGACCACGAGATCGTCGACCTCAAGCTGCCCCGCGACTCCACGGTGGTGGCCGTCGTGCGCCACGACCGGGTGGTGGTCCCCCGGGGCGACACCCGCCTGCTGGCCGGCGACGAGGTCCTCCTCATGGTCACCAGCGAGTCCCTCGAGGACGTCCGCAAGGTCCTCACCGGCGCCTGAGCCCCCTCGGGGGCGTGGGGTGCCCTAGCCTCCCGGCAGGGAGACTACGGGGGGTAATTTCATGGCGACCTTGCGGAAGCTCGCGGTCGGGGTGATCGGGGTGCTGGCGTTGGTGGTGGCGCTGCCCACCGCGGCGTCGGCCCAGGACCTCACGGTCACCGGGCCCTTCACCGCCACGGGCACGTTGGCGAGCGACGGGTGCGGGATCTTCCACCAGGTCGTCACCGGCGGCGGCGGCTGGACCGGGCTGGGCGACAGCGACTTCGTGCTCGACTTCTGCCTGGGCGACGAACGGGGCGACGGCCACCGACCCGCGGTCGGCACGTTCTCGGTCACCGCTCCCGACGGGACGCTGGCCGGTGACCTGGGCGGCACGATCGAGGCCGGCGGGCTCGGGCCCCGGTTCCCGCTCCACCTCACGCTCACGATCACCAGCGGCACCGACCGCTTCGCCGGCGCCACCGGCACCATCGCCATGGAGGGCTTCTTCGGGCCGGCGGCGCTCACGGCCGAGGGCACCGTCGACGGCACGGTGACCCTGGCGCCGCGGACGCCCGGCAGCGTGCGTGACTGCAAGCACG
>Ga0272482_10000338_pt1 | contig 14625 bp, 13 predicted proteins | sample RVTome_8_FD_192427 | JGI IMG/M metagenome (GOLD analysis project Ga0272482, IMG submission 192427) | Soil microbial communities from uranium-contaminated site in the Upper Colorado River Basin, Wyoming, United States - RVT160D0 (version 2) ...
CGCCGCCGAGGGCCTGCGCGGTCGCGTCGCCCCGGCCCACGATGAAACACGGCGGCGGGTCCGCTCCACCCGACGCAGGCAAGACGCACCCGACTTGCCTCGCCAACACGTCGAGCGGCGCACGATCGGCCGGGTCTACACCGCACCGGACGGCAGCGAGCACCGGCCGTCCATGTGGCTGTCGCTGACCCTCGACTCATACGGCCGGGTGCGCAACGACGGCACCCCGGTCGACCCTGACACCTACGACTACCGGCGAGCTGCCTGGGACGCGGTGAACTTTCCCCGGCTACTCGACCGGTTTTGGCAGAACCTGCGCCGCTGCGTCGGCTGGAACGTCCAGTACGCAGGCTGTGTCGAGCCGCAACGCCGACTCGCGCCGCACGCACACTTCGCGATCCGCGGCACCATCTCCCGGGCGGTGCTACGCCAGGTCGCCGCCGCCACCTACCACCAGGTGTGGTGGCCACCCGTCGACCAGCTCGTCTACACGCTCGACCGGCTTCCGAGATGGGACGAGGACTGCGGGGCGTGGGTCGACCCGGACTCGTGTACGCCGTTGGTCGCCTGGGGCGAAGTCCTCGACACCGTGGACGAGCCTGTGCACGTCGTCCGCTTCGGCGCCCAGGTCCACGCCGAGGGCGTCACCGCCGGCACCGTCCACGCCGACCGGACCATCGGCTACATCACGAAGTACATCACCAAGAGCGTGTCCGACTGCCACAAGCCGACCAGCGACCGGCAGCGCGAGCACCTCGACCGGCTCTGGCGCGAGCTCCGAGTGATGCCCTGCTCGGATCGGTGCGCGAACTGGCTCCTTTATGGCATCCAACCCAAAAAGGCACACGGCAAGCTCCGCCCCGGCCGTTGCAAAGGCCGCGTCCACCAGCGCGACACGCTCGGCATCGGCGGCCGGCGCATCCTCATCTCCCGCGACTGGTCCGGCAAGACACTCGCGGACCATCGCGCCGACGCTCGCGCGTGGGTTCGCCACCTCCTGGGCGTAAGCGTCACGGCAGAGGATGCCGACCCTGCGGCCAAGGCACCGGACGAGCCGACACCCTATGCCTGGGAGTTCGCTCGGCCCGACGACCCGGACGTCTCGCCGCTGCAACACCGGCTCCTGCGTGCGCTCGCAAGGCGTATGCAGTGGAGAAACGCGCTACTCGCAGCCAAGGACCGGGCCGCGCAAGGCTCGCCCGCTGTTTCGGTAACCGAAAACCGCAGGGCGATTCGCAGGGAGGAGTGACCACAGTGGACGACACTCTGATGACCGTGCCAGAGGTGCTGGCGGCGCTCAACAACGTCTCTCGCCGGACGTTCTACCGCTGGCGCGAGATCGGCGTTGCTCCGGAGTGCGTGCGGCTCCCGAACGGCGAGCTACGGGTGTGGCGCAGCGACCTGCGGGCCTGGCTTGAGCGGCAGCGGGAGACGGCAGCGTGAAGTCTCGCGACGTCCGTATACGGAAGATCCAGGTCAACGCACTGGCCAACAGGAAGAAGTCGTACACGGTGCGTTGGGTCGTCGCCGCCGATCCCAAGTCACGGACGTTCACGACTCGCGCACTGGCAGACCACTTCCGCTCTGACCTGATGCAGGCGGCGAACCGGGGCGAGGCGTTCGACACAGAGACCGGCCTGCCCGACTCGATGGTCCAGGCTGAGGAGGCGGTCACCTGGTTCGCCTTCGTCCTGCGCTACGTGGACATGAAGTGGCCCGGTGCGGCAGCGAAGTCGCGGGACAGCATGACCGATGCGTTGGCGACTGTGACGCCGACCCTGGTCCGTCCGTTGCCCGGCGCTCCGGACGTCGCGATCCTGCGTCGAGCACTGCGCGAGTACGCCCTGCCTCCGGCTGCTCGGCAACTCAACCGCCCACCGGACATCGCGGCGGCCTTGCGGTGGCTGGAAAGGGCCTCACTCCCTCTGCCGGACCTGACGGACGCCGCGGTGATCCGTCCAGCGCTGGACGCGCTCGGGCTCACCCTCGACGGTCGCCAGGCGGCGGCAACCACGACCAGGCGCAAGCGGTCGGTCTTCTACAACGTGCTTCAGTACGCGGTGGAGCTGGAGCTGCTGGACTACAACCCGGTGGACAAGCTCCGCGTGCGGTCGAACCGGCGAAAGGTCACCCATGAGGTCGACCGACGGGTCGTCGCAAGTACGCGGCAGGTACGCGAGCTGCTCGCGGCGGTGACCTACGTTGGCCGGCGAGGTAGGAACGGGCGACGCGGCGAACGCCTGTACGCGTTCTTTGCCTGCCTGTACCTCGCAGCTCTCCGTCCCGCCGAAGCGCTGGGTCTTCGGCAACGTGACTGCTACCTACCGGACGAGAGTTGGGGCGTTCTCACGGTCGAGAGGTCTCGGCCGGCGGCCGGCAAGCGCTACACCGACAGTGGCGAGGTACACGACGACCGTGGGCTCAAGCACCGGGGCGAGACGGAGACCCGCTCGGTGCCCATCCCTCCGGAACTCGTGGCGATCCTCCGCGAGCACATCGCACGCTTCGGCGTCGCAGTTGACGGTCGGCTGTTCCGCAGCGATCAGGGCAACGTCGTGGCGGCGTCCACATACTCGCGGGTGTGGGACGCGGCGCGGGCATTGGCCCTCCCGCCCGACCGGGCAGAGTCGCCGCTGGCCGGCCGGCCATACGACCTACGGCACGCAGGCGTCTCGCTCTGGTTGAACGCTGGCGTCCCCGCGCCAGATGTCGCCGAACGGGCGGGGCACTCCGTAGATGTGCTGCTCAGGGTGTACGCGAAGTGCATCGACGGCAACCAGGCAATCATGAACGCCCGGATCGAGGCGGCCCTTGCGGCGTGAGGTGGATGGTGGGATCCGGGAGCCGTGGCGAGCGCTGCGGCTCCCGTTCCGCGTGCACTCTGACCTGCGAAAACTCAGTCAAGATCATTGCACGTATTTTGCAGGACGGGCGACAAACGGCCGCCAGGAGCGGCATATGACTGCCTATGGTGACCAATCGACCGATTCAAGTACGGCCAGCTCAGAGGCCATTTTGCGAGATCAAAGAGGTGCCCCCGGCAAGATTCGAACTTGCGACACACGGTTTAGGAAACCGATGCTCTATCCCCTGAGCTACGAGGGCGCGAGGCTCTAGGCTACCTGCCAGCGGTAACCAACTGGCACCAGGGAGCCCCAACGGTCCCCAACCAGCACGCCGCCGACAACGGACCACACATGGACCCCACGGACCCGGCGTGACACGCCGGCCCTCCCTGAGGGTCTGGTATTACCATCGATCCCCAACTGTTACCGACAGTGCCCACCGCATTGGACCACACATGGAGGACACGCAAGATCAACGCTGGGCCGCAGTAGGCTGCCGCAAGATCAAAGACGTCGCTACCTCTTCCGCCCGCCTCTGACCTGGCCCCACATCCTGCGGACTATTGTCCGCCAGTTTCCGCCGATCACCGCTTAGATCATGAGCTTGGCCTGTGTAAACGTCGCCGAGTTCGGTCCATAGTGGACCTGGAGAACCCCAGGATGCTCGTCAATTCGCTCCGCCATCAGTCTGCCGAGGTCAGAACGAGGTAGTCGTATCCTGTCCGCAGCAGGAACGAAGCAACGGATTTTTGGAAGACGGCAGCTCAGTTGACCGTCCCCTGTCGCTGACCTGCGCTTTCCTTCGTGACATGGTCGCTGGCGGGCCTGGCCGTGCTCGGCATCTGCTCGATCGACGACCGCGTCGCACGGCGCCGAGGTCCTTGGATGCCGTCACTGCGCCCCGCCCTGGGGGCGACGATCATGGAGGACCGAGGCCCCGGATTTGCGGTCGCGCGGCGCCGCCCGGCGGTCATGCCGGGGTGGGCGATGCGAGCCCTGTCCGACCTGCTGGTTGACCGCAACGGCCTGCTCGGCGCAGGCGGTCTCCCTCGGGGGGCCGACGTCGGTTGCATCCATGCCCGGCGTGGGTGGCCGGGCGTAGCCCACGCGAGGTATGCGGTGTCGCCCGGGTACTTGCCGGCGTTGCGATCCTCGCCAGCGCGGTGGTCGGGCGCAGCACCTCGGCGGCCTGCTGTGGTGGCGATGCACCCCAGTCACAGTTGCCGATGCCATCGTCCGGTAAGGCCATTCCTTCTGGCGGAACGTGACTGCATGATGACGGAGTGGGATGGGTCAGGCGGAACAGGACGCGGCTCGCGGTCACCGCGGCCTGCCTGATCATTGCGGTGGCGCTCTGGACCGGCACCTTGTCCAAGATCGCGGAGTTGTTCACGAACAGCCAGATGAACGGCCCGCAGACCATCCTGGACGTCGGCGACAAGCTCGGCGGGATCATCGCCGCCGCGATCGCCGTGTGGACCCTCGCGCGACCCCAACGGACAGCCGCGGCACCGACCAAGTCCCAGGCCCTAACGGCTTCCTGGGGCGACGCCGCCGCGAGGTTCGTGGATCGGGAGACCGAGCGCTCGCGACTCCGGTGGGCCCTGCGCAGTCCCTGGACCCGCGTAATCGTCGTCGCCGGAGAGGAAGGCGTCGGCAAGACGGAACTCGTCCGGCGGGTGGTCGAGGAACTGAACCTCCCCTACCACCCGCACCTGGTGTCCCCTGCGGACCATCCCTCGGCGGACACCATCCTGCGGGACCTCACCGCGGGCGGCGATTCCGCCGAGCCACCCGGCCCACCCTTCGACGAGTCCGTGCTGGGTCGCCTGGAGAGGGCCTTCGTCCGCTACCGCTCGGAGCGCGCCGTCATCGTGATCGACAACGCAGAGCTCTTACTGGACCAGGATGGACACCTCGCGGATCTCGCTCTCGACGAGGCGCTCCAGGCACTCGCCACCGCCCGCCACCGCATCAGGGTCGTCCTCGTGACAAAGGTGCTGCCCCGTTCCTCCGGCGCGCACGAACGGTGGCTGCCGCGAAGGCCAATCACCGTACACGGTCTGCCCTTCGAATACTTCAAGACGATCGCCAGAGAAAGACCCGGCAATCATTCCCGCACGGCGGCCTCGCTCGACGACAAGACGCTGCGGCGCTTGTGGCGCGATCTCGAGGGCCGGCTTCGGCTCGCGGAACTCTTCGACGCCATCACGGAACCCCGAAAGAACCCGGACGCGGCGATTCTGGCCGCCGAGATGCGCGCCTGGGTCCGGCAGCGCGACGATATCGGGTACATCCGCGAGCGCCTGATCGGCCGGCTTCAGGAGACGCTCTCGCCGGAGGGAAGGAGGGTGTACGAGACTCTCGCTGCTTTTGCCGCTCCGGTCAGTGCCGACGACCTCGCCGCTGTCGTCAATCGGGCGAGCGAACCGACGATCGACCTAGATGACATCCGTTACGAGCTCGACGAGCTGAGCCGTCACGTCGTGCGGGAGGTCGACGGGCTGTACTTTCTCCCGATCAGGGAGGCGCGGCGCGTTCTCGACTGGGGCCGGATTCCGGATCCGGCCGAGGCCGAGCGAATCCGGTGGCTGCTGCGCTCCGCGGCGGTGCGACTAAAGCAGAATCGCGTCTCGTCAGTCGGGTCAGATCGGGCGGGGCGCGCGGCCTACTTCGCGGAAATCGACGCTTTTATGCGAGCGGGCTCGTACGTCGAGGCGTACAAGGCCATCACCGCCATCGACGGCGCTGACCACGGCAGGCCTGATATTCGTCTACGGTCGCGCAGAGAACAGATCGCCGCACACATCAGCGTCGACCTCCAGCCTACCAACTACAACATTCTCGGCTACCTGTACCACCGCGGCGGTGACTTCCCCCGGGCCGAGCGGGCGTTCAGGCGGGTGCTGGAGCTGGGCGGCGGCGTGCCCGGAATCGAGGCGACGGCCCGGCTTCACCTGGCCTGGCTGCATTGGTCGCGGGGGGAGGCCGGGGAGGCCTACGGGATGTTCGTGGAGGCGCTAGGTCTGGCGCCGGGCGAGCCGATGGTCGAGGCCAGCGCCCTAGAGGGCCTGGCGCGCGGCGCTCGGCGGCAGGTCCGCTTCACCGACGCGGTCGAGCTGATGGAGAAGGCATACGACGCGACCGCGGCCGCCTCGCCCCAGAGGCTCCCCGTCGCCGTCCGGCTGGCTCGTCTATACCTGGACGTGCAGCGGAACGACGACGCAAAGCGCGTCGTCGACGACGCCCGCGGAATCGAAGCCCAGTATCCGGACGATTCGCTGCGAGCGCTGTGCCTGGACGCGTTGGCGGATGTACAGCTCGCGCAGGACCACGACGACGAGGCGCTGTCGTCGGCCAGGCAGGCCCTGGATCTGGCGCTGCATAACCACGACCCGTTCACGGGGCTCCAGGCCCGCCTGACGATCTGCGTGGTGCGGCTCCGGAAGAAGCAGTGGCGCCGAGCCCGACGCGAAGCCGCGCTCGCTGAGCGCTACCGCGACGCCGAACGATCGCTGGTTTTGATGGCGATACGAGCCGTAGCCACTCGCCGGCTAAGGCGTCGCTCCGAAGCCCGGACCGCCTTCCACAATCTCCTGACCATGGCACGGAAGCGAACGAGCAACGACAGCGAGGACTTCGCCGCGTGGGAGCTCGCAGGGCTTGCGCTATGCGGCCTGCACCTGGAGGCTGGAGGACCGTCCATTCAGGAGGCCGTCGAGGCGATCAGCAGATCCCGGCCCGAGCCGTACCAGCCGGCGCCAGGGCATGCGAAGTTCATGGCGTTCCTGGTCAGGGAGACGGCAGCCGATCGCGCCGAACGCGAGCGGCTGGGCCCGGTGCTGGCCGTGCTCGAGCGGGACGTCTTCCAGCCATCGGCTAGTTGAACGTCGGATCGCCTGCATCGCGGGGCAGCCAGCCCTGTTCCTGGGCGCGCATGATCGCCTGGATGCGAGTTCGAGCGCCTAGGCGGCGATATATTGCCTGCAGCAGCCGGAACATCGCTCGCTCGGAGTATCCGACCTGCTCGGCGAGCCGGGCGACGGTCATACCGTCGGCGAGGTGCCGCAGCCATACCCGCTGCTCGGCCGTCAACAAGCTCTCACCACCGGCGGCGGGGCCTACCCCGGACAGCAGGGCTGCCACGACCGCCGCAGGCAGCACAGCCTGGCCCCCGGCCGTCGCCTCCACCGTGCGGGTGAGCACCGCCGCGCTCGTGGCCCGGGGCAGGACCGACCGGGCGCCCGCCCGCACGGCCATCGCCCCTGCGGCGGCCGACTCGTCGGCAAGCAGGGCGATGACCGGGAACTCCTCCGTTGCCGCCCGCAAACGCCGGAGCGCCTCCCAACTCGCGCCAGTGTCGAGGGTTAGCAGCACTAGGCCGTCGTCCCCGCAGCGTGACCACGCCAGGAGATCGTCCGGCGCCTCCACGACATGACCGGCTGCGGACAGAACCGTGACGACGCCCTGGCGGTACATCGGTAGTGCATCGATGACCGCGAGCCGCATGGCGACGAGCGTAGGCATGCTCGCCCTCGGGCAGGCAGCAACCTGCCACAGCATGTCAGAGACTCCCGGCCACTTGTCATGGCCATGCCAACGGGGCCAGCCATAGCGTTAATTGACGATGCACCGCAGGGGGTATGCCGGCATGGGTAACGACAGCGACTTCGGCATCGGTCCCTTCGTGCCGATCAGCGACAGGGATGAGGAGATCCGCCGGCAAGCTCTCCTCGCGCAGATCTGGATCGAACCCGCCGCTCACGACTTCATCCTGAGCGTGGTGGAGGCCGTCGCCGAGACCGCGCCCGAGACCGATGAGGATCACGAGGACGACGTCCTGGCCACCCTCACGATCAGATACAACCTCAACGAGGCTGAATGGCGACTTCCCGTGCTGCTCCTCATGGCGAAGTGGCGGGCCGAGCAACCGGCCCTATGACCGAGGCGGTCGGACCAGCACGCTCTGCACCTGGCCAGCGCGCTGCATCAGCTCACCCGGACCTGGACGAAGCATGTCGGCGAGTACGAGCTGCCGATGGTCGCCGCGGACTGCTCTCTTTGATCAAGACGGGTCAGTCGGTCGTACCGTTCGCCGACTTCCTGTTGGGCGCGCTTCATGGGTGTTGCTCGATGTGTTGCGGTGAGCTGCTCGTTGAGCGGGGTGGTAGTGGGTCGCTGTTGGCAGTGGGCAGGGGTAAGGCACTGCGGAACCGGCTGTGGCCAAGAGCGGATCGCATCGCGGCGATGCACTCTCCCCGCGCCACGTCGATCTTGTCGCGCGGATAGCGCGTCGAAAGGTTCATCTCCGTGTCAGTGGTCAGCACGGGCTGCTGCCACGCGTGCCGCATCTGGCCGCCCGCTTGGATCTTCGTGGCGCGAACGAGCGTGGCGTAGTCGGCAGCGACCTCCGGCGCTTCGATCTGAAGTAACGCTTGGTGGTATGCGAGCCGTGTCTGGATTTTGCTCATCTCATCGGTGAGCTCGTGGCGCGCGTCCGGGGAGTCGCGCCGACGACGGATGCGGTACGGCATCTCCGCGTAGTCCTCGACAGCGCCGAGCGCCTCGGCAAATGCCTTCGCCTGACGATCCCGGCGAGCGGCGAGTTGGTTCAGCGTGTAGGTGATCGAGGCGGAGATTGCTGCTCCCAGGATTGCGATCACCGCGACGATGATCAGTGCCGTCTGCGCGGCCGTCCAGCCGGCCTGGGCAGCGGCTTCGACAGCCATAGTCATGCGGTCACCTCGTCCGCGCGTCGGTCGACTGGACCTTGAGGAGGGCGTCGATGAGCTTCTCAGCAGCCAGAACCTTCAGCTGGTCTGGACCGTCGCCGAACAGGGCGATCAGCTCGTTCTGACAGGGGAGCTCGGCGAATGTCTTCGGCTTTTCGTGACAACATCTGTGCAACCAGTCGACTGCGCCGTAGAACGCGTCCGGGAGAGCCGCGCGGTAAAACTCGTCCGGGACGTTGTAGAGAAGGCATTCGATTAGGTACGACGGACCCATGCCTTCGTCCAGCAGTCGCTGTTGCACTGCGAGACGCCGGGCGTGTTTCGCCACCCGGATGACCTGCTTGAACCGCCGGCCGGTGCGCAGGTCCTTGTCGTTACCATTGGCGACGTGCTGCTTCGGAAAGTTGGTGATCGGGTTACCGGCGCCGTCGCGGAAGAAGACACCCTGTTGGTAGATCTCCGTGAAAGGGTTCGGAAAGGCGGAGTACAGCCTGAACTCGAGCGCTGGCAGGATGTCGGCCGGCACCCGGGCCAACGAGTCCCAGTCACAGATGCCGATGCACTTGTTTCCCGGGTCGACGAAGTAGGACTCACGCAGCGAGTCGAGCACATCCTCGCGAAAATCCTCCCAGCCGTAGAAGTCTTCCCAGTAACGCCGGTCGAAGTTGGCTTTCCCAGCGACATCGAGGGCGTCGATGTCCTCCTCGAACGGCAACTGGAGCATCACAACAAGGTCAACGTCGCTCAACTCGTCGATATTGGTCCTGCTCGCGTAGGAGCCCTGCAGGAAGATCTCGTACGGCCGTTCGCCGAGGCGCCTGGCGTACCGCAACGCTTCCCGTAGCACGTCCTCGGTCCAGGAGAGCATGAAATCGCCTGGCGGCTTGGCCCATGCCGCCATGTCCTCGGGATTGATGCCGGGCATGTCGACTCCTCTCGCGCGAGGTCATCCGGGGAAGAAGAGCTGGGCATGCCATTTCGGCCGGCCGCGGCCGCCGAGCCATCGCTGCCACTCGTCGCCGCCGCCAACGCCGAAGATCATCAGTAGGACCGGGCTGCCGGTGGACTTCGCCAGGTCTTCCATCGCGTTTTCATCCATCGGGCTTGGCCGGGGGCCGTGGCGTGGATGGGTGTGCCACTCGCCGATGAAGCTGACCAAGCGCCGGGTACGAAACTGTCGTTGCTCCACCGAGGCACGCGCCTCGGTCGGGTCCAGCCGGAGTCCCTCGGTCCATGCCACACTGCCGGCAGGAAGCCCTTGCGCGTCGGTAACCCAAACCACGCGGCTCGCATGGTCGATCTGCCCGAGCAGCAGGCCGCCCGTTTCCACGTCACGTCCGCGCACGTCGGACATCCGAAGCACCTCACGGCGCACGTCGGCGAATGCGCGCTTGTCGACCCGGACCTCGTAGCGGTGACGGTCGTCGACCGACGTCAGCGCCTCGGGCCAGTGCCGGCGGTCCGTGACTAGCCGCCGGCTGCCGGCCGTGGGCGACCGGACCACCGTCGCCCACCGCAGCGGCGCCGCCGGATGTGGTGCCGCGCGGAGGATCGTCAGGGCGTCGTTGAGCAGCCATGCGCCGAATGCCGCGAGATCGGCGGCCGATCCCACATAGGTCGGATCCGAGCAACCCGGCTCGGGCACGAACAACTCGGTGCGTGGCAGGTCCGGGTAGAAGTCGTCGAGTAGGTCGGTGAGCGTGTCGTCGTCGCTCGCGGTGATCGCGAGCCGGCGCAGGATGTCGTTGCCCGCGCCGTTGGCGCCCGGCAGGGCGAGCGTGGCGGCACCGAGCGCGCAGTCGTGTCCGACCATCACGGACAGAAGGGGTGGGTGCGGGCCCCGGGTCTGCCAGCGGGTGCGTTCGAGTGCGGCGGCAACCGCGCGACTAGCCGTGGCGTCCACGATCAAATCGACCGTCGGCACATCCACCCGCCGCATGATGAAGTCGACCGCGTCATCCTCGAGCGATGCGACCGAGGTTTCGGCGGTCATCTCGGCCAGCCGCGCGGCGAGCGCTTCCGCCTTCGCCAACCCCGTCTCCGCATAGCGGTACGGCTGGCGTACCAGGATGCCGGGTTTGACCGCTCCCGAGTCCAGGAGGTGGATGGACGACGCGCCGGCGCGGACGCAGTACTCGGCGATTGGCGCCCCGAGGCCGCCGCAACCCAGCACAAGCACCCGTTTGTCGCGTAGCCAGGTGGCGGGCCGGCTGTTGTCCCGGCGCTTGGTGTAATGCGGCCTCTGGTCGAAGAGGATGACCCAGGAGATCGGCTCGTCGGGGGTCAGGGTTATGGCGGGAAGGCTCCAGGCGGCCAGGTAGGCGGCACGGGAGCCGACCGACGAACGCCGCGGCCCCGGGCTGACCAGCAACGTCATCGGCACCGGCCAGGCATCGGGCGAGCTTTCCGCCGTCCACATGGCGTCGCTCTGCTCACGCGCCGTCTCGAAAAGGTCCCACAGGCGCTCCCGTGGAGCGCCTTGATCCTCCAGACCGTCCAGGAGCTCGCCGAGCACCCGCGGATAGCTGAATCCCACCTCGTCCGGCAGACCAAGCACGACCGCCATGAACGATCGCCCGCTCGCGACGTCCTCCGCGCGAATCGCGTCGACATCGGTGAGCCACTGGCTTACCTCGTACCTCCCGTCGCCGAGCGCCTCGACGACCGCGAAGGCGGTCCACAGTGCCTCGTCGGCCACCAGCCGCTCAGGAAGTTCGGCGCGGACGAGCAACACCGCCTCCGCGTCCGAGGTGTCGGTCAGCGGCGGTTCCAGGACGACGTCGGTCGTACCGAGCGTGCCGTCGGCCACCTTACGGAACCAGTCGACCAACCGCTCCATGAAACCCTGCATACCGCGCGCCGGATCCCAGTCGTCGGGCGACAGGTGGAGACAGATGTCCTCGCCCCAGACGACGTGCGGCAGCCCGGCGAACCGTCGGTGCTCGACTTTCGCATGCGGCTGGCGAAGCGGATATCCGGGCGGCACGATGATGGCAACTGGCTCGGCCTCCTGCAACGCGACGAGAGGTCGCCAGTCACTTGGCAGCCTGCAGTCGACCAGGATGTCGATCCGCAGGTATGTGTTGTCGTGCTCCCATCCGTTCGCCCCTACCACCCGAATGCCGGCTGGGCTGCCCTCGACACCGGTTGAGGTGACCCGCTCGATACGGCGGAGTTCTGTCATCGCCTCGTGCTGACCGGCGGCCGCAAGGTGCCCGCCGTTCATGTGCGGCCGAAGGTCGACTGTCCTTGTGGCACGCCGCCGATGGCGCTGAAAACGCCGATCGTGTGTGGCAGCCCGGGCGCCGTCTCGGCCTCGGACTTGATCGGAACCTTTGGTCGGTCCGGTGGGGGGACCACTGGCGGCTCGCCGGAAGCCAAGCGCGTGATCGGTGCACGTCCGAGCAGGTCGTCGAGAGTGGGTAGGTCGCTGGTCGCGGTCAGAGCCAGCAGCACTCGTGGAGGCGCCAGGCGCTCGAGCGCATCGGTGGTCGGCCTTTCGGGCACGTGGACGAGGTGCCGCCGCACCTCCGCGCAGGCCGTCACGTGTCCCGTCGCTGCGCAGCCGAGGCAGCCGAAGGCGCGGTACAACACCGCGATCCCGCCGACCGGCTCATTTGCCGGCCACGAGGTGCGCGGCACACGGAACGTCATCTCCCGCAGCGCGATCGCAACTACCGGCGGCAGCCCCGTCAGCCGGATCACCAAACGGGTGACTCCTCCGGCCAACGCGACAACCTCGGTCCAGACGAAGTCGAGAAGCGCGGCGAGTGCGTCCAAGATGCGGCAGTATTGCGGCTGCCATGCCTCCGCGGCCACCTGCCATGCCTCACCGACGGCGTCAGCGAGCAGCGGCGCGAGCCGGCCGCGCCATTCGCTATCAACCTCCGGCAGGCGGTTTTCCGCCACCATCGGCTCCGGCACGAAGTCCCTGCGCGGCCGCACACCGCGGTCGTCGCCACGCCCACGCGTGATGGACCATCGAGCCTCTGCCGTGCTGTCGCCGGCCCACCAGGCCCGCAGTGTCTCTTCGACACGGTCCTCGTGGAGCGCGGAGTCTCTGTGCTTGACGGCAGCTGGGTTGCAGCTCGCGCAGGTATTTCCCCGGACCTGGAAGACCATGACATCTGCACTCGCCATGGTGATCGAAATCGCGGTGCCACAATCCTCGCACTCGACCCGGGAGGCGTCATCCCTGACGCCCGCCATCAGATCACGCGGGCCACCGCCCGGCCCCGGATCCGCACCGTCCGGACCGCGGCCGGCAGGACCTCGGCCACGACCGCCGTGCCCGCCTGCGGCACCACCACGCAGGCCGTCTCCGCCCGCGCCGCCAAAGCCCCGGCCGCCCAACCCGCCGCCGGCGCCGCCCTCCGTCAACACTGGACGAAAAGTCATCGCCACAGCGCTATTATGCATTGATCAATTCCTTAGGGCCAGACCAGAAAATCCTAAGCGCAGTTCAATTCATTCCGGTAGGCGGCCACAACAAGACCGTCGCGGTGAGTAGCCATCACACCTGCGCGATCATCAACGCGCGGGGACGCGAGCTCTGGCAAGGCACCTGCAAAACCCGAGGCATCGGCGGCGCGGCGCCTGCGTCGTGCAACGCGTCATCGCGATCGCTTATGGGGTGTCTGCCGCGCAGCTCGCCCGCACAGGCCAGCCAGGCCGCCGAGTTGGCCGAGGCCGTGTACACGCCCGGGTCTTCACCCCACCCGTGCCCGCGGACGAACTGCTGCGGGACGCGGCCTCACCCACTGGGCGGTCGAGCACACGCTGCTACCCAAGGCCGCCCGCGCGGCGGCCACCCGCCCGTACGGCATCGCCGCCTCGAGCGCGCCGCCGACCAAGGCGACGATCGACGCGAAGTACAGGCGATCGCGGAGACACCAGATGGCCAGAACTACTTGTCGATCGTGGGCCGCACGTCCGGCCACACCGCGGCGCGGCCGGCGGGCCCGCTCGCGGGCTCTGGCGTGAGCCAATTCGCTGTCGTAGCTGTGGTCATGAGCGGCGGTGTTGCGGCGCAGCTCGCGACTGATCGTCGACGGTGACCGGCCCAGCTGTTCGGCGATCTCCCGCACGCCCAAGCCGTCGCGGCGCAGCGTCGCGATCCGCCGACGCTCCAACAAGGACAGATATCGCTGGGATCGGCTGGTCTCGCTCAGCGCGGCTGGCGGGAGACCGCCAGTCTCGGCTCGCCAGCGGTAGCCGGTTTTGCGGCCGATGCCCAACTGCTTGCACGCCTCCACCGTGCCAACTCCGGAGGCCAGCAACAGCCAGTACTCCGACTCGATATCCAACCTGCGCTTGCGTCCACGCCTACCCATCAACACCCCACAGATGATCAAGGAGTGTTGCGACAAGATCTAGAACCCCCCGATCGCTAGGGGGTTATTTTTCAGGGAGCGGCGACAGCCCCGCAGGTCGGCGCCTCGCAGGTTGGCTCCGTGCAGCCGTATACCCTGCAGGTAGCCGCCGCGGAGGTCCGCAACGGCAAGGTAAGCGTGGTCAAGTACGGCCTCCGCGAGGTGCACGCCGGGTGCGCCGATACCTGCCAAATCAGCCCGCGGGAACGTCCGCTCGCGCACCAGCCCCCACGCCACCCGCCACCAGAAGAAAACACACCGAACGAACCGCAGACGCGGCATACCGCATCCCGTCTGTTCCTGCCGGCATTGGGGCCTGGCGACTGCGACGAGGCGGTTGGTCAGGTGGTGGCTGCGGACTCCCTGGAACGCACGGATGGCAGAGCACCGGTTCAGGCTGATAACCGGTCTTATGGCAGTCAGTCACCGCGAGCCGTGAGCCTTCGCTGACCGGGCTAGGAACACGAATCGGCGTGGGCGCCAGCGACGCTTGGACGGCGAGCTTTGCCGGCAGACGGGTCTAGCGCGTCAAGTTCAGCGGCGTGGCTGGGCACTTGCCCAGCACACAACTCGTCCCAGTCGTTCGGATCTTCGCCGAACGCCACCTGCACCGGCCGGGAAGGTAGTCCGTAGCAGGGTGCGCAACTGCCCTACGTGTCGCTACCGAGCCCACAC
>Ga0272482_10000340_pt1 | contig 14576 bp, 15 predicted proteins | sample RVTome_8_FD_192427 | JGI IMG/M metagenome (GOLD analysis project Ga0272482, IMG submission 192427) | Soil microbial communities from uranium-contaminated site in the Upper Colorado River Basin, Wyoming, United States - RVT160D0 (version 2) ...
CTCTCCCCTGGCTCCGTGGTCACCACCCTCAAGAACACCGTCGACCACATCGTCACCGAGCACGGCATCGCCGACATGCGGGGCCGCTCCATCGCCCAACGGGCCCGCAGCCTCATCGCCATCGCCGACCCCCGCTTCCGCGACCAGCTCGAAGCCGACGCCCGCCGCCTCGACTACCTCTAGGCCGGCCCGGGGCCGGGAGGGTAGGCGCACGTCGACGCCGAGGGCGGGCCGCACCGGCAGGTGAGGGTCCTTCGACCCCCACCGTGCCGAGCCCGGGACGTTCGGCCCGGTGGCAAGGGAACAACGCCTCCGGCCGTCCCGACGACCAACGCACATGCTGGGTGCAGAGCCGCGAGGCCGAGGAGGCCACCATGCACGCTCACCAGCTGACCACCATCATCGGGAGCTCCGCCACAGCAGTCGCCATCGCGGTCCTCGCCGGGGTCCCGTTCGTCCGCATGCTGCCCCTGCTGCTGATCCTCGGGGTCCCGCTCGCCGCGCTGCTGGCGCTACGAGCGGCCGGCGTCGCCCTGGACGCCCCAGCGGACGGCGACGAGGGCGCCGCGACCGCCGTACCCCGTCGCTCCCAGCTCCAGCACCACTGAGGCCGGCACCGGCCAGAGGGGAGTGACCTCCGGCCCGGACACGACGGACCCTGGACCCTGCCGCGCGGGATGGCCGCGGGAGGACGATCGGGACATGGAACGAACCCGGACGCCCGACCCGTCGCCCGCCCGCCGCTGCGATGACATCGTCGACCTGATCGACGCGGTCCTCGCCCAGTACGCCGCCGCCGATGCCAGCCCCGCCCGACGACCACCTGACAGCCGCCCCGTCCTCACCGGGAGCCGTTGAGATGCGCCGGGACCGGCACGCCACCGGCCGGCTGGTGGCCTGCGTGGCGCTGGCCGGTGTGCTGGTGTCCTGTGGCGACGACGGCGCGCGGACCGCCGACCCGCCACCCACCACCGCTGGGGCGACTGCGGCGACCACGACCACCGTCCCCACCACGACGACCACCGTCCCGGCGACGTCGACCACCACCGTGACGCCGCCACCGGCCGCTCCCCCGCTCCCGGCCTCGCTCGGCCCCGGCGACGAGGGTCAGGAGGTCGTCGATGTCCAACGGCGCCTGCAGGAGCTCCGCTACTGGGTCGGCCCGCTCGACGGCGACTACGGGCTGCTCACCCAGCAAGCCGTCTACGCCTTCCAGAAGGTGAACGACCTCGCCGTCGACGGCCGCGTCGGGCCCGCCACGCGCATCCGGTTCGCCGACCCCGTCGCCCCCGTGACCCAGAGCACCACGGGCGTCGTGTGGGAGGTCGACAAGGCGAAGCAGGTCCTGATGGTGGTCCGCGACGGTCGCCCGGAGTGGATCTGGAACACGTCCACCGGCACGGAGCGGCCCTACACCCACGGCGGCCGCGAGCTCATGGCCGACACCCCCGTCGGCCACCACACCTTCACGTGGCAGGTCGACGGCTGGCGCCACGCACCCCTCGGCCTCCTCTACCGGCCCAAGTACTTCCACCCCGACGGCATCGCCATCCACGGCTACAGCAGCGTGCCGCCCCACCCCGCCTCCCACGGCTGCGTCCGGGTCACCAACCCTGCCATGGACGCCATCTGGGCAACCGGCCTGGCCCCGCTCGGCACCCCGATCTGGGTCTACGGCCGCTCCCCCGGCACCTGATGCGAAGGACCTTCGGCTCTGCGACCCGCCTGCGGGACCTGGTGCCCTGGGCCACCGCCGGTTCCCGGCGGACGCTGCCGGCATGACAGAACCGAACCACGACCAACCCGAGGGCCCGGGGCGCACCCGCCGCCGTAGCGCCGTCACCGCGGCCGCCGGTGCACTGGTGCTGGCGGCCGTCGCCGGCGTCGTCGCCACCCGTGACGGCGACGAGACCCGCACCGCCGCACCACCCGACGACACGACCGGGACGAGCGTCGACACCACGGCGACGACGTCGACCGAGACGACCGCCACCACCGCGGCACCGGCCGCGAGCGCCATCGATGGCCTGGCGCCGTTCCTCACCGCCGCCGCCGACCTCGACGTCCGGCTCCACGAGGCGGCCACGGCCATCAACGGCGCCGGCCCACCATGGACCGATGTGCCCACCGCGGTGGCCGAGAAGGTCGCCGCCGCCGACGTCGTGCCCGTCGGGCGGACCGTTCCCGCCGGGCTGCCGCCCGACCTCTGGCAGGGAACGATCCTGGTCTACAGCGACCTGGTGTCGCGACGCGCGGCCATGCAGAGCTTCACCTACGCCGGCCCGGCGGGCCCGTCGAGCGAGCGGCTCATGCTCGACCTCGCCCAGGGCCAGGCCGCCGCCGAACGCTTCGACGGCGACTTCGCCGCCCTCAACTCCCGGGCCGCAGCGGCGCCACCCTTCGAGCCCGGCCGTTCCGACGACCGGGCCACCGCCGAGGTGCTCCTCCTCGTCCGGTACACCGACATGGCGAACTTCGGCTGCGACAGCCGGGGCGGCTGGGTCGCCACCGAGCCACCGCCGATCGTCTGGTCCGAGGAGGATCCCCCGGACTGGATGGAGCCGGGCTGGCAGCACCACGGCACCATCGGCACCATCGAGTTCTCGGCCAACCTCCGGGCCGACGGGACCTGGGAGGTCCAGATCTGGGCCTGCTGACGGGAGCGGCGAGGACCTCGGATCACCCTTGTCGGATCGTAGTGATACCTCTACGATGAGAAGTGGTTCAGCCCGGCACTGGGGGACGGTCGATGACCTGGTGCGACGGGCGGGGCGTTCGCAGTGGCCGAGCTGCATGACCGGTCGGCGGGGGCCCTCGCTGCCTGGGCGTACATCGTCGCCGCCCTACGTGGTGACGGGGGCAACGCATGGGCGCCGGTCCTGCTCACCGCAGGTGCTGTTGCCGTGCTGGCCGCGTGCCGACGACTCGATGAGCCGGACCGGGAGACATTGGTCTTCGGTGTCGGGGCCGGAGCAGCCCGGATGGCGCCACGGACCCTGGCCGTGCTCGCCGGGGCCAGGTGGAGCTGCTCTGGACGGCACGGGACGGGACCACCGGCGCGCTGCGGTACGACCATGCCGGCGACCTCCTGTGTCGGACGGACGACCTCAGGATCATGCCCGCCGGGGATGCCGATGAGGGTCGATGGTCCCGATCCGACCGGAAGGGGCCACTGCCACCCGAGATCGGGACCTCCGGCCCTGCCGGTCGGGCCGGGCGGGCCGGATGCTGAGTGGTGGAGCTTCCGGAAGGAGCCGCCATGTGGCCTTCGACGACGGACGGGACGGGGACGTGGTGCGACCTCTATGAGCTGACGATGGCGGCCTCGTACCTGGAGCACGGCATGGGCGGGGAGGCAGTGTTCAGCCTGTTCGTCCGTGAGCTGCCGCCCGACCGCGGGTACCTGGTGGTGGGAGGGGTCGACGATGCGATCGACGCCATCTGCGCGCTCCGGTTCTCGGCCGACGAGCTCGGCTTCCTGCGCGACATCGGGTTCAGTTCGGCCGCCACCAACCGCCTGGCCGGGGTCCGGTTCACGGGCGAGGTCCGGGCCGTCCCGGAAGGCCGCGTCGTCACGGCCGGTGAGCCGATCCTCGAGGTGGCGGCGCCCATCGCCGAGGCGCAGCTGGTCGAGACGCTGGTCCTCAACCAGGTCACCTACCAGACCGCCATCGCCACGAAGGCCGCCCGCTGCCGTGAGGCCGCCCGGGGCCGGGTCGACCTCGTCGACTTCGCGTTCCGCCGCACCCACGGGATCGAGGCCGCGGTCGCGGTCGCCCGGCTCTCGGCCATGGTGGGCTTCACCGGCACCAGCAACGTCGTCGCCGCCCGACGCTTCCGGATCCCCGCCGTCGGCACGATGGCGCACTCGTTCGTCCAGGCGTTCCCCACCGAGCGGCAGGCCTTCGAGGCCTTCGCCGCCTCGTTCCCGGAGCGGGCGACCTTCCTGGTCGACACCTACGACACCCTCGCGGGCGTCGACCACGCCATCGCGGTGATCCAGCAGCTCGGGCTGGTCCACAACGTCGGCGTCCGCCTCGACAGCGGCGACGTCGCCGTCCTGGCCCGCGCCGCCCGCGCCCGCCTGGACGCCGCCGGGCTCCCCCGGGTGCGGATCTTCGCCAGCGGCGGCCTCGACGAGCACGCCATCGACGGGCTGGTGCGCTCCGGCGCACCCGTCGACGCGGTGGGCGTCGGGACGAAGGTGGGTGTCGCGGCCGACGCCCCCTACCTCGACACCGCCTACAAGCTGGCCAGCTACGAGGGCCGGCCGGTCCGCAAGCTCTCCGCAGGCAAGGCGTCGATCCCGGGAGCCAAGCAGGTGTGGCGACGGGAGGCACCCGCCGACGACCGGATCACCGCCCGCGCCGAGACCGTCGACGGTGCCGAAGCCCTCCTCGTACCGATGGTGCGGGCCGGCCGCCGGGTGACCGCTCGGGCCAGCATGACCGTCCTGCGGCAGCGCTTCGACGCCGACCTGGCGGCCCTCCCGCCGACCGCCCGGGCGATCCGATCGCCCTGGCCCCTCACCGCCCGGCTGTCTCCCGCCCTGCTCGACCTCGAGAAGGTGGCCGACGAGGCCCACGAGCGCGCCGAACGCCACGAGGATGCGCTCCGGCGCTACGACGACCGGACCGCCCTGGTCGTCGTCGACGTGCAGAACGACTTCGCCGACCCGGCCGGCAGCCTGTACGTCGAGGGCGCCGGCGACGCCGTCGAGGCCGTCAACGTCGAGGTCCGGGCCGCCAGGGAGCGGGGCGCCACAGTGGTCTACACCCAGGACTGGCACCCGCCCGACACCCCGCACTTCGCCAAGGACGGCGGGTCCTGGCCGGTGCACTGCGTCGCCGGGACCTGGGGCGCCCGCCTGCACCCGGGGCTGTCGGTCGATGGCCCCCGGTTGCGCAAGGGCACCGGCGGCGAGGACGCCTACTCGGCTTTCACCGTCACCGACCCCCGCACCGGGGCCACGGCCGCGACCGGCCTGCAGGCCCTGCTGGAGGGCACGGGTGTGGAGCGGGTGGTGGCCGTGGGGCTGGCCACCGACTACTGCGTCAGGGCGACCGCGCTGGACGCCGTCGCCCTCGGCTACCCCACCGGTGTGGTCGCCGCCGCCGTCCGCCCGGTCGACCTCCGGCCCGGCGACGGCGACCGTGCTCTCGCCGAGATGGGCGAGGCCGGCGTCCGCCTGCTGTGACGGGCCCTGCAGCACGACCCGGCGTCTTCGGGACTTCCGCCCCTGGGGTGGTGGGGCCACACCGGTGATCCTGAGAAGTGACGTCGAACACACGCCGGGAGGCACGGGCATGGGACACGCGACCGTCGAACAGCCGATCGAGGTGCGCGTCTACCGCTTCGGGTCGCTGAAGGTCTGCGAGTGGTGCGCCACCGACGAGCACGCCGCCCGCGTCGTCGACATGTGGCAGGCGCTGGGCGGCGTCCGTTGCGAGATCGACGGGACGGGCTGAGGGATGGCCGCGACGCCCGCCCTCGGGCCCGTCGGGCGCATCGTCGCCGGGATCGACCGATCGCCCGAGGCCCGAGCAGCCCTCGGCTGGGCCGAGCGCCTCGCCGGCGCGGGACCCGGAGCGGTGGAGATCGTGGCGGTGCACGCCGTGGGGCTCCTCCCGGCGTTGGACGGCCGGCTGCTGGCGGCCCACCGCGAGCAGGCCCGCATCGAGCAGGTAGTGGCCGACGACTGGTGCGCGCCGCTCCGACGAGCGGGACGCGCGTTCCGTGCCGTGGTCCGCGACGGGGTGCCGGCCGAGGTCCTCCGGCAGGTCGCCGTGGAGGAATCCGCCGGTCTCGTGGTCGTGGGCAGCCGCGGGGTCGGCACGACGCCCGCCGGGGCCCTGGGCAGCACCAGCCTGCACCTGCTGCAGCTCGCTCCGTGCCCCGTGCTGGTGGTGCCCGCCCCGGCCGTCCCCACCGGCCACGTGACGATCCGGGAGATCGTGCTCGCCGTCGACGGAGCGTCACCCACCACGCGCGCCGCCGACCTCGCCGCGCACCTGGCGGCGCTCGACGGCGCCACCCTGACGATCGTCCACGCCGTCGAGGAGGTACCGGTGTTCCCGCTCGGGCCGGCGACCACGGTGAGCAGCCGGGGCGAGGCCGAGGCGCCCGAGCAGGACCGGTCCCGGCTCGTGCCGCTCATCCATCGCCTCCGCCAGGGTGGGCGCCCTACCCTGCTGCGGGTCGAGCGTGGCGGGGCGCCCGACGTCGTGGCCGCGATCGCCGTCGGGCTCGGGGCCGACCTCGTCGTCGCCGGATCGGCCCATCCCAGCCACTCCCCCGACCCGCTCTACGACAGCACCAGCCGCCGGATCGCTGCCCACCTCGGTGCCCTCGGCTACCCGGTCCTGGTCGTTCCCGAACCCGCCACCTGACACCGGGCGGTCAGCCGGCGGGCGGATCCCCCTCGCCGGACCCGGTCGGGGCGGATGGCATGCGGCGGTGGATGGCGGCGAGTTGCTCGTAGTAGCGCCACCGCTCGTCGGCCTCGGCCTGGCGGAGCGCCGTGAACCGGCGGGACCGCTCGGGGTCGGTGCGGTCGGGCAGGGCGAAGCGGGTCTCGGCGGCGGCGAAGTCCTCGACCGGGATGGATGGGGCGTGGGAGTCGAGCGTGAGGGGCTGGCCGTCGGGGTCCTCGCCGGGCCGGTACCGGTAGAGGGGCCAGTAGCCGCTGCGCACCGCGTCCTTCTGGTGGCTCATCGACCGGGACATGTCGATGCCGTGGGCGATGCAGGTGCTGTAGGCGATCACGAGCGAGGGCCCGGGCCAGGCGTCGGCCTCCGACAGCGCTTTGACGGCCTGGAGGTCGTTGGCGCCGAGAGCGATCTGGGCGACGTAGACGTTGCCGTAGGACCGGGCGAAGGCGCCGAGGTCCTTCTTGCCGGTGGGCTTCCCGGCGGCGGCGAACCGGGCCACCGCTCCCCGGGGTGTGGCCTTGGAGGCCTGGCCGCCGGTGTTGGAGTACACCTCGGTGTCGAGCACGAGGACGTTGACGTTGCGGCCGCTGGACAGGACGTGGTCGAGGCCGCCGAAGCCGATGTCGTAGGCCCAGCCGTCGCCGCCGACGATCCACACACCCTGGCGGACCAGGCTGCCGGACACGGTGCGGAGCCGCTGGGAGGCGGCGCCGTCGGCCCCGTCGAAGCCGGCGCCGACCAGCCCGTCGAGGGTGTGGCGCAGGTGGTCGACGAGGCGGCGCTGCTCGGCGACTTGAACCTCGGTGTCCTGGGGGTTGTCGAGCAGGGCCCGGGCCAGGTCGTCGCCGATCTGTGGGGCGAGGCGGGTCAGGAGGGCCCGGGCCTGGGCGGTCTGGGCGTCGAGGCCGAGGCGGAGGCCGAGGCCGAACTCGGCGTTGTCCTCGAACAGCGAGTTGCTCCACGCCGGGCCGCGGCCCTGGTCGTTGGTGGTCCAGGGCGTGGTGGGGAGGTTGCCGCCGTAGATGGACGAGCAGCCGGTGGCGTTGGCCACGACGATGCGGTCGCCGAAGAGCTGGGTCACGAGTTTGATGTACGGCGTCTCGCCGCAGCCGGCGCAGGCGCCGGAGAACTCGAACAGCGGCTCCAGCACCTGGGACCCCTTGACCGAGGCATGCGGGAGCAGGCTGCGGTCGAGCTGCGGGATGGTGAGGAAGTGGTCCCAGCGGGGCCGCTCGACGTCGCGGCGCTCGGCGGCAGGGGCCATGTCCAGGGCCTTGTGGCCGGGCTCGGTCCGGCTCTTGGCCGGGCACACGTCGACGCAGACGCCGCAGCCGGTGCAGTCGTCGGGCGCGACCTGGATGGTGAGCCGGTGGCCGGCCAGGTCCTTGGAGCGGAACGGCTTGCTGGGAAAGTCCGGGGGTGCGTCGGGGACGGCGTCGGGCGTGAACACCTTCATGCGGAGCGCGGCGTGGGGGCAGACGATGGTGCACTTGCCGCAGTCGATGCAGATCTCCGGGTCCCAGAGGGGGATCTCGGCGGCGATGGCGCGCTTCTCGTAGGCGGCGGTGCCGGTGGGGAACGTGCCGTCGACGGGCAGGGCGCTGACCGGCAGGCGGTCGCCGTCGCCGGCGAGGAGCCGGGCGGTCACCCGGGTCACGAAGTCGGGGGCGTCGGCGGGGACGGTGAGCGCCATGCCCCGGCCGCCGGTGGCGGTGGCGGGCACGGCGACCGGGTGGAGACCGGCCAGCGCGGCGTCGATCGCCGCGAAGTTCCGCTCGACCACCTCGCGGCCCCGCCGCGAGTAGGCCGTCTCGGCGGCCGCCTTGATGCGGGCGATGGCCTCGTCGGCGGGCAGCACACCCGAGAGCCGGAAGAAGCAGGGCTGCATGACGGTGTTGACGCGCTTGCCCATCCCGGCGCGGGCGGCGATGGCGTCGGCGTCGACCACCCACAGGTCGATGCCCTTGTCGACGATCTGTTCCTGGACGGGCCGGGGCAGCTCGTCCCACACGGCGTCGGGCCCGTGGGGGCTGTTGAGCAGGAACGTGGCGCCCGGCCGGGCCCGGTCGAGGACCGGCACGCGCTCGAGCAGGCCGAACCTGTGGCAGGCCACGAAGTCGGCCTGGTCCACGAGGTAGGTCGAGCGGATCGGCTCGGGCCCGAACCGCAGGTGGGACACGGTCACCGATCCCGACTTCTTCGAGTCGTAGACGAAGTAGCCCTGGGCGTGCAGGTCGGTGCCCTCGCCGATGATCTTCACCGAGCTCTTGGCCGCCCCGACCGTGCCGTCGGCACCGAGGCCGACGAACACGGCCTGCACCTCCCCGGCCGGCCGGGGCGGGCGGAACTCCTCGTCGACCGGGAGGCTCAGGTGGGTGACGTCGTCGCGGATGCCGACGGTGAAGTGGCGCTTCGGTCGGGCCGCCGCCAGCTCGTCGTAGACCGGCTTGAGCATCTGGGGCGTCACCTCCTTGGAGGACAGGCCGTAGCGCCCGCCGATCACCCGAGGCGCCACCACGAACGGGCGATCGTCGCGGTCCATCGCCTCGTCGAGTGCGGCGACCACCGACAGGTACAGGGGCTCGCCGACGGCGCCGGGCTCCTTGGTGCGGTCGAGCACGGCGACCGCCCGCACCGTCGGCGGCAGGGCGGCGACCAGCTGGCCGGCGGGGAACGGCTGGAACAGCCGGACCCGCAGCAGGCCGACCGGCTCGCCGGCCGCGACCAGGGCGTCGACGGTCTCCTCGGCGGCGCCCGCGGCCGACCCCATGAGTACCACGACCCGCTCCGCGTCGGGGGCGCCGTGGTAGTCGACCAGGCCGTAGCGGCGGCCGGTGCGCTCGGCCAGCTCGTCGAACACCTCGGCGACGATGCCGGGAACCGCGTCGTAGTAGGGGTTGGCGGCCTCGCGGGCCTGGAAGAAGACGTCGGGGTTCTGGGCGGTGCCCCGCAGCACCGGGGCCTCGGGGGTCAGGCCCCGGGCCCGGAAGGCGGCGACATCACCTTCCCGGACCAGGGCGCGCAGGTCCTCGTCGGCGAGGACGCCGATCCGGTCGATCTGGTGGGAGGTGCGGAACCCGTCGAAGAAGTGCAGGAACGGCACCCGCGACCGCAGCGTCGCGGCGTGGGCGACGAGGGCGAAGTCGTGGGCCTCCTGCACCGAGCCGGCTGACAGCAGCGCCCAGCCGGTGCTGCGGGCGTGCATCACGTCGCTGTGGTCGCCGAAGATCGACAAGGCGTGGGTGGCCACGGTCCGGGCAGCGACGTGGACGACCGCCGGGGTGAGCTCGCCGGCGATCTTGAACATGTTGGGCACCATCAGCAGGAGGCCCTGGGACGCCGTGAACGTGGTGGCCAGCGCCCCCTTCTGGAGGGCACCGTGGAGCGCGCCGGCGGCACCGGCCTCCGACTGCATCTCCACCACGTCGGGGACCGCGCCCCACAGGTTGGGGCGGCCGGCGGCGGCCCAGTCGTCGGCGTGCTCCCCCATCGCCGATGCCGGGGTGATCGGGTACAGGGCGATCACGTCGCTCAGCGCGTAGGCCACCCGGGCTGCCGCCTCGTTGCCGTCGATGCAGGTCCACTGCTCGTCCATGAGCCGATCGCACCACGGCACCCCCGACCTGTGACACCGGCCGACGGCCCCCGTCGGAGGGCCGAAGGTCACAGGGACAGCCACACGGCGGCGGAGGTTCAGGCCAGACCGCCGAGCCCGACGCCGTCGGCGTAGGCGAGGACGGCTGCGGCGCCGCCGAGGGCGGTGGTCTCCAGTGCCGATCGCCACCAGCGCTGTTCGACGACCAGGCCCTTGGCGGCGCCGACGGCGGCGAAGGCGGCACCGGTCAGGCCGGCGCTCCACCCGAACGGCGAGGTCACGGCGACGAACCCGGCCATGTCGGCGACGAAGGGGGCCAGCGGGACGGACCCCACGGCGACGAAGGCGGCGAAGGTCGCCGCACCCGACCGGGCCGGGCTGGGAAGAGCAGCCGGCAACCCGTGCTCGAGCTGCAGCATGAGACCCACCCAGCGGTCCCGATCGCGGGTGATCGCGTCGAGCACCTGCTCGCGGAGGTCGTCGGCGAGGTGCCAGCCGGCCAGGATCTGGCGCATCTCCTCGCGCTCGCCGGCTGGCACGACGGCGACCTGGTGCTCCTCCTGGCGCTGCAGCCGGTGGCGACGCTGCGTCTCCGCCCGGCCGGCGAGGTAGTTGCCCACCGCCATGCTGAAGCCGTTCGCCACCAGGTTGGCGAGGCCCAGTACGACCACGATCGGCGGATCGAGACCGGCGCCGGCCACGCCGGCCACGACGGCGAGGGTGGTGACCGCGCCGTCGACGGCGCCGTCGACCAGGTCGCGCAGGTAGCTGCGTCCTGGGCCGCGGGCGAGCCGGGCCCGGATGGCGGCCGGCGTGTGCTCGCCGGCCTCCCGGACACCGGCCGCCCGCGCCGCCGGAAGGGTCGTCATGGCAGATGGACGTAGCCGTGGCGGGCCTTCCAGAGGAAGTACTTCTCGAAGGCGACCTTCATGGCGTGGGACTGGGGCCCCGGGATGAGCACGCCGTGCTTGCGGGGCGGGAGCATCTTGTCAGCCAGGATCATCACGCCGTTGTTGCCGGCGTCCATGACGCTGACCGCCGGCATGTCGCCGAACGCCTCGGCATCGGTCGGCTCCTCGCCACGGACCTGGGCGGCGATGTTCCGGCGGCGACGTGGGCCATGCGCTCGGCGGGGAAGCCGGTCTTGGGGATGCCCACGGCGACCGGGGTCTGCCAGGGCACCTCGACCGCGGCCGCAGCACCGATGGCGTAGACGTCGTCGTAGGCCTCGCTCTGGTAGGTGTCACGCACCCGGACGAAGCCCTTGGCATCGGCGAGCCCGGGCGTGCGGGCCACGACCTCTTGACCCAGGAAGGGCGGCACGATCATCGCGTAGGCGAAGTCGTGCTTGGTGCCGTCGGCGAGCACGAGGCGGCCCTCTCGACGTGGTCCATCGCCGTGTTCAGCACCGCGGTGATCCGCTCCTTGCGCAGGAACAGCTTCAGCAGGGCCTCGCCGTGGGGCAGCCCGCCGATGCCGAAGTGGCCGAGGAACGGCTCCGAGGAGACGTAGGTGAGGTTCACCCGCTTCTTGAGCCCGGCCTTGCGGCGCTGGTGGGACACGCTGAACAGGTACTCGTAGGCCGCGCCGAAGCAGCCGGCACCCTGCACGGCGCCCACCACGACGTCGCCCGGGTCCTGCAGGAACCGCCGCCAGCGCTCACCCGCGGCGATGGCGGCCGGCAGGGTCGTGATCGTGTTGGCGTTGCCGCCCGGGCCGATGCCGGGGATCGCGTCGATGTCGTTGCGGTAGCCGGTGGCGATCACCAGCCGGTCGTAGGCGTAGGGCCAGCCGTGGTGTCGACCACCTTGGCGGCCGGATCGATGCGGGTGGCCTCGGTGTGGACCAGCTCGACGCCGTGGGTGTCGAAGGTGGGCGCCAGCGGGAACGTGATGTCCTCCACCGAGCGCTTCCCGAACGGCAGCCAGATCAGCGACCGGGTGAACAGGAACCGGTCCGACGCCGACACCACCGCCACGTCGACGTCGTCGTGCAGCTCGCGCTGGACGGCCAGGGCCGCCGTCAGGCCGGCGAAGTTGCCGCCGAGCACCAGGACCTTCTCACGGGACATCCTCTCGTCTCCTCTGCCGGGGGAGGTCGTCCCCTGCATCGTCCGATCCGCCGGGGCGCTCCCGGACAGGGGCCAAGGTCACGTCCTGGCGGCCGGTGAGCCCGACACACCGGGACCAACGGCCCTACGGGCCAGGGGAACGCCTTCGTACGGTCGAGGTGAACACCTCACGGAGGAGAAGCCCATGCGTGCTGTCGTGTACCACGGTCCTGGTCGGAAGGCGTGGGAGGAGGTGCCGATGCCGGTCGTCGTGGACGACACCGATGCGGTCGTCCGGGTCGATGCGGTCACCATCTGCGGTACCGACCTCCACATCCTCAAGGGCGACGTGCCGGCGGTGACCGACGGCCGGATCCTCGGCCACGAGGCCGTCGGCACCGTCGAGTCGATCGGCTCGGGCGTGAAGAACGTCGCCGTCGGCGACCGGGTCCTCGTGTCCTGCATCACGTCGTGCGGCGCCTGCCGCTACTGCCGGGAGGGTGCGTACGGGCAGTGCCTGGGCGGCGGCGGCTGGATACTCGGCCACAAGATCGACGGCACCCAGGCCGAGTACGTGCGGGTGCCGTTCGCCGACACGTCCACCTACAAGGTGCCCGACGGAGTGTCCGACGAGCAGATCCTCATGCTGGCCGACATCCTGCCCACCGGCTACGAGGTCGGCGTGCTCAACGGTCACGTGCAGCCGGGCGACGTGGTCGCCGTGGTGGGCGCCGGCCCGATCGGGCTCTCCGCCATGATGGGCGCCCGCCTCTACAGCCCCGCCCACGTCGTGGCCATCGACCTGGCCGACAGCCGGCTGGAGGCGGCCAAGGCCTTCGGCGCCGACGTCACCGTCAACAACGGCAGCGAGGACCCGGTCGCCGCGGTGCGCGAGCTCACCGGCGGCCTGGGCGCCGACGTCGCCATCGAGGCGGTGGGCGTGCCTGCCACCTTCGAGCTCACCGCCGAGCTGGTCCGTCCCGGGGGCCACGTAGCCAACATCGGCGTCCACGGCCACCCTGCCACCCTGCACCTCGAGGAACTCTGGATCCGCAACGTGACCATCACGACGGGCCTCGTGGACACCTACTCCACCCCGACGCTGCTGCGCCTCGTGGAGGGCCACCAGGTCGACGTCGAGCGGTTCGTCACCCATCGGTTCCACCTCGACCAGTTCGAGGAGGCCTACGACGTCTTCGCCCGCGCCGCCGACACCGGCGCCCTGAAGGTCGTCCTCACCCGCACCTGACCCGCGCCCAGGCGACCGCACCCGCTCCCCCGTGACGAAGGGCCGAACGGCCCTGCCCGGGGCGAGCGGGTGCTCGTACAACAGAGGTGACAGGCGAAAGGAACAGGAGGTGGCAGGATGCAAGCACTCACCAAGGGGCTCGTCGCCGGAGCGGTGGGCCTGCTCGTCCTGGTGCCCGCCGGGATCGCCATCGCCGACGATGACGACGACAGCCGGCCCCACGACCCGGTCTGCACCGAGGACCAGCGCCACGACCACTGGCAGCTCCAGGACCGGATGCACGACGCCGTTCACGTCGTCGTCGAGGAGTCCTGCCCCGGCACCGGACCGGGCCCCGCCGACCACCGCGCCGACGACAACCGGCCCGGCATGCCGAACGACAACCGGCCCGGCATGCCGAACGACAACCGGCCCGGCATGCCGAACGACAACCGGCCCGGCATGCACGTCGACGACACACCCGGCATGCACGACGGCCGGGTCGACGATGCGCGAGGTCCAGTGGGCGAGCACCAGAGGATGGGCCGCTGACCTGCAAGGGGACCGGAACCGAGCGATCGGGTCAACCCGACCGCTCGGCGGCCTCTCGCAGCCAGCCCACGACCTCGGCGTCGACCTCGTCGGCGTCGTGGATCTCCAGGTGGTGCATCCACTCCCCCTCCGTCGGGTGGGCGACCTCCTTGAACCGGGGCGACTCGATCTCCCGGCCCAACCCGATAGACAGCACCACCTCGCTGGTGGGGTGGGTCAGCCAGCGGCCCGGCATCCAGAGGTAGGCCACGCCGCGCCGACGGCGGAACGCCACCTGGCTGCGCGACGTCCGCACCTCGGTCACATCCATCTCGGCGAGCACGTCCCGCACCCGCTCGAAGACCGGCCAGGCCCGGGGGTGGCCGTCGAAGAAGTCCTGCGGTTCCATGGCCCCGGGTTCCTACCCGCTCAGCCCCCTCGAGCGACGCGCCGGTGGCCACCGGGCCGAGCCGGCCGGGTGGTCGCCGGGTGGCGGGCCCGCCGGCCGGCCGTGGTGGTGGGAGAAGTGGGGGAAGCGCATGCCACCAGGATCCGGCCAGCGGGCGGTCCGTCGGGAGGGTCGGGGGTCCCGAACGGTGGGGGCCGAACGGTGGGGGCCGAACGCCCTTCAACCAGCAGGGCACACGCGGGGCTCGCCGATGAGGACCAATGGCCCTATGGGGCGGGAACGGTGGGAGGCACCATCACGACAGGAGGTGATGACGAAATGACCGGAGTGAT
>Ga0272482_10000341_pt1 | contig 14538 bp, 10 predicted proteins | sample RVTome_8_FD_192427 | JGI IMG/M metagenome (GOLD analysis project Ga0272482, IMG submission 192427) | Soil microbial communities from uranium-contaminated site in the Upper Colorado River Basin, Wyoming, United States - RVT160D0 (version 2) ...
CGCGACCTGGACTACTGGGTGCGCCTGATCCGCGAGCCGGTGAACTTCGCGGGCGGGCTGCGCACGGTCGCCGCCCGCGGCCAGCACGCCATGCTGGAGCTCGGCCCCGGCCGCACGCTCGTCGACATGGGCAGGCGATGTGTGCCGGCGGCGGACCACGCCTGGATCGCCTCGATCGAGGACGGCGCCGCCGAGCCTGCGCTCGCCGCCCTTCACACCGCGGGTGTCGCCGTCGACTGGGCAGCCGTGCACGAGGACCGGCCGAAGCCGCGGCTGTCGCTGCCCACCTACGCGTTCGACCGCAAGCGGTACTGGCTGCCCTCGGCTCGCAAGCAGACCGGCTCGGGTCACCCGCTGTTGGGCGCCGAGGTGTCCACAACGGACTCCGAGGTGCGTGAGTTCGCCGCCCCGGTGAGCGCCGAGCAGCCCGCCTACCTCGTCGACCACCAGGTCGCCGGGCAGGTCGTGTTCCCGGCCGCCGGGTTCGTCGAGGCGTTGGTGGCGGCGGTGGACGCGGTCTTCGGCGAGACGTCCGGCCCGATCCGCGACCTCACCATCCACGAGGCGTTGTTCCTCACCGGCGAGCAGTGCGTGCTGCGGACCAGGGTGACACCGGCGGCCGACGGCAGCGCCGCGCTGGAGATCGCCAGCACGGTCGGCGACGTCGAGCGCCGGCACGTCACCGCGACGGCCGCCGCCCCCGGCGACGCGATCGCCGACGAGCTGGCCGAGCTGGCCACCGCCATGAGCGGCGACGGCGATCGTGCCGTCGAGGACGGCAAGCCGGGCGAGGTCGCCGACCTGTACGACGACTTCACCGAGTCGGAGATGGAGTACGGGCCGAAGTTCCGGCTCATCCGGTCCTTCGTCCGCCACGGTGACGACCTGTCGGTCGCGGAGCTGACCGGCCCGGGTGGGGTGCCGGCGGAGCACCTGCCGCCCGCGGTGCTCGACGCCGCACTGCAGTCCCTCGCTACGGTGATCCAACCGGGCCTTCCGGTGCGGTTCCGTGCGTTCCAGCTACGCAGTCGTCCACGTGGAGAGCGGCTGCGCAGCGTCATCCGGTTGCGGCCGGCCGGCGATGAGTCCGATGTGGACTACGTGGCGGACGTGCTGGTGCTGGAAGGTAACCGTACGGTCTGTGTCCTCACCGGACTGGAGCTGCGGCACGTTGCCCGGTCGCCTGGCTCGCGCCGCCGCCTCTACCACGCGCCGCGGTGGGTCGAGCAGCCCGCGCCGGAGTCCGTTGATACGGCGGAAGAGGACGTGTGCTGGTTCTGGCAGGTCGGCGACGGCACGCTCGCCGAGGAGTGCGAGCGCAACCACACCGAGCTGCTGGACCGGGTGCGGTCATTGGAGGAGAAGGGTTTCCAGGGCCGGCTGTGGCTCGTCACCCGTGGCGCGCAACGGCTGCCGAACGACCCCGCGGGCGACGAGGCCACGCTCGCCGCGACCACCGCCTGGGGTTTCGGGGCCGTGCTGGCCAACGAGTACCCCGCGTGGCGCGTGACGATGGTCGACCTCCCGCCGGGAGACGGCGAAGAGACCGACATGACCACTGTCTTCCGCACCACCCCGGCCGACGAGCTGCAGGTGGCCGTGCGCGGTGACCGGCGCTACGTCCGCCGGATCGAGCAGGCCGACCCGGAGCAGCGGCCCGAGGTGTCCGCTGTGGACGGCGAGCACACGTACGTGATCACCGGCGGCTTCGGCGGGCTGGGACTCGCCGCCGCCCGCACGCTGTCCGGGCTCGGCGCCCGCCACTTCGCCCTGGTCGGCCGGACCATGCCGACCGAGGAACGACTCGCCGAGATCCGCGCCGAGCTGGGCGCCGAGGTCAGCGCACACGCCGTCGACGTCAGCAAGGCCGAGGACGTCACCGGTCTGTTCGCGGACCTCACCGGGCCGCCGGTCGGTGGCGTGATCCACGCCGCCGGGCAGCTGGCCGACAAGCCGGTCACCGCGTTGACCTGGGACGACCTCGACACCGTCTTCCGCGCCAAGGTGTACGGCAGCATGCTGCTGCACCAGGCCACCGCCGACCTGCCCGAGGTGGCGTTCTTCGTCGGCTACGCCTCCGCGTCCACCGTCTTCGGGCAGGCCGGGCAGGCCAACTACGCCGCGGGCAACGCCTTCCTCGACGCGCTGATGCACTGGCGGGTGGCGAACGGGCTCCCCGGCGCCGCGATCGACTGGGGGCCATGGGACGAGATCGGCATGGCCGCCGGCCTGTCCGAACGGCGCCGCGACGCCTACGTCCGGCAGGGCATGCGGTTCGTCCGGCCCCGCGACGGCGACCGCGCCCTGGCGTTGCTGCTGGCCAGGCCGGCACCACAGACGGTGGTCGGTGAGTGCGACTGGACCACCTTCGCGAGCACCCGCCCGCTACCCAACGCGCAGTACGAGCAGCTGGCCAAGCCGGCCGGTGGCCCGGCCGTCACCGTGGACATCGAGGAGCTGGCGGCGCTGCCGAAGGCCGAGCGGCACACGCGGCTGACCGAGGTCGTGCTCGCGACGATCGCCGGCGTCCTGCACTTCGACACGACCGACGACATCCAGCCGGACGTCCCGTTCACCACCGTCGGGCTCGACTCGCTCGCTGGCGTGGAGGTCAAGAACAAGCTCGAGGCCGCGCTGGGCAAGGCCCTGCCGACGTCGGTGATCTTCGACCACCCCGAGGCGACCACGCTCGCGTCCTATCTGGACACCATGGTCGCCGGGGACGGCGATGGCGAAGCAGAGGACGGCGGCTGGGACCTCGACGACGCCGAGGCCGAGCTGGCCGCGCTGAAGGAGGCCGGCTGATGCGCTCCTACATCGAGTCGCTGGAGGAGCTGAGCAAGGACCAGCTCATGGTCCTGCTCGCCCGGCGCCGCCGCGCCGACACCGAGGGGCTCGCCGTGGTGGGCATGGGCTGCCGGCTGCCGGGCGGCATCGAGGACCCCACCGGGCTGTGGGACGCCGTGAAGGCCGGCACGGCCGCGGACACGGCGGACGTCGGTGTGCCCACCGACAGCCGGGGCCGGCCACGCTGGAACCTCGACGCACCCGACATCAAGCCCTACGCGGACGCGTTGCGCACCGGCGCCTATCTGTCCGATGTGGACCTGTTCGACGCGGAGCCGTTCGGCATCCCGGACGACGAGGCCGCCTTCATCGACCCGCAGCAGCGCATGCTGCTCACCACGGCACGGCACGCCCTCGATGACGCCGGGATCACCGACCGGCGCGGCACGAAGGCCGGTGTCTTCGTGTCGATCACCGCGCCGGAGTACGGGCTCGCCGCGATCCGCGGTGGCGTCAACGGCATCGAGGACATCTCCGCACCCATGAGCACCGGCACCGTGGTGAGCGCCGCCGCGGGCTGGGTCGCCACCGCGCTGGGGCTGAGCGGACCCGCGCTGACCCTCGACACCGCCTGCTAGTCCACCCTCACGGCGGTCCACCTTGCCGGCCAGGCGTTGCGTGCCGGGGAGTGCGACGTTGCCGTCGTCGGCGCGAGCCACCTGCTGCTGTCACCCGTCACCACCGGGGTGTTCGCGGGCGCCGGACTGCTCTCACCCGCCGGCGCCTGCCGCCCGTTCACCGCCCGCGCCGACGGCTACGTCCGCGGCGAGGGCGCGGTCGTACTGGTCCTCAAACGGGAGCACGACGCGAAGAAGGACGGCGACAAGCCCTACGCGGTCATCCGGTCCAGCGCGGTGCACCAGCACGGTGGCCGGTCGGCGTTGAGCAGCCCGTCGGCGGCGGGTCAGCGCCAGGCCGTGCGGGACTGCCTGCGTGCCGCGGAGGTCGATCCGGCGGAGGTCAAGTACGTCGAGGCGCACGGCAGCGCCGACAAGGTCACCGACACCGTGGAGGCCGACGCACTCGCCACCGCCTACGAGCGTCAGTCGAGCGACGCGCCCCCGCTGTACCTCGGCTCCGGCAAGGTCAACGTCGGCTACCTGGAGACGGCAGCGGGCGCCGCCGGACTCATCCGCGCGGTCCTCGCCGTCGGCCACGGAACCGTGCCGCCTCAACCCGACTTCACCGACCCGGCGCAGGACATCCCGTGGCAGCGCACGTCGCTCACGGTGCCCACCGAGGCGACGCCGTGGCCCGACACCGGCCGGGTGCTGGCCGGTGTCAACGCCTTCGGCTTCACCGGCACCAACGCACACGTCCTGATCGAGGCGCCGGCAGAACCCCGGCCCCCAGCACCCGAACGGATCCAGCACACCGGCAAGCCGCACTGGCTCGACGCGTACACCTGGGACTGATGACTCATGGGCACACTGGACACACTGCGCGAGGCGGTCCGCATACAGGCGGCGCGACGGCCAGAGCATCCCGCGCTGGTGTGCGGGCGCGAGATCCTCACCTACGCCGAACTGGACGAGCGAACCGACCGGCTCGCCGGGGCACTGGACGCCGTCGGCGTCGGCCACGGCACCCGGGTCGCGCACTTCGCCAGGGACTCGTTGCGTTACTACGAACTCCTGCTCGCGTGCGCCAAGACCGGCGCGGTGCTCGTGCCGATCGACTGGCGGCTCACCGCGGCCGAGGTCGAGCACGTGCTGACCGACTCCGGCGCCCGCCTGCTGTTCACCGACACGGAGTCCGCGCCGGTGGCCGCCGAACTGACGCCGCACCTCGACCACACCGTGTTCCTCGACAGCCAGGAAGCGGACAAGTGGTGGGCGGGTGGCCCCGTGGCCGCCCTCGCCGACGACGACCCCGAACGCGCACTCGTCCAGATCTACACCAGCGGCACCACGGGCGCGCCCAAGGGCGTGGTGCTCGCCGACCGGACGTTCGCCGCGATCGCGCAGCTGCTCGCCGAGCACGACCTCGACTGGATCGACTGGCGCGAGGACGACCGCAGCCTGCTCGGTGTCCCCGGCTTCCACGTCGGCGGGATCTGGTGGGCCACCCAGGGTCTGCGTGCCGGCGTGACCAACGTGGTGGTGCCGGCGTTCGACAGCAGGCACACGGTCGAGCTGGTCAGAACGCTGCGGATCACCACGACGTGCATGGTGCCGGCGATGTTGCGGATGCTCGTCGACGAGCCGGGCGTGACCTCCGCCGACTTCGCGTCCCTGCGCAAGGTGGTCTACGGTGGCTCGCCGATCTCCGACGTGCTGCTGGCGCGGTGCCTGAAGATCTTCGACTGCGACCTCGCGCAGATCTACGGCCTGACCGAGTCGGGCAACACCGCGGTCTGCCTCCCACCCGAGGAGCACCGCCCGGGCAGCCCCCGGCTCGGCGCGGCCGGCCTGCCCTACCCCGGTGTGTCGGTGAAGGTCATCGACGACGACGGCGCCCCGCTGCCGGCGGGGACCATCGGGCAGGTGTGCCTGCGCACCCCCGCGCACATGATCGGCTACTGGAACCAGCAGGAGAAGACCGCGAGCACGCTGGTCGACGGCTGGGTCCACACGGGTGACGCCGGCTACCTCGACGAGGACGGCTTCCTCTACATCTGCGACCGGATCGGCGACACGATCATCGTCGCGGGCGAGAACGTCTACCCCGCCGAGGTCGAGAAGGCGCTGTGCCGCCATCCCGGCGTGCGGGACGCGGCCGTCGTCGGCGCACCCGACGACACGTGGGGCGAGTCGATCCACGCGTTCGTGGTGCCCCGCGAGCCCGACGCCCCTGCCACGGCCGAGCTGTCGGGTTTCCTGCGCACCGAGCTGGCCGGGTTCAAGGTGCCGACCCACTACGAGTTCACCGATGTCCTGCCCCGCAACCCCAGCGGCAAGCTCCTGCGGCGCACGCTGCGCGACGAGCTGTGGGCGACCAGGCAACGCAAGGTCAACTGAAGGAGGGAAACCGATGCTGACACAGACACCCCGCGTCGCCGCCAAGTACGCTGCGCAGCGGTCCGTCACGGAACTGCTCGCACTCAAGGGTGACCTCGCGGCCAAGCTGCTCGGGGTCCGCCAGCGCAAGGACCCGTTCCCGCTGTACGAGAAGATCCGCGCGCACGGCGAGCTCTACCAGAGCAGCCTCGGCTTCTTCTGCACCGTGTCGCACCCGCTGTGCCGCGAGATACTGACCGACGGCCGCTTCGGCATGCCGCAGCCGCCGCCCGAGGCCGACTGGAGCGTCACGCCGGGGGACCAGCGCCTGCTTGCCCACCCGGTCGAGCACTCGCTCCTCGTCGCCGACCCGCCCGACCACACCCAGCTGCGCAAGCTGATCGCCCGCTGGTTCACCGCGCGTGCGATCCGCGAGCGGGAGCCACGCGTGCGTGAGCTGGTGCGCGAGATCCTCGACAAGCTCGCCGGCCGCGACGAGTTCGACTACGCCGCCGACGTGGCCGCCCGTGTCCCGCTCGAGGTGATCTGCGACCTCCTGGGGGTTCCGATCGAGGACCACGACCGGTTCATCCACTGGGGCACCGTCCTCGCCAGCACGATCGACGGGCCACGCACGCTGACCGAACGCCGCGAGGTGCGTGCGTCACTCGGTGAGATGAACGCGTTGTTCGGCGAGCTGGTCGAGCGGTACCGGAAGGCGCCCGAGGACAACATCATCAGCGAGCTGGTCGCCACGTCCGGTGACAGCGAGGACTTCGGCAGGCGTGACCTGATGGCGCTGACGGAGCTGCTGTTCGTCGCCGGCCTGGAGACCACGGCCAACCTGCTCGGCGACACCGTGCGGCTCCTGCTGGCGCACCCGGACCAGCTGGCGCGGGTGCGGGCCGACCGCGACCTCGTCCCGAGCGTGAGCGAGGAGGTCCTGCGGTTCGACCCGCCGACGAAGTACACCGCGCGCATGGCGCTCGAGGACGTGGCCATCGCCGGGCACGCGATCCCGGCGGGTGGGTTCGTGTTCGAGCTGCTCGCGGGCGCCAACCGCGACCCGAGGGTGTTCACCGACCCGCACGTGTTCGACATCGGCCGCGCGAACGCCAGGGAGAACATCTCCTTCTCCTCCGGCGTGCACCACTGCATCGGGCACGGACTTGCCCGGCTGGAGGCGGAGGTGACGCTCCACGAGGTGCTCGACCGCTTCCCCCGGCTCGCCGCGGCGGGCCCGAGCAAGATCCGGCTCGCCAGGAGCGTGCGCGGACCGTACGAGCTGCCGGTCCGGGTCTGACATGCGGGCCGACGAGCTGCTGAGCCGGTTCACCACACCGCTGGCGTCACCTGCCTACCCGCCGGTGATCCCGCGCTACACCGGGCGCGAGTACGTCAACATCTACTACCGCACCGACCCCGACGCGGCCCGCGCGGTGACGCCGGAACCCCTGACGGTGGCCGACCCCGTCGTCCGGTTCGAGCTGATGCGGATGAACGAGGTCACCGGCTACGGGCCGTACCTGGAGGTCGGCCAGGCGATCGCGGTCAGCATGGACGGCGAGCCGGGGGAGTACATGCACGCGATGTACGTCGACGACTTCGCGGCTGCCGCCGGTGGGCGCGAGGTCGGCGCGTACCCGAAGGTGCTCGGCACGCCGGCGCTGCACACCGAGCACGGCGCGCTCGTCGGCACCCTCGACCACGGCTCGGTGCGGGTGGCCACCGCGACCATGGGCTACAAGCACCAACCGCTGGACCCGGCCGAGGCGGCCACGGCTCTCGCGGTGCCCACCTACATGGTCAAGTACGTGCTCGGCTACGACGCCGGACTGCGGGTGTGCGAGCTGGCCACCACGAGCGCGCGCGACATCACGGTCACCGAGGCGTGGACCGGGCCGGCCCGGCTGCAGCTGTTCGAGCACGTGCTGGCGCCGCTCGCGGACCTGCCGGTGCGCGAGGTCCTCTCGGCGAGCCACATCGTCGCCGACCTCAGCCTGGGTGAGTTCAAGCCGGTGCACGACTACCTGGCGTGACTGTACGGAAAGGACGGACGATGGCGAAGTTCAACAACGTGATCGCGAAGCTCAACTTCCCCGGCGAGTCCTCGGAGTACCGGGAGGCCCGGGACCGCCTGCTGGAGCGGGAGGTCGAGCTGCGGCGCGCACTCGAGGCCGTCGCGGCGGAGCGGCGTGCGCTGCCGCCTGGCGGGCTGGCGCCGGACTACGTGTTCACCGGCCTCGACGAGCACGGCGCGGAGACCGGGTACTCGCTGCGCGACCTGTTCGCGCCTGGCCAGGACACGCTCGTGGTCTACAACATGATGTACGGCCCCGAGAACGAGGAGATCTGTCCCGGCTGCACCACCGTGCTGGACGGGCTCAACGGGGCCGCGCGGCACTTCACGCAGCGGTTCTCGTTCGTCGTGCTGGCCGCGTCGCCGCTGCCGAGGGTGCTGGCGATCGCGAAGGAACGCGGCTGGGACGGCGACGGAATGCGATTCATGTCCTCGGCCGGCACCACCTACGACGTCGACTACCACGGCATGGCCCCGGACGAGTCCCGGCGGGCGCCGATGGTCAACGTGTTCAGGCTCGACGACGGGAAGGTGCGGCACTTCTGGGGCAACGAGCTGCACTACGCCAAGGCCGACCCCGGCCAGCACTACCGCAACAACGACCTGATCGTCCCGGTGTGGGGGCTGATGGACCTCACGCCAGGTGGGCGCGATCCCGAGTGGATGCCGGCGGTGACGTACTGATGCCAAGGATAGTGTCCGAAGAGGAGTGGCTGGCGGCCAGGAAGGCGTTCCTGGTCAAGGAGAAGGCCGCCGCGAAGGCACGCGACGCGCTCAACGCCGAGCGGCGTGAGCTGCCGATGGTGGCCGTCGACAAGGAGTACGTGTTCGAGGGCCCGGACGGGTCGGCCACGCTGGCCGACCTGTTCGACGGCAGGCGGCAGCTCATCGTGCGGCACTTCATGTTCGACCCCGACTGGGACGAGGGCTGCCCGAGCTGCTCCTTCATGGCCGACGACGTCGGGCCGCTCGACCACCTGCACCAGAAGGACACGTCGCTCGTGTTCGTCGCGCGTGCTCCGCAGGAGAAGCTGTCGGCGTTCGCGAAGAGGATGGGCTGGGAGTTTCCCTTCTACTCCTCGTTCGGCAGCGACTTCAACTACGACTTCGGCGTGACGCTGGACGAGTCGGTGCGGCCGATCGAGTACAACTACAAGTACTACGGCACCAAGGAAGCCTTCGAGGCGCCCGGTCAGTACTTCAGCGGCGAGCTGTCCGGCACGAGCGTGTTCTTCCGTCAGGACGGGCAGGTGTTCCACACCTACTCCACCTACGCACGCGGGGACGACCTGCTCGGCAGCACGCACGACCACCTCGACCTCACCCCGCTCGGCCGGCAGGAAGAAGGACTGCCGTACCCGCTCGCGTGGGCGAAGCTGCATGACAGCTATACGTGAACTCCTCGTCGTCTGAAGGGAAGGACAGGCCATGACTACTTCGGAGAACCGCAGGGTCTGGTTCATCACCGGCGCTGCCACCGGCCTCGGCCGGGCGATCGCCGAAGCAGCGGTCGAGGCCGGTGATCAGGTGGTGGCCACCGACCGTGACCTCGCGGGGCTGCGGAGCTGGGTCGGTGACGGGGTGGTGCCCCTCGCGCTCGACGTCACCGACCGGGAGTCGGTCGACACCGCCGTGGCCGAGGCGGTCACCCGGTTCGGGCGCATCGACGTGCTGGTGAACAACGCGGGCTACGGGGTTTTCGGCTCGCTCGAGGAGTTGCCGGACGAACAGGTGCGCCGGCAGTTCGAGACCAACACCTTCGGCACCTGGAACGTGACCAAGGCCGTGCTGCCCCACCTCCGCGCGCGGCGCAGCGGGCACATCGTGCAGATGTCCTCGTTGGACGGGGTGGCGCCGGAGGCGGCTGGCGAGGCCGCCTACGCGGGCTCGAAGTTCGCCGTGGAGGGCATCTCGGAGGTGCTCGCCATGGAGGTGGCGCCACTGGGCATCAAGGTCACGATCGTCGAGCCCGGTGCGGTTCGCACCGACTTCGGGAGCGGCGCGGTCACGCACCCGGTCGGCATCGCCGACTACGACGAGACGGTCGGCACCGCGATCTCGTGGTTCGAGAGCCTGGTCGGCAAGCAGCCCAACGATCCCCGGAAGGTCGCGGCGGCCGTCCTGCGTGCGGTCGACTCGCCGGAGCCGCCGCTGCATCTCGTGCTGGGCCCGGAAGCGGTCAAGGCGGTCCGCGACAAGCTCGACGCGCAGCGCCGCGAGCTGGACGCGTGGGCCGAGGTTGGTGCCACCACCGCGTACCCGAGCTGAGGATCACCACCAGGTTCAGCCGCCGCAGGGGCTGCTGCCAACCGACAGCGGTCACAGCAGTGCCGACAGGAGGCCGGCGGCGCGGGCGGCGCCGTCGGCCTCCACCGGGCGGTAGGCCACGTTCCTGCCCACCTCCTTGGCGATCGTCGCCGCGAGGAGGTCCGGGTCGGCGGCCTCCTCGTACTGCAGGCAGTGGCCGGCGCCGTACCGGTCGAGCCGGTGCCGGACGTGGTAGTTCTGCTCGAAGTGGTTGCGCAGCGGCACATACACGAACGGCCGGCCCGCCGCGGTCAGCTCCATGCACGTCGTCAGTCCACCCTGGACGACCGCGAGATCGCACGCGGCCAGCACGCGGTGCAGGTCCGGCACGTACCCGCGCACCGTGACACCAGGTTGCGTCGGCAGCGTTCCCGGGTCGATCCTCGGGCCTGTCACGACGAGGAAACGCAGCTCCGGCACCTCCCTGCGCGCGAGCGGCACCGCGTCGAGCACCCGGCGCAGCAGCGGCCCGCCGACGCCGGAGCCGCCGACCGTGACGACGCACAGCACCTCATCCGCGCGGCAGCCGAGCCGGTCCCGCACCGCCGCGCGTTCCTCCTCACCCGGCGGCCCGAACCCCGTTACGTAGCCGGCGAAGTCGAAGTTGTCGACCGTCCACTCGCGAATCCCCGGCAGTCCCGGGCCGAACGACATCGGCACCACGTCGTCCGCGTCGCCGACGAAGATCGACCGGTCCCGGATCCGCGACAGGCGTGCCCGCTGCTCGAGCATCTCCGCGTTGTAGTCGGCCGTCAGCGCGGCCTCGCGCTCACCACCGGCCGGCATCGGGAGCCAGCCGACGAAGTCGGTCAGCCACGCGAACGCGCCCTGCTTCAGTCGCGGGTTCTCGTGCAGGAAGTAGTCGACGTCCCACGCCTCGTCGCCGATCACCAGGTCGTACCGCTCGGTCTCCAGCACCTCCTGGAACACCATGAAGTTCCGCACCAGGATCGCGTCCATCCTGCGCACCGCCTGGAACGCGTGCAGGTCGTGCTCGCCGGCCTCGTGCTCGACGTGGGCCGACTCGTTCGCGAGCCATGCCGATGCCGGGTGCACCCGCGCCGGGTCGAGCAGCGTCGTGACCGGGTGCTGGGCCAGCCAGTCGATCTCCAGGTCCGGTCGCAGCCTGCCCAGCTCAGTGGCGATGGCGAGGTCGCGCCTCGCGTGCCCGAGGCCGATCGGCGAGCTGAGGTACAGCGCACGCGGGCGCCGGGAGAGCGGACGCGGCACGCGCCTGGTCACGACCGGCGGGTAGACCCGGTCGGCGAACTCCTTGATCAGCAGGTTCACCTCGACCGGCGCGCGGGCGACCGGCGCGTGGCCGGAGTCCTCGAGCAGCACCAGCGATCCGCCGGTCAGCTCGGCGAGCCGTTCGCCGACGGCGTGCGACCGGATCCGGTCGTCGGTCCCGTGGATCACGAGCACCGGGCAGCGCACGAGCGGGCACAGGTCCTCGAGTGGCTGGGCGACCCCACCGTCGCAGCCGAGCCGGCCCGCGGTGGTGTCCGCGAGGGTTTCCGGCGTGATCTCGTGCGCCCACGCGACGCAGTCCTCGATCTGCTTGGTGGAGTGCGGTTCCGGGAACATGTTCGTCATGAAGAAGTCGACGAAGTCGTCGTAGCCGCCTGCCAGCCAGTGGTGGCGGTTGTACTTCGCCCAGCCCTTGGTCGTTTCGAGCCGCTTGTCCCATGCGTACTTCTCCCGGCCGGGCTGCGCGACGCCGAGCCCGCACGACGGCCCGATCGCCACGACGCCGTCCACCCGCTCCTGGTGCCGCGCGGCCACGTGCACCGCCCAGGTCGCGCCGCACGACAGCCCGACGAGCACGGCCCGCTCCGTGCCGGTCGCGTCCAGCACCGCGAGCGCGTCCGCCGCGTACTCACTGTCCAGGTAGTACCTCGCGCCGACCGGCCGGTCCGACTCGCCGCTGCCCCGGCCGTCGAACGTCACGACTCGGTAGTGCCGCGCGAGGTAGGGCAGCTGCAGCCGCCAGAAGCGGGACGGGATGATCGACCAGGTCGGCATCAGCAGGATCGTCGGCCTGCCGGGGTTGCCCGGGTTGTCGTCGTAGATCTTGTAGGCGATGCGCACACCGGCGCGCCACACGGCGCCAACCCGGCTCGGTTCATAGTCCATGTCGGTCATCTCGGTCACCCGTCCCGCCGTCATCATGCGCCTACGGGCGCACTTCCAGCACCTGGTTGAACGGTGTCTCTGCGACCCGCGCGAAGCGGGTGAACCCGCCGGCCACGGTCACGTCACGCAGACGCGCGGGACCGGCCTGGGTGCCGAGCGCGAGGCCGACGTCCTGCGAGAGCGAGGCGGGGGTGCACAGCAGCGTCGAGAAGCCGTAGAAGGCCCGGCCCACCGGGTTGAGGTTGTCCTCGACGCGGTCGCCCGCCATCGGCTCGACGACCATCCACGTGCCGTCGGTGGCGAGCGCCCGCCGGACGTGCTTGGCCGCGCCGACCGGGTCACCCATGTCGTGCAGGCAGTCGAACATCGTCACGAGGTCGTACCCGTCGCCGGTGAACGCGTCGGCGGGGGCCACCTCGAACCGCACGCGGTCGGCGACGCCAGCCTCGGCGGCCCGTGACCGCGCGGTCTCGACCGACTCCGGGTGGTAGTCCGACCCGACGAACGTCGAGCGCGGGAACGCCTGTGCCATCAGGATGGTGGAGGCGCCGTGGCCGCAGCCGACGTCCGCGACGCGGGCGCCGGCCTCGAGCTTGGCGACGACGCCGTCCAGTGCCGGCAGCCACGTCCCGACCAGGTTCGCGTGGTAGCTCGGCCGGAAGAAGCGTTCGCAGCCGACGTGCACGTCGGTGTTGTGCTCGTGCCAGCCGATGCCGGAGCCGCTGCGGGCCGCGTCGAGCACCGCGGCGGCGTCGGTCACGGTGCCGAGCGCGATCTGGAAGAGGCCGGGGAGGAACGCCGGGCTGTCCTCGACCGTCATGGCCACCGCGTGCTCGGGCGGCAGCGTGTAGCGGCTGGTCGCCGGGTCGTAGGTCACGTAACGGCCCGCTGCCTGGGCGTTGAGCCACTCCCGCGCGTAGGGCTCCGCGGTGCCGCTGCGCTCGGCGAGCTCCGCGGCCGTGGTCGCCCCCTCGGCGGCCAGGAGGCGGTAGTAGCCGAGCTTGTCGCCGAGCACCACGAGTGCCGCGTTGAGGGTGGCGCCCGCCTCGTCGACCGCGCGGAACACGAACTGCATGACCTTCTCCGGGTCGATCTCGGTCGTGGGTTCGGTGATCGTCATCTGTCGTCCTTTTCTCCGTGGGTGACAGGAAAGCTACGAGCGGCGAACTCCCTTGCGGTATCAGGTGACCCACCTAGTCTTTGCTCGTGCTGGTCGGCCGCGACACCGAGCGGGGTGTCATCGAGCGCCTGGTCGCGGGCGCCCGGATCGGGCAGAGCGGCGTGCTGGTGGTGACCGGCGAGCCCGGTGTCGGCAAGACCGCGCTGCTGGAGGACGCGGCCCGGCACACCGCCGGCATGGGGGTCCTGCGTGGCGCGGGCAGCGAGTCGGAGCAGGGCATCCCGTTCGGCGCGCTGCACCAGGTGCTGCGCCCGGCACTGGGCCACCTCGCCGCGATCCCGGCGCCGCAGTCCGACGCACTCGCCGCGGCACTCATGCTGCGCCCCGGCGACCCGGGCGACCGGTTCGCCATCGGCGCGGCGACGCTCAGCCTGCTGTGCCGCTACGCGGAGGAACGCCCGGTCGCGGTCCTGCTCGACGACGTGCACCTGTTCGACCGGCCCTCCGCCGACGCACTCGCCTTCGCCGCCCGCCGGCTGATGGCCGACCCGATCGTCGTGCTGGCCGCGACCCGCACCGGTGAGCAGGACGGCATCCGCCAGCTGACCCAGCTGCCGCTGTCCGGCATCGGCCTCGCGGCGGCCACGGAGCTGGTGTCCTGGCACGCCGACGCCACACCCGAGTCGGTCGAACGGCTGCACCGGGCCACGGCGGGCAACCCACTCGCGCTGATCGAGCTGGCAGGCGCGGACGAGGCGCCCCTGTTCTCCGCCGCGCCACTGCCCGTGCCGGCGACGCTGGTGACCGCGTTCGCCTCCCGCGCGGACTCGCTCGGCACGGCGGGCAGGCTGGCGTTGACGGTCGCCGCGGTGGCGGGGAGTGACCTGCGGCTGGTGGCGGCCGTGTGCGAGCGCCTCGGCGTGGACGTCGGCGCGCTGGCCGAGGCGGAGGCGGCGGGCCTGGTCGGCCTGGCGGACGACGGCGTCCGGTTCCGGCACCCACTGGTGCGCGCGGCGGTGTACGGCGGAGCGCGGCCGGAAGATCGCCGCACCGTGCACCGGGCGGTGGCCGAGGCGGTCGGCCCCGGCGACCCGGACCGGTACACCTGG
>Ga0272482_10000343_pt1 | contig 14518 bp, 17 predicted proteins | sample RVTome_8_FD_192427 | JGI IMG/M metagenome (GOLD analysis project Ga0272482, IMG submission 192427) | Soil microbial communities from uranium-contaminated site in the Upper Colorado River Basin, Wyoming, United States - RVT160D0 (version 2) ...
CTGCACGCTGGGCGAAGAGGGCGAGATCATCCCGGAGAGCCTGCGTGAGCTGGCCGCCGACGCCGCCGACCAGCTCGGCGGGTACCGCATCGGCGAGCTGCGCGCCGCCTGCGCAGCACTGGGGGTATCGGACCACCGCTGGCTCGGCGGGGTCGGCCGCTGGCGCGACTCCGGCATGGTCGGGATGGCCGCGAACGCCCACCCCCGTGCCTTCGCCGGCGGTGACCTCGCCGAACAGGCCGACGCACTCGCCGCCGTGCTCGCCGACGTGCGCCCGCAGGTGGTCATCACCTACGGACCGGACGGCGGCTACGGGCACCCCGACCACATCCGGGCGCACGAGGTCACGATGGCGGCGTGCCAGGACGTCGACCGGGTGTTCTACGCCGTGCCGTCGAAGGCGGCCACCGACGCCGGCGTCGCGGCACTCGCCGAGCTGCCGGACCTGCCGTTCCGCCTGCCGGCCCCCGGCGAGCTACCCGCTGCGGACGACTCGCTGATCACCACGACCATCGACACCGGCGACGTGCTCTCGGTGAAGCTGCGTGCGCTGGACGCCCACTCCACGCAGGTCACGGTGTGGCAGGGCACGGATGGAGCGTGCGCGTACGCCCTGTCCAACGGGCTCGCCCAGCCGCTGCCGCCCAAGGAGTTCTACATACTGGGACGGGGCGACGGCACCGGCGCGGACACCGACCTCTTCGGCGGCCTCGCGTGAAGGTCCGCGACTGGCTGACGCTGGCGGTGCTCGTCGTCGACGCGGTGGTGCTCGCGGTGGTCGAGCTGCTCTTCGTGCCGCTGCGGTTCGACGGATTCCTGCTGCCGCACATCCTCGGTGGGATCTCGCTGCCGATCAGTGCACTGGTGGCCGCGGTGACCACGCCGTGGCTGGTCAGCGTGGCGGGGAAGCTGTCGCCGACCCTGCCGGTCGCGGGCGCTCCGGTGGCGGCGTGGATCATCGCGATCGCGGTGTTCGGGATGTTCGGCCCCGGCGGTGACCTGGTGCTCGTCGCCGACTGGCGCTCGCTGTTGCTGTTCGCGTGCGGCGCACTACCGTCAGCCGTCGTCCTGGGCAAGGTGCTCGCGGCCACACTGGTCCCACCACGGTGAATATGCCCAGTAGCTGAGGGGGATACTAGTGGCGGCCGGTAACCTCGTGCATTGCTGGACCATCAACACAGGAGAAGCAGGAGAACGCAGTGACCTATGTGATCGCCGAGCCCTGCATCGACTTGCTCGACAAGGCGTGCATCGAGGAGTGCCCGGTCGACTGCATCTACGTGGGCGACCGGATGTTGTACATCCACCCCGACGAGTGCGTGGACTGCGGCGCCTGCGAGCCGGTGTGTCCCGTCGAGGCCATCTACTACGAGGACGACGTCCCGGACCAGTGGAAGGACTACACGAAGGCGAACGTCGACTTCTTCGACGAGCTCGGTAGTCCCGGCGGTGCTGCCAAGGTCGGCACGACGAGCAACGACCCGCAGTGGATCAAGGACCTGCCCCCGGTCCAGCACGACGAGTGATCGCCAACCTTCCTGACTTCCCCTGGGACACGCTGGCCGACGCAGGCGCGAAGGCGCGTGCGCACCAGGACGGCGTCGTCGACCTCTCGGTCGGCACGCCGATCGACCCGGTGCCGCAGGTCATCCAGGAGGCACTGACGGGCGCCGCGTGGATCCCGGGGTACCCGACCACGCACGGCACCCCCGCGCTGCGGGAGGCGGCCGTGGCCGCGCTCGCCCGCCGCCACGGCGTGACCGTGCCGGTCGAGGCGGTCCTGCCGACGATCGGCTCGAAGGAGTTGGTCGCCTGGCTGCCGACCCTGCTGGGTGTCGGCGCCGGTGACCTGGTGGTCATCCCCTCGCTGGCTTACCCGACGTACGAGGTGGGCGCCCGGCTGGCCGGCGCCGAGGTCCTGCGTGCGGACTCGACCGTCGCGGTCGGGCCGGCGCGGCCATCGGTCGTGTGGCTGAACTCGCCGTCGAACCCCACGGGCAAGGTCCTGCCGCCGGAGCACCTGCGCAAGGTCGTGGAGTGGGCCCGCGCCAGAGGCACGATCGTGGTGTCGGACGAGTGCTACCTGACGCTGGGCTGGGAGGCGGAGCCGGTGTCGGTCCTCCACCCTTCGGTGTCGGGGGACACTCACGACGGTGTGCTGGCCGTGCACTCACTGTCGAAGTCGTCGAGCCTGGCGGGCTACCGCGCCGGCTACGTCACGGGTGATCCGAAGCTGGTGTCCGCGCTGCTCGCGGTGCGCAAGCACGCGGGCATGATCGTCCCGCACCCGGTGCAGGCAGCGATGACGGCGGCACTGTCGGACGACACCCATGTGGCTGAGCAGAAGTCCCGGTTCGCCGGCCGGCGCGAGGTGCTGCGCCCCGCTCTGGAGGCGGCGGGCTTCACCATCGAGTCGTCCGAGGCCGGCCTGTACCTGTGGTCGACCAGGAACGAGGACGCCTGGACCACGGTGGACTGGCTGGCGACCAGAGGCATCCTGGTCGCCCCCGGCACGTTCTACGGCCCTACCGGCCACAAGCACGTCCGGATCGCACTCACGGCGACGGACGAACGGATCGAAGCGGCGGCGAAGCGCCTAACCAGCTAGCGCCGTGGCGGCCTGGTCCACTTCGACGAAGGCCTCGTACCAGGTGGCCCGCATCGTCGCCTGACGCACTCGTTCGCGTTCCACCAGGCGGCCTGCCACGAAGGCCTGGTCGACGTCGGTCGGGGTCAGCCCACGCAGCCGGGTCTCGGCAATACAGGCGTCCTGGTGTTCGCCAAGCACGTCCTGCAGGCGCTTGGTGGCCTTCACCAGGGTGCGGACCGGCCGGCCGCCGACGCCGGCAGCCAGCTCGGCGGCGTAACGCAGCTTCTTGCCGAGGATCCGCAGGTCGTGCAGCTCCTGGTCGGGCGGGTCGACGCCCATGGCGGCGACGGCCGAGGCCAGCTTCTGGTGCGGCTTGGCGATCTTCGCGATCAGGTCGGCCTCGGCGGTCGCCGCCTCCGTCGTCTCCCGCGCGGGGGACGCGGCGGCCGTGGCCAGTGCGGTCAGCAGCCGCCGGTGGCGCTTGCCACGCAGCACCTTCGCCGCCTTGGCCTGCACCGCGGCACGCTCGGTGACCAGCGGGTCGAGCAGCAGCTCGACCGCCGTCAGCTCGGCGGCGGAGAAGCCCTGGGTGTCCTCACGGAACCGCATGAGCAGCACGTCGAGGTCACGGACCGGGCCGAGCACGCCGAAGAACCAGCGCAGCTCCGCCCGCAGCTCATCGCTGCCGGCGATGTCGCCCGCCTTGAGCACCGCACGGAGCCTGCGCACCGCGACCCGCAGGCTGTGCACGCCCTCGGGGTCGACGTCGGCCAACGCGACCTCGCCCTGGGCGAGCAGCTCACGGACCTGCTCGTCGATGCGAGCGCGCAGGTGGACGCCCGGCGGGTCCGCCGCGTCGGCGGTGCGGGGCTCGGCCGGCAGTCCGATGTCGGCGGGTTGGCTCACCCCCCGATGCTAGCCACCGATCACAACTTGAGATCTTGCGCCGCAGCCAGCGCCTGATCAACAGCGACCTCAGGGGAACGTGACGGCGCCAAACCACCAACCACCTCGCCACCCGCACCTGCGCTGGTAGGCAACCCACACTTGAAAATTCCGGGGAGGCGGAACAGTCAGTCGTTGGCGTGCAGCGCCGCGTTCAACTCCACGCCCGCGCCGCTGCGCTCGACGACCTCGACCGTGCCGGTGGTCGAGTTCCTGCGGAACAGCAGGTTGTCGTGCCCGGAGAGTTCACGTGCCTTGACCAGCGTGCCGTCCGGCAGCGTGACCTTGGTGCCGGCCGTGACGTACAGGCCGGCCTCGACCACGCAGTCGTTGCCGAGCGAGATGCCGACCCCGGCGTTCGCGCCGACCAGGCAACCGGTGCCCAGCGAGATGATCTCCTTGCCGCCGCCGGACAGCGTGCCCATGATCGACGCGCCGCCGCCGACGTCGGAGCCGTCCCCGACCACGACGCCCGCCGAGATGCGGCCCTCGACCATCGAGGCGCCGAGCGTGCCGGCGTTGAAGTTCACGAAGCCCTCGTGCATGACGGTCGTGCCGGTCGCGAGGTGCGCGCCGAGCCGCACCCGGTCCGCGTCGCCGATCCGCACCCCGGTCGGCACCACGTAGTCCACCATCCGGGGGAACTTGTCGACGCCGTAGACGGTGACCGCGCCACGAGCCCGCAGCCGCAGCCGCGTCTGTCCGAAGCCCTCCACCCGGCATGGCCCGTGGTTGGTCCACACGACGTTCGTGAGCACCCCGAACAGGCCGTCCAGGTTCACGCCGTGCGGCTGGACCAGCCTGCTCGACAGCAGGTGCAGCCGGAGCCAGGCGTCGTAGGTGTCGGCTGGCGGTGCGGACAGGTCGGTGGCGCCGGTGCGGACCGCGACCACCTCGACGGCCCGGTCGAGGTCGGGACCGAGCAGCGCGGACACCCCGGCGCCCAGCTCGTCGACGGCCTCCTGCTCGGAAAGGTGCTTGGTGCCCGGCACCGCGTCGTCGTCCAGCTTCGGCTGCGGGAACCAGGTGTCGAGAACGGTGCCGTCGTCGGTGACCGTCGCCAGTCCGACGCCCGACGCTCCGGTGGTGTCTGCACTAGTCACGGCAGCAACGGTAGCCAACGCCATTCACGGGTCATCGTGGGTACCGTGTGCGGCGTGCCCGTTGATCTGGATCTTGCCGGTGACCCTGTCGAGCTGACCGCGGCGCTGGTCGACATCCCGAGCGTGTCCGAGGACGAGGCCACGCTGGCCGCCGCCGTCGAGGCCGCGCTGCGTGCGCAGGCGCCGCACCTCGAGGTCATCCGATCGGGGAACTCGGTGCTGGCTCGGACCACGCTGGGCCGCCCCGGCCGGGTGGTGCTGGCCGGCCACCTCGACACCGTGCCGGTCAACGACAACCTCCCGCTCACCAGGAGCCCCGGCGTCCTGCGCGGCCTCGGCACGTGCGACATGAAGGGCGGCGACGCGGTGCTGCTGCACCTCGCGGCGACCCTGCCGGCGCCCCGCCTGGACGTGACGTTCGTGTTCTACGACTGCGAGGAGATCGAGGCGTCCCGCAACGGCCTCGGCCGCATCGAGCGGGAGCTGCCGGAGTGGCTGGCCGGCGACCTCGCGATCGTGTGCGAGCCGTCGAACGCGGTGGTCGAGGCGGGTTGCCAGGGCACCATGCGGGTGGAGCTGCGCACGTCAGGCAAGCGGGCGCACACGGCCCGCGCGTGGATGGGCAGCAACGCCATCCACGCACTCGGCGACGCGCTCGCGCGGCTGGCTGCGTACGAGGCCCGCGTGGTCGACATCGACGGCTGCACGTACCGCGAGGGCCTGCAGGCCGTGCGGGTGGCGGGCGGGGTGAGCGGCAACGTCGTCCCGGACGAGGCCGTGCTGACCGTCAATCATCGCTTCGCGCCGGACCGCTCACCCACCGACGCCGAGGCGCACCTGCGTGAGGTCTTCGCGGGCTACGACCTCACGGTCACGGACATGGCGGCCGGCGCGCTGCCCGGTCTGACCGCACCAGCGGCGGCGGAGCTGGTCGCCGCAGCGGGCGGCACCCCGGTCGCGAAACTGGGCTGGACGGACGTGGCGCGGTTCGCGGCGCTGGGCATGCCGGCGGTCAACTTCGGCCCCGGCGACCCCACTCTCGCGCACACCCGGGAAGAGCACGTGCCCACTGATCACATTGTCCGCTGCGCCCAGGTCCTGACCGACTTCCTGCGGTAAACCACAGGTATTCACTGCGGTTTACCGCACCCCAACATTGCGGTCCGCCTCATTACCCTCGCTCGTCCGCGGCACTAATTTCGATCACATGAGACACCTCGTCCGGATCCGGAAAACACTGCTGCGGATCGGCCGCGTCATGGGCCACCATGTCCGCCATGTCGCCACGTACCGTCACCGAACTGACCAACGCACTGGAGGCGGGCGAGCAGGTCCGGTTCCTCTTCTTCTGGGGCCACCGCCCCTCGCCACAGGGGATCGGCAAGGGCTGCCTGAGCCAGTGGTGGCCGGCACCGTTCACCGTCGGTGGGGACACGTTCGCCACAGCGGAGCACTACATGATGTGGCACAAGGCAACCCTGTTCGGCGACCACGAGGTGGCCGCCCGCATGCTGACGGCCGAGAACCCCAAGCAGGTCAAGGACCTGGGCCGGCAGGTCAAGAACTTCGACCAGGCCATCTGGGAAGCCAACCGCTACGACATCGTCGTGGCGGGCAACAAGCACAAGTTCGCCCAACACGAGGACCTCCGTACCTACCTCCTCTCCACCGGCGGCCAGCTCCTGGTGGAAGCCAGCCCGGTGGACCGCGTCTGGGGCATCGGCATGACAGCCGACAACCCACACGCACATGACCCGAAGAAGTGGCGCGGCCTGAACCTCCTGGGCTTCGCCCTGGGCGACGCCCGCACGGCCCTGGCCACGTGACACCCGGCCCCGCCCCAGCAGCTTGACAAGTACACAGAGACATTCCCGAGCGACCGGTCCCGGCCCCTGGTCGCGGAGGTGAAGACCTGGCGAACCCTCCGCGACCAGCGACAAGGCAGCCGCCACCACGTCCCCTAGACTCGCCCGGGTGACGATCCACCAGGAGGACAACGAGCGGCCCATCGAGAAGCAGCGCGGCCCAGTGGTGCTGCGCAGGTCCCGAAGGGAGGAGTCGACCACCACCGATCAACGGCTGCTCGACTCCCGCGGCCCGGCGGACTGGGTGCACACCGACCCGTGGCGGGTGCTGCGCATCCAGGCCGAGTACGACGAGGGCTACGGCGCACTGGCCGAGGTGCCCCGCGCGGTGACCGTGTTCGGCTCGGCTCGGACCCAGCGCGACCACCCCGAGTACAAGCTCGGCATCGAGATCGGCGCGGCACTGGCCCGCGCGGGCTACGCGGCCATCACCGGCGGCGGGCCCGGCTCGATGGAGGCCGTGAACCGTGGCTGCTCGGAGGCCGGCGGCCTGTCGATCGGCCTGGGGATCGAACTGCCCTTCGAACAGGGCATCAACCCGTGGGTCGACCTGGGTGTCAACTTCCGCTACTTCTTCACCCGCAAGACGATGTTCATCAAGTACGCACAGGCCTTCATCTGCCTCCCGGGCGGCTTCGGCACGTTCGACGAACTCTTCGAAGCACTGACCCTGGTCCAGACGAAGAAGGTCACGAAGTTCCCGGTGGTCCTCTTCGGACGGTCCTACTGGGAGGGCCTCTACAACTGGCTCCGCGACACGGTCCACGCGGAAGGCAAGATCGGCGACAAGGACCTGGCCCTCCTCCACCTGACGGACGACATCGACGACGCCGTCCGCGTAGTGGAAGAGGCATACCAGGCCTGGGAGGAAACCCACTAGCCACGTTTCACCGAGGTCACCAATTGTGACCTCGGTGTATCAAGCCCCGTCCGGACCCACCTGCCGTGGCACGCTTGCGACGTGAGCACACTTCGCTTCGGCGACCGGGAGGTCACCCAGGACCGAGCACTGGTGATGGCGATCGTCAACCGCACCAGGGACTCCTTCTACGACCGCGGCGCCACGTTCGGCGAGCGGGAGGCCCTGGCCGCGGTGGACCGTGCCGTGGCGGACGGCGCCGACATCGTGGACATCGGCGGCGTGCGCGCAGGCGCACACGGCGAGCACGTCGATGCCGACGAGGAGATCCGCAGGGTCGTCCCGTTCGTCGAGCAGGTCCGCGACCGCTACCCCGACCTGGTGATCAGCGTCGACACGTGGCGCCACGAGGTCGGCAGGGCCGCCTGCGCCGCGGGCGCCGACCTCGTCAACGACACCTGGGCAGGCGCGGACCCGCGCCTCGCAGAGGTGGCGGCCGAGTTCGGCGCCGGCATCGTGTGCTCGCACACCGGTGGCGCCACGCCACGCACGGACCCGCACCGCGTCCGGTACCTCGACGTCGTCGCCGAGGTGGCCGAGGAACTGGTCACCAGTGCCGAACGCATGGTGGCGCTCGGCGTGCCGAGGCACGGCGTGCTGATCGACCCCACGCACGACTTCGGCAAGAACACCTGGCACGGCCTCGAGTTGCTGCGGCGGCTCGACGAGTTGGTCGGCACCGGCTGGCCGGTGCTGATGGCGTTGTCCAACAAGGACTTCATCGGCGAGACGCTCGGCGCGGCGGTCGCCGACCGGGTGGACGGCACCCTTGCCGCGACGTCCGTCGCCGCACTGGCCGGCGCGCGCGTGTTCCGTGCGCACGAGGTGGCCAGAACCAGGAAGGTGGTCGACATGGTGGCGAGTATCCGGGGCACCCGCCCACCCGCCCGATGCCTGCGGGCACTGGCGTGATGCACGCCGACGCGCGCACGTGGTTCGCGGAGCGGACCTGGCAGAGTCCATCATGGACGGTCGAGGACCTGGTGCGGGCCAAGGGTTCCCGCACGGTCAGCGTCGTGCTGCCGGCGTTGGACGAGGAGGCGACGGTCGCCGACGTGATCGCGTCGGTCCGGCCGTTGGTCGGCACTCTCGTCGACGAGCTGGTGGTGGTCGACTCCGGCTCCACGGACCGCACGGTGGCGGTGGCGCTCGCGGCGGGCGCCCGCGTCGTGCGCCGTGGCGACGTCCTGCCCGAGCTGGAGCCCGTGCCGGGGAAGGGCGAGGTCCTGTGGCGGTCGCTGGCGGCGACCACCGGTGACCTGCTGGTCTTCCTCGACTCGGACCTGATCGACCCGGACCCGGAGTTCGTGCCGAGGCTGCTCGGCCCGATGCTGCTCGAACCGGACGTGCATCTGGTCAAGGGCTTCTACCGGCGACCGCTGGAGTCCGAGGGCACGGCGGGCGCCGGCGGCGGCCGGGTGACCGAGCTGATGGCCAGGCCGCTGCTGTCCACGCTGCGCCCGGAGCTGACGGGCGTGATCCAGCCGCTGGGCGGCGAGTACGCGGGCACCCGCCAGCTGCTGGAGGCGGTCCCGTTCGCGTCCGGGTACGGCGTGGAGATCGGCCTGCTGCTCGACGCGCACGCGATTGTCGGCCTGCCCGGGATCGCACAGGTCAACCTGGGTCTGCGCCGGCACAGGAACCAGTCGTTGCGTGCGCTGGGGCTGATGGCGCGCCAGATTCTGGGCACGGCGCTGGCCCGCTGCGGCATGCTGCCGGAGCACGCCGGCGAGCTGACGCAGTTCGTGGAGGTGGCCGACGAGTGGCTGCCCGACACGGCCACGGTGGCGGTCGCGGACCGGCCGCCGATGCGGGAGTTGCTCGTCCGGTGAACAGTGCCGGACCCATATGACACGATTCCCCGCGTGACCACCGCACTGATCTACCTGGTCGTCATGATGCTCGTGGCGGCCGTTGTCTTCCTGCTCGCCTCGGTCGTCTTCGGACGTGGGGAGGAGCTGCCGGCGTTACCGCCGGGCGCCTCCCCGACCAGGCTGCCCTCGTCCGGGGTCACCGCGGAGGACGTCCGGAGCGTGCGGTTCCAGCTGGTCGTCCGCGGTTACAAGATGTCCGAGGTCGACTGGGTGCTGCGGCGGCTCGGCGGTGAGCTGGAGGATCTGCGCTCCGAGGTCGACGAGCTGCGCGAGCGGCTCGCGGTGACCGAGGCCGAGAAGAAGTGACCGCCGCACTACCCGGCGCGGACGGGGTCGCCCGCTGCCCGTGGGGCAACTCGACCGAGGACTACGCCGCCTATCACGACACCGAGTGGGGCGTCGAGCTGCACGGCGAGACCGAGCTGTACGAGCGGCTGTCACTGGAGGCGTTCCAGTCCGGACTGTCGTGGCTGACGATCCTGCGCAAGCGGGAGGGCTTCCGGAAGGCGTTCAAGAAGTTCGACCCGAAGAAGGTCGCGAAGTTCGGCGACGCCGACGTCGAACGCCTGATGAACGACGTCGCCATCGTCCGAAACCGCGCCAAGATCGAGGCCACGATCCGCAACGCGCACGCGATCGCCGCACTGGACATGCCGCTCGACGACCTGCTGTGGTCGTTCGCGCCGGACCGGACCGGGCGGTCCCGGCCGGCGCTGACCTCGGAGATCCCGGCGATCACACCGGAGTCGAAGGCCATGGCGAAGGAGCTGAAGAAGCGCGGCTTCGCGTTCGTCGGCCCGACGACCGCGTACGCGTTGATGCAGGCCACTGGCATGGTCGACGACCACCTGACCAGTTGCTGGCGAGCGACCGCCTGACGGTCACGTCAGCGGTGTCGCGTCCTGCACGGCCGTGGCCAGCCGCCGGAACTCGTCCTCAGAGCCGCTGCCGGTGACCACCACGACGGCGCCGTCGAGCTCGGTCACCCAGGCCGGCTCGTCGCGGTGTGCCGGATAGGTCGTCCAGGAGACGCCTGCCACGTCGACCGTGCCGTCGGCCCGGTTGTCCTCACGGCCGGTCTCCTTCGCGACCACCTCCGGGCCGTGACCGCCGGACTGGCTGAGCTGCAGGTACGCGCCACCGGGTGTCACCCAGCCGACCCGCACGACGACGTCGGCCGTAGCTCCCGTGCCGACGGACGTCGTCGACGCCGAGTTGGCCCGCCACGACGACGGCACGGCAGGCTCACGCACCGCGAATCGCACCGACGACGCGGCCCTGTCCAGCTCCTTGCTCGCGTCGACGGTCGGCGCGGACTCGGGGTCGACGCTCGGCCCGCCGGGGCTGAACGAGCAGCCGCCGTAGAACCACAACACCGCGCCGATGATCGAGACCAGGATCACCACGGCCCCGACCATGTCCCGCATCCGCAGGCCTGCGCGCCCCGGATGCCCACCGCTCTGCGTCACCCGCCCATACTCGCAGGCCGTCGAGACCACGCTCACGCCGCTACGAGGACCACTGACATCCCGAGATCTGGGAGGATCGGAAGGTCCGTGGCGACGCCAGACCGGGAGGCGGCATGACTTCCTCGATCCAGTCCACCAACCAGGCAAGCCGGCGGGAGGAGCCCGACCGCAACCTCGCGTTGGAGCTGGTGCGAGTCACGGAGGCGGCGGCGATGGCCGCTGGCCGCTGGGTCGGCAGGGGCGACAAGATCGGCGGTGACGGCGCCGCCGTCGACGCCATGCGCAAGCTGATCGGCACCGTGTCGATGCGGGGTGTCGTGGTCATCGGCGAGGGCGAGAAGGACCAGGCCCCGATGCTGTACAACGGCGAGCACGTCGGCAACGGCGAAGGTCCGGAGTGCGACGTCGCGGTCGACCCGATCGACGGCACCACCCTGATGGCGAAGGGCATGCCGAACGCGATCGCGGTGCTCGCGGCCACCGAGCGGGGCGCGATGTTCGACCCGTCGGCCGTGTTCTACATGGAGAAGCTCGCCGTCGGCCCGGAGGCGGCCGACGTCATCGACATCACCGCGCCGGTGAAGGAGAACATCCGCAGGGTCGCGAAGGCCAAGCACACCGACGTGTCCGACGTGACCGTGTGCATCCTCGACCGGGCCCGGCACTCCGACCTGGTGAAGGCGGTCCGCGAGGCGGGCGCCCGGATCCACTTCATCACCGACGGCGACGTCGCGGGCGCGATCTCGGCGGCCCGCCCGAACACCGGTGTCGACATGTTGATCGGCATCGGCGGCACCCCGGAAGGCATCATCGCGGCGTGCGCGCTCAAGTGCATGGGCGGCGCGATCCAGGGCCGGTTGTGGCCCAAGGACGACGCCGAGCGCGCGAAGGCGATCGACGCCGGGCACGACCTGGAGCGGGTGCTGCTGAACGACGACCTCGTCAGTGGGGACAACGCGTTCTTCTGCGCCACCGGCATCACCGACGGCGACCTCCTGCGTGGCGTGCACTACCGCAGCGGCGGCTGCACCACCCAGTCGATCGTGATGCGCTCGAAGTCCGGCACGGTACGGATGATCGACGGTTTCCACCGCCTGACAAAGCTTCGCGAGTACTCCACAGTGGACTTCGACCGCAAGGAGTCCGAGTCGGACACCGTCCTGCCACCACTGCCCTGACCGTCCACACCGGACTGATTAACAGAACCCCGCCGAAAGTCTGTTAATCAGCCGTCCCCTACTTTCGACGGTGTCACCCGTCGGTGCGGCGCAACTACCTTCCGCAACGTGTCCAGCTCGGACACGGGGCATGGAAGGAGAGAACATGAGGGCACGTTCTCTGGTCGTGGGCCTTCTCGCCGGCGCGGCGACCGCACTCGCGGGGGCGGTGGTGCCGTCGGCGATGGCGGCCGACGACCCCGGTGTGACGCCGATGATCGTGGGTGGCGGTGACGCGGACCAGACCTACTCGTTCATGGTGTCGCTACAGGACGGCGGCAGCCACTTCTGTGGCGGCTCACTGATCAGCGCCGAATGGGTGCTGACGGCGGCGCACTGCGTGCAGGGCACCTCGCCGTCGAGCGTGGGGCTGCGGATCGGCAGCAACGAGTACCAGTCCGGCGGCGAGGAGGCGCAGGCCGCCGAGATCATCGTCCACGAGAGCTACGACGGCGTCTCGGCCGGCAACGACATCGCGCTGGTCAAGCTGGCCGCACCGGCGACGTCGGCGCCGGTGACGATCGCCGGTGACGCGCCGGCCGGCACCGCGTCGCGGCTGCTCGGCTGGGGCCAGACCTGCCCGCAGCCGGGTGGGTGCGGTGCGCCGGACTTCCTGCAGCAGCTGGACGTCTCCGTGCTGGACGCGGGTGACTGCACCGGCATCGACGGCGCGCTGGAGCTGTGCACCAGCAACCCGGGTGGCAACGCGGGCGCCTGTTACGGCGACTCGGGCGGCCCTCAGATCGTCGGTGACGGCAGCGCGTGGCAGCTGATCGGCGTGACCAGCCGCAGCGGGAACAACGACTCCACGTGTGCGACCGGCCCGTCGATCTACACCGACGCCACCGCGTACACCGACTGGATCGCCCAGCACACCGGATAAATAGGTGCTTTATCCGAAATGCCGCATTCGCCACGGGCGAGTGCGGCATTTCGGTCATCACGGTTAGATCACCGAGACAACGATTCACGAGGTGTAGGCGTCTTCCCGGTATCTGGCACCGAAGGGAGACGGCATGCGTGCGCTCTTGGGCCTAGCGGTGGTGTGCGTCGGACTGTTGTCAGCGTGCGCCACGGTCGACACAGCCGCGCCGGAGCCGACCACACCGGTGACCACCAGCACGACCGCCACGGCCGACGCACCGCCACCGGCGTCACCAGTGGAAATGCCGCCCCTGCCCAAGGTCGAGGGCGCGAACGCCACGATCGTGAAGAAGGCCCCGCCCCCACCAGCAGGCGTGCCGTGCGGCGCCGGCGTCGACGCGTGCATCGACCTGTCGGCGAACAAGACCTGGCTGATCAAGGACGGCGTGGTCACCTACGGCCCAGCCCAGATCACCCACGGCCGCCCCGGCTACCTGACCCCGCCGGGCACCTTCCACGTCGGCTGGAAGGACATCGACCACAAGTCCAGCGAGTTCAACAACGCTCCGATGCCGTACTCGGTGTTCTTCAACGGCGGCATCGCGTTCCACGAGGGCAGCCTGAGCCAGCTGTCCCACGGCTGCATCCACCTGTCCCCGGCTGCGGCGGAGACGTACTACAACGCACTCGCCGTCGGCGACACCGTGCAGGTAGTGGCGTGATGCAACCATCCTGACGGGCGTCGCGTGGGTAGTGATCGAAACCCACGGACGCTCGGAAGGTGGACATGAGATACCGACTGGCCGGACTGGCACTGCTTGGAGCGGTACTGACCGGTTGCGCGACACAGGCAGCCGCCGGCCCAGCACCGACACCCCCGTCCGCACCCCCGGCGACGACCACCACGACCACGACAACCACGCCGCCCCCACCTCCGCCCCCACCGTGCGCGGCGGACATCCGAGCCTGCGTGAGCCTGTCGACGAAGCAGGCGTGGCTGATGAACAACGGCGTCGTGGAACGCGGCCCGGTCCCGATCACCCACGGCGGCACCACGAACCCCACCCCCACCGGCACGTGGCCAGTGGCGTGGAAAGACCAGGAACACACGAGCAGCATCTACGGCGACCCCATGCCGTACTCGGTGTTCTTCGCCCCCGGCGGCATCGCCTTCCACCAGGGCCGCCTCGACGAGGACTCCCACGGCTGCATTCGCCTCAACATGCCTGACGCAGAAGCCTTCTTCGCCTCGCTACCGGTCGGCGCCCTCGTACAGGTCGTGGCATAGACAGGACGCCGACAACCAGGCAGCGTTTCGGGCCATCCTGACGATGTATGAACGTGACCTCGGTTTCGCAACTTCCCACGGACCAACGGCCCAACACCTTGACACCGACGATCGGGACATCTCCGCCGATCCGGCGCAACGTCGCCTTGGTGACCATTTTTATATTAATAATCATGATTTCCACTGGAGCCAGTCTATGGTGGTTCGCAACCGCCAATCTGACTGGCAATCAATTAATTTCCACGCGTTTCGACGCCATTAAAAATAGCACTAAGCGTCGGCGCCGGACTGGGTGGCGGACTTGCCCTTTACTTGGCTTGGCGCCGCCAACAGTCAACCGAAATCGGCCTTCGCCAGAAAGATCGGGATCAAGACCATCAAGAA
>Ga0272482_10000344_pt1 | contig 14500 bp, 10 predicted proteins | sample RVTome_8_FD_192427 | JGI IMG/M metagenome (GOLD analysis project Ga0272482, IMG submission 192427) | Soil microbial communities from uranium-contaminated site in the Upper Colorado River Basin, Wyoming, United States - RVT160D0 (version 2) ...
TGTACGGCGGGAGCACCACCACCTCGACATCGCTGAGCTGCTGCTCGTTGAGGCTCGCGGCCAGCTTCTGCACGAGCAGGTTGGCCTCGAGGTGGTTGAGGTTCATCTTCCAGTTGCCAGCCATCAGCGGCCGGCGGGCGGGCTTGGCCATTTACGGCTCCAACGCGGCGATGCCGGGGAGGGTCTTGCCCTCCAGATACTCCAGCGAGGCGCCCCCGCCGGTGGAGATATGACTAAACGGAGCCTCAGCTGAGCCTTCCGGACCGGCGGCGAAGCCGCCGATGCCGAGCGTGCGCACGGCCGCGGCCGAGTCGCCGCCGCCCACCACAGTGAAGCCGTCGACCTTGGTGATGGCCTCGGCCACGCCCCGGGTGCCGGCCGCGAACGGCGCGAGCTCGAAGACGCCCATCGGGCCGTTCCAGAAGACGGTCTTGGCCGGCGCGAGTGCCTCGGCGAAGAGGCTGGTGCTGGCCGGGCCGATGTCGAGCCCGAGCCGGTCGGCCGGGATCGCGCCCGCGTCGACCACGTCGTGCTCCGCGTCGGCCGCGAACGCCGTCGCCGCCACCACGTCGACCGGCAGCACGATCCGGCCGGCGGCGCGGTCGAGCAGGTCGCGGCAGGTCTCGACCATGTCCTCTTCGAGCAGCGACTTGCCGACCTCGTGGCCCTGCGCCTTGAGGAACGTGAAGCACATGCCGCCACCGACGAGCAGCTTGTCGACCTTGGGCAGCAGTGCCTCGATCACCGCGAGCTTGTCGGAGACCTTGGAACCGCCGAGCACCACCACGTAGGGGCGGTCGGTCTGCCCGGTCAGCTTGCTCAGCACCTCCAGCTCGCGCAGGACCAGCCCGCCCGCGAAGTGCGGGAGGCGGGAGGCCACGTCGTACACACTGGCGTGCTTGCGGTGGACCGCGCCGAAAGCGTCGTCCACATAGGCCTCGGCGAACGCGGCCAACTCGTCCGCGAACGCGCCCCGCTCGGCGTCGTCCTTGCTGGTCTCGCCCGCGTTGAAGCGGAGGTTTTCCAGCAGCGCGACGTCGCCGGAGGCGAGGCTCGCGGTCACCGCCTTCGCCGACGCGCCGACCGTGTCGGTCGCGAACGCGATCGGGCGCTCGAGCAGCTCACCCAGGCGCTGGGCGACCGGCTCGAGAGAGTACTTGGGGTCGGGCGCGCCCTTGGGGCGGCCCAGGTGGGACACGACGGTGACCCGGGCACCCGCCCCGCTGAGCGCGCGCAGCGTCGGCAGCACCGCACGGATGCGCCCGTCGTCGGTGATCGTCGTGCCATCCAGAGGAACGTTGAGGTCGGCGCGCACGAGCACGCGCCGACCCTCGACGCCCTCGGCGAGGAGGTCGTCCAGCGTCTTCATCAGAGCGAGGAACCCACCAGCTTGACCAGGTCCACGATGCGGTTGGAGTAGCCCCACTCGTTGTCGTACCACCCGACGACCTTGACCTGGTCGCCGATCACCTTGGTGAGGCCCGAGTCGAAGATGCACGAGGCCGGGTCGGTCACGATGTCGGAGGAGACGATCTCGTCCTCGGTGTAGGTGAGGATGCCCTTGAGCGGCCCGTCGGCGGCGGCCTTGACGGCGGCGTTGACCTCTTCGACGGTGACCTCGCGGCCCAGCGTCACGGTGAGGTCGGTGGCCGAGCCGGTCGGGATCGGCACGCGCAGCGCGTATCCGTCGAGCTTGCCCTTCAGCTCCGGCAGCACCAGGCTGATCGCCTTGGCGGCACCGGTGGACGTGGGCACCACGTTGAGCGCGGCGGCGCGGGCACGGCGCAGATCCTTGTGCGGGCCGTCCTGCAGGTTCTGGTCCTGGGTGTACGCGTGGATCGTGGTCATCAGGCCGCGCTCGATCGTGAACGCGTCGTGCAGCACCTTGGCCATCGGAGCGAGGCAGTTGGTCGTGCAGGACGCGTTCGAGATGATCGCGTGCTTCGCCGGGTCGTAGTCCTCGTGGTTGACACCCATGACGACCGTCACATCTTCGTTCTTCGCCGGGGCGGAAATGATGACCTTCTTGGCGCCGGCCTCGATGTGGGCCTTGGCCTTCGTCGCGTCGGTGAAGAAGCCGGTCGACTCGAGCACGACGTCGGCGCCGAGGTCGCCCCACGGCAGCTTGGCCGGGTCGCGCTCGGCGAGCGCCTTGAACGTCTTGCCGTTGACGGTGATCTCGTCGCCGGTGGCCTTGACCTCGTAGGGCAGACGGCCCAGGATGCTGTCGTACTTCAGCAGGTGGGCGAGCGTCGCGTTGTCGGTGAGGTCGTTGGCGCCGACGAGCTCGATGTCGGCGCCGGACGCCAGCACCGCCCGGAAGAAGTTACGGCCGATCCGGCCGAAGCCGTTAATGCCAACGCGGATGGTCACGGTCCATCTCCTCGTGCGCTTTGGATTTGCTTTGATTCGGCCTCGTCGCCACCTCTGACAGTATCCGAGTCGCGGTTTTGGATATCGGCCGGGTCTCGCTCAGCCGACCAGCATCTCGGGTGTGACGGCGGCCTCAGTGTCGGGGATACCCAGGTCCCGTGCTCGCTTGTCGGCGAGTGCGAGCAAACGGCGGATCCGTCCCGCGATGGCGTCCTTTGTCAAAGGCGGGTCGGCGAGCGCGCCGAGCTCCTCGAGTGAGGCTTGACGGTGTTCCAAGCGGAGGTGGCCGGCGCTCGTGAGGTGGTTGGGCGCGTCATCGGCGAGGATCTCCAGCGCCCTCGTCACCCGCGCCGCCGCGGCGACCGCCGCCCGCGCGCTGCGGCGCAGGTTGGCATCGTCGAAGTTGGCCAGCCGGTTGGCGGTGGCGCGCACCTCGCGGCGCACCCGCCGCTCCTCCCAGGCCAGCACGCTGGAGTGCGCCCCGATGCGGGTGAGCAGCGCGGCGATCGCGTCGCCGTCCTTGACCACGACCCGGTCGACCCCGCGGACCTCACGCTGCTTGGCGCTCACGCCGATCCGCCGCGCGGCGCCGACCAGCGCGAGCGCCGACTCCGGCCCCGGGCTGGTGATCTCCAGCGCGCACGAACGGCCGGGCTCGGTCAGCGAGCCATGCGCCATGAACGCCCCGCGCCAGGCGGAGACCGCGCAGCACATGCCGGCCGAGACCACGTGTGGCGGGAGGCCACGCACCGGCCGGCCACGCACGTCGAGCAGGCCGGTCTGGCGGGCCAGCGACTCGCCATCCTTGACCACGCGCACGATGTAGTGGCTGCCCTTGCGCAGCCCGCCCGAGGCCAGAACATGGATCTCGCTCGGATACCCATACACTTCGGCGACCTCGCGCCGTAGCCGCCGTGCGACCGCGCCGGTGTCCAGCTCGGCCTCCACGACGACCCTGCCGGAGACGATGTGCAGTCCGCCGGCGAACCGGAGCAGCGCGGCCATCTCTGATCGGCGGCAGCATGGCTTCGGCACGTCGACCCGGCTCAGCTCGTCCTTGACCGCCGCCGTCATTGCCATCTCGTCGTCATCTCCTGGACAGTTGCGGGTGCTTCAGTTGTGACTAACGACCGGCGCCCAAGACAGGCACCAGTGCGGCGCTTAGCGCCGCCGGATCATGTCGAGCGCTTCCGTCAGACACCGCCACGGGGGCGAGGGTGAGCCGCGCACCCAGCGATTCTGCCGCATGGCGCACGGGTTCGGGGTCGCCTACGGCCTTCTCGTCCGCGATGACCGTGTCGATTTTTAGTTCGGGCAGGTACCAGCGCAGGGCCGCGAGGTGGCCGGCGACCGACAGCCCGAGGGTCTCCTTCTCCTCCGCGAGGTTGAGGGTGACCAGGCGGCGGGCGGGGCTGGCGACGATCGCGTCGGCCAGGCCGGGCATGAGCAGATGCGGGATGACGCTCGTGTACCAGCTGCCCGGTCCGAAGATCAACCAGTCGGCCGTCGCGATCGCCGCGACCGCGTCCGGGCACGCCACCGCCCGCCGCGGCGTCAGCCGCACCGACAGCACGCGCCCCCGGGTCACCGCGACCGCGTGCTGGCCGCGGACCGTCAGCACGTCATGGGGCACGGCCGGGTCGGCGCCCTGCACCTCGGCCTCGATCCCGAGCGGTTCGCACGACATCGGCAGCACCCGCCCCGCGGCGCCCACCATCGCGGCCGCGTGGTCGAGCGCCGCCACCGGGTCGCCGAGCAGCTCCATCAGGCCGAGCAGCACCAGGTTGCCCACCGTGTGGCCGGTCAGCGGCCCCGGCGGGCGAAACCGGTGCTGGAAGAGATCGGCCGTCGCCACCGACTCCGGCGCGGAGAGCGCGGCCAGCGCCTGGCGCAGGTCGCCCGGAGGCAGCGCGCCCCGCTCGTCGCGGAGCCGCCCGCTGGAGCCGCCGTCGTCACCCACCGTCACCACGGCCGTGATGTCAAGATCGAGGTCGACCTGACACAGCCGCAACGCGCGGAGCGAGGCGGCCAGCCCGTGGCCGCCACCGAATGCCACGATGTTCATTCCCGCCCCAGGTCCCGGTGCTGGGCGTGGGCCGAGATACGCGACTGGCGCAGCCGGTCGGCCAGCTCCTCGGCGATGGCGACACTGCGGTGCTTGCCGCCCGTGCACCCGACCGCCACGGTGAGGTAGCGCTTGCCCTCCCGCTCGAACCCGGACGCGGTCGCCCCGATCAGGCTGGCGTAGGTGGCGACGAACTCCCCCGCGCCCGGCTGGCCGAGCACATACGCGCTGACCGCCTCCTCCTGCCCGTTGTGCTCACGCAGCTCCGGCACCCAGTACGGGTTGGGGAGAAAACGCGCGTCCAACACGAAGTCGGCATCCTGGGGCAGCCCGTACTTGAAGCCGAACGAGAGCACGGTCACCCGCAGCCGCCGCGCGTCCTCACCGCCGAAAAGCTCCTCCACCCGCCGCCGCAGCTGGTTGACGTTGAGGTGGCTGGTGTCGATGATCACGTCGGCGTGGTCGCGCGCCTCCTCCAGCAGCTTGCGCTCGGCCGCGATGCCGTCCGCGAGCCGCCCGTCACCCTGGAGCGGGTGCGAGCGCCGCACGCTCTCGAAGCGCCGGATCAGCACCTCGTCATCCGCGTCGACGAACACCACGCGCGGGTGGAAGCCCCGCTCCTTGAGCGCGTTGATCGCGCCTACCAGGTCGGTGGAGAACGCGCGGCTGCGCACGTCGAGCACCATCGCGGTGTGCTGAGCCGCGCCGCCCGCCTTCTGCGCCAGCTCGGCCATGTCGAGCATGAGCGCCTGGGGCAGGTTGTCGACCACGTAGAAGCCGACATTTTCCAGCGCCCGGGCCACGGTGCTGCGCCCGCCGCCGGAGACGCCGGTCACCACCACAAGCTCGGTGTCGTCGGCGGGCGGCGCGCTGGAATCGTCGTGCACCAGAGAATCCTAGGCGCTCGGGATGGCTTCCGCCCCGCCGGCATGGCCGGCGTTGCCCGCCCGATCATCACCACCTGCTCGGCCGCGCCGTCCGCTCCGCTTCGAAAGATCAAGTGACTCTGAGCTACCGCGACCTCCGTCGTGGTCCCGACCGTCGCTCCCGCGGCCTCACCCGTCCGCTGTTGGTTGCGGTGCCCCGGCACCGCGCGCGGCGCGTCCCCGCGCGACGGTCGAGGTCAGCACGGGACTGTCGAGCTGGGCGCATTACCGCGCCCAGCTCGACAGCTACTCGCAAGAGCACCCCGTCTCCTCTAGGAGGCCGGTGAGATCGCCAACCGCGGAGGGTGAGGCCGCGGGAGCAGCGGTCTGGACCACGGCGGACGTCGCGGTAGCGCAAATCTCTATCGTGAAACTGATTCTCCAGCGGACGTGGCATCCGACCCCGGCTCCTCGGGGGGAGCGGCGCTTGGCTCTGCTGGCGTGGCGGGACTGGCGGCGGCCGCGGCCGGTGGGTCGCCCAGGGCCGCGATGATCGCCTCCGCCGTGCGGCGGCCGATGCCGGGCACCTCGGCGATCTCGTCGACGCTGGCCGCCCCCAGCCGCTTGATCGAGCCGAAGTGCCGCAGCAACGCCTTGCGCCGCACCTCGCCCAACCCCGGGATCGAGTCCAAACTGGACACCGTCATCCGCTTTGACCGCCGCTCGCGGTGGAACGCGATCGCGAACCGGTGTGCCTCGTCCCGGAGGCGCTGCAGCATGTACAGCCCTTCGGAGGCGCGCGGCATGATCACCGGGAAGGCGTCGGCGGGGAGCCACACCTCCTCCAGCCGCTTCGCCAGGCCGCACAGCGCCACGTCGTCGATGCCCAGGTCGGCCAGGACCGCGGCTGCGGCGGCCACCTGTGGCTGGCCGCCGTCGACGACGACGAGCTGCGGCGGGTAGGCGAACTTGCGCGGCCGCCCCGTCGTCGGGTCGATGCCGGGCAGCTCCGGATCCTCCGCCTCCTCGGCGTCGATCTCGCCGAGCGACGCGCGCGCCTCCAGGTATCGCGCGAACCTCCGCCGCAGCACCTCCGACAGTGCCGACAGGTCGTCGGTGGCGCCGCGCACCGCGAAGCGCCGGTATTCGCTCTTGCGGGGCAGCCCATCCTCGAAGACCACCATGCTGGCCACCACGTCGGTGCCCTGGATCTGCGAGACGTCGTAGCACTCGATGCGCAACGGTGCGGTGACGAGCCCCAGCGCATCGGCGATCTCCTCCAGCGCCTTGCTCCGCGTGGTGAGGTCGCCCGAGCGGCGCAGCTTGTGGCGGGTGAGCGCCTCGGCGGCATTGCGCGCCACGGTCTCCAGCAGCGCTTTCTTGTCTCCGCGCTGGGGCACGCGCAGCTGCACGCGGCTCCCCCGGTGCTGGCTCAGCCAGTCGGCGAGCGCGTCGTCGTCGGGCGGCAGGGCGGGCACGAGCAGCTCGCGCGGCACGTCGCCCTCGCCCTGCTCGCCGCCGTAGACCTGGCTGCAGAAGTGGTGCACCAGGTCGCCGGTGGTCAGGTCCTCCACCTTCTCCACGACCCAGCCGCGCTGGCCACGGATCCGCCCGCCGCGCACGTGGAAGACCTGCACCGCGGCCTCCAGCGGGTCTTCGGCGAAAGCGACCACGTCGGCGTCGGTGCCGTCGCCGAACACCACGGCCTGCTTTTCCAGGGCCCGCCGCAGCGCCACGACGTCGTCGCGCAGGCGGGCGGCGAGCTCGAACTCCAGCCGCTCGGACGCGGCCATCATCTCCCGCTCCAGCCGCTTGACCATCGTCTCGGTGCGGCCGGCCATGAAGTCGCAGAACTCCTCGACGATCGCCCGGTGCTCCGCCGCGCTCACCCGCCCCACGCACGGCGCCGAGCACTTGCCGATGTCGCCCAGCAGGCAGGGCCGCCCGATCTGGCCGGCCCGTTTGAAAACCCCGGAAGAACAGGTGCGCGCCGGGAAGACGCGCAGGAGAAGGTCGAGCGTCTCGCGGATCGCCCACGCGTGCGAGTAGGGCCCGAAGTAACGCACGCCCTTGCGCTTGGCACCCCGCATCACCTGCAGACGGGGGTACTCCTCGTCGAGCGTGACGGCCAGGTAGGGGTAGGACTTGTCGTCGCGGTACTTCACGTTGAAGCGCGGGTCGTACTCCTTTATCCAGGAGTACTCCAGCTGGAGCGCCTCGACCTCGCTGCCCACCGTGACCCAGTCGACGGCGGAAGCGGCGGTGACCATCTGCTGGGTGCGCTGGTGCAGGTGCCACAGGTCGCCAAAGTACGAATTCAGCCGGCTGCGAAGGCTCTTCGCCTTGCCGACATAGATGACCCGCCCACTCGCGTCGCGGAAACGGTAGACCCCTGGGGCGTCCGGGATAGTGCCGGGCGCGGGACGGTAAGTCGAGGGGTCTGCCACGCGAAAAAGCCTAGCCCGCGCCTCTGTCAATCTCGCGAGGCGCGGGCCAGCCGGGATGGCCTCACGCGAGCGTGATGTTGTCCCCGTCGACCTTGATCTGCTTCTCCGCCAGCGGCTTGGTCGCCGGACCCGTCTTCACCGAGCCGTCCGCGATCGAGTACTTACTGCCGTGGCAGTTGCAGTTGATCGTCCCGCCCTCGACGGACGTCACCGGGCACCCCTGGTGCGTACACGTGGAGCTGAAGCACTTGAACTCACCCTCGGTCGGCTGCGTCACCACGACGCTGGAGGCGGCCACGATCGCACCGCCCCCGACCGGCACCTTGCTGGTCTGGATGATCGAGCCGCCGCCGGTGTCGCCGGAGCCCGCGTCGTTCCCGCCGTTCGACTGGGTGCCGCCCGAGGTGGAGGTGTCCTCGTCGGGGTCCGTGCCGCACGCCACCAGCACCGCGGTCGTGCCGATCGCCCCCGCGCCCGCCAGTAGCGCCCGGCGGGTGGTCACCCCCGACTGCGTCACCGCCTGTTCCTCGCTCATGCCTCACCCTTCCTGTCTCCGGCCCGCCGTGATCAGGGCGACCACGGCCACGTCAGTACACACGAACCTCCGGCCGCCACGGTTCAGTCGGCTACTCGTGTCGTCTCCTCCGCGCGGCGGCAAGGTGGCATCATCGCTGCTCAGAGCGTTCCAGGGGGATCGCGAAAGGGCTCGGCGGCCAGGGGTAGCAAGATCACAAAGAAACCCACACCCTTCGATCTACCCGCCGCTGGTACACGTACGTGGCACCGCGATCGTCGGGCCCGGCACGCGGTCACCCTGTGCAAACAACCGACGACGATCCACGCCGCGGCTCTTGGCTGGCGCTTGGGTGGGGCGGGCGCCGAGGGCCTATATCGAAGTGGGGGGCCTTAGCGAGGCGAGTTGTATGTAGCCCTTCGTCCCGATACGGCTGGTCGCCGTCTGGACCCGCCGCAGCCTGGTCATCCAATTCGCTACCGGCCCCAATGATCGTTCGCCCGAAAGGGGCGTGACACGCCGCAGGGAGCGCCCGTTTCGGGCGAACGATCAGCGACGCGACACTGTGGACAGAGCGCATTCTTGTCGGACCGGGTGGCGGCCGGTGTTGCCCCGTTTGTGCGCCCAGCTCGACAGGTCCGCGGCGACGACCAGGATCGCTCGCCGCGCCCGCCGTGACGAGGGGTGCTCCGCCGCCGCGCCGCGCCCCCTTTGTCCGTAGCCCGATCCGGATCGAGCACACCCAGCCGGCGCGCCACGCCACAGCCCCGGACCGACGCCACAGCCCGGGCCGACGCCACAGCCTCAGCCGACGCCGCAGCCCCGGACGGCGCGGCAGCATCGGCGCGCGGAGGCAGCGACCGGCCCACCCCGGACGGGGACGCTCAGCCTCGCGACTTGGCTGGAGCCCGCCGCGCCGCCTTGGCCGGAGCAGCCTTGGCCGTCTCCTTCGCCGCGCTCGCCGTCTTCGCACCGCGTGCGGCACCGGTCGACTTGGCGGACTTCGCTGCCTTGGTCGCGGCAGCGGCCTTCGCCGGAGCAGCCCCCTTGGCCGAAGTGGCGGCCCTCGCTGGAGCAGCGGCCTTCGCCGATGTGGCGGCTTTGGCGGGAGCGGGTGCGGCGGCCGCCGCCGCTCGCTTCGGGGCGGTCGCGGGCCGCGCGGTGCCGTTTGCCTTCGCGGCCCGGGAGATCGCGTCGGCGGCCCCCGTCGCCTCGCCGTCCAGGCCGAGCACGTGCCGCAGGAACTGGCCCGTCGCGCTCTCCGCCACCTCGGCGATCTCCTCGGGCGTGCCGGCGGCGAGCACCGTGCCGCCCTTGTGGCCGCCCTCGGGGCCCATGTCGATCAGCCAGTCGGCCGTCTTGATCACGTCGAGGTTGTGCTCGATCACGATCACCGTATTGCCCTTGTCGACCAGGCTCTCCAGCACCCGCAGCAGCTTGCGGATGTCTTCGAAGTGCAGGCCGGTGGTCGGCTCGTCCAGCACGTACACCGTGCGGCCGGTCGAGCGCTTTTGCAGCTCGGACGCCAGCTTGACGCGCTGCGCCTCACCACCGGAGAGGGTGGGTGCGGGCTGGCCGAGGCGCACATACCCCAAGCCGACGTCGACGAGCGTCTTGAGGTGGCGGTGGATCGCCGGGATCGCCTCGAAGAAGGTGGCCGCCTCCTCGATCGGCATCTCCAGCACCTCGGAGATCGTGCGCCCCTTGTAGTGCACCTCGAGCGTCTCCCGGTTGTAGCGGGCGCTCTTGCACACCTCGCACGGGACGTAGACGTCCGGGAGGAAGTTCATCTCGATCTTGATCGTGCCGTCGCCCGCGCAGTTTTCGCAGCGGCCGCCCTTCACGTTGAACGAGAACCGCCCCGGCCCGTACCCCCGGACCTTGGCCTCGGTCGTCTCGGCGAAGAGCTTGCGGATGTTGTCGAAGACGCCGGTGTAGGTCGCGGGGTTTGACCTCGGGGTGCGGCCGATGGGCGACTGGTCGACGCCCACCACTTTGTCGACCTCGTCGGTGCCGGTGATCCGCGTGTGCCGCCCCGGCACGAGGCGGGCACCGTTGATCTGGTTGGCCAGCACCGTGTACAGGATGTCGTTGACCAGTGTCGACTTGCCCGACCCCGAGACGCCGGTGACCGCGATGAACTGCCCCAGCGGAAACGACACGGTCAGGTTTTTCAGGTTGTGCTCGCGCGCGCCCTGCACCACGAGCTCGCGCCCGGGGATCTGCATGCGGCGCATGCCGGGCGTGGGGATCTGGCGGCGGCCGGAGAGGTAGGCGCCGGTCATCGACTCCTTGCTCTTCAGCAGGCCGTCGACCGAGCCGCTGTGCACGATGCGGCCGCCGTGCTCGCCCGCGCCGGGCCCGATGTCGACCACCCAGTCGGCGGTGCGGATCGTGTCTTCGTCATGCTCGACGACGATCAGCGTGTTGCCGAGATTCTTGAGGCGGACCAGCGTCTCGATCAGCCGGTGGTTGTCCTTCTGGTGCAGGCCGATCGACGGCTCGTCCAGCACGTACAGCACGCCGACCAGCCCCGAGCCGATCTGCGTGGCGAGCCGGATGCGCTGTGCCTCGCCGCCGGAGAGCGTGCCCGACGGGCGATCGAGCGAGAGGTAGTCCAGACCCACGTCGACCAGGAAGCGCAGCCGCGCGTTGATCTCCTTGAGCACCCGCTCGGCGATCATCTTCTGCCGGTCGTTGAGCGTCATCGCGCCCAGCAGGTCGGCGCAGTCACCCACCGACAGGTTGCACACCTCGGCGATGCTCTTGCCGTCGATCGTGACCGCGAGCACCTCGGGCTTGAGCCGCGCGCCGCCGCAGGTGGGGCAGGGCACGTCGCGCATGTACCCCTCGTACTTGTCGCGCGACCAGTCCGACTCGGTGTCCGAGTGGCGCCGCTCGATCCACTGCACCACGCCCTCGAAGCCGGTGTAGTAGGAGCGCTCGCGCCCGTACTTGTTGCGGTAGCGCACGTGCACCTGGTCTTCGGCGCCGTGGAGGATCGTCTTCTGGGCCCGCGACGGGAGCGCCCGCCACGGCGTGTCGATGTCGAAGTGCTCCTGGTCGCCGAGCGCCTCGAGCAGCCGCAGGAAGTATTCGAGCGTGGTGCCGCTGGCCCACGGCTGGATCGCGCCCTCGCGCAGCGTGCGCTCCACGTCGGGCACCACGAGCTCGGGGTCGACCTCCTTCTTGGTGCCGAGGCCGGTGCAGTCGGGGCAGGCCCCATACGGCGCGTTGAAGGAGAAGGAGCGCGGCTCCATCGCCTCGAAGGACAGGTCGTCATACGGACAGGCGAGGTGCTCGGAGAACGTCCGCTCGCGGTGCTCGTCATCCTCCGGCAGGTCGACGAACTCGAGCAGCACCACACCGGCCGCCAGCCGCAGCGCGGTCTCCACCGAGTCGGTGAGCCGCTGCTTGGCGCTGGCCTTGACCGTGAGGCGGTCGACGACCACCTCGATGGTGTGCTTCTCCTGCTTCTTCAGCTTGGGCGGCTCGGTCAGCGGGTAGACCACCCCGTCGATGCGGACCCGCGCGTATCCCTTCGCCTGGAGCTCGGCGAACAGGTCGACATACTCACCCTTGCGCCCCCGCACCACCGGCGCGAGCACCTGGAAGCGGGTGCCGTCGTCCATCGCGAGCACCCGGTCGACGATCTGCTGCGGCGTCTGGCGGGAGATCGGCCGGCCACACTTGGGGCAGTGCGGCTCACCCACCCGGGCGAAGAGAAGCCGCAGATAGTCGTAGACCTCGGTGATCGTGCCGACCGTGGAGCGCGGGTTACGCGAGGTCGACTTCTGGTCGATCGAGACCGCCGGGCTGAGGCCCTCGATGAAGTCGACGTCGGGCTTGTCCATCTGCCCGAGGAACTGCCGCGCATACGACGACAGCGACTCCACGTATCGCCGCTGGCCCTCCGCGAAGATCGTGTCGAACGCGAGGCTGGACTTACCGGACCCGGAGAGCCCGGTGAAAACGATCATGGCGTCGCGCGGCAGGTCGAGGCTGACGTCGCGCAGGTTGTGCTCGCGCGCGCCACGAATGATCAACCGATCTGCCACTATTTGCCCCCGGGGGAAGAACGTCCACAGACTGCCGGCAAAACTTTAGACCCCTGGTATGACACTTTGCCGCGCCGCCACATTCCCGCAGCTCAAGACCACCATCACGGGCGGTTGTGGCCACGTACCTCCTTGTGAATCCGCTTCCACATCGCCCGCTGCTCGGCCTGCAGGCGCGCGTCCTTTCGCCGCGTCTCGTACGCGATCTCCCGCTGCAGCCGCTGCCAGCTCTCGTACCGCCGCGGTGAGAGGTCTCCGGCCTCCAACGCCGCACGGACCGCGCAGCCCGGCTCGCCGTCATGCCGGCAGTCCGCGAAGCGGCAGGTCGCGGCCAGGTCGGCGACGTCCGCGAAGGCCCGGTCCAACCCCTCCTCCGCGTCCAGCAGCCCCACCGCCCGGATGCCCGGCGTGTCCAGCACGGCACCGCCGCCCGGGATCGGGATCAACGCCCGGTACGTGGTCGTATGCCGCCCCTTGCCGTCCACCCGCCGAATCGTCTGCGTGCTCATCACGACCGCGCCGGCGAGCGCGTTGACCAGCGTCGACTTGCCCGCACCGGACGGACCGAGCAGCGCCAGCGTGCGCCCCGGCGCGATGAACGGCGCCAGCTCCGCCAGCCCGTCGCCCCGCTGCGCGCTGACCGCGACAACACCCACACCGGGCGCGACCTGGGCAATCTCCGCGACCACCGCACCCGGATCGGCGGCGAGATCACATTTCGTGAGTACGACCACGGGCTGCGCGCCGGACTCCCAGGCGAGCGCCAGCAGGCGTTCGATGCGGCCGACGTCGGGCGCCGGGTGCATCGGCTCGACCACGGCGGCCGCGTCGACGTTGGCGGCGAGCACCTGGCCCACCGAGTCCTTGTCCGACGTGCGGCGCACGATCGCCGTCCGCCGCGGTAGCACCGCCTCGATGGTGATCCGCTCGTCGGGCCACGTACGCACGGTCACCCAGTCGCCCGCGCAGGGCAGGTTGACCGGATCGGCGGCGGCCGCCGAGAGGATCGCGCCTGCGAGGCTGGCGCGCACGGTGCCCTCGGCGCACAGCACCGTGCAGACCCCGCGGTCCACCCTGGTTACGCGGCCGGGCTGGGCATCGTCGGGCAGGCTGTGGCTGGCGTCCCAACCGAGGGACGCGAGATCGAACGTCATCGGGATAACCCTTTGTGAGAGGAGACTCAAAACCTCGAGCAACGTGAGGCGAGGACAGTCATGACTTCCCCACCTCCTCTCCTCGGGCCGTCGTGGTGACGCGTCTGTCTCAGACCGTAAGGTCCAAAGCCGGTGGCGCGAAAGCCATTTCTGTAGGGTCAGGTGTGTGACGGCTGACCCGCTCGTACTCCTGCCTGAGCTCGACCGCGCCACCGACCGCCTGCTCCGCACCGCGGAGGCCCTGGACGACGACGCCCTGAAGGGCCCCTCCCTCCTGCCCGGCTGGACCCGCGGCCACGTGCTCACCCACCTGGCCCGCAACGCCGACTCGTACGTCAACCTGCTCACCTGGGCCCGCACCGGCACGCGCACACCGGGGTACCCGAGCGCCGAGGCCCGCGAGGCCGGCATCCAGGAGGGCGCGGCGCGCCCGCTGGCCGAGCAGCTGGAAGATCTGCGCGCGGCCTCCACCCGCCTCGCCGAGGCGGGCGCGCAGATGCCGGCCGACGCGTGGGGCGCCATCATCGAGCGCACGGGAGGCCGCAAGTCTCCCGCCGCCACCTGCGTGTGGGGCCGCCTGCGCGAGGTCGAGGTGCACCACGTCGACCTCGACGCCGGCTACAAGGCAGGCGACTGGCCGGAGGCGTTCAGCCAGCACCTGCTCCGCGAGGTGGTCAGCGACCTCAGCGCCGCCACCGGCGTCACCCCACTCGTGCTCCGCCCCACCGAGCTGCGGCACGACCTCACGATCGGCCAGGTCGAGCGGGACACGCCGGTGGTCGCCGGCCCCGCGTACGAGCTGGCGGCGTGGCTGGCCGGCCGATCGTCCGGTGTGGACCTCAACGCCACGCCCGAGGGCCCGCTCCCGACACCGCCGGCCTGGATCTGACGTCGCTATGCCCTACACCGGAGACGTCACCACGGGCGGCCCGCCCGACATCCGCCCGCTGGACGCACTCACCATCACCAAGGTGTCGGTCGGCCCGATGGACAACAACGCGTACCTGTTGCGCTGCAACGCCA
>Ga0272482_10000345_pt1 | contig 14497 bp, 11 predicted proteins | sample RVTome_8_FD_192427 | JGI IMG/M metagenome (GOLD analysis project Ga0272482, IMG submission 192427) | Soil microbial communities from uranium-contaminated site in the Upper Colorado River Basin, Wyoming, United States - RVT160D0 (version 2) ...
CCTGTTCGGTGTGTTCCAGGCGGATTTCGTGGCGGCCGGCGGTGAGGGTGATGCTGCCCTGGTCGACGGTCGGCCCGTGCGGCGTGTTGTTGTCGATGACGGGTTGTCCGTCGATCCACAGCCGCACCGTGTCATCGGACGCGGTGGTGAAGGTGTACCGCTCGGAGTACCGCGGCTCGATCGATCCGGTCCAACGGCTGGAGAAGTTGTCGGTGCCGATCGACGACGCCGGGGAGCCGCCGGACCGCCACGCGTAGTTGACGGTCGGATCCGTCCGGGTGACCGCTGGCGTGCCGGTGAACGTGGCGTTGTTCCAGAATTCCGCCTTGAGCCCGGGTCCGCTGCCCACCGCCGCGGGCGCGGGGGTGGTGATGTCGGCCTCGATGACGGTGGCGATGGCGTTGGTGGTGTCGCCGCTGGGCAGGAAGTCGTAGCCGTCACCGGCGGCGCGTACGCTCACGGGTGACGCGCTGCCGAGCACTCGCGCGCCCGTGACCGTGAACGGCGAGCGCTGGCTGAGGTGCAGGGTGCCGGCCCAGTTGTTCACGACCAGGTAGAGCTTGCCGCCCTTGCGGGTGACCTTCCCCCAGCTCGGAGGTGCGACCAGCCCGGTGTGGCCCGCGCCGAAGATGGCCGCGCCGTTGGTGTTCATCCAGGCGCCGACGCCCTGCAGCGCGGAGGCCTGCCCGGCGGTGACCGCCCCGGTGTCGGTGGGGCCGATGTTGAGCAGGAAGTTGGCGCCGTTGCTCGCCAGGTGCGCCAGGTCGCGCACCAGCTCGGTCGGTGACTTGAAGCTGGTGTCCCAGGCCGCGTACCCCCAGGTGTTGTTGATCGTCATGCAGGACTCCTGCAGCTGCGCCGACGGCGGGGCGCCGGCGAGCGCCTGCTCCGGGGTGCCGTAGTCGCCGTCGACCGGGCGGCGCTTGCCTATCCGGTTGTTGGTGACGATCTGCGGTGAGATGCCGCGTACGAAGCGTTCCAGGTCCTCGCCGTCCAGCGCCGTCCACGGGTTGGTGGGGTTGGTCTCGGTCCACTCGCCGTCGAACCACAGCACCGCGGGGTCGTAGTCGGTCACCAGCTCTTGGAGCTGCGCCTTCATCTTGGTGACGTACGCCGGGAAGTTCGCCACGAAGTCCGGCTCGTGCCAGTCCCAGATCGAGTAGTAGAAGCCGAGCTTGATGCCGTTGGCGGTCGCGGCGTCCTTGAGCTCGCGCAGGATGTCGCGGGAGAAGCCGGAGTGGTCGCGGAGGTTCCACCGGTTGACGCGGGTGGGCCACATGGCGAATCCGTCGTGGTGCTTGGCGGTGATGATGATGTACTTCTGGCCCGCCTGCTTGGCCAGCCGCACGATGGCGTTCGCGTCGAACGAGGCGGGGTTGAAGGTAGCGGCCTTCGCCTCGTAGTCGCTCCACGGGATGTTGCATTGCCGCTTGATCCACTCGGCGTCGCGGCACGTCCCATACTGTCCTCTGTAGACAGCGTACGTGCCGAAGTGGATGAACATGCCGAAGCGCGCCTCGTCGAACCACCGGGTGCGCGGTGAGCTCAGCGCGTCGTCGGTGACGTAGTTGTCGCCTGGCGCGGTGGCGGCCGGTGCCGGCGGGATCACGGCCGTCGCCGCCAGCGCGATGAGTAGAGACAGTGCCGCTCGGACGGATGTTGATCGCATGAGTGCCCTCCTGCGTGTGCTCGGACGCGATCAGCTCGCCGCCGCGCGCACGCCGCTACGGGCCGCAGCGCCTGGAAGGACTCGCGCCGCGCCTGCCCAGTCCTTGCTGGGCGCCGGCCGCAACACCGGGGCTCTGGCAGCCGACCGAGCTGGGGCGATACATAGGATGTTTCACGGCGGGTTCGCTGGCTGCCCGCCGTGGGCAGGCGCCGTCAGCGCAGCCGGAGAATCGCGCCGACGGCCTACTCGATTTTTTCGCTCAGCAACACATTGCCAGCTTTGTCGAGGTATGTGATGGTCAACTTTTCCGTGTCGAACGTCCACTTCTCGACGCCGTTGTCAGCCAATGCTTTGGACATTTCTAGGTAGCCAATACCTCCTTGTTCGACCTGCCGCATGTACTGCAAGAACTGCTCTTTATCACAGGTCTCGGCAATGGCGAACGTCTCGTGAAACGCTGGGCCGACGAGCTTTTGCCCGCCCATGCCAAAATATTCAGAGTGCCCATCTGTTATGTATGAGTCGTAGGTCTCGATACCGATGTCACGCAGCGCGCGCAAATAGCTGCCTAATGAGGCTGCGTCGCCGAAGCGATCGTGAATATCACTAATTTGCTCAAGGGTGAACATTTCCGCAGTATACGACGAGGCTTGTCCATGAAGCCTTTATGAAGACTCCTTGTGCCAACATCTCACCTCGGCGACTTCTCAAACGACCATCCTGTGAGGACCCACGTGTTCGAATCCGCTGAGCCCGGATCGCCGGTATCGCCCAGGCCACGCCGTCCGTGGACGGTGACGGCGGCAACCTGTCTCGTGTTGACCACCGCTGCGATCGGCCTGTTGATGGCAGGGCTGACACTGGCCATCGTCGACGCTTCCATGGCGCGGGGTGCGGTCGCGCAAATGGAGTCGGGCATGTCGGCAGGCTACGACGAGCATTCACTTGACGAAAACCTGTTCATCGTCAAGGCCGGCGTAGCGGTGTGGCTGATCGTCAACCTCCTGCTTGCGACGGTCGCCCTGGCCGCCGGTTCGGGAAGGGTGCTCGCGTTCCGGACGCTGATAGCGGCCTCGGTGTTCGTGTACTTCATGGCCTGCTGCTGCTGCCAGGGCCCCTTGATCGACTGCCCGTTTGCCGATACGTGCGGCGAGCAGCGCAGCGGGTTCCCGACCTGGTACCTCACAGCCATGCCGGTGCTGGCCTCGATCCAGATTGGCGTCTGGGTCAGCGGCATCGCTCTGTTCGCCCTGCCGAAAGCGTCGAGGGTGTACTTCTCTTCGCCTGGTGGTAACGCGACCTGATCCGCCCATGCCCGGCCGGGCGGGCCTCATCGGCCCCGGCGGCCGCCCGGGCCGAGGGCGATGCGTTTGTCCGGCGGGGTGAAGCTTTGCTTCGGGAAGCCGGAGAGTGTCGAGGCCATGGTCCGGGCCACCGCGGCGATCACGCTTTGCTGGACCGCCGGGCCGACGTAGTCCTGCGGGTCGTCGGGGTTGGCGGCGATCGAGGCGACCGCGAGCTGCGGGGTGTAGCCGACGAACGTCGCGGTCGAGTCGAACTCCGAGGTACCCGTCTTGCCCGCCACCGGCCGTCGGCCCATGATCCCGGAGACCTCGTTGGCGGTGCCGCCGTCGCAGCGGCGGTACGCGGACTGGTCGCCCACCGGGCAGCGGGCCGCGTCGGTGGCCGCGCGGGCCACGTTCTGTTTCAGCGCCCGCTCGCACTTCGGATTGCTGGCGGGCAGCCTGTTGCCGGACGGGTCGATGATCGACAACACCGGGGTCGGCTGGCAGTGCATGCCCTCGGCGGCCACCGTGGCGTACGCGTTGGCCAGGTCGAGCGGCATGGTGGCCGAGACACCCAGCGTGAACGAGCCCCACCGGGCCGCCTGGTTTCTCGCCAGCTTCGCGTCGCTGTCCGCCCGGAACGTGATGCCCAGCCGCCGCGCCATCTCGACCACCTTGTCGGCGCCGACCTGCTGCTCCAGCCACACGAAGTACGTGTTGACCGAGCGCCCGAAGCCGGTCCACATCGTGCGGTAACCGTTCATCCACGACGGGGTGGCGTTGCGCGGGCACCACTTGTCGCCGCAGCCGGCCTCGCCACCGCCGGGGTATCGGGACATGAAACGGGTCGGCGCGTTGAAGCCCGTGTCCAGGTCCCGCCCGGACTCCAGCGCGGCCAGCATCGTAAACAGCTTGAACGTCGAGCCGGCCTGGTACCCGACGATCGACCCACCGCCCGCGACAAGCTGGTTGGTGGTGTCCTTGAGGCTGTAGTGGCGGTTGACCGCGAGCGCGAGCACCCGGCCGGTGCCCGGCTGCACCACGGCCATCGGGGCGGCCCGGTCGTTGCCGTACCCGTACACGTCCAGCACGTTGTCCTGGGCGATCCGCTGGGTCTGCGGGTCCATCGAGCTGACGATGCGATACCCGCCCTGGAACAGGTCGCGCTCCCGCTCCTGCGGCGTGGCACCGAACTCCGGCTGGGCCATCCACCACTGCCGCACGTAGTCGCAGAAGAAGCCCCACGTGTCATGGCTCGACGCGACGCAGCCGCTGGGCAGCTCGGTGGGCTTGAGCCGCAGCGGTTCGGCCTTCGCCTTGGCCGCCTGGTCAGCGGTGATCTTCCCGGTGCGGGCCATCGAGTCCAGCACGTACGCCCGGCGCTCCAACGCCTTGTCCTTGTTTCCGCCGATCGGGCTGTCAATGTCGGGCGACTGCACCAGGCCGGCGAGCAGGGCCGCCTCGGCCAGCGTCAGCTTCCCCGGCGCCTTGCCGAAGTAGCGGCCGCTCGCCGCCTCGATCCCGTAGGCGCCCGCCCCGAAGTAGGAAATGTTCAGGTAGCGGCTGAGGATCTCCTGCTTGGAGAGCTTCCGCTCGAGTGCGGCCGCGTACCGCATCTCCTGGAGCTTGCGGCGGGCGGTGTCGTCGGTGGCATCCTGGCGTTCCTGCGGGCTCAGCCCGGGATCGGTCTTCAGCACGTTCCGCACGTACTGCATGGTCAGCGTCGAGGCGCCCTGCTCGACCTCGCCCGTGCCGTTGGCCACGAACGCGCGGATCACGCTGCGCAGGTCCACGCCGCCGTGCTCGAAGAAGCGGGCGTCCTCCGCCGCCACGATCGCCTCCCGCACCACCGGTGCCACCTCGTCCAGCGGCACGTTCTGGCGGTTGACGTCGTAGAAGACGGCGATCAGGCTCTTACCGTCGTTCGCGTAGAGGTACGAGCGCTGCGGCGGCGGTGGCGTCCGCAGGTCGCTGGGCAGGTCCAGGTACGCATCGCTGGCCGACTTGGCGGTAAGCGCCACCACCACGCTGACAGGGAAGCCCGCCACGGCGAGGACCATACCGGCGATCAGGCTGGAGACGACCAGGGTCAGAAACCTGGGCCGCAGAGACCGGACACACACCCGCCAAGGCTTGCCGTAACAGGAAGAAGTAAACCTAGGTCCGGCCCCGGATACAGGTAAACCCTCAGCCACACGCCTCAGGACCACTCCCCCGCATCGCCCGCCACGCATCCTCCACCCGGTAGACCCGCGGCGACGGTCTCCGGGTGCGCGGCGTCCAGCAGCCGCCGGCAGATTTCCCAACCACGCCAGGCCGCCGATCGTCGGCGCATAATCCGCTCATGACCTCCAACGGCTCCTCGCGCCTGTCGCTATGGTCCACCGACTCCGTGCTGTCGATCGGCTCCCACGGTTCGGTGCTGTCCATCGGCAGCGTCGGCTCGGTCGCCTCCATCGCCAGCATCGGCTCCGCCGGATCGATCCTGTCGGTCGGATCGGCGCTCTCGACCGGGTCGGCCCTGTCCTGGCGGTCACGGTGGTCGCTGCTGTCCGACCAGTCCTTCGGGACCGCGCTAGCCTCCCGCAGCGACGCTCGCGCACTCATCGGGCCGCCCGCCGCGTTGGCAGCCGTCGCGCTCGCCGCCTACGCCGGCTACCTGCTGGCGCGCGGCCGTCGAGACGGCACACGACGTTCTGCGCGATAACGCTGTCGCTACCTGCGGGATCGCGAAATGCGCCGCATGGACATTGACGCATTCAAGAACTGTTCGGGAACCTTACAGTCCGGTGAAAGCGTCACCCAGCGGATGGGAGTCCTCGTATGTTCAACAGAACAAGCCCTGGGCCCGGCAGGTGGACCGCGGCTGAGGGCGTACGCCGATGAAGCAGCGGCTCCGGCGAGGCATCGTGGCCTCGCTCCTCGCGGTCACGATCACGCTGCCGGGAGGCGCCCGGCCGGCGCAGGCGTTCGACCCGGCCACGATCCAGACCTGGATCACGATCGCCACCTCGGCGTACAACCTGGTCAAGGGCATCCTCGGCAGTGGCGCGTCCAGCGATCAGATCAAGGCGGCGGTCCAGCAGATCGTCGCGTCGATCGAGTCCGCCAAGACCGAGATCCTCAGGCACGTGGACGCGCTGGCCGCGGCGGAGGCGCAGGCGTGCGCCAGGCATCACGTGATCGAGTTCGCCGACATCAACCAGTTCAACCCGGACACGTTGCAGGGGTGGGCACAGGACGCGACCGGGTGCGCCGTCCTCATCGACAGCCTCATCAAGGTGGTCACCGACAAGGCCCAGGTGGACCTGCTCAACCTGGCGGCCAACGCGGTCGGACCGGTCGCGCTGGCCGCCAGGCTACGTGCGGGGTTCAGCACGGCCGGCCTGACCGCCACCCTGCGTTCCTCCAACAACGCGGCCCTCAGTCGGCTCGCGGCGGCCTGCTCGACCAGGAATGAGATCGGGCCCAACTACAGCTACGTGATCCAGGTGTACAGCTGCTACGCGTACAACGGCGGGGCGGAGGCGAGACGGCAGGTGTACCCGCCGACATCACAGCCACCCATCGACCAGGCGGCGGTCGCGAACGCGGCGACCAGGAACACCAGCATGGCGGTCTCGACGGCGGTCCTGCCGACACTGCAGTTCTGACCCGGCATGGTGTGGGCGGCGGCGCTTGTTCGCGCCGCCGCCCACGGGCGGATGACGCGGAGCGCGACCCGCTGCCGTGACAGAGCGACACGGCGCTGCCGGGTGACAGGTGGTGTGAAAGGGTTTTGAAGTCGGCCTGTGGTGCACTTCGACGCGTGACGACTCTGAAGCGGAACACGGCCCGCGTGGCCGGATCCACCACCCTGGCCATCGGTGCGCTGCTGGCCGCGCCGGCCACGGCGGCGCCCGCGATGTCGGCGCCGGGCAGCTGCTACGTCTGGGACAACGAGGCCAACATTCCGGGCGCCTGCGTCGACCAGTACACCAACTTCGTCCAGTCCGGCGTGGCCATCTGGAACGACCCGTACCAGCCCACCACGGTGCTCGGCACCGGTGAGAACCGCCAGATCTTCGCCACCATCACCTTCGTCGGCGATGGCGTCGCCTGGGCGTGCGAGAGCGGAGTGACCACCCGCTTCTGGTACTACGGCGACTACAAGGGCCACGGCGTCGAGGGCTGGGTGCCCGACTGCTACCTCAACGGTCACCCGACCTGATCAACCGCGCACCCGCATCCATCCTCTTCACGAGCGTCCCGGCCGGCGTCTTCTGCCAGCCCGGACGACGCGGCCTCGACGCACCGCACACCCCGTGACAGGTCTGGGGGCAGCAGTCAATTCGGGTTCGGCCGAAACGTTTTCGGGTCTGCCGGCGGCACGAAACAATCGTGACGATTCCGCTGTCTGAGGAGCGTTGCGATGGTTGCCGATGTTGTGTTCGCCGGCGCCGGTCCGAACGGGCTGGCCGGGACCGTACTTTCGGAACACCGGACCTCGATGGGCCTTGTCCGTTACCGATGGTGGGAAGGCGCGGTCATCGTCGAGCTGCTCCTGCTCGATCAGCCGACCGCGATCCTGGCCGTCGTACCCGGCGCGGACCGGATGGCACCTGGGGCATCCGCCCTATGAAGGCTGAATCGACATCAGGAGATCGCCTCGCGGAAGTGAATCCCGGCGATCCGCTCTACCGAGATTTGCAGCTGCGCGGGTACAACCGGCGTTTCGTCGGCACACCGGACAGCGTGTTCGTCGTGGACGACACGGACCAGGTGGTGAAGGCGGTCGACGCGGTCGTCGCATCCGGAAAGAAGCTCGCGGTGCGCAGCGGCGGCCACTGCGTGGAAGGGCTGGTCGACGATCCCACCGTCCAGTGCGTGATCGACCTCAGCCAGCTGGATTCGGTGTACTACGACCGCCGTCGGCGCGCGTTCGCCATCGAGGCAGGGGCGACGATCGGTCGCGTGTACCAAGCGCTGGATATGAGCTGGGGCGTGACGTTGCCCGGAGGTGGCTGTACCGGGGTTGGCATGGGAGGGCACGTGACCGGCGGCGGTTTCGGCCCGTTGTCGCGGTTGTACGGCCACCTATCCGATCACCTCTACGCGGTGGAAACAGTCGTGGTCGACGAGAACGGCAAGGCGAAGGCCGTGACCGCGACGCGAGAAGAGGACGACCCTCGTCGTGACCTGTGGTGGGCGCACACCGGTGGCGGTGGCGGAAATTTCGGTGTGGCAACGAAATTCTGGTTTCGCGGTGGAGATGGGCAGGGCGACGACCCGACCCTACTTCTGCCGAAGCGGCCTTCCGCCTACACGATGGCTTCCGTCGCCTGGCCCTGGGCGGACCTCGACGAAGAGAGCCTCACGACGCTGGTCGACAACTATATGCGCTGGTGCGAACGGAACAGTTCGCCCGGCAGCCCGGCGGCATCCGTGTACGGCGTGCTGGTCTTGTTTCGCAAGGAATTCGGCGTGGTGACACTGACCGGCCAGGTCGACCCCGGGCAGCCGCACGGTGCCGAAGCGCTGGACACCTACTTCGCCGAGGTGACGGCGAATGTGCCGAACGGCACCAAGACGACAAAAGAATACGCGCCGTGGCTGTACACCACGATCCACGCCCCGGACGTAGCCGACGTGCTGGGCATACCGGCGACGCGACTGCGCTCGAAGACCAAGGGTGCGTTGTTGCGATCCGCATTGGACGGATCACAGGTCAGGACGATCTTCGAGCGCTTGACCGGTGACGACTATGGATGGCGTGGCGCCATGGCCGGGTTCGTGACGTGGGGCGGGAAGATCAACGCGTTGAGCCCGCAGGATACCGCCGTCGCCGAGCGAGACTCGGTAGCGCTGTTTTCGGTGGGCAATTTCTGGGACGACCCAGAGGAGGACGAAAAGCACCTGACGTGGAACCGAACCCTTTATCGCGACGTCTTCGCGGCCACCGGTGGCGTGCCGGTGCCCAACGATCGGACCGGCGGCTGCTACATCAATTGGCCGGACCCGGATCTGCTGGAAGAGGAATGGAACAAATCAGGCGTCCCCTGGTCCGAGCTGTACTACGGCGGAAACTACAAGAGGCTCCAGGAAGCGAAGCGCCGATGGGATCCCCACCAGGTCTTCAGCCACGCCCTGTCGGTCGAGCCGGGCTCGCGGCCCCGGTAGGTCGCGACCTGTCCGCCGGATAAAGGCATGGTCTGGTCGGCCAGATGCTAAATGGTGTTGAGCCTGATGAGGTCCGAGCCCAGGACGGTCGCGCGGTGGATCACCGCCTTGCCGTCGCGGCGGCTGGAGACCAGGCGGGCCGCCCGCAGCGCCGCGCTGTGCTCGGACGCCGACGCCGCGCTGATGCCAAGCCGCCGCGCGATGTCACCGGTGGTGTGCTCGGTGGAAAGCAGGCGCAGCACCGCCGCCCGGGTCGCCCCGAGGATCGCCGCGAGGGAGTCAGACTCGGCACCGACGTGGATACTCAGCACGGCTGGGGCGGGGTAGGCCAGCAGGACCGGCTGATCGGGCAGCTCGCCCACCAGCGGCGGTCCCGTCCAGAACGCGATCGGCGTAATCAGCAGTCCTCGCCCGCCCAGCCGGATGGTGCGGTCCTGCGGGCTGTCGATCAGCATGCAGTCTCCGCGCCAGCTCGCCCCCGGTATCACCGTGGTCAGCGCGGCACCAACCCCACGGCACGCCAGCAGCCGCCCGTGCCGCGCCAGTTCGCCGTAGTGGTTGGCCCGGACATCGGCCCAATACGGTCGCACCGCCGCCATGAACGCGGTCTTCGTCCCGTGCACCAGCAGCCGTCCGGCGTCGCGGTCTCCCTCGAAGGCATGCCACAGCGGAACACCCGAGTTGGGGGCGCTGAAATACAGCGCCATCTCCTCGCGCAACCGCTCCGCGCCGAAACCCAGAAACGTCTCCATCCCTTCGTCAAGATCCGCACTGCCGGCGAACGTGGGTGACAACGCCCAGGAGAAGTGCCCGCCGATTTGACGCACCGCCGGCCGCGCCGACATCGGGATCGCCGCCAGCGCGTCACTGCGCCACCGCTCCCCCCACGACGCGCTAATCCCCCGGCGCAGCCCAAGGGCCACGAACTTCAGCTCCAGCATCGGAGCCGGCTCGGGCAGGAACCGCGTCGACGCGAGGTCGTCCCGGGTGAACAGGATTCGCAGCATGACGTCCCCCTGACAGCCACACCATAACGTCCGTACCCGATGGATCCTGCCCCGCCGATGGGGCGAGCTACACCCGGAAAGTGCGGGCGGCATGCCCCGGAAGCCACACTTTGGACTGTTCCGGTACCTGTGGCGTCGATGATCGCCGCGATCCGCGCGTTGCCCTCCCGACCCAAGCCCGACGGCCAGCTCGTCCTACCTGCACAAGCAGGCCTCCGCCAGCTTCCCCGCCTCCGAAACGTTTCCGGAACAGTTCCGGAAGTTGTTGACAGTGCGACCAGCAGGTATCGATACTTGCCCTTCAATAGACATACATGAGTACCGATCACATCACGTCAAGCACTGAGGAAGGTCACGTGAACAGCAGCAGCCTGAGACAGCGCAGAAGAGTCACGAGCATCGCTTTGCCGACAGCGGTGTTGTTGCTGGTAGGCGGGGCTGTGGCAGTCCAGTCCATCGGCCCGGCCGCCGCGGCCGAGACCACGCTGCGGGCCGCGGCCGCCAAGGCCGGGCTGTTCTTCGGCGTCGCCGCCTCGCCCGGCCGGCTCAGCTCGATCGTCGGTCAGGAGTTCAACCAACTCACTCCCGAGAACGACATGAAGCCGGCCACGATCGCCACGTCGAGCGGTGGGCTGCAGAACACCGGCAACGCGGACACCCTGGTCAACCACGCCCAGACCAACAACATGCTGGTCCGCGGCCACACGCTGGTGTGGCACTCGCAGGCCGGCTCGCTGCAGGGTGCCAACCAGGCGACGCTGAACACCTTCATCGGCAACGCCCTGAACCGCTGGGGCAACAGGATCGCGTACTGGGACGTCGTCAACGAGGCGCTGGACGACAACAACACCGGCAACCGCCGCACCCAGTGGCCGCACACGCTGAACCGGGACGCGAACGGTGACGGAGACCTCTTCGACGCCGGCGACACCGACGTCATCCGGGACTCGTTCATCCGGGCCAAGCAGGTCGTGCAGGCCGGCGGGCTGACCACCAAGCTCTGCATCAACGACTACGACGTCGAGGGCCTGACGGTCCAGGGCGGCACCCAGAACCGCAAGGCCAACGCGCTGTACGACATCGTCCGCAACTACCGGCAGTACATCGACTGCGTCGGGTTCCAGGCGCACTTCAACGACAACCCGAACAGCATCATCAGCAACGACCTGCAGGCCAACATCCAGCGCTTCGCCGACCTCGGCGTCGAGGTGCACATCACCGAGCTGGACATCGACGACGACCTGAGCAACAACGACATCGGCGCCGGCCAGGCGGAGAACTACCGCAAGGTCGTCCGGGCCTGCCTCAACGTCGCGAAATGCACCGGCATCACCGTCTGGGGCATCGCCGACAGCGAGTCGTGGCGCTCCTCGGAGCGGGGCCTGCTGTTCACCGGCGGCAACGGCAACTACCAGAAGAAGGCCGCCTACACCGCGGTCCTCGACGAGTTGAACAAGGGCCGCGTCCCGACCGACCCGACAACCCCGTCCAGCCCGTCTGTGTCGCCGTCAGTCTCGCCGTCGGTGTCACCATCGGTCTCGCCGTCAGTGTCCCCGTCGGTCTCGCCGTCAGTGTCGCCGTCGGTTTCACCGATGCCGCCCGCCGGTTGCACGGCCACGGTCTCGCTGAACTCCTGGAACGGCGGCTTCGTCGCCACCGTGCGGGTCACCGCCGGCTCCGCGACGATCAACGGGTGGAACGTCCGGCTCACCTTGCCGTCCGGTGCCACCGTCACCAATAGCTGGAACGCCAACCGCAGCGGCAACAGTGGCGCCGTGCAGTTCAGCAACGTCAGCTACAACGGCCGGGTAAACGCCGGCCAGTCCACCGAGTTCGGCTTCCAGGGCACGGGGACGGCCACCGGCCTGACCCCGGTCTGCACCGCTTCCTGAGCACCGGCTATCCGGGACGGGCCCAAGTCGCCCGTCCCGGATAGCCGTGACCGCGTCGGAAAAGTCGCCGCCGTGGCCTGCCGAATCCTTGTCAAGCGGGAGTCCAGTGTTTGTCTAACGACGGCTGGGACCTTGTCCGTAACCGACACCAGGGATGGAGTAGGCATGAGACGGACAAGAACCGCACGGATGATCAGTCGGGCACTGGCGTTGACGGTGGCGTTCGCGGTGGTGCTACTCGGGGCGGTGGGCACAGCCTTACCGGCGCACGCCGAACCACCAACGGATCGGGGGGCACCGGCCCTGCCCAGCCGGGCGGCCGTCAAGGTGGACGGCGTGTCCGCCGCGACGGCGGATACCGCCAAGCGACCCGCGGGACCGCGTTCGACCATGTCCAATGGGGACGCCCCCGTGATGAAACTGGACGCGGGGTCACTGGGGTCGGCTGTGCGGATGGTCGACGCCGGACACCAGCCATACGCGGGATGCACGCCGTACATCAGCGGGTTCGTGAGCAAGAGCGGCCTCATGGTGCGGATCGACTACCTGGCAGAGATCGTGTGCAACTTCTACCTCGCCGGCGCGGGTCAGGCGTACGTGATCGAGCGGACCAGCGGCTCCCCCTACAACGGTCAGGTCATCGCGGCCGCCACTCCGTTCAGCTTCTACAACGGCTACTACGGGTACAGCCTCGGCGCGGTGCTGATCGACGGCAAGGTCTACGACGGCGGCGCCGTAATGGAGATCGGGTTCGATCTGGGGCTGCAGACCCTCAACGGCGCGACCTGGGCGGGCTGTTTCACGCTGCCGCCCGGGCATCGCTACCTGACCCCATGCTTCGGCGTGGGCACGACCTACGTGTCGGTGGGGGTCGGCACCGGAGGCTTCGGCACGGGCCTCGCACCGGGCCGGCTGGACCTGCTGGCGAGCTGGACGCAGACCAGCGAGAGCAGCTCCCAGGCGTTCCACACGGCTCGGCAGAATCAGGCCGCGTACGCGGTGTACGAGTTCGACTGGTCCAACGACCTCTGTACCTGGGCCCCGGACAACCCCCTCGGGTTCTCCTTCGAACGCTCCTGCATCCGTCACGACTTCGGTTACCGCAACTACAAGGCGGCCCAACGGTTCCCGGAAAACAAGGACCGCCTCGACTCCGCCTTCTACGAGGACCTGAAGCGGGTGTGCGCGGGGTACGACGCGGTGCTGCAGCCGCCCTGTTACGCCTTGGCGCTGCTCTACTACGAGGCCACCCGGATCTTCGGATTCCAGAAGGTCACCCCCGAGCAGATCGCCGCCGTCGCCGAAACCATGCCGGACGCGCCTGCCGGCAAAGCCCCGGCAGCCTGACCGGTAGCGCGTAAGCCCTACCCCCACACGTCCATCCAGCGACACACCCGGTTCACGACGATGCGGCGCCAAGCCTCGCCGTGAACCGGGCACGGACCCAGGTCGCCGGCCGTTGAGGGGGTCAGGCGGGTCGGTCGCCCGGGGTGATGTGCAGGGCTCGGCTGTCTACTCCGGGCAGCATCTGGGCCGGGTCGCGGGTCACCGCCACGTCGACGACGAACGGTCCACTGTGGTGGTTGAGTGCCTTGGTGAGGGCGGGGGCGAGCTCGTCGGGGTGCTCGACACGGACGCCGTCGCAGCCGAGGGCGCGGGCGACGGCGGCGTAGTCGGTGGGTGACAGGTCGCTGGACTGGTAGCTGCCGTGGCCGTAGACGGCGTGCTGGAGGGCTTTGACGTAGCCGGAGGCGGCGTTGTTCACCACGATGACGGTGATGGCCGCGCCGGCCCGCCGTGCGGTCTCCAGCTCGCCGAGTGTCATGTTGAGCCCACCGTCGCCGGTCATGGCCACGACCGGGCGGCCTGGTGCGGCCAGCCAGGCGCCGAGCGCGCCGGGTAGGCCGTATCCGATGGAGGCGAACCCGCGGTCGGCGACGAAGCCGCGGCCGGCTCGCTTGGTGCGGTAGAGCAGGCCGGCCCAGTGGCTGGCGAAGCCGCCGTCGGCGACCAGGATCGCCTCGGGTGGCAGGTGGCGGTTGAGCTCGTGGACGAGCCGGGCCATCGCCACCGGGGTCTCGGCGCTTTCGTGCCGCTCCCGGACCTCGTCCCACCAGCGCCGCTTGCGGTCGGCCACCTCGGTGAGATAGCCGTCGCGGTCGCCGCGGCCGGCGCCGCTGAGGTGGGCGGTCAGGTCGGTCAGGCCGGCCCGCGCGTCGCCCCACAGGCCGACGGTCACCGGCGCCCACCGGCCGATCTCCTCGGCGGCCACGTCGAGCTGGATGATCGGCACGCCGGGCGGGGGCAGGCTGTAGCGCTTGGTGGCCACCTCGCCGAGCTTGCAGCCGGCGACCAGTAGGCAGTCGGCGCTTTCCAGCAGCGCGTTGGCGATCGTGCTGTAGCGGCCGAACAGCCCCACCGACAGGTCGTCTTCGCAGGCGATGGCGCCCTTGCCGCTCATCGTGTGCGCCACCGGGATCCCGA
>Ga0272482_10000346_pt1 | contig 14477 bp, 10 predicted proteins | sample RVTome_8_FD_192427 | JGI IMG/M metagenome (GOLD analysis project Ga0272482, IMG submission 192427) | Soil microbial communities from uranium-contaminated site in the Upper Colorado River Basin, Wyoming, United States - RVT160D0 (version 2) ...
GCCGCCTACGGCGGGATCTTCGTGGCCGGCTCTCTGGCCTGGGGCATCGTGGTGGACAAGTTCCGACCCGACCGCTACGACGTCATCGGCGCTGTGATCTGCTTGGCCGGTGTCGCCGTCATCATGTATGCACCACGCGGCTGATCGCACCCGATCGTGCGCTGCCTGGTCGACGAGGTGATGAACGCCGGCCGCCTCGACCTGATCGCCGAAGGGGAGTAGGTCGCCGGCGGGTTCACCTGTTCCGCCATCCACTAGGGCAGCTGGCGTGGGCACCCACGGACCGGCCGCCGGTTCGACAACATCGCCGAGGTGTTACGTCTTCGGCATCCACGACGGAAAGGATCGCCCGCGCCTGGGGCATCGAGGACACCTATGCCCGGTTGAAGCGGCTGGGGCTGCTTCCATCAGACGCCACCGCCGCCGTCAAATGGGGTCGGCCGCGCCGGTCGGGATGGGCGAGGTGGACCTATTCGGTGGATGGGGGCTGGGGGTCGGTGGTCCGGGTAGGGCCGAGGAGTCGTTCGATCAGGCGGCGTTCGCCGGGCCAGGCGGCCAGTAGTACTTCGCGGGGGACCTGCCGGCCGGCGTAGCGCAGTGCGAGTGCGACTACCACGATGTCGTCGAGCGGGCCGATGACCGGCAGGAATTCGGGGATGAGGTCGATCGGGCTGGCTACCCACAGGCCGGCGATCAGCACGGCGATCTTTGCGCGGCGGGGCACGCGAGGGTCTTTGCGTAGCCGCCGGACGGTGGTGACGCAGTCGGGAATGAACGCGGCCAGGTCCCGCATGATGCCAGGCGGCAGGCGGCGGGCCAGCAGGATCAGCAGCGCCCACGAGGCCAGCAGCAGCCCGACTGCGATGGCCAGGCCGATCAGCCAGTTACGCATCTGCAACCTCCCGTCCCAGCGGGGCGTGCACCACCTGGTAGACCTCGGCGGCGTGGCCGTCGAGCATCTCGGCGCAGCGTTTGAGCTGCTCCTCGGCCTGCGCGCCTTCGGAGACACCGAAGATGTCGCGGGCCTTCAGCTCGCGGAACCACCGTCGAGCCGGTCCAGCCTCTGCCCTTCCTCCTCCAGCTCGGCGACGGTGAGCTTGCCGGTGCGCCGTTCTTTGGCGATTTCGGCCTCGTACTTGTCGCACTCCGAGGCGAACTCGATCCACTCCGCCGCGCGGGCCGCGTTGAATTCGCCGACCAAGCTGGCCCGACTCGGCTCGTCCCGGGGACCGGCGTGCAGCAGGATCACCTGCCCGTCAGCGCGACGGACCAGCCCCGCCACTCGGTCCAGGCCACCCGGGGTTGTAGTGGTATCGCCGGAATATCGTCGGGCTCGTAGGCTCCCTCCAGCACGCCGCCTGGTTCGACCCTGTTCTTATGCGTACCAGAAAGGGTTGGTGCCGCGGCAGGACGGGGTCGGGGCAGTCATCTTTTGCTCGGGCCCATGGCCAGCGCGACGGACTCATCTGGGCTGCTGACATGATCGATGCCTGGTACCTCCTCGCCTTTCGCGTCGACAATCCGCCGGCCGCCGAGCGAGATCACCGGTACGCCTCCGCGGCGCTTGGCCAGTGCGACCTCGCTTAGCGTGCCCCACGAACCGCCGACGACGATCACGGCGTCGGCGCTCCACACGATGGCTGCGTTCCGCGCCTCACCCATATTCGTCACGATGACCGCGGACAGGTCCGGTGACGCGCCTTCTCGGGTGTCGTTGGGCCGGACGCCGATGACGAGGCCGGGCGCCGTAGCCTGGACGGCCTGGTGGCCTATCCGGCCGAACTGGATAGGCCACCAGGGGTGCGGTCAGTACTGACGCGTCGAGGGCGGTTGGTGCCCTTCCACCCCGTTCGACAGTTGTGGGTGGCGAGATCGGGTGCCGGTGTTGGGTTAGAGGGTGACGGTTCTGCCGCCGAGGGTCACGATGAGGCGGCCGTCTGTGGCGAAGGTCCAGGCGAGGGCTCCGGTGTAGTTGGCGCAGCGGGATCCGTTGGTGCCGGACCAGAACTGGTTGGAGCTGTCGCTGTTGCCGATGGTCCGGTCGTTGGATCCGCTGTCGCACGAGGTGTTGTTGCGGAAGGTCGAGGTGCCGCCGTCGAAGTTGAAGTTGCGTTCGGTGTTGCCGATGCTGAGGTTGTTCGAGATGGTCATCGAGCCGGGGTTGCGGTTGAAGGTGAACCCGTGTTTGCCGTTGTTGTAGGCGATGCTGCGCCGGACGGTGTGGTTGACCGCGATGTCCTCGCCGCCGAGCTTGTAGCCGTTGCGGTCGCCGTTGCCGGCCTGGCCGCCGTTGCTGAGGGTGCCGTTGTCGTAGGCGAGGGAGTCTTCGATGGTGACCGCGCCGATGGCTCCGGTGTCCGTCTTGGTGAACAGGTCGTAGCCGTCGTCGATGTTGTTGTGGGCCACGGTGTAGCGGAAGACGTTGCCGGGGCCGACGGTGAGCTTCGGGGCGAAGCCGTCGGCGTCCTCACCGTCGGAGTCGGCGTTGTCATGCGACTCCGTGCTCACGATGAGGTTGTTGGACGGCCACTGGTCCCGGGGGGCGTCGGCTATCAGCCGCGAGAGCTGCAGCCCTGAGTCGCGGTTGAATCGGGTGATCGTCCGCTCGATGATGTTGTTGTTGCCGGCTAGCAGGATCCCGTTGTCACCGGCCCGCTCGACGATGATGCCGTTGATGTGCCAGTAGGACCCGCCCACGGCGAGGCCGCGGTTGGCCGGGTCCTCGGCCTGGGCGGAGAAGTTGAGCACGGGCCGTTCGCCTGGGAAGGCGAACAGCTTCTTGCGGGCGCTGGCGGTGCCGTTGTTGCCTTGGCCGATGGTGACTGTCTGGGAGAGGTTGTAGGAACCACCGCGCATGTAGATCGTGCCGCCGGCGGCGATGCGGGTGATCGCCGAGGTGAGCGTCGTCGGGTTCGACTGTGTGCCGGCCGCGCTGTCGCTGCCGTTGGGTGCCACGTACAGCGTGTCGCCCGTCGGTGGAGGGGTTGTGGTCGGTGGAGGGGTGGTGGGTGAGGTGCCGTCCGTCGTGACGTCGAGGTAGTCGATGTTCGCCAGGCCGGTGGAGCTGGTCGGGTTGAACCGGATCGTGTTGTTGCCTGAATTCACGTTGACGGTCAACGTCTTGGTGACCCAGGTGGTCCACGCACCCGTGCCTTCGAATGACACCGACTGCACGGTCGTGCCGTTGACGAGGAGGCTGGCGGCACGGCTGCTGGTGGTGCCGTTGGCGAACCGCACCGCCAGGGTCGCGGTGCCGGCCGCGGCGGCATTCACCGTGAACTGGGCGTATCCGCTGGTGGAGTTGGCGCCGTTGCAGAAGCCTGAGCCGGAGAAGCCGGAGTGGTCGCTGTCGATCGTTCCGTTACAGACCGCCGGGGACGTCTCGGCCTCATAGCGTGTGGTAGCGGCGAACGCCGAGCCCGCGGCCCATACGCCCACCGCCCCCACCGCCACGGCGCAGGCGCCGGCGATTAGATCCTTGAATCTGGTCATCTGTCTGTCTCCAAAGGGGTGCGCGCGGCGCGGGCATCCGCCCCGGCTGCCCAGACGCCGCATACGGTCGCGTTCCGCGTCTCTGTGCCCGGTCAAGAGACCGAAACATCGATGAAACCTGAGCCTATGGAAAGCGCTTTCCAGCCTCAAGGGTTGGCGTTTGCAGTTTTGTTGCAGGCAACCACGCTGCCTGCGACATCCATGCCGTCATCCGTGAGGGCCCCCGTCGCGGCCGTCGGTGGTGGGGCTGTCACACCGGCCGCCTGGTCAGATAGGTGTAGTAGCCGGACGCGGCGAAGAAGGTGTTGTCCTGGACTGCTTGGGCCTGGAAGACTCGCCAGTCGTCAACCGTTGCCTGCGGGAGCAGGCCCGATCGAGCCAACAGCGGGCCGTACGACTCGGCTGCGGCCGGCCAGAACTGGCCGGTGCCGATGTTGGTGTAGAGCGTGCCGTCCGCTTCGACGAGCTCCAACCCGGCCGTGGGCAGCAGCCGCGGCACGTCGCGCATGATGCGGGGGTTGGCGACGATGAGCTGGATCAGCGCGTCTTCGATCGTCCTGGCCAACGTGGGGTCGGGGTAGGCGAAGGTCAGCGAGGCGTAGTCGCCGTCGAAAATGGCAACCGTGCCGCCGGGTCGGACTACGCGGCGGGCCTCGCGCAGCACCTGCAACGGGTCTTCGACGTGGCTGATGAGGGTGTGCAGGGTGACGATGTCGAACTCGTCGTCGACAACCGGCAGGTCGTGTGCGTCGCCGACCTGGTAGGTGACGTTGTCGGACAGACCCTCGTCGGCGGTGTGCCGGCGGGCGGCGTCGAGCAGTGCCGGGCTCCGGTCGACGCCGACGATGGCCGCGCCAGTGCCGGTCAGCCGGCGCAGCGCGCGTACCTCGATCCCGGTGCCGCAGCCGAGGGCCAGGATCCGTCGAGCCTGGGCGAGGGGTAGGCGCCGGAAGTAGGCCTGCGACACGCGGGCGTAGCCTTCGTCGGTGCCGCGGAACTCCAGCCGGGTGGCGAGGGTCTGCAGAACGTCGGCGTCCAGGGTCGGGGTGAGGCGGTAGATGTCGCGGTCGGTTCGAGCGGCGGTTGCCGAGGTGGCTTCGCCCTCGATCCGGTCAGGGTCCGAGTCGGTGATCATCTTCTGGCCTTCCGCGGTCTACTGGCCGGTTGCGGGTACCGCATTTGCAGCTCGGCGGGGTGGACTCGCCTCCAGGGTCGGTGTAAGCACCGTCGGCCGGATCGGGCAGGTCGCCTCATTGTCACGGCGGCGGGGCGTACGTGGTGGCACCGCCGACCGCCGGGTATCCGTTTGTCAACCGCTACGCCTCGTGTCGCTTGTGCAGGGGGCGTAGTGAGTGGCCGATGGCGAACCTGCCGACGTTGCGTCCCACCTGCACGCCGGTGGTGGTGGCGAAGCGGAAGTGGAAGCCGACCAGGACCCGCGAGTTGGCGTTCTCGGCCTCGGCCTGCGTGAAGCTATTCCAGCAGCGTTCGGCGCCGGTGGGGACGGAGGTGGTGGAGGTCATGCAGAAGCGGAAGCGATCCTCTCCGGTGAACTTCCGCAGGATTTCGGCGGCGGCGCCTCCGAGGAGGCTGTGGGTCGAGGGGTAGTCCGGAAGTGCCGGTGTCGGGCGAAGCGACAGCCAGGTCGGGTCGGGGCTGGTGGCGGGGTTGCCGTCCGTGTCCGCGTTGCGGATCGCCGTCACCGGCCGCCACAACGCGTAGTGCCGCTTCTGGTACCAGCCGGCGATGAACCCGTCGGCGATGGCCATGGTGAGTAGGGCGAGTAACCGCGCGGTCCGGTGCAGGTCGTAGTTCTGCTGCGATGAGACGATGCTGCCGATACGGCTCCAGCCGACGGGTGAGCCCTCGGCCCAGAAGTGCGCAAGCTGCGTCTGGTCGGCGCTCCGTTGCGGGCTGGTCTCCTGCCCTAGGCGCTTGACCTCGTTGAAGTCTCTGGCGTACCGGGCGCTGGTCAGGGCCGGCGGCGGGCCGGGCAGGAACTGGCCGCGGTCGCGTAGCGTAAACGGGCGCACGTTCTGGAACTGGGCCTCGAGCATCGGCGCGAACGCCGGCGGGGTTGGTTCCCAGACCCCGGGGCCGGGCGTCGGGGCGAACGGGTCTGCAACGTCGAACCCGTCGTTTGCCCGGATGTCGAGGAGACGCTGGCCCACGGTCCGGCCGAGGGCCACCCCCGCACGTTCGGCGGGGCCGTTGGGAACTCTCGCGAGCGACGCCGAGAGCTCAGCGTCCAGGGGTGCCTGGTTCGCCGGGAAGAAGAAGACGAGCACCCGGTGTGCGGCAGCCGCGGCGGCAGCCTCCGCGTCCGCCCTGCGATCCACGAGCGGCGACGCGTAGGTCTCGTACCGCGGCTCGGCCCCGTTGACAGCGTCGTGCTGGGCAGCGTGCATGATCGCGAGAATGCGCGAGAACCTGACCGGGTTCCCGAATGCCTGTGCGCCCGCGATCTCGTTCCAGGCGCGGATGACCTCGTCCGACCTGCGGCTGTGCTGCGGCTTCGCGAGCGCAGGATCTCCAGCAATCGTTGCGAGGACCAGCCCAACGCAGGCTGTGGACACGATTCGTCCTATTCGAGACATGGCTTCTCCTGACGTCACGGTGGGCCCTTGGACGGCGGTACCTTCTCGCGGAGCTCCTCCCGCAGCCGGGGCGATGACCAGGTGGGCGGCGCGCCGGCGGCCAAGGAGGTCATTTCGTTCGGCCGCTGGCGATCTTGACCGAGATTGGGAGGTCGAACCCGCCGTCGGCGGCGTAGCCGGCGGTCAGACGGTCGAGGGCCGCGCGGATGCGTGCCTGCGTCGCTCCCGGTTGGCCGAATACGAAGGCCCGCGTGCGCACGGTCCCCTCGACCAGACAGTCGAACAGGTCGCCGATGAAGTGGTGCGGGAAGGCGACCGTGGACACCGTTATGTCGACGAGCCCGGCGTCGCGAAGCAGGCGGGTGAACTCGGCCTCGTCGGCGAAGCGATAGAACGGCGGCCCGGCCGGCACATCCGGCGGCGGCGCCGCCCCGACCTCCTGGACGGCGTCGTAGAACACGCCCGGCAGCCGGGACGCGGCGGGCATGTCCCAGGTGGACAGCGCCACCTTCCCACCGGGCGAGAGCACCCGCGCGAACTCGGCCACCGCCTGCTCCGGTCGACCGAAGTGCGGGATGGCGAAGTTGGCGACCACCGCGTCGAACGAGTCGTCGGCGAACGGGAGGTGCTCGGCGCCGCCGTGGACGAACTCGACCGCTGGGTGAAGCGTTCGGGCCAGCGCCACCATCGTGTGCGCGATGTCCACCCCGACGGCCGTGGCGTCGCGGACTGCCGCGGCGGCGGCGACGTATCCCGGTCCGCTGCCCACGTCGAGCACCCGCACGCCGGGGCCGACCCCGGCGCCGTCGAGGAGTGGCTCGATGACCTGCTTCGTCAGGGGCAGGAACGCCCGGTGGTAGGTGATCGCCCGCTCGTCCCAGCCGGCGGCCTCGAACGCGTTGAAGGCATCGGGATCGATCGGCGAACTCATCGGTGACCTCCCGGCTCGGGCCGTGGTAAACCTCGACTCGATGGTCGCCGTAAGCACCGCCGGCCGCGTCGGGCACGTCGCCTTACTGCGGCGGGCGCTGGAGCGTAGGTGAGTGATGGACCGGGTTGCCTCCGTCCGGGAGGATGTTCCGATGGAGCAGGCACCGTTCGTCGGCCGGGCGGCGGCGTTGGAGCGGCTCACCGTGGCGCTGGACGCGGCGGGGTCGGGGCGCGGGTCGACGGTGCTGCTCGGCGGCGAGGCGGGCATCGGCAAGTCCCGCATCGCCGCTGAGGTGGCTGCGCGGGCGCGCGAGCAGGGTTGGCTCGTGTTGGCCGGCCGTTGTATCGATCTCATCGGCGCCGGGGTTCCGTACCTGCCGGTCGCCGAGGCGATCCGGGCGCTGCGGGGCCTGCCGGCGCTCGGGGACGGCCGGGGCGTGCTGGCGGACCTGTCGCGGCTCGTCGCGGAGCTCGCCGACCCGCTCGCCGCCGGCGGCCAGCGCTCGCTCGGTGCCGACGTCCAGATGCGGCTGTTCGCCGACGTTCGGGCGCTGCTGGACGCCCTGAGCGTCGAGACTCCCGTGCTCCTCGTCCTGGAGGACCTGCACTGGGCGGACTCCTCGACCCTGGACCTGGTCACCTTCCTGGCGCATGTCGTGTCCGGCTCCCGCGTTCTGGTCCTGGCCACCTATCGCAGCGACGAGGCGCGCCCCGACCGGCCGCTGCAACACCTGACCACCGGTCTGCTCCGGGCCCGGGCAGCCAGCGCCGTTGACCTCGGGCCGCTCACCGAGGGGGAGGTGGCGGCCCTTCTCGACGGCATCTCGGAAGGACCCGTTCCGGCCGGCCTGGCCGCCACGATCGTCCAGCGCGCGGAGGGGAATCCCTTCTTCGTCGAGGAGCTGTACGCCGCGGCGATAGGCGGCGAAGGCGACCTGCCGCACGTGCTGCGGGATGTGCTCCTGCAGCGCGTCGAGCGGCTCGACCCGTCGAGCCAGTTGGTGCTCCGGACGGCTGCCGCGGCCGGGCGCGACGCCTCCTACGGGCTGCTGGCCGCGGTGGTCCCGCTCGCCGAGGGGGAGCTGCAGGGCGCCCTGCGGGCGGCGGTGGACCAGCTCCTGCTGGTGCCCGACCAGGCCGCTGGCACGTTCCGGTTCCGGCACGCGCTGCTCGCCGAGGCGGTGTACCGCACCCTGCTGCCCGGCGAGCGCGAGGCGGTCCACGCGCGGCTCGCCGCGACCCTGGCCGAGCAGCCGCACCTCGCCGCCGCCGGCCTCGTCGCTAGCGACCTGGCCCACCACTGGGCCACCGCCGGCCGCCCGGCCGAGGCGCTGGCCCAATCGGTACGCGCGGCGCGGGGCGCGGAGGCGTTGTCCGGGCCGGCGGAGGCGTTACGGCACGCCGAGATGGCCCTGACCCTGTGGGAACAGGTGCCCGACGCCGACGACGTCGCCGGCACGCCGCTGGTCGTGCTGCTCGACTGGGCCGCACAGCTGGCCTATCTGACCGGGAACAACACCCGCGCGGCGGAACTCGTGAGCCGGGCGATCGACCTGTCCGATGTGGACGCCGACCCGGCCTCCGTCGGGTCGCGGTACGAGCGGCTGGGCAGCTACCTACTGCCAACCGGCCAGCGGGAGCAGGGTCTGGCCGCGTTCCGGCGCGCGGTCGAGTTGGTGCCGGCGCGGCCGCCGACGGCGGAGCGGGTGCGGGCACTCGCCGCGTTCGGCAACGCACTGTTCCTCTCGGACCGCCTCGACGAGTCACGACAGGCGTGTCAGGAGGCGCTCGACCTCGCCGCGACCATCGGCGACCGTCGATCGGCGTTTCGGGCCGCGGATGTGCTCGCTGCCGTCCTGTGCTACCTGGGTCGCCTCGATGAGGGCCTCGCGATGCTGTTCGCCGCATGTGAACCCGACCCGGAGCGGGACACCACGCCGTACCTGCTGCGTCCCTATGTCCACCTGTCCGACGTGCTGATCCTGGCCGGGCGCCTACCCGACGCGGCCCGGATCGCCTACGAAGGACTGCTGACCGCCCGCCGGCTCGGCGCCGAGCGCGGCCCGGGCACCGTGCTGGCATGCAACCTGGCCGAGGCACTGCTCGGCACCGGCGACTGGCAACGGGCCGACGACGTCCTGACAGCCGCGTTACGCAACGGAGGCACGTTCTGGTCACATCAGCCGCACATCCAGCGCGCCCAGCTCACCATCTGGCGGGGCGAGTTCGACACCGCGCGCGAGCACCTATGGGCCGGAGCACAGGCCGCCAACGAACCACCGACCGCGTCGACGTATGCCCTCCTGCGGGCCGAGCTCGCGGCCTGGCAGGGCCGGATGGCTGACGCGGCGGACGCGGTCGACGAGAGCCTACGCATTGCCCCGTCGGCGGATACCGCCCACAGCCGGCTCCGTTCGTGCGCGCTCGGGCTGCGGGTGGAAGCCGACCGTGCACGCATGGCAATCGCCCGGCGCGACGCCGCCACGATCGACGACACCAAGGCCCGCGCGCGGCGACTCCTGCGCGACATCCGGCAGTCCGCCCGCAAGGCCGCCACCACGACCCGCGACGCGAGCGCCTGGCTGGCCGTGGCCGAGGCCGAGCACGCCGCCGTCGACGGGCCACCGAAACCGCACCTCTGGCAGGCCGCGGTGGCCGCCTGGGACGAACTCGAACGGCCATACCACGTCGCCTACTGCCACTGGCAACACGCCGCAGCCCTGACCGTCGCCGGTACGGGGGTGGACGCAACCGCCGCCGCGAGGGCCGCTCACCAACTCGCCACCCGACTCGGAGCCCACCCGATCCGGCACGAGGTGGAACTGCTCGCCCAACGCGCCCGGCTCGACCTGGTCGGGATCCAGCGGGGACAGCGACCGAGCGCACCCAGCCCGCTCGGCCTGACCGCGCGGGAGGACGAGGTCCTGCAACTGCTCGGCCGCGGCTACACCAACCGCCAGATCGCCGCGGAGCTCACCATCAGCGTCAAGACAGCATCCGTCCACGTCTCGCACATCCTGCGCAAGCTCGGCATGTCCCGCCGGCTGGAAGCCGCCGACATCGCCCACCGGCTCGCCACACCGGCCCCGACCACTGACCCGAAGAGGTAGACCGAGCAGCAACCTTCCGCACGGTAGAGACGCGGCCCAGCCGCTGGGAGGCCGGCGAAGGAGACGGTTTCAGTGTGCGGCCCGCGTATGCCATCGACGCGGATACCTCGGCCTGCTGGGCCGCGTTGAGATAGTTGCTTACGAGCGGCGGCACGTCGGGGTTTGCGGATGATGGTCGCCGGATGCCGGGATAGTCCGGCCGTCAGCTCGTGAAATTCCGCTGTTCAGGTGCCTGCTTGGCGCCGGATTGTGTGAGGGAGGTTGCGATCGTGGGGGTGATCCCGCTGGTGCCGGTGGAGTTCCGGCTGCTCGGCGATGTCGAGGTGCGCGCCGACGGTCGTTTGGTCGATGTTGGTCATGCCCGGCAGCGGTGTGTGCTGGTGGTCCTGCTGGTCGAGGCGAACCGTGTGGTGTCGGTCGACCAGTTGCTGGACCGGGTGTGGGCGGATCGCCCTCCGCAGCGGGCCCGCAGTGCGCTATCGAGCTACCTTTCCCGGCTGCGGCATGTGCTGGCCGCTGCCGGCGATGTCGCTATCACCCGTCAGCCGGAGGGTTATGTGCTCAGGGTCGATCCGATGGCTGTGGACTTGCACCGCTTCCGCGGCCTGACTGTCCAGGCCCGCGCTGGTGAGGGCGACGCTGCGGCATTGTTTGAGCGGGCGCTCGGGTTGTGGCGGGGGGATGCCTTTGCCACGCTGGACACGCCCTGGTTGAACGTTGTCCGCGACGGATTGCACGCCGAGCGGCTTGCTGCCGAGTTGGACCGCAACGACCTCGCGTTGGACCGAGGTCGGCATACCGAGTTGTTGGCTGGGCTGTCCGCGGGTGCGGTCGCCCACCCGTTGGACGAACGGTTGGCCGGTCAGTTGCTGCTTGCCCTGTACCGCTGCGGCCGGCAGGCCGACGCGTTGGAGCGGTACGAGCAGCTGCGGCTACGTCTGGATGAGGAGTTGGGTGCTGACCCCAGCCTGCCGTTGCGGCGGCTGCACACGGCGATCCTGCGGCAGGATCCCGCGCTGGATTGGCACGCTGCGGTGAGTGAGCGGCAACACCGCATGCTGCCCGTTGTGGTGCCTTCCGGCCCGCCGGCGGCAGCAGTCGAGGTTCCCGAGGTGCGGTATGCGCGCAGCGGCCGGCTCAGTCTCGCGTACCAGGTCGTGGGCTCCGGACCGCTCGACGTCGTGCTGGTGCCGGGCTGGGTCTCCAACGTGGAGCTGTGTTGGCGTGAGCCGAGGATGGCCGCCTTCCTGCACCGGGTTGCGCGGTCGAGTCGCATGATCCTGTTCGACAAACGGGGGACCGGCTTGTCCGATCCGGTCCCGGTCGACGCGCCGCCCTCGCTGGAGGAACGCATGGACGATGTCCGCGCCGTCATGGACGCGGCCGGATCCGAACGTGCCGCGCTGCTTGGTTTCTCCGAGGGCGGCGCGATGAGTGTTCTGTTCGCGGCGACCTATCCCGGGCGTACCGCCGGTCTGCTGCTGTGGGGCACCTGGTGCCGGCAGTTGCGCGACGAGAGCTTTCCGATGGGCTGGACCCGCGAGGAGGGCATGCGCCGGTTCGTCCGGCCGCTACAGCGGCACGGCGTTGTCTCGGCTGAATGGTTCGCGCCCAGCGCCGCCGGGGAACCCGCGTTCCAGCAGTGGTTCGCACAGTACGCCCGCCAGTCGGCCAGCCCCGGCATGGCAATCGCGCTGCTGCGGGCCAACGCGTCCATGGACGTCCGTGACGTGCTGCCCTCTGTTCGGGTGCCAACGATCGTGCTGCACCGCACCGACGACATCCTCGTTGAGGTGGGTCAGGGCCGGTACCTCGCCGAACACATACCCGGCGCCCGGATCGTGGAGTTTGCGGGGCGGGACCACTGGCCGTGGATAGGTGACAGCGAACCGATCCTCACCGAGATCACCGCCTTCCTGGGTACGGTGGCCGCGCCCGGCCGGCACAGCCAGCAGGTCCTCACCACCGTGGTATCCCTATCCGCGCCCGACCTGCTGGCGCTCGGCGTCGCCGCCGTCGTCGCCGAGTACCGCGGGGTCCTGATCGACCACACGCCGCACGCCATGCTCGCCCGCTTCGACGGACCCGGACGCGCGGTCAACTGCGCCCTGAAACTCCTGCGGTCCCAGCCGCACTCCGCACACGCCGGCGTGCACGCCGGCGAGGTCACCCTCGACGGCGACCAGGTCCACGGATCCGCGGTCGAGATCGCACGCGAGGTCGCCACCCGCGCAAACCCTGGCGAGGTACTCGTCACCCGGACGGTCACCGACCTGGTGGCCGGATCGTCGCTGGGGTTCCACCCCCGCGGCGAGCACCACCTCACCTCGGTCGGGAAGTCTTGGGCGTTGATGAGGGCGGAGCCGCCGTGATCGGCAAGGCGGCTCCGCTGACTCCAGGTTGTTACCGGTCGGCGCAGATGGCGTAGCCGATCACCATCCAGTCGTCGTCGAAGGGCGGGTCCTCTTCGTAGGCGGTGACGTTCGCGAAGAACGGAGGGGTGGTCCGGGTGCCGTTGGACGCCATGTCGTCCACGACGGCCTGGCCGGCCGCTCCGGTGACCTCGAAGCCCAGGCCGGTCAGCACCTTGGTGCCGCCTGGACAGGTCGGGGTCGCGCGGTGGAAGTCGTCGGAGTCCACCGCGCTCGTGGCGAGGATCCGGCCCAGGCCGGGCAGGGGGTCGGAGCAGATGGCGTAGCCGGTCACCGACCAGTCGTCATCGAACTCGTCCAGCTTGTGGGCACCCACTAGCACACTGGTTGGTGCAAGCGTCGGGCCGCCACCCGGGGTCAACTGGTCGACCACGACCGCGCCCGGTGGTCCGGTGACCTCGAAGCCGGTGCCGGTCAACACCTTGCCGGTCGGGCAGTCGGTCACGACTCTGTTGAAGTCGCCCGGACCGGTGCTGCTCGCGCGTGAGAATTGAGCCGTGCCGACCAACCTGGCGCAGATGGCGTGTGCGGTCACCGTCCAGTTGCCGCTGAAGGGATCCGCCTCGTAGGCGGTCACGACGACGGAGGTCGGCGCCTTCGTCGGGCTACCGTCGGGCTTCAGCGCGCCGATCACGACCTCGCCTTCAGCGCCGCTCGTCGCGTATCCGGTACCGGTCAGCACCGTGTTGTTCGGGCAGGTCACGGTCGCCGTCTTGACGGCGGCCGAGTTGGTGAGTTCGCTCCTGGCCGCGACCTGCACCAGCCCAGGGACCGACGCCGACGCGGGACTGGCCGGAGCGGCAAAGACGCTCGCCGCCACGACAACGAGGGCGGGCGCCTGACCCGTCCCTCGCCGTCGCCTTGTCTTTTCACGCATGTGCCTCTCCAATCGTTTCCACCCGCCATGTACCTGGCTGTCGAACGGAGGTGGAGTCGCTATGTCAGGCACACTGTGGACGGCTGGCGTTCGGCGAAAGGTCGGCGATCGTCAAATCGGCTGCCCAGACCGTTGGCACAGCACAGCCTTGCGGGCCCGCGGAGAGGTAGCGGCCGATGAGGCCGTCGCCGGCGTCGACGAAGCCCTTGCCGTCGACGCCACCGAGACGACTCGCGAGACGCCTGCATAGTCGCACTCGTTCGTGGGATGTGGCGCGCGTGGGTTGCCTCGTATGTTTGTTGAGCAGTGACTGGGCATTCGCCGATTCGCCGCAGTCAGCGCGTTGCTCTTCACAAGATCAGTGCGCACAAGTAGCCGCGATCCGCTCGCTACAAAGGGTTAAGAAGCTACGCTGATCGGCGCCGTCGGGAGCTCGCCGCGGGCCGACATGGCTTTGTGTTGTCATCCAGCGGGCGTTGATCGTTCGTGCCGGCGCGCCCGAGGGTGAAAGCTTGGCTGGCCGGGGGGAGCCGATGTGTCCTGTGCCACTCCGCCCACGTTTGCGCTGGTCAGGCGGGGGTTTGAGATTGGGATGGAGCAGATACTTTGCGGGCGGGCACTACGAAGTACGCATCCCGTCCGGTCGGTGGCTAACTCGTCGCCTGGGGACGCTGGTCCCGTGTGCGACGCTACGGTTTCTGACGATCTTGAGGTTTCTGTCGGTCTTGCTGGCGGCCGCGGTTGCGGGCGACCCAGGGCCAGCCGGCCGCCCGCGTTGGAGCCGCCCGGATTGCTGTCGACCAGAGAACGCCCGTAGCGCGGTCGTGACGTCGGCTGGCTGGGAGGGCGTGGCCATGTTTCCTCTCGGATGCGGGCACGTCCAGGCTCCAGCGGAGCCGCGGGCGAGTACCTGGACAAGTCTGCTACGGCGGTGGGATGACCGTGGTGTGCTGGGAAGTCACTCATCCGAGTGTTCGTCGAAGAGTCGCGTATCTATTCCGCTCTCCACTAATCGGGGCGAAGCTTGGCGCGAGCGAGC
>Ga0272482_10000347_pt1 | contig 14446 bp, 15 predicted proteins | sample RVTome_8_FD_192427 | JGI IMG/M metagenome (GOLD analysis project Ga0272482, IMG submission 192427) | Soil microbial communities from uranium-contaminated site in the Upper Colorado River Basin, Wyoming, United States - RVT160D0 (version 2) ...
TGCGGCACGAGGGCTCGATCGGCGTCATCGGCCCCGTCACCCTCGCCGAGACCTCCGACCGGGTGAGCGTCCTGCCCGCGACGATGGCGAAGGGCCTCGAGTTTGACCACGTCGTGCTCGTCGAGCCCGCCGACCTCACCCCGCGCCTGCTCTACGTCGCCCTGACCAGGGCGGTCTCCCGCCTGGACATCATCCACCGCCGGCCGCTCCCCGCGGCGATCCGCGAGCGCCACTGACCGCTACGGCAATGGATCGGTTGGCGGTCAACCCGTGGACGTGGTCGGTGGAGTTGGGCTACAACCAGGGCGAGGTCGTCTCCGGGCAGACCCGGACCCTGTACTGCTCCGGGCAGACCGCGATGAGCGGCGACGGCAAGCCCCAGCACGCCGGTGACATGGGAGCGCAGCTGGCGCTGACCCTCGACAACCTGGAGGCCGTCCTCGGCGAGGCCGGCATGACTCTCGCCAACCTCGTCCGGCTCAACGTCTACACCACCGACGTCGATCGGCTCTTCGAGCACTACGGCGTGCTGGCGTCGAGGCTGGGCGCCGCCCGGGTGGCGCCGACCACCACGATGCTCGGGGTGACGCGGCTGGCGATCCCCGACCTGATGGTCGAGCTCGAGGGGACCGCCGTCGCGTGCCGCGACCACGGACGGGGTAGCAGGCAGGTGGGGTGATTTCCGGTGCTCAGAATGGCGACGATCGGCGTCTACGGCTTCGACGACGAGTCCTTCCTGCGACGGCTGCGGCAGGCGGATGTCCGCCTGCTGCTCGACCTACGCCAGCGCCGTGGCGTGCGCGGACCCGAGTACGCCTGGGCGAACTCGGCGCGGCTCCAGCGCGCGCTCGCCGCGGTGGACATCCGCTACCGGCACGTGAAGGAGCTGGCGCCGACGACCGAGCTGCGCCAGGTCCAGTACCGCGAGGACGACCACCAGGGCGTGGGCAAGCGCGACCGCGTCGCGCTGGCGCCCGAGTACGCCGAGCGCTACACCCGCGAGATCCTCGACCCGTTCGACCTCGGCGCGCTCGTCGCGGAGCTTCGGGGCGACTCGATGGCCGCCCTCTTCTGCGTCGAGCGCGATCCGGAGGCGTGCCACCGCTCGCTTGTCGCCGAGCGCCTGCGCGCCGAGTACGGACTGCCGGTCACGGACCTCCGCCCCGACTGAGTGCCGGGGAGGGGTCAGGCGCGCATCTTGTCGATGCTGCGCATCTTGTTCATGGCGTCCAGGGCGGCGACCTTGTAGGACTCGGCCAGCGTAGGGTAGTTGAAGACCGTGTCGACCAGATAGTCGATCGTGCCCTTGCAGCCCATCACGGCCTGGCCGATGTGGACGATCTCGGTGGCGCCCGTGCCGAAGACGTGCACGCCGAGCAGGGTGCGGTCGTCGGGGGAGACGAGCAGCTTGAGCATGCCGTACGAGTCGCCGATGATCTGCCCGCGGGCCAGCTCGCGGTAGCGGGACAACCCGGTCTCGAACGGCACCCGCTTCTCGGTGAGCTCGTCTTCGGTGCGGCCGACGAAGCTGATCTCCGGGATCGTGTAGATGCCGATCGGCTGCAGCTCGTGCATCGCGCGCACCGGCTCGTCGCACGCGTGGTGGGCGGCCAGCCGGCCCTGCTCCATCGAGGTGGAGGCGAGCGCGGGAAAGCCGATCACGTCGCCGACCGCGTAGATGTGCGGCACCTCGGTGCGGAAGTGCTCGTCGACCTTGATGCGACCCCGGTTGTCCGCGCTGAGGCCGGCGGCCTCCAGGTTGAGCTGGTCGGCCATGCCCTGGCGGCCCGCGGAGTACATGACGACGTCGGCCGCGATCCGCTTGCCGCTCTCCAGCACCGCGAGCGCGCCGTTGGCGCGGCGCTCGACCGACGCGACCGTCTCGCTGAAGCGGAAGGTCACCGCCAGGTCACGCAGGTGGTACTTGAGCGCCTCGATGATCTCCAGGTCGCAGAACTCGAGCATGCGGTCACGCCGCTCGACCACGGTGACCTTGCAGCCGAGCGCGGCGAACATCGACGCGTACTCGATGCCGATCACGCCCGCGCCGACCACCACCAGCGACTGGGGGACGTGCTCGAGGTTGAGGATGCCGTCGGAGTCGATGATCGTGCGGTCGTCGAACTCGACCGTGCTCGGGCGGGCCGGGCGGGTGCCGGCGGCCACCACGATCTTCTCGGCGGTCACCTTCGACTCGCGACCGACGCCGTCGCTCACCTGGAGCGTGTGCGCGTCGGCGAAGGTGCCGGTGCCGGTGAGCAGGCGGATACGGTTGCGGGCGAGCTGGCTGCGGATGACGTCGGTCTCCCGCCCGATGACGTGTTGAGTACGCGCGGTGAGGTCGTCGACCGTGATGTCGTCCTTGAGCCGGTAGCTCTGCCCGTACATCTCCCGCTGGTTGAGGCCGGTGAGGTAGACGACCGCCTCACGCAGCGTCTTCGACGGGATGGTGCCCGTATTGATGCACACCCCGCCCATCATGTGACGTCGCTCGATAACGGCGACCCGGCGGCCGAGCTTGGCGGCGGCGATCGCGGCCTTCTGCCCGCCGGGGCCGGAGCCCAGCACGAGCACGTCGTAGTCATACACGTGGACCATTCTCGCAGGCCCGGGTTACCAGGGCCTTACGAAGAACCGGTCAGGGTCGTCGTACGGTTGGGCAGTGAGATTCGGACCTGCCACATTCGGGGGCCGCCCCGACCCCACGGGCGTCGACGCCTCCCCGCAGTACCGGGGCGGGCGTTTCCACAACACCGTGGCCGCCACCCCGCTCCCACGGGGCGCGATGCGGGCGGCCATGCGCGAGATGATCTTCGGAAAGCAGGTGCGCAAGCCCACCGCGCCGATCCCACTGGTCACGCCGAGCACCGCTCCCGCCGAGGGCCTGCACATCACCTGGTACGGGCACGCGAGCACCCTCGTGGAGCTGGATGGCCGGCGGGTGCTCTTCGATCCGGTGTGGAGCAAGCGGTGCTCGCCGTTCCAGTTCGCGGGGCCGCGCCGGCTGCACCCGCCGCCGGTGCCGCTCGACGCGCTGCCCCCGGTGGACGCGATCGTGATCTCGCACGACCACTACGACCACCTCGACCTGCCCACGGTGCGCGAGCTCGTCCGCACCCAGGAGGCGCCCTTCCTGGTGCCACTGGGGGTGGGTGCCCACCTCGACCGCTGGCGCGTGCCACGGCAGCGGATCGTCGAGCTCGACTGGGACGACGGGGTCGACCTCGCCGGCCTGCGGCTCACCGCGACCGCCGCGCGGCACTTCTCCGGGCGGCTCTTCGCCCGCGACCGCACGCTGTGGGGCTCGTGGGTGGTCGAGGCCGGTGGGCGGAAGGTCTTCTACACCGGCGACTCCGGCTACTTCGACGGGTACGCGGCGATCGGCGAGAAGTACGGCCCGTTCGACGCCAGCCTGGTCCAGATCGGCGCCTACAGCCCCGCGTGGCCGGACATCCACATGACCCCGGAGGACGCGGTCAAGGCACACGTCGACCTGCGCGCTGGCCTGCTGCTGCCGGTGCACTGGGCGACGTTCGTGCTCTCGTACCACTCGTGGAGCGAGCCGGTCGACCGGCTGTGGCGGGAGGCGAAGGCGTTCGACGTGTCGGTGTCGATCCCGCGGCCGGGCGAGCGGGTCGACGTGGGCGCGCCGCCGGCGGTGGACGCGTGGTGGCAGCCGCTGAGCGGCTAATATTTGATCAACGTGCGCAACCTCGGGGCAACGTGACCGAAACGCATGGCCCCGACGATCTCCCGCATGCCGAAGAGATCGTTTTCGCGCCTCGGCGCCCTCCTCCTTCCCGTCGTGTCGGCCGCGGTCACCGCGGCCCTCGTCGTCTCCGCGCTGGGTCAGCCGTCGGCGGCACCCGCTCCCGAAGACTCCACCTCCGTCAAGGTCGACGGCGTCGAAACCCTGACCGATATCGAAAGCGTCGCGTACACCCAGGCCGTCGCCGCCGCGAAGGCCAAGAAGCCCAAGGTGACCGTCATCGGCACCGGCGGCACGATCTCCGGGGTCGCCACCTCGCGCAGCAGCTTCCAGGACTACCGCTCGGGCCAGATCGCGATCGGCGACATGGTCGGCTACCTCCAGCCGGAGATCGGGGCGGTCGCCGACGTGAGCACGGTGCAGTTCGGCAACAAGGGCTCCGGCGGCTACACGATCCCCGAGTTTCACGCGCTCACCCTCGCCGTGGAGAAGGCGCTCAAGTCCTCCGACGGCGTGGTGGTGACCACGGGTACCGACACGATGGAGGAGTTCGCGTACTGGCTCGACCTCTCCGTGCGCAGCCAGAAGCCGGTGGTGCTCACCGGCGCGATGCGCCCGTGGGCGGCGGTCGCGCCGGACGGCCCGAAGGTGATCGGCGCGGACGGCCCGGCCAACCTCTACAACGCGATCGTGCTCGCCGCGAGCCAGGCCACCTACTGCTATGGCACGGTGCTGATGCTCGGCGACGAGTTTCACGCCGCGCGCGACGTGACGAAGACCAGCTCGTACCGGATGGACACCTTCCAGACCCGCGAGTTCGGCGTGCTGGGCTGGATCGACGGCCCGAACATCAAGGTCGGCCGCGCGCCGGCCCGCATCCAGGACTGCGACGACAAGAGCAAGTGGTACACGCCCTTCAACCTCTCGAAGCTCGCGCCCGAGGCACTGCCCCGGGTCGAGGTCGTGACCAGCTACCAGCAGGCCGGCGGCGAGGCGATCACGGCGTTCGCGGACGCGGGCGTCAAGGGCATCGTCACCGCCGGCACCGGTGCGGGTGGCCTGTCGTCCGCGCAGGGGACCGCCCGCACGGCGGCCGCGGCCAAGGGCGTGGTCTTCGTGAGCACGACCCGGACCGGCACCGGCTCGGTGTACGGCGGCAGCACGACCCAGCCGATCATCGCCGGCGACGACCTGCTGCCCCAGAAGGCGCGGCTGCTGCTCATGCTGAGCCTGGCATTCTCCGGCGGCGACGTGGAGAAGATACGCAAGTGGGTGACCGGCCTGGGCAACCCGGAGTTCGACCTGTCCTGATGGGTACGGTGGTGTGATGGTCTCCTCAGCTGAGCTGCGCCGGCGGTTCGCCGACGGTCTGTGGCGCGAGGGGGCCATCACCCGCTCCGAGGTGGCGGAGGCGTTCGCGACGGTGCCGAGGGAGGCGTTCGTCGCGGACGGCTTTCACGGGCGCGACGGCACGTGGGTCCCGCCCGACGCCAAGGGCTTCCTGACCACCGTGTACACCAACGACGTCCTCGTTACGAAGATCGTGGACGGCCGGGCCACCAGCTCCTCCAGCCAGCCGTCGCTGATGGCCGCGATGATCGAGGCGCTCGACCTGTCGCCCGGCGCCCGCGTGCTGGAGGTAGGCGCCGGCACCGGCTACAACGCCGCGCTCATGACCACCGCCGGCGCGCGAGTGACCACTGTGGACATCCAGCCCGACGTGGTGACACGCGCCGGCCTCGGCCTGTCCGCGGCGGGCGTGTCCGATGTGGACCTCCAGCTCGGCGACGGCTACGAGGGCTGGGCGGCGGGCGCCCCGTACGACCGCGTGATCGTCACCGTGGGCGTCGCCGGCGCGTCCCCGCTGTGGCTGGACCAGCTCGCGCCCGGCGGCTTCGTGCTCGCGCCGATCCGCCACGCCGGCCACCACCCGGTGCTGCGGGTGGCGCGCGCCGCCGGCGGCACGGTGCACGCGGCCGGCGTCTGCCCCGCCGGCTTCATGTCCGCGGCGGGCCCGCTCTCCGCCGTGTATCCCGGCGCCCACCCGCTCGGCGGCGGCCCGCTGCCCGCGACCACGGTGAGCCACCCGGCCCGGTTCGACCCGCCGCTGGACGTGTTCCGCTACCACGACATGTGGTTCGCGCTGGGCGCGTGGGACGCCCGCACCACCTACGTCCAGCCACCCGACAGCATGGACAGCGGCGGCTGCGCGCTGCTCGACGAGACCGTCGTCGGCGGCGCCACGATCTGGCCGGACGGCACCGTGCGGGGCAGCGGCCCCAACGCCGAGACGTACGCCGAGCGCGCGAGCGCCCTGATCGACCGCTGGCTCGCGAGCGGCCGCCCCGCGGTGCCCGCCTGGCGGACCGAAATGACCCTGGACGGCGATCCGGCACAGCCCATCTGGGTGCCGCGAGACTGGCGCCTGGTCCCGTAACCCAGGATTCCTCGTCCGCCTCGTGAGCGGTCGAGCTGGGCGCACAAACGGAGCACACCGGGCCGACAGCTATCCGGGGTCTCCTAGACGATCAATTCGAAGCTTTGGGCTGCCGCGATGCCCGTCGTGGTCCAGACCGCCGCTCCCGCGGCCTCACCCGTCCGCTGCTGGTCACGGCCCCTATTGGGCCTCACGCGAGGACTAGAGCGGCCTCCCGGACCGGGGACCAGTCCCACGATCGGCGGCCGTCCGGGTGCGCGTTGGCAAGAAGAGGCGTGCCCGCCCGGCGCCCGGGCGGTGATCGTGGCCTGGCGGTGCCCGGGCGTCGTCCGCCTGATCGTTCGCCCGAAATTGGCGTTGGATGGGGCGTGACACGCCCCATCCAACGCCAATTTCGGGCGAACGATCACGGCTTCTATCCGGCGCTCGAACCGCCTCCCCTGGCCGGATCGTCGCAGGCCAGTAACGCAGCGTCGCTGGATGCGGTGGAATATCACGTCAACCCAGGATGGTTCCGGCCGGGTCAGTAGATCGTGGTACAGACCCGCCCCTATGAGGGCAGTTGCGTACCACGATCTTTTAGGTGAGGCGCTCACGAGGGATGAATCTGCAGAAAGCACTCACTACCCAGAGCAACCAAAGCCTCCGGGAGCAGCGGTCGAGACCACGGCGGACATCTGCGAACGGACACCGGTCGGCTGCCCGCCGCACACCCCAACCCCGTGTGCCATCCCGGCGGCCATCGACCCGCGTGTGCTTGAAGCGGGGCGTTGGTCTGCTCCGCTCGTGTGGGTCGATGGCCGCCGGGATGGCACTTCCACCCATCCTGATGGTCCGGAGCGCTCCCGCCGGAGGCAAAGGGGTAACGCCAACCACCGCGAACCCGCCGGCCCGCGGGAGCAAACGGCCTGGGACTGACACGAACGCGGGCAAAAAATGGGCTTAAAGAACAGCGACCCTGGCGGCGCGGGGGTTACCAGGTGCCGGAGCGGCGGTGGCGGCGGGAGCGGCCGTCCGGGTCGTAGATCAGGCGGTAGGCCGGGATCGCCCACAGGCGGGTCAGGCGGGAGAGGCGCTCGGGCTCGTGCGGCACCAGGCGGCCGGGCGGGCGGGGGCCCACCTCGCCGCCCTCGTGCCAGTCGGCCAGTGCCTGGGCGTGTGCGGTCACCGCGGCCACGGCGTCGGCCGGGTCGATGAGGTCAGCGTCCTCGCTGCCGTCGGTGGCGCGGTCGAGGTGTTCGCGCAGCAGGCGGAGCCGCAGGTCGCGGGCGAAGACCCGGGCGCCGTCGCCCAGGCCGGCCGGGTCGGTCGGAGGGCGGGCGTCGCGGGTCTCGTCGAGTACCGCGCAGGAGAGCTCGCTGTCGTGCGTCCACGAGCGACGGTTGAAGTTGTCGCTGCCCACGCTCGCCCACACGTCGTCGACGACGCAGACCTTGGCGTGCACGTACACCGGATGGCTCTCGTGGTTTTCCACGTCGAAGACGTGGACGCGGTCGCCGGCGGCGCGGCGGCAGACCTCCAGGGCCTTGGCGCGGCCGACCTGGTTGGGGGGCCAGGCGAGCTTGCCGTCGACGTCCGGGTAGCGGGGCACGACGGCGATCAGGTGGAGGTCGGGGCTCTGGGTCAGTGCCTCGGCGAAGAGGTCGGCCACCTCGCCGGACCACAGGTACTGGTCCTCGAGGTAGATGAGGCGCCGGGCCCGCTTGATGGCCTTGGTGTAGCCGCGGGCGATCGTCCGCTCGCCGCCCGGCGCGAACGGCTGCGACCTGCGCAAGGACGGGTACGTGCGCAGCACCTGCACCGCGTGCGGGCCGGTGGGCGACGGGTCGGGCGGTTGGGGTGGCAGCTCGCCGGCGGACAGGTCGGCGCCGCTCACCTTGTCGCGGGCCCACGCGATGGGGCTGTGGGAGTCGAGCGGTGTCGGGTCGGTCCATCGCTCCCGAAACGACGTGTCCAGCGCGCCCACCACCGGCCCTCGCAGCTGGAGCTGTACGTCGTGCCACGGCGGGTGGTCGCCGTACCGCGCGGACATGCGGACCGCCTGCGGGTCACCGCGGTGGTCGGCGTCGTCGCGGCGGCTGTGGCACAGGTCGATGCCCCCGGCGAACGCCACATCGCGCTCCGGCCGGCCCGGGTGGCGGAGCACGACGAGTTTCTGGTGGTGCGAGCCGCCGGGGCGTACCCGCTGGTCGAGCAGCACCTCGCCGCCAGCCTCCTCGATGGCCTCGCCGAGGTGGCGGTTCTCCTCCTCGCTGTACTGCAGCTTGTCCAGATGCGAGCGCCACATGAGGCCCTTGACCACGACGCCGCGCTTCGCCGCCTGGCAGAAGAGCTCGGCGACGGTGGGCCCCTCGGGGCGCATGCGCTCGTCCGGGTCGCCGCGCCAGTCGGTGAAGAAGAGGTGATCACCCTCCGACATTTCCTCGACGGCGGTGACCAGGCGATCGAAGTAGGTCGCGCCATGAATCAATGGCTCGGCGGTGTTTCCTGTCGCCCAAGCGGGTATGTCGGACACGTCGTTATCGCGTTCCGGCGCGGTGAGGAACCAGTTCGTCAGCGGCACGAATCCGTGATTACCCAGGTGCGGGGTGCCGCCTAACGTCTGTGACAGAGAGCGACCCCCCGAGGAGGCCACAGTGACCACCGAGTCCATCACCACCGAGCGGGCCGCGCAGCCCGTCGAGGCCGGCCGCGGCCTGCTGCTGACCGTGCTGCTGATGGTCGTGCTCGGCGTCGCCGGCATGTACCTCGTATCCCTCTGAAAGCCCACCGGGCCGCGCTCGCGCGCGGCCCGAGACCAGCTAGGAGACCGGCGGCTCCTCGCCGCCCGAGTGCGGCACCTTCTTCGCGGGGATGACCCCCAGCCGGCCCGCCTGGTAGTCCTCGAACGCCTTCATCAGCTCCTCGCGGGTGTTCATCACGAACGGGCCGTAGTGGGCCACCGGCTCGCGGATCGGCTCACCGCCCATGATGTACAGATCCAGCGCCGGCGTGTGCGAGTCCTGCCGCCCGTCGGCGGCCACCCGGAGCGCCTCGCCCGGCCCGTGCACCGCCATCTGTCCAGTGTGGACGGGCCGGCCGTCGGTGCCGACCGTGCCGCGGCCGCCCAGCACGTACACCAGGGCGTTGTAGTCGCTGCGCCAGGGTAGGTCGAGCGTGGCGCCGGGCTGGAGTGTGACGTGCGCGATCGTGATCGGGGTGTGGGTGGTGCCCGGGCCCTGGTGGCCGTCGATCTCGCCGGCGATGACCCGGATCAGCGCGCCGCCGTCGGGCGTGGTGAGCAGGCTCGCCTCGCGGCCGCGGATGTCCTGGTAGCGGGGCGGGCTCATCTTCTTGGCCCGGGGCAGGTTGACCCACAGCTGCAGGCCGTGGAAGAGGCCACCGCTGACGACCAGGTGCTCCGGCGGCGCCTCGATGTGCAGGAGCCCGCTGCCGGCGGTCATCCACTGGGTGTCACCGTTGGTGATCGTGCCACCGCCGCCGTTGGAGTCCTGGTGGTCGAAGATGCCGTCGATGATGTACGTGACGGTCTCGAAGCCGCGGTGCGGGTGCCACGGCGTGCCCTTCGGCTCACCCGGCGCGTAGTCCACCTCGCCCATCTGGTCCAGGTGGATGAACGGGTCGAGCTCGGTCAGGGGCACCCCGGCGAAGGCCCGGCGGACCGGGAACCCCTCGCCCTCGAAGCCGCTCGGCGCGGTGATGAGGCGGCGCACCGCCCGGTACTCGGTGGTGGCGGGGTCCAGCTTGGGCAGGCGGGGCAGGACGAGTACGTCGTCGACGGTGATGGCGGGCATGGTCGGACTCCTTACTGAGCGACCCGCTCGGCGCGCAGGCGCTCGCCGAGCCGGGAGAAGACGCGGGTGAGGACGGCGATCTCGGCCTCGTCGAGGTCGTCCACGAAGTGGGCGCGCACCGAGCGCAGGTGGTGCGGCGCGGCCTCGCGCAGCGTGCGCAGGCCCTCGGCCGTCAGCACGGCCTCGCTGCCCCGGCGGTCGTCCGGGCAGCTCTCGCGGGCCACCAGCCCGCGCTTTTCCATCGAACCGATCTGGTAGGTAAGGCGGCTGGGCGAGAACACCAGCCGGCTGGCCAGCTCGCCCATCCGCAGGCGGCGCTCGGGCGCCTCGGAGAGCAGCACGAGCACGTGGTAGTCGGCGAAGGTCAGCCCGCTGTCGGCGCGCAGGTCGTCTTCGAGCAGGGTCATGAGCCGCTGGCTGGACTCGATGTACGCCCGCCAGCCAGCCAGCTCCGTGGGGGTGAGCGGCTCGGCCATGCCCCCACGGTAGCTCTATTTCAGATTTGAACCAACTCCCGGCTCACCAGGCGCGGTCGACCTCGGTCGAGCCGGTGAGGCGGAGCTTGCGCTGCGCGCGCTGGTAGAACGTGGTGTGCCCGAGCCGCACCACGCTCGCCGCGCCCGGCACGGCGGCCACCTCGACAGTGTCGCCGGGGCAGAGGCGGCCGACGACCGAGCCGTCCGACTCGACCTCCAGGTCGCCGCTGGCCGGCAGCACGCGCAGCGCCACCTTCTCGCTCTCGGAGAGCACCAGCGCCCGGTTGTACGCCGAGTGCGGCGCGACCGGCGTCACCACCAGCCCCTGCGCGCGCGGCGAGACGATCGGGCCGCCGGCCGAGAAGCTGTAGGCCGTCGAGCCGGTCGGCGTCGCCACGATCAGCGCGTCGGCCACGTAGTGGATGAACGGGTGCCCCTCGACGAAGAGCTCGATCGCGGCCATCGGCCCACCCGGGCGGCGCACGAGGGCGACCTCGTTGAAGGCCAGCACCTCCTGCTCGTGAAACCGCGACCGCACCGCGGAGCGGGCCTCGACCGTGAACCGCTTGTCGTCGATGGCCGACAGCGCCTCGGGGAGCTGGGGCACGTCGATCTCGGCGAGGAAGCCGAGGCGGCCCAGGTTGACACCCAGCACCGGGGCCCGGCCACCGCAGGAGAGGCGCATCGAGCGGAGCATCGTGCCGTCGCCGCCGAGGCTCACGACCAGGTCGGACTCCTCGGCCAGCTTCTCCGGCGGCACGGCGGTGGCGCCCTCGGTGCGGGCGACCTCCTCCGGCAACCCCAGTAGTGTGGCCTGGTGCCCCCGCACCCAGGCACCGATGGTCGACATGGCCGCGCGGCTGTCCCGCTGGGGGTGCAGCACGAGCCCGACCGTGTGGATCATCGGTCTGTCCGGAAAGTCACGGACAAACGGTATCAGCGAGGGCCTCGGGGCCGCCGGGGCAAAGTAATGCCTCATCCGCCGTGAATACGTGGGATGGGCGGTTAGGGTTCGAGAGCGTGGAAGATCTGGATCTGGCGGACTGGCGCGAGCGAGTCGCACGCATCTACCTGTCCGGGCTCGACCTGGGCGAATTCCGCTCGGCCCGAGACCGGTTGTTCGCCGAACACCCTCAGTCACCGATCCCGCCGGACGAGCGCCCCACCTTCGCCGGCCTCCGCTACTTTCCGCAAAACCCGACCGCGGTGGTCGAGGTACCCCTCGAACCGGCCGAGGGCACGCTGGAGATCGACACCGGCGGCCCGGACGGCGTGGTGCGGTACCGGCGGGCGGCGCGCGCGATCACCCCGTGGGGCCCGCTGACGCTCTTCTGGATCGAGGCGTACGGCGGCGGCCTCTTCCTGCCCTTCCGCGACGGCACGTACGGGTCGATGACATACGGGGCGGGGCGCTACCTCACCGACACGGTGAAGGGCACCTTCGGGCGGGGCGTGGTGCCACTGCCCGGCGACCGGGTGCGGCTCGACGTCAACTACGCGTACAACCCGAGCTGCGCGTACGACGACCGGTGGGCCTGCCCGCTCGCGCCGGAGGAGAATCGCCTCGCCGCGCCGATTGAGGCTGGTGAGCTGACATATCACTGATGGCCGGCTGGCTGCGCCACCACTGGCGGCGCCCCGGGCGACCTTTGCTACGGCAGTTCGAGGAAGTCGCGCAACGCTGCTTCGACGGCGGTCATGGTCGCGTATGAGACAAAGCCGTGGTTGTCGCGCAGCGCGGTCCGGTCCAGAATTTGCACGACGCTGTGAATTCTGACGTACGCGCCGGTGAGCGGGTCGTCGGCATCGAGACGTACGACCAGGTGGTTGGGGTGCGGCACGTCGCGAACGACGGTCAGGGCCCAGATGGCAAGTTCTTCGACGCTGTTGTACTCATCGTTGCTGACCACCAGGACGCGATGCTGACTGCCGCCGCGCAGCAGGGTCCAGACCTGCCCGCGCCTTACCACTGGGCGTCGCGTAGAGCGACGTCGTTGCTGTGTTCGATCATCGCCCGGTCGTCCTCGGCCTGCTGTGCCGACCGGCGGCGCATGTACTCCCCGTAGGCTTGAGCCGCCGCCCGCTGCCGCTCGCGGCGTGCCTGCGGCAGGACGCGCCGCACGGCATCGACGATGGCGGCGGACGCATTGCCCTGGCTTTGCAAGTATGCGGCGACATCGTCGGGCACGCTGATGCTGAGCTTGACGGTCATACTTTTATGCTACCGCTCGACCCGTCGATGCGGGCTATGTGGCCCTTTACCTTCACCAACGTCTGGCGGACCGACGGCCGCGTGCGGTCGCTTCGGCCGGGTCCAGGTGCCCGCACGCAGCAGCAGCCAGGCCGGGCCGGAAATGGTGCTCGGCCGGCGTTGCGGGGCGGTGACCCTGCGTGCTTCCAGTGCGACCAGCCGGCGATGTGCTCTGCGGCCGGCTGGCTGAACACGCTCCACCTGACCTGCATCGCCTTCGTCGGGCTCTCGGTCGGACGCCGACCCGTCGGCCACGAGCCGTCCCGACCCGCCCGCTACCAACGGTGGGGGCAGCCGGAGCCCTCTGATGTCCGAAGAATCTTTCAACATTGTGGAGCGCACGACCCGAGCTGCGCGTACGACGACCGGTGGGCTTGTCCGTTGGCTCCGGAGGAGAACCGGTTGGCTGCTCCGATCGAGGCTGGCGAACTGACGTACCACTGACGGTCACCTGGCGCCGAACAGATCCGCGAGATTCGTGGTTCTCGAAAGGCGCCTGTTGGGGGAGACTGGCGGGTGGCGCCTGCCTTCACCTTGGTGACGGGTGGATCGCGGTAGAAGAGGGGCGCGCCCCTACGCGGCATGGGCGGACGTTTCGTCAAGGTCAGCGGTGATAGGCGTCGCGCCGATGGTCAACGTCAAGGACGAGGACCCGGCGGCTCTTGTCGTCGATGCGATACCGGACTCGGTACTCACCGCGTCCGGCACGCCAGAGACCTTCGAAGGGAGCGTGCAATGGAGCGCCGACGCGATGCGGTTCACGTCGAAGCGGGCCGTTGATGAACTCCCAGGCCGCAAACGCGGCGCTGGCCGGGAGGCTGTCGCTCAGAGCTCGCCTCGCGCCGGGTGACAGGACCACCGTGTACGGTTGCTGCCCGACGGCTTCGCTGTTTGAACCTGTCTGTTCATTCGGCTCGTTCACGAGCCCGCCGCTGCGCCATGAGGGCGGCCATTTCCTGCGCGTTGGTGCCCTCGTCCCTGTCCAGCGCAGCCTCGGCCTGCCGTATCCGCACCATAGCGGCTGGATCAGACAGCAGCTCGATCGTGGCTTCCAGTGACTCAAGGTCCTCAGCGGAGATCAGCACCACGTACTCGCGGCCATTACGCGTGATATGGACACGGTCATGGGTACGGTCGACCTCGTCGGCCACCTCTGAAAGCCTGGCCTTCACCTCGGATAGCGGCATGGTCGTCATAGACTATGATTCTAGTCTGTCCTGGCCCCTGCGTCCACGGGCCGGTCGGATCAGGCCAGGGCAAGCGCGAGGGGAGACTTTAGCTCTCCGTACCACTGATGGCTGCTGGGTGGTGAGATCGCTTGGTTTCGTATGGCGAGCGAGCGCTGAAGGGCGCTCGTCCTCGATCCAGACCTTTGCCGCTCGGAAGTCGAACCCGTCTTGCATGGCGACCTCGGCCTGGAACCACACCCGCCGGCCCGCCGCGAGCTGTCGAAAGCCGTCCCCTTCGATCGCCGAGAAATGTATCCAGCAACCACCGGGGACCGTCGGTCCGTCGATGACTCCCCAGCCCTCGTCCCCATGAAACTCGTCCCCATGAAACTCGCGCACCACACCGCTTTCGGCCATGTCGCTGAAGACATTTCGGGGTTGGGGTCTGATCGATTTATATGCCTGGTCCGTTTCGCCTGCCAACCGCGAGGGGTGAGGCCGCGGGAGCAACGGTCTGGACCACGACGGGCATCGCGGTAGCTCGCATCTTTATGATCTTGGATCTTTGGAAACGTGGACGGCGCGGCCTGTGTGCCGGGTGAGCGGTTCG
>Ga0272482_10000348_pt1 | contig 14439 bp, 14 predicted proteins | sample RVTome_8_FD_192427 | JGI IMG/M metagenome (GOLD analysis project Ga0272482, IMG submission 192427) | Soil microbial communities from uranium-contaminated site in the Upper Colorado River Basin, Wyoming, United States - RVT160D0 (version 2) ...
CTGGGCTGCTCCGCCAGCACGGTCCGCAGCCAGACACACCGTGCGCTGGCCCGGCTCAGGGAGATCGCGCCGGAGCTCGGTGGGCTCAACACCTTTCGGGAGAGTGTCAAATGAACAGCCTTCCAGATCTGGTACGCGAAAGCCTGAGCGACCTGACGGACACGGCCGCGATGCCCCCGGGGGTGGGGGAGCGGGCGATGGTGGCGGGTAAGCGGCGCCGCCATCGGCGCGCGGCGCTCGCCGGGATCGCCGCGGTGGCCGCGGTCGCGGCGGTGGTGGTGCCCGTCGCGGTGCTGGCCCGCGGCGAGCCTCCCACGCCGGCGACGGCCGGACCGCAGAACGCGCTCTTCGCGGTGCGCCACACCGAGTTCCTGGCGCGGTCCGCCAAGGAGTCGGACGTGCACCGGTGGGAGGTGCTCGACCCGGCGACCGGCGACTACCGGGATGTCCTCGTCAAGACGGTGTCCGATCCGACGACCGACCTGCGGTTCGCCGCGGTGCTCGCGAAGGGGGACGGCGACCTGACACCGAGCAAGGTCGGGCGCTACGAGACCACGACCGGGGCCATCCGCTGGTACGACATCCCGGTCCGGCCGGACTTCGCGGCGATCTCTCCCGATGGGCGGTATGCCGCGGCCAGGGGTTGGGACGACGCCGTACAGGCCGCCGACATCGCCGTCGTCGACCTGGAGACGGGCCAGGTGCGGCGGTTCAACACCGCGCACCTGTACGAGCCCACCGAGCCGCCGGCGGGAGAGAGCGGATCGCGGCCGGCAATGCCCGATGCCCTCAGCATGTTCGACGAGATGACGAAGGAGGTCGGCTGGGCCCCGGACAGCCGCCATCTCCTCTTCGGCAGCGCCGTCACCGACCTCGACGGCCGGCGGACCGGCAAGCTGCCGTTGCCGAGCGACGTGCGATTCGTCGACGTCCACCGGGGCGGGGCCGGGACGCTGGTCCGCACCGGACTCGCGATCACCGACTACGCGGTGGTGGACGACACCGGCGCCATCCGTTACGGCACCGCGGCGGGCGACCGGACCTGCCCGGACCCGGCGGGCGTCCGGTGCGGGAGACCGTGGGCGGCGTTCCTCAGCTGGCGAGGTGAGGACCAGATCCTGATCCAGACCTCCCCGGATCCGTACCGCGGGATGGCACAGGTCGGCTTGCCTGCCCCGACCCCGCCGGCCGGGCCGCCCGCCGAGGCGACGTACGAGGTGGTGGACCTGCGTACCGGCCACCACGAGGCCATCGTCCCGCCAGCCTTCGACGGCGACGGCTCGGATGGCGACATCGCGCACTCGTTCGTGGTGGTCATCTCGGCGGAAGGTCTGTCGCCGTCGGCGCGCGATCGCCTGGCGTTCTGACGAGGTGGCGGGCGTCACTGGACCGGAGCTGTCACAGCATTCCGGCGGCCGCCGTCTTGTGTTCGTCCAGTGCCACCACGAGTGAGGACGAAGTCATGGAACCCCGTATCGACCTGTTCACCAACGAGATCGGCGCCAAGTTCGCCAAGCGGTTCGCCAACGCCAGCCTGGTGATCCACCAGTCGTCGCTGCCGCATTCCACGCAGGAGCTCGTGTCGCTGCGTGCCAGCCAGATCAACGGTTGCGGTTGGTGCATCGACATGCACACCAAGGAGGCCTTGGCCGCGGGCGAGACCCCGGTCCGGCTCAACCTGGTGGCCGCCTGGCGCGAGACGACCGTCTTCACCGATGCCGAGCAGGCCGCGCTGGCGTTCGCCGAAGAGGGCACCCGGCTCGCCGACGCCTACCAGGGCGTGTCCGACGAGACCTGGGAATGGGCACGCAAGCACTACGACGAGGACCAGATCGCCGCGCTGGTCGCCCTGGTCGCCCTAATCAACGCGGCCAACCGGCTCGCCGTGATCGTGCACCAGAAGGGTGGCTCGTACGAGGCCGGCATGTTCGCCGCCGCGACGAGCTGACCGACAGCCGAATCCGGCCCGGCTCAGGATCATCCGATCCCGGGCCGGGCCCGCGCATGCTCGGTGACAGCCGCTTGTCAGGTCGGTGAAAGGTGGAAGATCGCAAACTAGGTGCGTTTTCGGGCAACTGAGGAGGCACCCCCGGTGCGGCGACTCTCGATACTCCTGTTGGTCCTGGTCTCCGCCGTGGTTTCGGCTCTCGCGGTCGTGCCGGCGACGCCCGCCGCGGCCGCGGTCTGCAAGCCCTTCATGGTGATCGGGCTGCGCGGCTCCGGCCAGTCGGTCACCGCGGGGCCCTACCAGATGGGCGGAGTGGTCGACGGCCTAGTCGACGCAGCCCTGTCGCGCCGCGACACGTTCCGGCCAAGCCGGACCCTCACGCACAGAACAACTACCGGGTAGCGGCCCGATACTCCTCCACGATGGCTGCGGGGATCCGGCCACGCTCCGACAGCTCTTTGCCCTGCTTGGCAGCCCATTCCCGGATGGCCTTGTTCTCCGCGCGGCCACCGGCACTGCGCCCACCAACCGTTTCCCGCCGCCCCTGACCAGACACTGTCGACCGGCCCAAACGTGTACCGGCGTCCTGATATGTAGACAGCAGCGAGCGGAGCTTACTCGCGTTACGGCCGGACAGATCGATGGAGTAGTCAACTCCGTCGATACCGAACCTGACCGTCTCGTCAGCAGCCTTCCCGTCGATGTCATCAATCAGAGTCTCGATAACCTGACGCGCCACGACCCACGCCTCCACACTCGCAATGGTTTCCGCGAACACTACCCCGATCCGGGCAGTCCTATCGCCATCACCAGCGTCCACGGATTTCCCAGAGCATCTCGAAAAGGGACGCATCGTAGCGGGACGCCGTCATCGCCTGGAAGGGGACTTGGTCGGCGGTCGACACGCACGTCGATGGTGCGCGGTGGCACAGTCTGCGACGATGGCGTGGCGCGCGGTGGCTTCGCGGCCCGGGGGACGGCGATGCAGGAGGATCGGGCGGCATCGCAGGGAGAGCCGGAGATGGTGGAAGAGGTGATGTGGGTCAGGCGGCCGGCCGTTGGTGACCTGTCCCGCTCGCAGAAGGACCCGGGCAGCTTCACACTTTTGAGCGCCTACGAGCCCTCGGGGCCTGCTTGAGTGCGCGTCGATCCTGAAGGAGCGGGTAGACCGCGCCGATTCAGAACCGAGTCGGTTAGCGGAACCCGCGTTCTGCACGTCAGGCAACCGGGGCTGCGGCTGATTGGGTGCGGGGCGCAGCGGTCCTGTCGGCGGCATGGACCGGAACCCCGGCGGGGGACTGTCGCATGGAACCGCGTTTGATCAGGCCAGCGCCGATTGACGATGCATAGATGAGCGATAATATCCTGGGCCTGGTTCGGTGTTTGGCGGCGGGAGTTTCTGATGGATCGTGGCCAGAACCTCGTCGCCGAAGACCTGCCCCCATTCAACCGAAAACTTTGTTCGAGGTGAGCAAAGTGGAGCCTTTCTCGTAACGCCTCGAGATCACCTGGAAGAACAGGTTCGCCGCGTCCTGCTCGAACGGTATGTGTTGGGTCGGGGACGAGGCACCGGGCGGCGTTTCGGCTGCTGGTTCCTTGTCCCCGCCCGCCGAACCGAACGTGCAGTCGTTCCCGCGCATCCGGCTCTCCACGTGTTCGCCAGGGCCCTAGCCGGCTGGGCCCGCTCATCACCTACCTGCACCAGCGCCTGGCCGAAGGAGCGACCAACGCGGCGGCGCTGTTCCGAGAGATCGCCGCCCGCGGCTACCGCGGCACCGCTGGCTCAGTCCGCGCCTACCTCAAGCCGCTGCGAGACCTCGCCGCCCAGCTCAGCGACCTCGGCCCAATCCCTGCACCCACACCGAAACCGCGCATGATCAGTAGCTGGATCTTGCGGCACCCCGACGACCTCACCGAGGGCGACCGGGCCGGCCTCACCGCCGCACTGGCTACCTGCCCACACCTGAACACCCTCGCCGAACACGTGCGCTCGTTCGCCGAGATCCTCACCCACCGCCACGGCCACCAACTCACCGACTGGCTGCAATCGATCGACGCCGAGGCTGAGCAGCCGGACCTGGCTTCCCACGGCCGGCCTCACCTATGGCCGCCGCGAGTCAGCAGGTGGCGCACCTGTAGGTCCACGGGAGGCCTCGCCGACGTAGCTCGTCGGCCGGTGCCGAAGAATCGTTTGATCGTTTGGTTGCGTCCGCATCTCATAGTTCTGCCTTTTTTACGTGAACACTGGTGGAGGGCGAAACATGACGAAAAGTATGTGTCAGAGGACCTTGGGAAGCCGTCGTGGACTCTTGCAGGTCGGCGCGCTTATTGTCGATTGTGGCGGCTGGCTGGTCGGCCTGTTCGTGGCCCTCTGGGCACGCTTCGAGATGGACGTGACACACGAGCACGTCAACAGCGCGCTCGCCATGGGAAGTCTGGCCAGCGCGGTGCAGGCGATGATCGGATACGGTTGCGGCCCTTACCGCGGACGTCACCGCTGTGGAAGCCTCGGTGAGACTCGGGCGATCTTCCTCGCGGTGCTCACGACGGGTGGGGCGCTGGTCGCCGTCAACCTCACGCTGCCCGAGTTGCCGTTGCCGGCAAGCGCGCCGGTGATCGCCGGTTTGGCCGCGCTCGTCGTGATGCTCGGTGCGCGGTTGCTGTGGCGGCTAGCCAGCGATCGCAGGGCGCGCCTTCACCTGCGAGGCGCGACGCCTGTGCTGCTCTTCGGCGCGGGAACGTCCGCCCGCAGCCTGGTCCAGGCCATGTTGCAGGGTCGAGGTGGCCGCTACCAGCCCGTGGGTCTGCTCGACGATGACCCCGGGCTGAAAAATCTGCGGATCCACGGTGTTCCCGTCCTCGGTGACCGGGGTGACATTCAGGAGGCAGCGGAGCGGACAGGCGCCCGGATGCTGATCCTTTCCGTTTCCGACGCCGACGGACAACTCATCCGGCTGATTCGGCACCGATGTCTCGAGGCCGGCTTGGCCTTCAGGGCGGTGCCCTCGCTCTCCGAAATCCTCGATGGACAGGCTGCGGTCGCCGACGTGCGGGATGTGTACTAATGACCTGCTCGGAGGGCACCGGATCGAGTAGGCCTCAGGTCGCCGCACGGCGCTGGCTGCGGCCCCCTGCCCAGCCAGCTTCGCCACGGCGTGCTCGGCGCTCTGGTCGTCTGGCTGCGGTTCTGATCATCACCCACCGGCTCTGGCCGCACCTGGTCGCGGGCCAACCGCTCGCCGTGGCGATGAGCGCGCTGCGGGCCTCGGGTGGAACGGCCGCTGTGGCGGCCCCGAACGGTTTGAGGAACACCTCGTCCAAGCTGGTCGCGTCCACCACCTGTGTTGCATTGAAGTCAGTGCGCGATTCTGCGGCTGGGGGAAGGGGGCGCCGCCAGCGATCGGATCGGTTCCGCGCCGCCGGCGCGAACACCCTCGCGGCCACGCTGTAGCCGGAACGGCTGTACGGCTGCTCAGAAAGTAGGTCAATGGCGCCGTCTCGGGTTTGACTTCACCCAGACGGTGGTTCGTGGAGTGCGGCGTTTGGCGTTTGGTCGGTTTGAAATGATATGACGCGATACGCTCGCATCGGCTGTGGCGCGGCCGAAGGCGGCGCCCGATCACTGGGAGATCATCATGGCTGAAGAAATTCCGGCGGAAGTACAGGAGTTGGGGCGCACCCTCGGGCTCTCTTATGCGCTGAAACTGCACGCAATGGGCAGCCCGGCGATGCAGAGGGTCACGGAGTCTCTCGCCAAGCTCCGCCCCGCCGACCAACTGAAGGACAGTCAGAACAGTGGGTGTCAGAACGGCAGCTGCGCGGCGCGTTCGGTCCTGGACGACGTCCTCGAACTTCCTGGCGGTGAGCGCCGGTAGCAGATCGCGGCCTGTTGGTGCCGTGCCACGCGGGTCGCGGCACCAACAGGCCGATACCGCGGTAGGTCGCCTAGTGCTGGGAGTAAGGCAGCGATGTTGTCAACGCGGGCTACTAGTCCAGAGACTCATTCGCGTCGGAGTCCGGACGCCACGTTCGGGCAGCTTGACAAACTCGTGCTTCAGGTCGCGCAGTTCTGCAACCTGCGATGCGGATTCTGTATCACCCAGTATGGCGAGTGGGGTAAGGTGCATCCCTCGCAGCTGATGAGCCCTCAGACGGCCGCGCGGACGGTAGATGCGTTCGGCCGACTGTTCAGCCCGGTCTCGGTCATCAATTTCTTCGGCGGCGAACCCGCTCTCAATGTGCCCGCACTCGATGCGGCCGGCGAGGCGGCGGCGCGGCTTTGCGACCAGGGAGTCCTTGCGTCGGCACCACGATTGTCGATGGCGACGAACGGGACGGTGGCTTCGGACGAGTTCATCCGCGTCGTCAACCAGCACGAGATGAGATTCGCGGTCAGTGTGGACGGTCCACGGGAGCTGCATGATCTGCAGCGGGTTAATCTTTCTGGCCAGGGCAGCTACGACCGAATCCGGCAGAACGTGAGGAAACTCCGCGAGCACACAGGCTCACCGAAGGGCATCGCGTTCACCTACACCGTGGAACACCTACGGTCGCCGATGCGGTTGTGGACGATGCTGCAGCACCTACGTGATGACTTCGACATCAGCGACTTCGGCGTAATGCCCGCAACCAACAGCCCGGCCACACCAGGTCAGTGGGATCCCCTCCTAGAGGACGCGGATCGCTTCATCGACGAGTACGTCGAGGCGATCGAATGTTCCCTCGAGGAGATGGCGGTGCGCCCCGATGCCATCACCTTGCAGTACGGTCGCACCGCACTCGCCACCCTGGTCGAGCCACCGCACTACGACCCGTGTCCCGCTGGTCGCAGTTACTTCAGCATTTCCTGCGAGGGATCGATCTTCCCCTGCCAGAACCTTCCGGAGACCGATTCGTATCGGATCGGTCACATTGACTCGCCGACACTCGCCGACGATCTTCGCAAGTCCCACGTCGGCCGGCGGATCGATGATGCCAACCGCACGGCGCTTACCATCATCGGACAGAACGAGAGCCGGTCGATGTGTCGGATCTGTCCATCGGACAATCTTGGCGAGACTGGTGAGCTTGACCGCTACAGCCCTGCGCGGTTCCGCTTGTACGAGGCTATCGACCAGGCAACAAAGCGGAAGTTCGTCGAGCTCGTTTCCGGCACCGATGCCGCCGCAGAACAGCAGCGAAACCGGTTCATCGCGCACCTCAACCGTGACGTCGACGATTTCTGAGGGCATCGGGGCCACGGACCCGGTTCGGCGGATCCTGATCGCGGGCCCAGACCTGGCCACCCAGGACTGGGATATCGTCTTCCACGGCAGGACGGTGGAGCATCGCCGAGCCCGAACACTCAGTGCAGCAGATCTGGCCGCGTTCGATGAGCACCGCCAAACGCTGATCATCGCGCAGTTCAGCGCCGCCGAGTCAAACGTGGAACTGCGCTGGTGTGAGGCGGTCGCGCCGCACGCGTTCTTACCCGTCGTCGTTTGCGCCGGACGGGCTGAGATCGGACCGCTGTCTGGCGCCCGGCCCGGCTCCTGCAGCCGGTGCAGACTAATGCGCGGGCTCGCCACGGCCCCGGACTACGCCGCCGAACGGGCGGCGCTGATCGCGACGACGGCCCGCGGGGACGTCGAGCCACTCGCGCGACCCGCGGTCGGGCTGCTCATGGGCGCCCTCAGCGCCGAGGTGCAACGGGTCCTCGACCACAGCAGTCCAGTAACCCACAACGCGGTGCTTTCAGCCGACTTCGACGCAGTCACCATCTCAAGACACCGCCTGGCACCCGTACCAGGCTGCCCAACCTGTAATCTTCGCACCTCGGCAATCCGATCCTCTGCTGAGGCAACCGGTGCTAGTTTCGCGCTGTTCGACCCCGAGCATCGCAGGTACGGCCAGGTGCAGGATCTGCGGCTTGAGCACGTTCCTCCTTGGGAACCGCAGGTACGCATCGTGTCGGCAACCTTGGCCCGGGAGATCACACCCTCGGGTGCCGATGTCGGGCGGCAACGCCGCGTCTTCGGCTGCGCCCTCGATCTCGACACCGCGGTCGCGTCGGCCATTGGCGAGGCGATTGAACGGCTGGCCGGATGCGACGTTCGCCCGCGGCCGCCGGCCCTCCGGCCGGCCAGGGACGATAGCCGCGTCGACCTGAGCCCGATACCTCGGTGGAGCGAGCCCGAGTTACGGCGCCTCGGCGACCGCTACCACAGGGACCTTTCTGCGACCACCGACTGGGTAGCCGGCCGCCGCCTTGGCGACAATGTCCCGGTACTCGTTCCCGCCCAGCTCGTGTACTGCCCATACCACCCGGTGCCACCGGAGCGTCTTGCCTGGGAGCCGACCACCACCGGACTCGCCGTCGGACAGGACCGACCAGAAACGCTCCTGCGAGGTCTGCTGGAGGTCATCGAACGCGATGCGCTCGCATGTGCCTGGCTGTTGCACCGACCGGCTGCCAGCCTCGACGCTCCTACGGTCATGGGCGAGCGATGGCCTCGCATGCGACAACAACTGCTTCGCGGCGGTCTGCGGCTCAGCTTGGGACTGGTACCCAGCGACCTGGGAGCCGTCGTCGTCGTGGCTCGGCTGGTCGCCGACGGCGGGCCCATCTCCACGAGCTTCGGCAGCGCCGCCGCGCTTTCCCTTGAGGCTGCCGCGGTCAAGGCCGTCGTAGAGGCATGCCTGGTACGGCACACGCTGCTGACCCGAATCACCATCGAACCACCACGCCCCACGAACCCCCGCGTCGCAGAACCAGTCGACTTCCACGAGCACGGCCTCGCCTGGATGACCGCCGACCCCGCTGCCAGCGACTGGCTATTCGACAGCGCCGCTGTCGCGGCGGTGCCACCACTCGCAAAAGGGCTCCACGAGCTGGTCCAGCGAGTGCACACGGCGGGTTACCAGCCACTAGGAGCTGACCTCGTCACACCTGCGTTCGCCTCCGGATGGCATGCCGTTCGCGTGGTGGTCCCAGGCCTGCAGCCGCTCAATCCCGGCCGCCACAAGGTAATGACCGACTCGCCAAGGCTACGGCGCGTTGCGGGCCTGGCCCCGGACCGCAAAATGATGCCCCTGAACATAGAGGTGCACCCATGGTGTTGAACCCCGTCTCCGACCTTGTCAGCCGCCTCGTGGACACCAGTCACTTGCCGCTCGCCGGCGAACAGGAGCCCGGAAGCGGCAATACGCATCCAGGTTGGACCGAGTCCGGCTGGCAGGCCATGTGCCGAGCTATGTACGAGGACTGGGCGCGCACATACGCGCCGGTAGGACACCCCCCGCTTGCCGGCCTACTCGCCGCAGCGAGCGCCGCGGTCGCTAACACCGCGCTTGGCGAGTACTCCGGGTGCCTACGCACCTACCTCCTCGCCCGTGAGCCTGCCGGCGAGCAGCGCTGGTGGTCCGCCGCCGTGCTGTCCACCGGAGAGGCGATACCCATCACGGCGGTGAGTCAACATCCATGGAGCGGCGTCACAGACCCCGGCCACCAGATCGTGGCGGCAGTCGCCGTGACGGTGCTGCAACCCACGGTCGGCCTGGTCGCCGACCTCGCCGTCGCTCACGCCTCCGCCGGTGCTCTGCTGTGGCAACTCGCTGACATGTCCCGTTCCGCGCGTCTGCTGTCCGCGACCGCCGAGTCGGTCGCGGACCTCATCGGCGTCGACCGTGTGTTCGAGACACCGCTGCCCTTTCTGCTGGCCGTCGGCGATCACGAGGAGAGCCCAACATGAATGGCAGAGACCGCGTTCTTCTGGTCTTCCCGCCGATTGTCACGACCAACTTCGGGCGCTACTACCCATCCATCGCTGCTCTGGCCTCAGTGCTGGAAGCAGACGGGGTTGGGGTCGATCAGCTTGACCTCAACAATGACCTCCTTGAGTACTGCATCGGCGGCGAACGGCTGGCAGATCTCGTCGCGGCGGGTGAGCAGGACCTGGAACGCGGCCAGCCCATGGAGCCTTGGCGTAGGCAACAGATACTTGCCGCCAAGGCCGCCAGTCGCCGCAGCTGTTTCTACGACGAAGCCGGTCGGCTCCTTCCTGCCGGGCACCATGGCGCACCGGTGGCGATCCTGGAGGCCTTGTCCGCAGACTATTATCTCGACCCGTCGCTGGACGACCTCTGTTCGCCGGACCTTTGGGATCGACCCCAGATCATCGCGGCCCGCGACTTCATACGCGGACACGAACGCCTGGAGACATTACTCGCCGATGCCTCGGTCATAGGCGTCTCCGTACCGATGGGGCCGCAGTTGGCGCACGGTCTCGCGTTGGCCAGGGAGGCTGCCCAGCACAACATCCCGGTGGTGATCGGCGGCGCGACGGTCACGCTACTGGGCCGGGACAATATCGCGGCGCTACTGCGTTCACATCCCTGGATCTCCGCAGTGGTCCCGCATCAAGGCGAGGAGCCTTTCGGCAGGCTCGTAGACGAGGTATTGCGCCGAGGCCGGAAGACCGACTGGCATGAGATTCCGGGCATACTCAGCCTCGCCGGCGACACGCTGCACGGAACTGCCGGACAGATACCATCGCGACGGCTGGCTGACCTGCCGTTTGGTTCGTACGACCTCGGCCAGCTGCGACGCCTCGCCGAGCCAGAGGTAGCCATCCGGCAAGCTGAGGGTTGCTACTGGGGTAAGTGCGCATACTGCGACTACGTCGAGCTGTACCCAAAGACCGGGCGCAACTACTACCGGCCGCAGGCACAGACGTCCCTGGTGAATGAGATCGAGCACCATGTTCGGACGAGCGGTGTCCGCCGGTTCGTGCTGATCACCGAATCCGTGCCGCCGCTGGTCGCGCGGCGGCTGAGCGAGGAGATCATCGCGCGTGGACTGCACGTGAAGTGGAGTTCGTTCGCGATGGTCGACCCCGGCTTCGACGCGCAGACACTCGCCACGATGGCGGCCGGGGGATGCAGCCACCTCGTCATCGGCGTCGAGACCGTCACCGACCGGGTACTCAGCCTCGTCCGAAAGCGGGCCACCCGCTCGATGACCGAGCGCTTCTTTGCCGACTGCCGCACCGCCGGAATCCCATTGGTTATCAATCTCATTCCGAACCTGCCGTCTACGACCCATGCCGAAGCACTCGAATCCCTCGCGGTCATCGAGAAGTACCTCGAATGCTTCCGGGATATCAGCATCTTCCCATTCGAAGCCACGGTCTCATCCGACATCGGCCGCGACCCCGCCCAATTCGGCCTTACGGTGCTCGGGGGAGGATGTGGGGAAAGCTCGGGGCAGGCCGAGTTCGCCGCCAACCACCTCACCACCGAGGACACGGCGATGACGCCCAGCGAACTCGAGGACGTCATCGCCCGCCACTACGACCTCGCCGCACGGGCCGGCTCCACTCAACACCTAGCCGATCCGGCTCGAACCGATCCCAGGACCGCGACGAGATGGCTGGTCGATAGTCGTCACATAGACCTGTACCCGGCGGTGGCTCAGGACCGGGGATCATTGGTGTTCAACTGGCGAACGGGCGTCGTGAGCGAGTATCCCGTCGCATGGAACGCGATCTTATCGCAGCTACAGGAACCGGACGGCGTCGACGGACCCTCCGTGACACAAACCGTGGCGAGCGAGTTCGGGCTCGACAGCATAGAAGCCGAGGCCGTCTCTTCCTACGTGCTCAACCACCTTGGATCCCGTGGTGTACTCAGGGCGTCCCACATGGACGGCCGTGGACCTGCGGGATGATCCTGATTCCTGGGTGGAGATGATCCGGACGTGGGCGCCGGACGACTTCTGGAGGCATGGCGCCACCTTTGCCGGCGGCCATCCGGGCCGTGGTGATCGCCGACAACGTGGACGACGACGAGTTTACGGCCGGGTCGAGGGGCCTGTGGGTCACCGCAGACGGTAGGGGTGTGGTGACGCACGTCGGGGCGGCTCAGGGGCAGTCGGTGTTTGGTGGCTACCCCGCGGTTCGGCAACAACTGAGCACCGACACGCCGAAGTCCACAAAGGACAACACATACCATCGGCGGCGTCAGAGGTTAAAGAACCAGCTTAGGCTGCGGTGGGAGCTGTTGGGCAGCGCCTTGGTGATGATGGCGGCCATTGTGGTGAGGTCATCGCTGGTGCCTTGGCTGTCCAGGACGAGCGTTGGCGGGTTGACGAAGGCGAGGAGTTGAACTGAGGCGGCCTCGCTTACCACGCAGTCGTAGACCAGGGTGTGCGCGACCGCTTCCATTGCCGACCACGAGCCGTTTCCCGCATCGCGGTGATGATCTTCTCGGGAACACCGACGCCGGTCAGGAAATATTCCACCGCGGCCTCACGGCCTCCGGGCCTCACCAGTTCGGCCAGTCCCGCGGTGAAGGCGGCCTGCGCCGACCGGCTTTCGTCGGTTTCGGTTTCGATCGGCGGCTCGAGGACCGCCGGCTTGGGAATGGCTAGCCCGCTGGCCGACGCGAGCGATCGGCCGGGTGATGCTCTCCCCCGCCGGACTTCGTCACGCACCTCGACCCGGCCGGCGCCTGCCTCGGCGAGCAGCCACTGCTGACCAGCGGCTGCTCGCGGTGCTTGTCCCGCTCAGGGATCGCTGAGCAGCCGTGCCGGGCTCGTGCCCGTTGTGATCGAGGTTTCTCCAAGATGAGTAGGCCGTCGCGTCACGCCCAGCTGGTGGCCGGGGAGAAGGGGGTGAGCGGGGAGCCATCTCTTTGCCAGAAAAGAGGGAGAACGTTGTTCACCTTGGACGAATCAGATCGCGCGGGTAGACGCTGGGGGAGGAGGGCGGGCGCGGCGTTGGGTGCGTCGCTGATCGCGGCCGCCGTGGCTGTGCCCGCGCCATCCCACGCGGAGGATCCTCCCGTCCCGCCCTTGGGTCAGACGTTGGCTGGGGGTGTCGTGTGGTGGGACCAGAACGGGAATGGTGTCCGGGAGGAGGATGACCATCCGCTGCATGGTGCGCGGCTCGAGCTTCGCTACGGCGGCACCGTCACCGAGTTGTTCAGCGAGGAGAACGGCACCTGGCAGGCGACTGTGCCGGTGGGGGAGCCCTTCCAGGTATGCCTGATGAGCCCGGGGCTGGTGCCGCAGGACGTGGGTATAGTGCCGACGGTGAAGGACGCTGGCGATAACGAGGGGTTCGACTCGGACGCGGATGCCGGCGTCCAGGGCTACGGGTGCATCACCCGGACGCCTTCGGAATCAGGAGCCTTCGGGACGGACTTCGGGCTCCGGATGGTGCAGCCGGTGTCCGTGGGTGACTACGTGTGGCTGGACGGCGACGGCGACGGTGTCCAGGACGCGGGGGAGGTGCCGCTCGCTGGCGTCAGGGTCATCGTCACCACCGAGAACGGCATGACGGTCGGGGTTACCACGACGGATCGCGACGGCAAGTACCTGCTGAGCGACCCGGGGATTGGCGAGGTGCCGCCAGGTTCCCCGATGATCCGCCCCAACGCCACGTACCGGCTTTGCTTCGACGCGTTAGCCGCGACCGGTCCACCCGGCGCGGTCGTGCCGGCGGGACAGCTGGTGCCGACGATCCAGGACGCGGGCGACGACGCGGCCGATTCGGACATCAACCCCGATGGCTGCCTCACGGTCACGACGCCGGCCGAGGGATCGTTCCTCACGGTCGACGCCGGGTTCAGGGTGTCGCCGGCCGGGCTCACGCTTGACAAGAAGCTCGACGACTACGCGGACGTCAACGGGAACGGCCTCTTCGACGCAGGGGACCAGCTTCTCTACCTGTACGACGTGAGCAACACCAGCGAAGGTACCCTGTCGCAGCTGGTGGTCACGGACAACAAGGTTTCCAACATCACCTGCCCGAAGGCGGAGCTGGCGGCGGGGGAGACGATGACGTGTACGGGGGTGTATCCGGTCACGGACGCGGATCTGGGCGCTCCGGTCGTGACCAACGTCGGCACGGTCACCGGCGTCGCCGCCTCGGGCGAGCAGCTGCAGGCCAAGGACCGGCACGACTACGAGGTTCCGTTCCGGCCCATCGTGTTCGTCGGTGACCGGGTCTGGCTCGACCTGGACGGCGACGGCATCCACGATTCCGGCGAACCGGGAGTGGAAGGGGCGAGGGTAACCCTGAAGAACGTGGATGGCGTCGAAATCGCCTCCATGACGACCCTTGAGGGTGGTTTGTTCGGCTTCAACGTACTGGGGCCGGACACGGGCTACCAGGTGTGCGTCGACCTGTCCGGGGCGACGAACCTGCCGGTCGGTGTGGCTTTCATGCCGACGGTGAAGGACGCTGGCGATGACACGATCGATTCCGACATCGACGCCAATGGCTGCGTGACGGGCACGACGACGAGCTCGTCGAACCCGAATGTGGACGCCGGATACAAGCTCACACCCCTGGTGCCTCCGACGGGTTCGCCTTCGCCGGGGCCGACGGGTTCGCCTTCGCCGGGGCCGACGGGTTCGCCTTCGCCGGGGCCGACGGGTTCGCCTTCGCCGGGGCCGACGGGTTCGCCTTCGCCGGGGCCGACGGGTTCGCCTTCGCCGGGGCCGACGG
>Ga0272482_10000349_pt1 | contig 14406 bp, 16 predicted proteins | sample RVTome_8_FD_192427 | JGI IMG/M metagenome (GOLD analysis project Ga0272482, IMG submission 192427) | Soil microbial communities from uranium-contaminated site in the Upper Colorado River Basin, Wyoming, United States - RVT160D0 (version 2) ...
ACCCACTACCGAAGGGGCCGTAGGTGGCGTCCCAGTCGGCCGGGGTCACGGTCGTGGAGGTGAGGGCGAGATCGACCAGGTCGTCGGGCGTGCGGCCCATGTCGTCGGTCGTGACGAACAGGACCACTCCCGGAGCCGGCGACCACGCCAGCGACCGGAGCGGGCCGTGGGGGTGGTCGCTGGTGTCGACGATCCAGCCGGGGGTGCCGCCGACGTCGATCGCCGTCACGTCGTCCCCGCTGCCGGTCTGGAGGAGGAGCGGGTCGGTCCAGTCCGACCCCTCGTCGAGGGAGGTGTGGGTGTCCTCGCTGGCCACCACCCGGCGACCGGCGGGATCGGGGCCGAGAGGCCGTGGTGTCACCACCTCGGTGTAGCCCTCGGGCAGCCGGTCCGGCCGCAACCCGAAGTTGACGGACTGGTCGATCCTGTCGAACGCCCCGGCGGCGTCGAGCACGGCGACGAGCGCCGGTTGGCCGACCCGGCCGGAGGCCACGGTCGTGATCGACGAGTCCTCGGGCCGGGAGGCCAGGGCCCGCCACTCGCCGATCTCGAGCGACGCGAACTGCCGACCGTCGATCACCACCGACTCGGCGTCGAGCATCGGGCCCCAGGTGCCGTCGAAGGCCGCGACCTGGATGGGCTGCCCGATGCGGTCGCCCGCCACCTGCCCGACGGCCGCGGCGACCCACCGACCCCGACGGATGCCGCCGTCGCGGGTGCCGCCCCGGGGCTCGCCGAACCAGGCGGGCGGGGCCACCACGTGGGGCCCGCCGCCGACCACCGGTACGGGCGGCGGCCCGTCGTCACCACCATCGTCACCGCTGCCGTCGTCGGTGACGACGGTGGTGCCCGCCTCGACGGTGCCGCCGTCGCCCGCCAGCCGGGCCGCCCCCACGGCCGCTGCGGCCACCACGACCACGACCGCGGCCGCCGCCAGCACCGCCGGCCGGGACCCGAGGCCGGAGCGGCGACCCGGGGCCGCCGCGATCACCGGCTCGGGGTCGGTGGTGACGGGGATGCGGCCGGCAGCCTCGTGCAGCCGCTCGGCGATGGCGGTCTCGTGGGGGGTCATGTCTCCTCCGGGGGCAGGCGCAGCTGGGTGGCGAGGTGGTCGAGGCCGCGGCGGATCCACGGGCCCACCGAGCCGGTGGGGCAGCCGAGGTGGGCGGCGATGTCGGCCTCGGTGAGCCCCAGGTAGAACCGCAGCACGACAGCGGCCCGCTGCGGGAACGGCAGCGTGGCCAGGGCGTCGTACAGCGGCGCGTCGATCTCGGGCACCTCGGGGTCGGGGCGCAGGCGGCTGCGGTGGCGCAGTGCCACGCGGCGGCGCCGGAGCACGTCACGACACCGGTTCACCACCGCCCGCTGCAGGTAGGGGCCGGGATCGGCGATGCCGTCGTCCCAGCGCCGGAACACCTCGACGAACGCGTCGTGGACCACGTCCTGCGCGGCCGGCCGCGACCCCAGGATCAGGGTCGCGCTGCGGACCTGCCGCGCCACCTCGTCCCGGTAGAACACGGCGAACGCACCCTCCGCCGTCCCGACCTTCTCCGTCGCTTCCCGACCCATCACCTCTCTCCACGTCCACCGCTGCCGGTTCCATACAGGAGATCGGCTGCGGCGCCCAGCCCCGGAGGCCAGGCAGCCGATCGACCAGCGGCGGTTAGCCTCGCTCCGTGGAACCCGCCCCCGACGTCACCGAGGCCGCCGCCGTCGCGGCTGTCCGGCCGGCGTCATCGGGCGAACGGGGACGGGGCCGGGGCGGGGCGCCCGCGGCGACCACGCCGGCCCAGGCCCGCATCATCGCCGCCGCCCTCGACCTCTTCGCCCGGCACGGCGTCGGCGGCACGTCGCTGGGGATGATCGCCAACGCCCTCGGCGTCACCAAGGCGGCGATCTTCCACCAGTTCAAGACCAGGGACGAGATCATCCTGGCCGCCGCCGAGGCCGAGCTGGGCCACCTCGAGGCCGTCCTCGACGCCGCCGACGCCGAGCCCACCCGGGCCGAGGCCCGGCAGGTGCTCATCACCGGCATCGTCGACCTCACCGTCGAGCGGCGGGCCACGGTCAGCGTGATCCTCAGCGACCCGGTCATCGTCGGCTTCTTCGGCAGCCACGAGCCGTTCCGGCGGGTGATGCACCGGCTGTCGCGGCTGCTCAGCGGCGACGACCCCAGCCCCGAGGCCCACGTTCCCACCGCCATGTTCTCGGCCGCCATCAGCGGCGCCGTGATGCACCCGATGGTCCGCGACCTCGACGACGAGCGCCTCCGGGCCCAACTCCTGCTCCTGACCCGACGCATCTTCGACGTCCCCGGCTGACCGGCCGAGCGCTCGGGCCGGGGCCGGGGGCCGGGTCTCAGATGGCGACGGGCGTGGTGTGGGCCAGGGCGATGCGCCAGCTGTCGCCGTCGGCGACCACCACGTAGGTCAGCTTCCCCTCGGCGGCGAACCGCTCGGTGGTGTCGCGCCCGTCGGTGATGTGCTTGGTGGCGCTGACCAGGGCGACGTCGGGCCGCAGGAAGCGGATGTCGTCGACCTCGGCGGTGGTCGTGACCTGGGCCATCGGTGTGGCCAGCGCGGCCTCCAGGGCCTGGCGCAGGGCGTCGCGGCCCAGCACCCGCCGCCCGCCGAAGTTCACGACGATCGCCTCGGGGGTGTGGCGGGCGAGGAACGGCTCGACGTCGGACTGGTGGGCCTGGACCTCGTCGACCAGCCGCCGGATGGCGGTCTCGGCCGTGGTCACGGCGCTGGTGTCGGTGTCGGTGCTCATGGGGGACCTCCGGAGAAAGTACGGAGCGACCTGCTCCGCGGTTCCCACCATATTGCGGAGGGGGTCACTCCGCAACCAGACTCCCGGCATGGACAACCCGTGGCGCGCCGCCCGGCAGGCCGAGGTCGAGCGCAACGACCGGGCCCTGCTCGACGCGGCCCGCGCCGTGCTGGCCGAGGACGGGATCCACGCCTCGGTGGGGGCGATCGCCGCCCGGGCCGGTGTCGGCATCGGCACGCTGTACCGCCGCTACCGCACCAAGGAGGAGCTGCTCCAGCACCTGAGCGCCCTGGCGATGACCGAGTACCTGCGGGGCGCCGAGGAGGGCCTCGCCCTCGCCGACCCGTGGGCGGGCCTGGCCCACTTCGTCACCCACGCCGTGCTGGCCGACACGGGGACGCTGGGGCCGGTGGCCGGCACGATCGCGGTCACCGACGAGATGGCCCGCCTCGGCGAGCGCGGCGACGAGGTGGCGCGGCGGGTGATCGCCCGGGCCCAGGACGCCGGGGTGCTGCGGCCCGACGTCAGCGAGGTCGACATCGCCCTGCTGATCGAGCAGCTGGGCCGGTCACCGCTGGTCGAGCAGCTCACCCGCCAGGGTCAGGCCGACCTGCTGGACGCCGCCCACCAGGCCCGGGCCCGCCTGGTCCACATCGCCCTGGCCGGCCTGCGCGCCCCCGCCGACGATCCGCTCCCCGGCGCCGCCCCCACGTGGGACCTGTTCACCCGCCGGTGGTCGTCGCCGCCGGACCAGCCGTAGCCCGCCGGGTCGGCTGGTCGACTCAGCCCGGGGCGGGGGCCAGCCGGAAGCCGTGGGCGGTGGCCAGGAGGTCGGCGGCCTTCTCGCCGATCATGATCGACGGGGCGTTGGTGTTGCCGCTGATCACGTCGGGCATGACGCTGGCGTCGGCCACCCGCAGCCCGTCGACGCCGAGGACCCGCAGCTCGGGGTCGACGACACTGCCGATCCGGCACGTCGAGGTGAGGTGGTAGACGGTGAAGGAGTAGTGGCGGGCCAGGTCGACGATCAGGTCGTCGCTGGGCTCGTCGCCCTCCTGGTAGCCGTGCTGCGCGGCGAGCGCCGGCGGGACCAGCCACCGGCCCAGGCCCCGCCCGTCGCTGGTGGGCCAGTGGGCGGCCACGTCGAGCGCCTTGCGCACGACCGCCACCATGACCGCCATGTCGTGGGGGTCGCCGTAGTAGTTCATGCGGATCTCGGGGTGGTCGCCGGGATCGGCGCTGGTCAACACGATCTCGCCCTCGCTGTGGGGCTGCACGGGGTTGGCGAGGATCGCCACCGAGCGGGCGTCGGGGGCCAGCTGGCGGGCGGGGTCGTCGAAGTACTCGGCCGGGTCGACCCGCAGCATGGTGCGCCAGATGTCGTCGTTGTAGCCGCAGACGAAGAGGCTGATCTGGGCGTCGTGGGTGTGGTGGTCGCCGAGCCCGGTCGAGTAGAAGGCGGCGGCCTCGTACAGCGACGACGCCGCCAGGCCCCGGCCGGTGGTCGCCCACTCGGTGACCTGCCGCTCGGCCTCGGCCTTCACGGCCTGCAGCTCGGCGGGGAGGTCGGCGTCGTCGGCCGGGTCGGCGGGGAGCGGCCCGGCGGGGGCGCGCAGGGCGTCGGGCCCCATGGCCACGCCCATCTCCTCCATCGACACGCCGCTGCCGGGTGCCTCGTAGAGGAGCGCGACCTGGATGTGGTCCTTCAGGTGCTTGCCGACGTCGGGGGCGTCGAGGCGGCACTCGACCCCGACGGCCGCCAGCTCCTCCCGCGGCCCGACCCCGGACAGCAGCAGGATCTGCGGCGACCCGACCGCCCCGGCGCTGAGCACCACCTCGCGGGTGGCGGTCAGCTCGTCGAGGGCACCGTCGGGCCCGGTCCGGTACTCGACGCCGGTGGCCCGCAGTCCGCCGTCGCCCTCCTCCTCCAGCACGACCCGGGTGACGTGGGCGTCGGTGACGATGGTCAGGTTGGGGCGCGCCTCGGTGGCGCCCTCCAGGAAGGCGTGGTAGGTGCTCGACCGCTTGCCGTCGCGGGTGGTGGTCTGCAGCAGCGACACGACGCCCTCGGCCCCGCCCCGGTCGCGGCCGTTGTAGTCGCCCTCGGGGATGCCGGCGGCCACCGCGGCCTCGACGAAGTCGCGGGCACCCGACAGCACCGGGGCCCGCACCGACACGCCCAGCGGGCCCTGGGTGTCGTGGGCGTCGGCGTCGACCACGATGTCGCCGCTGGGGGCCAGGCCCTCGCTCTTGCGGAAGTAGGGGAGCACGTCGTCGTAGCTCCAGCCGGTGGCGCCGGCCGCGGCCCAGGCGTCGAAGTCACCCGGGTGGCCGCGCACGTAGGCCATGTAGTTCAGGGCCGACGACCCGCCCAGCATCTTGCCGCGGGGCACCATCATGCGGCCGCCCTCGAGGCCGAGCCCGGTGCGCCCGCCGGTGTCGGCCGTGTACATCCAGTCGGTGGCCGGGTTCTGCTGGAGCACCGGGCAGGCGGCCGGCATCAGCTCCTGCGGGGGCGGCGGCCCGCCCGCCTCCACCAGCGCCACCCGGCACGCCGGGTCCTCCGACAGCCGGGCGGCGAGCACCGCGCCCGCCGACCCACCACCGACCACCACGAAGTCGAACGATCCCCCCATGCCGCCACGGTACCCAGGCCGAACCGCGGCCCAGGGGTCAGGCGACGGCGGCGACCGCGGCGATGGCGGCCGTGACCTGGGCGATGTCGTCGTCCGAGCTGACGTAGGGCGGCATCGTGTAGACGAGGTTGCGGAACGGCCGGAGCCAGACGCCCTGGTCGTAGGCGACCCGGGTGGCGACAGCCATGTCGACCGGGTGGTCCAGCTCGACCACGCCGATAGCGCCCAGCACCCGCACGTCGGTGACGCTGGAGAGGGTGCGGGCGGGGTCCAGGCTGGCGGTGAGCCCCCGTTCGATGCGGGCGACCGCGGCCGTCGCGTCCTCGGTCTCCAGCAGGTCGAGCGACGCCAGGGCCGTGGCGCAGGCCAGCGGGTTGGCCATGAACGTGGGGCCATGGGCCAGCTCGGGCACCTTGCCCTCGGCGATCCCCTCGGCCACCGCCTGCGTGCACAGGGTGGCGGCCAGCGTCAGCATCCCGCCGGTCAGCGCCTTGCCCAGGCACAGGATGTCGGGGGCGCTGCCGGTCCAGTCGGCGGCGAACATCCGGCCGGTGCGGCCGAACCCGGTGGCGATCTCGTCGAACACGAGCAGCACGCCGTGCCGGTCGCACGACTCGCGCAGCCGGGCCAGGTAGCCGGGGTGGTGGAAGCGCATGCCGCCGGCGCCCTGCACGACGGGCTCGACGACCACGGCGGCCAGGTCGTCGGCGTGGGCGGCGATGGCGGCGTCGAGCTCGGCGGCGTACGCCTCGTCGACGGGGGTGGCGAACCCGGCGGGCGGTTCGCGGGTGAACACCTGGGCGGGCACCACGTCGGACCACAGGGCGTGCATCCCGCCCTCGGGGTCGCACACCGACATCGCGAAGAGGGTGTCGCCGTGGTAGCCGCCCCGCCAGGTGAGCAGGCGGCGCTTCTGCGGGCGGCCCTGCGAGTGCCAGTACTGGAGGGCCATCTTCAGGCCGACCTCGACTGCCACCGACCCCGAGTCGGCGAAGAACACCCGGTCCAGCGGCTCGGGGGTGATGGCGACCAGGCGGCGGGCGAGCTCGACGGCCGGCCGGTGGGTGAGCCCGCCGAACATCACGTGGCTCAAGTCGTGCAGCTGGGCCGACGCCGCGGCGACGAGGGCCGGGTGCGAGTAGCCGTGGATGGTCGACCACCACGACGACATGGCGTCGACCAGCTCGCGGGGCCCGTCGGGCGGCCGCACGACCCGCAGCCGGGTGCCCTGGGCCGACTCGACCAGGATCGGCGGCACGACGGCGGGGATCGACGTGTACGGGTGCCAGACGTGGTCCCGGTCGAAGGCCAGCAGCTCACGCACCCTGGTCGGATCGTCCACCGCCCCTCGCTAGCCGCCCCCCGACCACCCCACCCAATCGCGCGTGGGCGTAGCGTCGGGTCGATGAGCGACGTTCGGGTGCGCACGGCTGACGGAGGCGAGATCGTCGGCGACCTGGAGGTGGTGGACGGGGCCACGGCGGGGGCGGTGGTGTGCCACCCGCACCCCGACTTCGGTGGCGACCGGCACGACATCGTGGTCGACCGGCTGTTCCACGCCCTGGCCGGGGCGGGAGTGACGGTGCTGCGGTTCGACTTCGGGCGCGGTGCCGGTGCGGGCGGGGGCAGCGAGGCCCTCGACGTGGTCGCCGGCCTCGACCGGGTGGCCGGGGAGCTCCCGGCGGGGAGCCCGCTGTGGCTGGTGGGCTACTCGTTCGGGGCCGACATCGCCCTGTCGGTGGACGACGCCCGGGTCGCCGGCTGGGCCGCGGTCGCCCCGCCGTTCCGGTTCGGCGCCGGCTCGGTGCCGGCCGCCGGCGACCCCCGGCCCGTGCTCCTGGTGGCGGCGGCCCACGACCAGTTCCACCCGCCCGACCAGCTCCGGGCGGCCACGTCTGGCTGGCCGGCGGCCACCGTGGTGGAGGTGCCGGGCGCCGACCACTTCCTGGCCGGGGCCACCCAGCGGGTGGCCGACGCCGTGTTGGCCTGGCTCGACGAGCGGCGTCAGGCAGAGCGCTCGTAGCGCCCGGGGGCGAGGGGGCCGTTGCTCGGGGCCCGGCCGTAGCGGCGGTCGGCGATGGCCAGCAGCAGGTAGGCGACCCCGGCGACCACGGCCAGGCGCTGGTCCGCCGGCTCGGAGAACACCAGCGGCAGCACCAGCAGGTGCAGGCCGGCGAGGGCGGCGAAGACGGGCCAGCGGAGGACCCGTCGCCACCAGGGGGCGGACGTCGTGCTGTTCATGCCCCAATCGTCCCCCGACCTCGCTGACAGGACCCTGAACCGATCACCCCGCCGGGGTGATCACCCCTGCTCAGCCCGGGCGGGAGGGTGGCGGCGTGCCGCCGAGTGGGCTAGCCGACGGGCCCGAGGTGATGGGCGAAGAAGTTCTCGGCGGCGACCCGCTCGACCCGGGGGACGGCCACGTGCGGTCCGGGGTGGGCGTGGAGGGTCTTGTCGGAGGAGCCGATCAGGTCGAACAGCTCGAACGCCGCGGTCCTCGGCACCAGCTCGTCGTTCCACTGCACCAGGAACAGCACGGGCACGTCGACCGCCCGGGCCTTGTCGTCGTAGCCGACCAGCGGCGACCCCTCGGCCCAGCCGAACAGGCCCAGCACCGCGGCCCGGATCCGGGGCTCGCCGGCCACCAGCGGCAGGCCGAAGTGGGTGCCCATCGACAGGCCCCAGTAGCCGAGCGGTCCGGCGCCGACCACCTCGAGCTGCTGGACGGCGTCGAGGGTGGCGGTCCAGTCGGCCAGGGCCAGGGCGGTGACCATCTCGTGCTCGGCCCCGAACATGCGGCGCCGCAGCGCCCGCAGCCGGTCGCGGTCGCCGAGCCCCTGACCGTCGCCGGCGTCGCCCTCCGGCGCCTCGCCCGCCGCCCGGTCGCCGTGGAACGGCAGGTCGATCGCCACCGCCGCGTAGCCGTGGTGGCGGACCAGGCTGCGGGCCAGGGCGAGGATGTTGGGCGCCCGCTTGTGCTGGGTGCCGCCGTGGCCGATGGCGACCAGGGGCCGGGGCCCGGTGGCGCCTTCGGGGGTCCACAGGATGCCGGGCACCGGTTCCTTGGGCCGGTCGAGCGTGAACGGCTGCTCGGTCACGCCGCGCTCGGTGACGCCTGCCTGGAGCTCCATGGTCGTCCCCCTTCGTCGTCGCCCCGTGGGGCTACTGACGACAGGGTAAACAGCTGGCCCCGGACCGGCACACCCGGCCCGGTACACCCGGACCGGCACACCCGGCCCGGTACACCCGGCCCCGCGGCCTATGCCCCCCGATGACGCTGCGTGGCCGGAGTGGGGTAGGAAACAACCGTGGAACGGGTGGACTACGACCGGCAGCAGCACCAGGCCTACGTGGAGGGGCGGCGCCTGTCGCCCGACACGATCTCCACGTGGATGGGCGCCTTCGCCCGCCACCTTCGCCCCGAACGACCGCTGGCCGTGATCGACCTGGGCTCCGGGACGGGCCGGTTCACCCCCGCCCTGGCCGACACCTTCGGGGGGCCGGTCCACGGCGTCGAGCCGTCCACCCGGATGCGGGCCATCGCCGAGGCGTCGGCCCCGCACCCGGCCGTCACCTACGTGGCGGGGTCGGCCGAGGCCATCCCCCTGCCCGACGGCTCGTGCGACGCCGTGCTGCTGTTCCTGTCGTTCCACCACGTGGTCGACAAGGCGGGCGCGGCCCGGGAGATCGCCCGGGTGCTCCGGCCCGGCGCCGGCGGCCTCGGCGCCGGCCAGGTCCTCGTGCGCAGCACGTTCACCGACCGGATGCCGGACCTCCTCTGGCACCGCTGGTTCCCCCGGGCCCGGTCGGTGGAGATGGACATGTTCCCGACGGTCGACGAGACCGTCGACCTGTTCGCCCCCACGGGTCTGCGGCCCCTCGCCGTCGACCGGGTGCCCCACCGGATGGCGGCCGACCTCGCCGAGTACGTGGCCCGCCTGCGGCTGCGGGCGGTGTCGACGTTCGAGCACCTCACGGAGGACGAGATCGCCGAGGGCTTCGCGGCGATGGACCGGGAGGTGGCGGCGGGGACGCTCACGGACGGGCCGGTCGAGACCGACTCCGACCTGCTGGTGCTCGGCGGGCTGCCGTCGCCATGAGCCTCCCGGGTCGGCGTGGCGATGAGTTCACGGCGGGCCGGGAGTCATGAGCTCCATGGGTGACGACATCGCCGCGCGGCTTCCGATCCTGCTCGACCGTCTGGTCGGTCCCGGGTCCGGGTCCGGGGGCGAGGTGGGGCTGCAGGTCCACGTGGTCCACCGGGGCGAGGTGGTGGTCGACGCCGTTGCCGGTCTTGCCGACACCCGGACCGGCACCCCGGTGGCGCCCGACACCCTCTTCTTCGCCGCGTCCACCGCCAAGGGACTGGCCTCGGCCGTGGCCCACGTGCTGGTGGAGCGGGGCGAGCTGGGGCCCGCCGGCTACGACCTGGCGCTCGTCGACGTGTGGCCCGAGTACGGCGACCACGGCAAGGCGGCCACCACGCTGCGCCACGTGCTCCTGCACGAGGCCGGCGTCCCCGCGCTGCCTGCCGGCACCACCGTGGCCGACCTGGCCGACATCGAGGCCCTGGCCGGAGCGCTGGCCGCCGCCGAGCCCTGGTGGGCGCCCGGCACCCGCTTCGGCTACCACGCCCTGACCTTCGGGCTGCTGCTGGGCGAGACCGTTCGGCGGGCCACCGGTCGGACCCTGCCGTGGTGGCTGCGCAAGCTGGTCACCGGGCCGCTGGGCGTGGAGGACGAGGTGCACTTCGGGGTGCCGGCGGCGCTGCTCGCCCGGGTGGCGCACCAGGAACCACCCGCCGGCGACGAGGAGGACGAGGGTCCCGAGCCCGGGTCGCCGGCCGACCGGGCCCTGCCCGCCCCCCTCCGGCCCAGCGCGCCGCTCGCCAACGACCCCGCCTACCTCACCGCCGACCTGCTGTCCCACGGCACCATGTCGGCCCGGGGTGCGGCCCGGGTGTACGCCGCCCTGCTGGGGGACGTGCGTGGGGTCGACGGCCTGCCTCGCGCCGGCGCCGGGAAGCTCGAGCTGGTGTCGGCCGAGCGGCGGCGGGCCATGGTGGCCGTGGCCTACGAGGGCCCCGACGAGGTGATGGGCGTCCCGTCGTCGTGGGCGCTGGGGTTCAGCCCCTTCCGCCCCGGCGCCCCTTCCGCTCCGGTGGTCGGCGCCGGCTCGACGTTCGGGATGGTGGGCGCCAACGGCTCGGCGGCGTTCGCCGACATCGACTCCGGCGTGGCCGTCGCCCTGATGCGCAACCGCTTCGGTGGCGGCCTGGCGGCCCTCACCGAGGTCGACCGCCTGGTGGCGGCGGCCTTCCCTGCTCCCTGACCCCCGACCCCGCCCACCCCTGGAGGAGACCCATGGAGAACCCAACGACCACGCTCGACGAGCGCTTCAGCGACCCCGATACCGAGGCGGTGAGCTGGGAGCGGACCCGCGAGGCGTTGGAGACCGCCCAGATCACCTGGGTGACGACCGTCCGGGCCGACGGCCGGCCCCACGTGACGCCGCTGGTGGCGGTGTGGCTGGACGGCGCCTACCACTTCTGCACCGGCCCCGGTGAGCAGAAGGAGCGCAACCTGGCCGCCAACCCCCACGTGGTGCTGACCACGGGCTGCAACCGGTGGGACGAGGGCGTCGACGTGGTGGTGGAGGGTGAGGCCCGCCGGGTCACCGACCCCGCCACGCTCGAGCGCCTGGCCGCCCTGTGGGCCGCGAAGTGGGACGGCAAGAGCTGGGAGTTCGAGGTGGGCGACGGCGGCTTCGGCCACGAGGAGGGCGGCATGGCGCTGGTCTTCGCCGTCGAGCCGACCAAGGTGCTGGCGTTCGGGAAGTCGCCCTTCACCCACACCCGCCATTGTTTCTGACGGGCCGTCAGGTTTCTGGCTAGCCTCCGCTCATGCTGTCCACGGTGGTGTGGGGGACCGGGAACGTGGGGCGGGCGGCGATCCGAGCGGTCGACGCCCACCCCGGGCTGGAGCTGGCGGCCGTCGTCGTCCAGAACCCGGCCAAGGTGGGGCGCGACGCCGGCGAGCTGGCCGGCCTCGACGCCCCGTTGGGGGTGGCGGCCACGGCCGACGTCGACGCCGTGCTCGCCGCCCGGCCGCGGGCCGTCGTGTACGCGGCGTCGGGCGACATCCGGCCCGACGAGGCCCTGGCCGACATCGTCCGGGCCGTCGAGGCGGGCGCCGTCGTCGTCACGCCCGCGCTCTACGCCCTCTACGACCAGCGCAACGCCCCGCCCGAGGTGCGCGACCCCGTCCTGGCCGCCGTGGCCGGGGGCGGCGGGTCGCTGTTCGTGTCGGGCGTCGACCCGGGCTGGGGCAACGACGTGCTGCCGCTGCTGGTGAGCGGGCTCGGCTCCACCGTCGACGTGGTCCGCTGCCAGGAGATCTTCGACTACACCACCTACGACCAGGAGGACTCGGTCCGCTACCTGGTCGGCATGGGCCAACCGCTGGACTACGAGCCGCCGATGCTGGCCGCCACCGTGCCCACCATGGTGTGGGGCGGGCAGGTGCGGCTGATCGCCCGGGGCCTGGGGGTCGAGATCGACGAGGTGCGGGAGGTGGTCGAGCGGCGGCCCCTCGAGGCGGCGGTCACCACCAAGGCGATGGGGGAGTTCGCCGCCGGGACCCAGGGGGCCGTGCGGTTCGAGGTGCAGGGCATCGTCGACGGCGAGGCCCGGATCGTGATCGAGCACGTCACCCGCATCCACGCCTCGTGCGCTCCGGACTGGCCGGTGCCGCCCGGGGGTGGCGACGGCGCCCACCGGGTGATCGTCGAGGGCCGGCCCCGCATCGAGGTGACCGTCGAGGCCACCGACGAGGGCGGCAACAAGGCGGCCGGCGGCAACGCCACCGCGGTCGGGCGGTTGGTGGGGGCGATCGAGTGGCTGGCCGCGGCGCCGCCGGGGCTCTACGACGCCCTCGACGTGCCGCTGCTGCCGGCGGTCGGGCGCCTGGGTCGATCGGGTGGGCAGGGGAGGAGCTGACGATGGACATCGACATCCCGGACGGCAAGGACCCCATCGAGTACGTGTGGGGCGAGATGGTGCCCGGCATCGGGGTGGCGGCGTCGAAGTTCTCGGCCGCCGTCTACACCCACGGCACGCTGGGGCTGCGCGAGTTCGAGGCGGCCCGGCTGCGGATCGCCCAGATCAACGGGTGCCTGTTCTGCCTCGACTGGCGCACCGAGCGCGACGGCGAGAAGGTCGATCCCTCGTTCGCCGAGGCGGTGACCGAGTGGCGCACCACCGAGGCCTTCGACGACCGCACCCGCCTCGCCGCCGAGTACGCCGAGCGCTACGCGGTCGACCACCACGGCCTCGACGACGAGTTCTGGGCCCGGATGGCAGCCCACTACTCCCAGCGGGAGATCGTGGAGCTGTCGATGAGCATCGGGTCGTGGCTGGCCTTCGGGCGGCTCAACCACGTCCTCGGCCTCGACGCCACCTGCACCCTCCCCAGCCACCGCTCCGCGTAGCTGCGTCAGCTGCGGTCGTCGGCGGTGCTGCGGGCGTCGATGGCCCCGGCTCCCAGCCCCACCAGGAACACCGTGGCCGCCACCACGGCAGTGCCCACCCAGGGGTCCAGCGCGCTGGCGATCAGGAGGGAGGTGGCGATGACCAGGACGGCCATGCCGTACACGGCCGCCCGAGCGGCTCGACTGCCGGTTGCCATGGGTCCTCCCTTCCCGTCACGCTCCGTCGCAACCCTCCGGTAGGAATCCCGGTCGGGAGCGTGCGGGGGCGGGAACTAACGTCGATCGGGATGGCGACCCCAGATCCCGCCTCGAAGCCGGTCCTCGTCTCCGGCGTCCAGGCCAACGGCGACCTGCACCTCGGCAACCTCATAGGTGCGATCGACCAGTGGGTCGCGCTGCTCGACAGCCACGACTCGTTCGTGTTCCTGGCCGACCTCCACGCCCTCACCACCCCGCAGTCGGGGCCGGCGCTGCGTGACGTCACCCGCCAGGCGGCGGCGCTGTACGTGGCGGCCGGGCTCGACCCGGAGCGGTGCCACATCTACCGCCAGTCCGACCTGGCGCCGTTCCACACCGAGCTGACCTGGTACCTCACCTGCGTCACCCCGCTGGGGCAGCTGCAGCGGATGACGCAGTTCAAGTCGAAGTCCGACCAGCAGCGGGCCGAGGTGGGGGCGGGGCTGCTCACCTACCCGATCCTGCAGGCGGCCGACATCGCCCTGTACGACGCCGACGTCGTGCCCGTGGGCCACGACCAGCTCCAGCACCTCGAGCTCACCCGCGACATCGTCGAGATGTTCAACCGGCGGTTCGGGAAGGGTGATGACGGCGTGCTGGTGGTGCCCAAGGCCAAGCTGCCGTCGGTGGGCGCCCGGGTGCTGGGCCTCGACGACCCGACCCGCAAGATGTCGAAGAGCATCGCCAAGGACCACCCCGGCCACGCCGTCTTCCTGCTCGACGACCCGAAGGTGGCCCGCAAGAAGATCATGCGGGCGGTCACCGACAGCGGCAACGACGTCGACTACGCCACCGCCTCGGCCGGCGTGAAGAACCTGATCGAGATCGGCGCCGCCATGCTCCGGCTCGACGACCCCGCCCAGTTCGTGAAGTCCCACGACGTCACCTCCTACGGCCAGCTCAAGGCCGCGGTCGCCGACGCCGTGGTCGACCGCCTCACCCCCATCCAGGCCACCTACGCCGAGCTCGTCGCCGACCCCGCCACCGTCGACGCCATCCTCACCGCCGGCGCCACCACCGCCGCCCCCATCGCCCAGCAGACGATCGCCCGAGTCCGCACCGCCCAAGGCCTCTGACCCCATCGAAACGTCGACACCGGTGGTCGCCATGAGGCACCACCGTCGAAATTCGGTCGGTGTCAGGGGTGGTAGGGGGTCAGGGTGAGGGTGTTGCCGGAGACCGAGACGCGGGCGAGGTGGAGGTAGCGGCTGCTGGGGTAGCCGACGTTGGGTTCGGAGTAGGCGTGGAACGCGGCCCAGGGGCGGCCGGAGGC
>Ga0272482_10000350_pt1 | contig 14401 bp, 13 predicted proteins | sample RVTome_8_FD_192427 | JGI IMG/M metagenome (GOLD analysis project Ga0272482, IMG submission 192427) | Soil microbial communities from uranium-contaminated site in the Upper Colorado River Basin, Wyoming, United States - RVT160D0 (version 2) ...
CGAGGCCATGTTAATCGAGAAAAGGTTGCACGAAGGCATTCGAGACGGGTCCGTCACCGTGATGTTCCGGCGGTGGAAGCGTCGGCAGGTCACCGCCGGCAACACCTACCGGACGGCCGCGGGTCGGATCGTCGTCGACGAGGTGACCGAGGTGGCGCCGAGTCGTATCCGGAGTGCGGACGCCCGCGCGGCCGGGTACCCGTCGGTGGCCGCCGCGGTCGCGGATCTCCGAGGCACGCCTGGGGATCCGGTGTTCCTGCTCCGCCTGCGCCCGGCCGAGGACGACGACCCCCGTGCCGCGCTCGCGGCCGCCGCCGAACTGTCCACCGAGGACGTCACGGCGATCGCCGAACGCCTTGCCCGCCTCGACCGGGCCAGCTCGCACGGCCCGTGGACCCGGGACACCCTGGCGATCATCGAGCGCAGACCGGCCGTCCGGGCGGGAGACCTCGCGGCCGAGCTTGGCCGCGAGATGCTCCCGTTCAAAGTGGACGTCCGCAAGCTCAAGAACCTTGGCCTGACACTGAGTCTCGAGGTCGGCTACCGCCTGTCCCCGCGTGGCGAGGCGTTCCTGCGTCAGTACCAGAACACGTAACTGTTGAGGGCCCTGGTCTTCGGGTACTGGATCAGCTTGGCGCCGTTCGCCATGCTCGCCCCGGACACGTTCACCACCTTCCTGCTGTGCCGCACCACGAGGAAGTTGTAGTCGCTGATGTGCGGCCCCAGTTCGAACTGGAACTGCTGCGCGTGGCTGCCGGGTTGGCAGGTCGTCTGTATCACCGCGACACCGTCGCTCTGCCAGCCGTTCTGCACGGCCATGCACTTGCCGGTGACCAGGTTGCGCAACGTGCCCCAGAAGTTGAGATCGACGTCGTGGGCGACGAGCTGCCACACCCAGCGCTGGTTGTCCTGCGCGAGACAGCTCCACTGGGTCAGCTGGACGTCGGCACGGGTCGTCCCTGGCACCGAGACGCACTTCCCGGAATGTGCGAACGACAGGATCACCGCTCGCCCGCTCGGCGGGTTCCCGTCCATCGCCGCCGCCTGCCCGGCCGCGGTGAGCAACCCGGCCGCGACGAGCCCGGCGACGGCGAGCGCACGGAGTTTTCTCATGCCGGTGTCCACTTCACGTACTCGTTCGGGGTGAGCTGGCGGTCGTACTGGATGAGTTGCGCGCCGTTCGCCGTGGTCGCGCCGGGGACGGCGACCGCCTTGCCGCTGCCGGCGTTCACCAGCCAGTACCAGGTTTCCGGCACGAGGCGGTCGGTCGGCGTGGTGAACCACTGCGCGCGGTTCGTCGCCGCGCAGGTGGTCTGCACGATCGCGGCGCCACTGACCGCGCTGCCACCCGCGACGGCGACGCACTTGCCCGTGGCCACGTTGCGGAGCAGGCCCCAGTCGGCGTCGTCGGACAGCCGCAGCCAGGTGTAGCGCTGGCTCGTCTTGCCGAGGCAGGTCCACTGTGTCAGCTGGACATCCGCGGCGGTGTCGTTCGGAACGGACACACACTTCCTGGAGTGCAGGAAGGTCAGGTAGAACGCCTGGTTCTCCGGCGGGGTGTCCGCGGCGGCCGAACCGGTCGCGGCGAACAGTGAAGCGGCGACACCCAGCATGACGAGTAGTGGACGAAGTTTCCTCATGCCGGCAGTGTCGGGACCCGCCCTAACAAGCCACTAACCGCGACGGATCCGTTCACAACACCCGACGGCACACGGGGCGCCGTTGACCGTGCAGCCCGCGACCGGGAAGTCCGACAGCTTGCGCACCGGCGCGTCCGACAGGTGCTCCCGCACCAGCTCGACGACCAGCGACGCGAACCGGGGGTCACCGCTCGGCGCGGTCGCCCTGGCAAAGCCCATCCCCAGCGACGCCGCCTTCTCGGCGGCCTCGGTGTCGAGGTCCCAGACCACCTCGAGGTGGTCGCTCACGAACCCGACCGGGCACAGCACCACCGCGGGAACTCCCTTGGCGTGCAAGGCATCCAGGTGGTCGAGGATGTCCGGCTCCAGCCACGGCACCGACGGCGGCCCCGACCGGGACTGCCACACGACGTCGTAGTCGGCGACACCGACCTCGGCGGCGACCAACCTGGCCGCCTCCGCGACCTGCTTCGAGTACCGGTGCCCACCCTCGTCGGGCGGACCCGAGGCGGCGTCGGCCGACAGCGGCACCGAGTGCGCGGTGAACACCAGGCGGAACTCGGGAAAGGTGATGGCCGCGCGCACCGCGTCCGCGTACGCCGACACGAACAGCGGGTGGTCGAAGAAGTGCCGCAGCTTCGTCAGGTCGGGCGCGCCGTCGACCGCGGAGCGGGCCCGTTCGATGTCCTCGTGGTACTGCCGGCACGCCGAGTAGCCGCCGTAGGCACTGGTCGGGAACACCAGCGCGGACCGCACGCCGTCGGCGGCCATCGTCGCCACGGTGTCGGAGACCATCGGGTGCCAGTTGCGGTTGCCGAAGTACACCGGCAGGTCGATGCACTGCGCGGCCAGCTCGGCCTCGACCGCCGCGATCGCCGTCCGGTTCAGCTCGTTGATCGGGGACACGCCACCGAACCCGAGGTAGTGCTGCTCGACCTCGTCGAGCCGCTCCGGCGGCACGCCCCGGCCCCTGGTCACGTTCTCCAGGAACGGGCGGACGTCGGCGGCCTTCTCCGGCCCGCCGAACGACAGCCACAACAACGCGTCAGCCATGTTCGCTCCGCAAGCTACGCTCAGGCATTACTGGCCCGTGGCGTGCACGCCGCCATCGACCATGATCATCGACCCGGTGGTGGCCGGCAGCCAGTCGGACAGCACGGCGCAGATCGACTTCGCGACCGGCGTGGCGTCCCCGGCGTCCCAGCCGAGCGGAGCGCGGTCGCCCCAGCCGTCCTCCAACTCGTTGAAGCCCGGGATCGACTTGGCGGCCATCGTCTTCACCGGACCCGCCGACACCAGGTTCACCCGGATGCCCTGCGGGCCGAGGTCGCGTGCCAGGTACCGGTTCACCGACTCCAGCGCGGCTTTCGCGACGCCCATCCAGTTGTAGGCGGGCCACGCGACGCGCGCGTCGAAGTCCATGCCGACGATCGACCCGCCGGGCCCCATCAGCGGCAGGCAGGCGACGGCGAGCGACTTGAACGAGAACGCCGACACGTCGATGGCCACTGACACGTCCGCGCCCGGCGCGTCGAGGAACGGCGCACCGAGGCAGGTCTGCGGGGCGAACCCGATCGAGTGCAGCACCCCGTCGAGACCGTCGACGTGCTCACGCACCCGGTCGGCGAGCGAGTCCAGCTGCTCCTGGTTCTGCACGTCCAGCTCGATCACCGGCGCCGGCTGCGGCAGGCGCTTCGCGATCCGCTCGACCAGGCTCATCCTGCCGAACCCGGTCAGCACCACGGTCGCGCCCTGTTCCTGCGCGACCTTGGCCGCGTGGAACGCGATCGACGCGTCGGTGATGACACCGGTGATGAGCAGGCGCTTACCTTCGAGCAGACCGGTCACGTGCCGTCCTCCTGGGCTGGTCAGGTTCGATACGGGGCCAGTCTGTCAGTGTCCCCGGGTAGCCGCTGTCAGTGCCCCATCCCGAGGCCGCCGTCGACCGGCAGCACCGCGCCGGTGACGTAGGCGGCGGCGTCGGAGGCGAGGAACGTGGCCGTCGCGGCGACCTCGTCCGGCGTGCCGTAGCGGCCGGCCGGCACGCTCGCGAGGATCGCCTTCTTACGCTCCTCGGTGACCGCGTCGGTCATGTCGGTGGCGATGAAGCCGGGCGCGATGACGTTCGCGGTGATGTTGCGGCCGCCCAGCTCACGCACGATCGAGCGGGCCACGCCGATCAGGCCTGCCTTGCTGGCCGCGTAGTTGACCTGGCCGGGGCTGCCGGTGGTGCCGACCACCGACGAGATGAAGATCATCCGGCCCCAGCGAGCCTTCAGCATGCTCCTGGTGGCCCGCTTCGCGACGCGGAACGCGCCGGTCAGGTTCGCGTCGAGGACGCCGGTGAACTGCTCCTCGGTCATCCGCATGAGCAGCGTGTCGTCGGTGATGCCGGCGTTGGCCACCAGGATCTCGACGTGCCCCTGCTTCTCCTCGACCTCCGAGAAGGCCGCGTCCACCGCCTCGGTGTCGGTGACGTCGCAGCGCACGCCGAGCAGGTCCTCCGGCGGCGGCTTGCCTCGGTAGGTCACCGCCACGTCGTCGCCCTGCGCGGCGAACGCCCTGGCGATCGCCAGCCCGATCCCCCGGTTACCCCCGGTCACCAGCACCGAACGACCCACGACCACTCCTCGCACACACGACAGCCGGACGCCGCAAAGGTTAGTCCACGCGGCTACGGCAACCGCTGGCCTATCAGGAGCGCGCTGGCCGCCGCGATCAGCGCGGCGAACGTGCCGAGCATGAGCCACGGTCTGCTGGCGTCCGCGTCCTTGGTCTCGTACCCGATCTGCTCACCGAGCGTGTCGTACACCCGGTGCAGCTGGTCGGCGGTCGCCGCCTTGTAGAACTCGCCGCCGGACAGGCGCGCGATCTCCTGCATCGACTGGTCGTCCACCGGCACGTGCTGGCTCTTGCCGTCGATCGTCACCTCGCCGTCGCCGGTGCCGAAGGAGATCGTGGAGACCGGGATCTCCTGGTCCTTGGCGGCGCGGGCGGCGGTGAACGCGCCACGCGGGTCGTCGCCGTCGTCGGTCGGGACGGTCTGCTTGCCGTCGGTCATCAGCACGATGCGGGCCGGCGGCGCGCCCTGGGCGCCGCTGATCACCTGAGCGAAGCCCTCGATCGACTGGAGCGCGGCGAAGATCGCCTCGCCGGTCGCGGTCGACTCGGCCAGCTTGAGACTGTCGATCGCCTTGGACACGCTCGTCCGGTCGGTGGTCGGCGAGACCAGCACGGTCGCGGTGCCGGCGAACGAGATCAGCCCGAGGTTGACCCCCGGGGTGAGCCCGGTGGCGAAGTCCTTGGCGGCGTCCTGCGCGGCACGCAGCCTGCTCGGCCGCACGTCGGTCGCCTCCATGGACAGCGACACGTCGATCACCAGCATCACGGTCGCCCGGTTGCGCGGCACCCGCTGGGTGTCGGTCGGGCCCGCCATCGCGGTGGTGAGCAGCATCAACGCGATCACCAGCACCACCGCCGGCACGTGCCGGACCCAGCCCTGCCGCTTCGGCACGACCTTCTCCAGCAGCTCCAGGTTGGTGAAGCGCATGGTGCGCTTGTGCCGCATCCGCTGCACCGCGACGTAGCCGGCCACGATCACCGCGACCACGACGAGCAGCAGGAACCACCACGGCGTGGTGAATTTCTGGAAGCTGAGGCCGAACATCAGGCCACTCCTCCCCCGGACCACCGTCGCTTGCGGGCGACGACGAAACGGACGGTGTCGGCGATCCAGTCCGAGTCGGTGCGCAGCACCAGGTGCCCGCCGCCGGCGCCGCGGATCGCGGCCGCGACGCCATTGCGGTGCTCGGCGGCGGCCGCGCCGAACTCCTTGCGCAGCAACGCGGACGCGTGCACCTCGCGCTGGCGCCCGGACTCCGGGTCGGACAGCACGACCGTGCCGACCTCCGGCAGGTCGATGTCCCGCGGGTCGAGCACCTCGATGGCGATCAGCTCGTGCCGGGTGGACAGGCCACGCAGCGGACGCTGCCAGTCGATGTCACCGAGGAAGTCGGAGATCACGACGGCGAGGCCGCGCCTGCGTGGCGGGCGACGCAGTTGCTCGAGCGCGTCCCGCAGGTCACCTCGGACGCCCTCCGGCGCGCGGGGGGTCTCCGCGACCTTGCGGACCAGCCCTCTCGCGTGCGCGAGGCCACCGCGCGCCGGCACCCGGATGGTCTTCTCACCGGTCGAGATGATCGCGCCGATCCGGTTGCCGCCACCGCCGGTCAGGTGCGCGACCGCGGCGACGCCCGCGACGGCGAGGTCCCGCTTCTCGCAGGCCGCGGTGCCGAAGTCCAGGCTCGCGGACAGGTCGACGACGACCCAGGTCTCCAGCTCACGGTCGGCGACCGTCTCACGGATGTGCGGCACCGTGGTGCGCGCGGTGACCGCCCAGTCCATCCTGCGCACGTCGTCGCCGGGCTGGTAGGTGCGGGCCTCGCCCGGCTCCGAGCCGGGACCGGGCACGAGCCCGAGGTGGTTGCCCTGCAGCAGCCCGTCGAGCCTGCGGCGCACGTCCAGCTCCAGCAGGCGCAGGCCGTGCTCCATCCGGTCACCCTGCAGGATGGGCGGCGCCCATCCCGGGCGTTCCTTCTCCCGCTTCGACACGACCTACCGGCCAACCCCGACCGGCGGCGGCTGGACCCCACCCGACTGCGGCCGGGCGGACACCTGCGGCAACGGCACGGTCTGCAGCACACGGGACACGATGTGGTCGATCGGCACGCCGTCGGCGAGCGCGTCGTAGGACAGCACGAGGCGGTGGCGCAGCACGTCCGGCACCACGTCCACCACGTCCTGCGGCAGCACGTAGTCGCGGCCGCGGACCAGCGCCAGCGCACGGGACGCGGCGACGATGCCGAGGCTCGCGCGCGGGGACGCGCCGTAGGCCACCCAGCCGGCCACGTCGGCGAGCCCGTGCTCGGCCGGCGTGCGGGTCGCGAGGACGACGCGGACCGTGTAGTCGACCAGCGCGTGGTGCACGAACACCCGCGACGCGACGTCCTGCAGGCGGACCAGCTCGGCCGGGCTCAGCACCTGACCGGGTTCCGGCGCGGTCACGCCCATCCGGTAGACGATCTCCCGCTCCTCCTCGGCGGTCGGGTAGTCCACGATGATCTTGAAGAGGAACCGGTCGCGCTGCGCCTCCGGCAGCGGGTACACGCCCTCGTTCTCGATCGGGTTCTGGGTCGCGAGCACCAGGAACGGGTCGGGCATCGGGAACGTCTGCCCGCCGATCGACACGTGCCGCTCCGCCATCACCTCGAGCATCGCCGACTGCACCTTGGCCGGCGCGCGGTTGATCTCGTCGGCGAGCACGAAGTTGGCCACCACCGGGCCGAGCTCGACGTCGAACTTCTCGCTGCCCTGCCGGTAGATCCGGGTGCCGAGGATGTCCGCCGGCACCAGGTCCGGGGTGAACTGGACACGCGTGAACGACCCGCCGACCACCTTCGCGAACGTCTCGACCGCGAGGGTCTTCGCGACGCCGGGCACGCCCTCGAGGAGCAGGTGACCCCTGGACAGCAGGCCGACCAGCATCCGCTCCACCAGCCGGTCCTGGCCGACGATGACCCGCTTGACCTCGAACACGGTGCGTTCGAGCAACTGGGCGTCCCGGGCAGGCGTGCTGGCTGGCGCGTCGCTCCCCGATCCGTTCACCGACTCCGCCGGCTCGGTCACTACCAACCTCCAAAGAAGAACGACAAGTCTCCATGGACAGGCTGGTGCACCCCCGGTATGACGGCTGTGAGCTACCGCGGCGGCGCAGGGGCCGGACCTACCTCAGCTCACTAGAGCAACCGGGTCGCGTACCCGACAATCCCGCCATAACGCACAGAGGTGACCCGCACGCGCGACCCCGAGTAGGGAGCCTCGACCATCTGGTTGTTGCCGATGTAGAGGGCGACATGGTGGATCCGGCCCCTGGTCGCCCAGAACAGCATGTCCCCTGGCGCCTTCTGGGACAGCGGCACCCGCCGACCGGACGAGGCCTGGTAGCCGCTGTAGTGCGGCAGCCGTTTCCCGACGCCGGCGAACGCGTAGATCATCAGTCCCGAACAGTCGAAGCCGATCTTGTTGTAGTCGCCGTGCGCGTCGGCGACACCGCCGTCGCGGATGCCCCTGGTCGGGCCGTAGGCATTGCCGCCGCCCCACGCGTACGGCACGCCGAGCTGGGACAGCGCGCGGTTGATCACCGTGCGGACGCCGCCACCGGAGGACGGGGGTGGTGCGGCGCCGCCGCCTCCCCCACCGCCGCCGGGCCGTGGCCGAGGCTGCTGAGCAGCGGCCTCCTCAGCCTGCTTCTGCTCCAACCAGTCGAGATACCGCTGCCGCTGGCTCTGCAGACCAGCCACAGTGGACTGCGCGGCCGCGAGCTGTGACTCGGCAGAACTCTTCTGCGTCTCCAGCGCCTGCGTGGCGACGGCCTGACTGCTCTGCGCCTGCTGCGCGGCAGCGGTGGCCGCGTCGGCGGTGTTCTTGGCCTCCTCGGCCTCGGCCTGCTTCTCGTTCGCGAGCGCGAGCGCGGCGCGGGCCGCCGACTCCTTGTTGGCCTTGTCGGTCCTGGCCAGCTCCATCACGTCGAGCGCGTCGAGGCTGCTCTCGCCGACCGCCTCCAGCAGCTGGGCCCTGGCGAGCAGGTCCTCCGGGCTCTTCGACCCGATGTAGGCGGACATCGACCCGATCGTGGAGCCCTGCTTGTAGCTGCCGGCGGCGAACTCGTCGAGCTGCTTGCGCGCCGCGTCGATCTCCTGCGACGCGCCGTCGGCCTCGAGCTTCGCCTGGTCGGCGTCCGCCTTGGCCTGCGCGGCGGCGTCCTGGGCGGTCTGGAGGTCGACCAGCGCGCGGTTGGCGTCCTCCATCTTCAGCTCGACGTCGGCCTGCAGCTGCAGCAGCTGCGCCTCGGCCTGCGCGACCTGGTTGGTGAGCTGCCCGACCCGCGTGGCCTGGGCGTTCACCGTGGCCTTGCCGTCACCCAGCTGCGAGTCGCTCGGGTTCGGCGGCGGGGGCGGGACCGCGACGGCGGTGCCGGCGCCCATCGTGATCACGAGCAGCAGCGACGTCGCGACGACCTGGAGCCCGGTGCCGGTCCTCCCGCCCACGGTCTGTACCTCCCTCGCGCGCGCCGACCACCTCTGAGCAGCGGTTCAGCGGCCTCACTGTGCCACTCCCGCCTCGTTTCGCACCAGTTGCAACACCAGAAACTCGTACATCGGCGGCAACTTTCACCCCTGTGAGCACAACTGGCACACGGAGGGTGGCCGTCGAGGGCTGTCACCTGGGCTGACACCATGGGCGCGGTGTTGTCCAGAATCGCGGTCCGCCCGCACACGCGTGTCGGGGCCGGCGGCGCCGTGCTCACCGCGCTCGGGCTGGTGACGGTCGCGGTCGGCACGTTCCTGCCGTGGGTGCGGTCCGGTTCTGTGCTGCGGGACAGCTACCAGTCGATCGCGGTCATCCGGACGATCAAGGTCGTCGACGGCAGCCCGCTGTCGCTGGTGCTCGACGCCTGGACGCTGCTGATCCCGGCGATCACGGTCTGCGTTGTGCTGTACGCGCTGGGTTTGCGCCGGTCAGCCGCAACAATTTCCGTGCTCGTAGCGATAATCAGCGGAACCGTGGCAGGGGCCGCCACCGTCGTAAGCGGTGGTGAGGAGATCCGGCTCGGCATCGCGAGCTTCGGACCCGTGACAACGACAGTCGGGGCCGTGGTGGCACTTGTAGGGGTCGTGGGCATCTTCGCTGGCCGGCGCAGACGCGCGACCGAAGACGCAGGAGGGGAACCGTGACCTATCCAGGTTCAGGCGGCCAATGGCAGCCGAACGATCCGAACCAGCAGGCCCCGGGCAGCGGTCCTTTTCCCGCGCAGCCCGGCGGCTACCCACAGCAGGGGTATCCCCAGCAGCAGGGCTACCCGCAGCAGGGCGGTTACCCCCAGCAGGGCGGCTACCCGCAGACGGGCCCGCAGCAGGCGCAGGGCTACCCGCAGACCGGGCCACAGGGCTTCCAGCAGCAGCCGCCCCCCGGCCAGCCGAACTACGGCGGCCTGCAGGGCTTCGGCGGTGAGCCACCGGCGAAGAAGCGTGGCCGGGGACCGATCATCGGCGCGATCGCCGCGGTGGTCGTGGTGGCGCTCGGCGTCGCGGCGACGATCTACGTGCTGAACCGCAGCAGCAGCGACCAGGCCGGGCAGGACAACCCGACCCAGGCCGCGACGAACCTGGTGAACAGCCTCAGCCAGGGTGACGTGCTCGGTGTGCTGGAGAGCCTGACGCCCGCCGAGTCCGCGCTGCTGGTCGACTTCAACGCGAAGACCACCGAGCGGCTCAAGGAGCTGAAGGTCTACAAGGAGGACGCCGACCCGAACAAGCTGCACGGCGCGGCGGTCGAGGCGACCAACCTCAAGTACGACGAGAAGGGCGCGGAGAAGGTCAACGACCACCTGACCATCACCAAGCTCGTCGGCGGCACGGTGTCCTTCCACGCCGACCTCTCCGAGCTGCCGCTGACCGACGAGTTCATGGAGGCCGCCTTCCCGGACGGCGTCAACTCCGAGCCGACCGACGAGAAGGTCGACATCGCCGAGGTCGTCAAGGAGTCCGGCGAACCGATCCGCATCGCGACGGTCAAGGTCGACGACAAGTGGTACCCGAGCCTCTTCTACACGGTCGCCGACTACGCGCTGCAGGACATGGACGCCGACTGGCCGAGCAAGCCGATCGCGAACAACGGCGCCGGCAGTGCCGAGGAGGCCGTCGAGGAGATGGTCCAGGCCGCGATCAACTCCGACCTCGAGCGTGTCATCGAGCTGCTCCCGCCGGACGAGATGGGCGCACTGCACGACGCGGGCCCGGCCCTCCTGGCGGAGGCGGGTTCGCCACGCCCGGCCGACGTGGAGATCACCAAGCTGGACACCACCTCGACCGACGCGGAGACCGGCGGCAAGAAGGTGCTGCTCAAGGAGATCGAGGTCAAGGCCGAGGGCCAGACCTACCGCGTCGCCAAGGACGGCGACTGCTACACCGCGGAGGGCGAGGGCGAGACCAACCGCCTGTGCGCGGACGACGTCGCCAAGGAGATCGGCGGCAGTGGCATGGACCCGGAGGTCGCGCAGGCGCTGTCCAACCTGGCGTCCGGCCTGATCAAGAACACCGGCGTGGTAGCCACCGAGGTCGACGGCAAGTGGTACGTCAGCCCGCTCCGCACGTACAGCGAGCTGGGCCTGACCGCCCTGTCCGACCTGACCCCGGAGGACGTGATCGCACTGGTCACGATGGCGTGAGGTAGTTCGTAGCACCGCGGCCCGGCACTCACTCGTGGGTGCCGGGCCGCGGCATGTCTCAGCCCTCCAGGAACTCCAGCCGGTTGCCCACCGGGTCGTCGGTGTGGAACCGCCTGCGGCCGGGGATCTCCGCCGGATCCGCCCAGCGCACCGGGTGCCCGGCGGCGTCGAAGGCCGCCGCGGTGGTGTCCACGTCCACCACGAACGCCGGGTGCGCCTTCTTCGCCGGGCGGAAGTCCTCCTCGATGCCGACGTGCAGCTCGGCGTCCGGGCCGCCGTGGCCGGGGACCTGGAACCAGCAACCGCCGCGGGCCGCGAGGATCGGTGGCTTCTCCAGTTCGGTCCAGCCGAGCACGCCGCCGTAGAACTCGCGCAGCCGATCCTCGCTGCCGGCCGGTGCGGCGATCTGTACGTGGTGCAACATGTCTGTGACCCTCCCTTGGCGCGAAATACAGGACAAGCGTACTGTTTGCGTCGAGAGTCGTTCCCGAACACACACCACAGGCCAGATGGAGTTGGACGTGACCGCACCAGCAAGCAAGGACACCTTCGGCGCCCGACAATCGCTGACCGTCGGCGATGCCTCGCACGAGGTGTTCCGGCTCGATGCCGTCAAGGGATCGGAACGTCTCCCCTACAGCCTGAAGATCCTGCTCGAGAACCTGCTGCGCGCCGAGGACGGCACGAACATCACCGCCGACCACGTGCGCGCGCTCGCCGGCTGGGACCCGGCTGCCGAGCCGTCGACGGAGATCCAGTTCACGCCGGGCCGCGTCGTGATGCAGGACTTCACCGGCGTGCCGTGCGTCGTGGACCTCGCGACGATGCGTGAGGCGGTCACCGAGCTGGGTGGCGAGGCGTCGAAGGTCAACCCGCTCGCGCCCGCCGAGCTCGTGATCGACCACTCGGTGATCGCGGACATCTTCGGCCGCCCGGACGCGTTCGAGCGCAACGTCGACCTCGAGTACGAGCGCAACAAGGAGCGCTACCAGTTCCTGCGCTGGGGGCAGAGCGCGTTCGACGAGTTCAAGGTGGTGCCGCCGGGCACCGGCATCGTGCACCAGGTCAACATCGAGCACCTGGCCCGCGTGGTGATGACCCGCGGCGGGCAGGCCTACCCGGACACGCTGGTCGGCACCGACAGCCACACCACCATGGTCAACGGCCTCGGCGTGCTGGGCTGGGGCGTCGGCGGCATCGAGGCGGAGGCCGCGATGCTCGGCCAGCCGGTGTCGATGCTCATCCCGCGCGTGGTCGGCTTCAAGCTGGACGGTGAGCTGCCGGCCGGCGCCACCGCGACCGACCTGGTGCTGACGATCACCGAGATGCTCCGTGAGCACGGCGTGGTCGGCAAGTTCGTCGAGTTCTACGGCGCCGGCGTGCCGGCCGTGCCGCTCGCGAACCGCGCCACCATCGGCAACATGAGCCCCGAGTTCGGCTCGACCTGCGCGATGTTCCCGGTCGACGGCGAGACCATCGAGTACCTGAAGTTCACCGGCCGGTCCGCCGAGCAGGTCGCGCTGGTCGAGGCGTACGCCAAGGAGCAGGGCCTGTGGCACGACCCGTCGGTCGAGCCGGTCTTCTCCGAGACGCTCACCCTCGACCTCGCCACCGTGGTCCCGTCGATCGCGGGCCCGAAGCGGCCGCAGGACCGGATCGCGCTGACCGACGCCAAGCCCGCGTTCCGCCAGGCGCTCAGCTCGTACACGTCCGACGAGGCGGCCGCCGCGAAGTCCACCGTGGACGAGGCGTCCGAGGAGTCGTTCCCCGCGTCGGACGCGCCCGCGTACGGCAACGGCGGCAACGGTGACGGCAAGCCGGTCCACTACACCGCGGCCGAGGGCGCCGAGGGCCGTCCCAGCAAGCCGACGTCCGTGACGCTCGACGGCGCGACGTTCGACATCGACCACGGCGCCGTCGCCATCGCCGCGATCACCTCGTGCACCAACACGTCCAACCCGTCGGTGATGCTCGGGGCCGCGCTCCTCGCCAAGAAGGCCGTCGACAAGGGACTGTCCCGCAAGCCGTGGGTGAAGACGACGCTTGCGCCGGGGTCCAAGGTGGTCATGGACTACTACGAGCGGGCCGGTCTCCTGCCGTACCTGGAGAAGCTCGGCTTCCACCTCGTCGGGTACGGCTGCACCACCTGCATCGGCAACTCCGGTCCGCTGCAGGACGAGATCTCGGCCGGCGTCAACGAGGCCGACCTCGCCGTGGTGTCCGTGCTGTCCGGCAACCGCAACTTCGAGGGCCGGATCAACCCGGACATCAAGATGAACTACCTCGCGTCGCCGCCGCTGGTCGTCGCGTACGCACTGGCCGGCTCCATGGACAAGGACATCACGACGGAGCCGCTGGGCACCGGCAACGACGGTGAGCCGGTGTACCTGGCGGACATCTGGCCGACCCCGCAGGAGATCCAGGACGTCGTGTCGTCGGCGATCTCGTCGGAGATGTTCACGAAGGACTACGCGGACGTCTTCGCGGGCGACGAGCGCTGGCAGTCACTGCCAACGCCGTCCGGCAACACGTTCGAGTGGGCCGAGGACTCCACCTATGTGCGCAAGCCCCCGTACTTCGAGGGCATGGAGCTGGAGCCGTCGCCGGTCACCGACATCGCGGGCGCCCGGGTGCTCGCGCTGCTCGGCGACTCCGTGACCACGGACCACATCTCCCCCGCCGGCTCCATCAAGCAGGACTCGCCGGCCGGCAGGTACCTGACCGAGCACGGCGTCGAACGCCGCGACTTCAACTCGTACGGCTCCCGCCGGGGCAACCACGAGGTGATGATCCGGGGCACGTTCGCGAACATCCGCCTGCGGAACCTACTGCTCGACGACGTCCAGGGCGGCTTCACCAGGAACTTCCTCGAGGACGACGCACCCCAGACCACGATCTACGACGCGTCGGTCGCCTACGCCGACGCCGGTGTGCCGCTGGTGGTGTTGGCTGGCAAGGAGTACGGCTCGGGTTCCTCCCGCGACTGGGCGGCGAAGGGCACCTCCCTGCTCGGTGTCCGCGCGGTGATCGCCGAGAGCTTCGAACGGATCCACCGCTCGAACCTCATCGGCATGGGTGTGCTCCCCCTGCAGTTCCCGCAGGGCGAGACGGCGGAGTCCCTTGGCCTGAACGGCACGGAGAAGTACGACATCGCCGGCGTCACGGCACTCAACGACGGCGAGACCCCACGCACGGTGAAGGTGACCGCCACACACGACGACGGGTCCACCAAGGAGTTCGACGCGGTGGTGCGCATCGACACTCCCGGTGAGGCGGACTACTACCGCAACGGCGGCATCATGCAGTACGTCCTGCGCAAGATGGTCAACAGCTGACAGTTCTTCCTGTGACGGTGCCGGCGGCCTCTCCTTGGCCGCCGGCACCGTTCGTTGTGCTCGACCTCTTTGGCCGCCGGCACTAGCTGCCCATCAGCCGCTCCCTGCCCGCCGGCACCAGCTGCCCACGGACCCCTTCT
>Ga0272482_10000351_pt1 | contig 14395 bp, 8 predicted proteins | sample RVTome_8_FD_192427 | JGI IMG/M metagenome (GOLD analysis project Ga0272482, IMG submission 192427) | Soil microbial communities from uranium-contaminated site in the Upper Colorado River Basin, Wyoming, United States - RVT160D0 (version 2) ...
GTGAAGGTGACCGGCACGATCTCCGGGCCAGGACCGGTCACGTTCCGCGGCCGGGCGTGCATCTCGATCCTCTTCTTCGACATCTGCGCGTCGGCAACGTTCGAGCTGGGCAGCAAGGCGCCGCCCCAGGTCAGCCCGGCCCCGACCGCCTTCGAGGTCATCGCCGACGAGTTGCGCAGACCCGGCAACCTGCGGGCCGCCGCCGGCGAGGCGCTCGTCACGCTCCGCGAGCTGCCGGCCGGCGCGGTGCCGGTCCTGCCGCCCACCGGCCTGATCTGGCAGCAGCGGCGGGCGCCGCTCGGCCTGCTCCTCGAACGCTTCGAGGGGATCCCGCTGCGCCGCGCCGAGACGGTCACGGCCACCAGCGGGCACTCCAGCGGCGAGGAGCGGGAGTGGTTCGCGCCGGGCAGCTACGCCGAGCTCACCGACGCCGAGGCGGTCAACCGCCGCACCTTCGAACGGCTCCCCGCCGGCCTGCGCATCGGCACCGGCGACGACGTGGCTTCGGACCACGTCCCCCACACCGTCGAGGTCGAGCAGATCATCATCCCCGCGCCGCCGACACCGCCCGGCAAGCGCCCTGGCACCACGCTCCCGCCATGGCTGCTGGACGCCATCGAGGTGCGCGAGGCCCGTCCCGACCGGCGGGTGAGCACACCGGTGTTCCACGTCAGGGAGGAGTCCTGGACGGTGCGCACACGTACCGGCCAGACCCTCGCCGAGTCGGTGAGCGAGGCGCGCGCCCACCAACTCGCCCGTACCAGCGCCGGCGCGGTCGCCACACCCAGTGGCGACACCGTCGCGCTCCCCCACCTCTGACCGGACCGAGGCGAAGGAGCCCGCACTCGTGACCCAGCTCAGCTTCCGTGGCTGGCGGCGGCCGGCGGTCAGTGCCCTGATCGTCGACGTGTCCAGCGGCCGCCCGCGCCTGCGGGTGCCGGTCGCGCTCCGCGGCACCTTCGCCGGCGAAGACCACACCCGCGCCGAGGACATCCCGCTCACCGCCGCGCTGGCCGGCCCCGGCGACGTCGAAGGGCTGCTGCCGGGCGCGATCCTCCGGCGCTTCCCGCACCCCGGCACCGTCGACGCCGAGACCACCAAGTGCCCATACGTCGAGGTGCCGCCCGACCTGCCGTGGCGGTACACACCGCAGGCCGGCCCGGGACCGCGGCACCGGCGGCTGCGGCCATGGCTGGTACTCGTCGTGGGCGACCCGGACGAGGTCGACGTCGGCGGCGGCCACGTGACGCTGGCGCCGGCGGTGTTGCGGGCCTACCCGCTGGCCGACTCGCACCGCTGGGCACACGTCCAGGAGGCCCACGGCACCCGCACGCTCGCACGCGTGCTCTCGACGCGGGCGCTGGCGCCACGCACCAGCTACGTCGCCGCGCTCGTACCGGCGTACACCGTCACCGGCGACGACCTCGCGGACGCCTGGCCGGCGCAGGCGGAGTTCACGGTGACGCTGCCCGTGTTCGCGCACTGGCGGTTCCGCACCGGGGGCGGCGGCGACTTCCGCACGCTGGCCGCCAGCCTCCATCCCGGCGCGGCGAGCCCGACCACCGGCGTCGCCCCGGTCTCGTACCCGCGGATACCCGATGCCCCGCTGTTCGGCGTGCGCGGCGCGCTGGCCCCGGTGCGCGACGGGCAGGCAGCACCGGATACCGGCGAGCCGCCGCCGGACGTCGACGGACCAGTGCCCCCGGCGGTCTCCGACGACCTGGCCCGGCTGCGGACGCCGGAGACCGACAGCGCCGGACGCCCGATCATCGGCCTGCCCCGCTACGGCGACGCGTGGATCGACGACCCGAACGAGACCGGCTGGCGCGCCGAGCTCAACGGCGACCCGCGCCACCGGGGCGTCGCGGGCGTGGGCCTGCGACTCGGCGTCGAGCTGCAGGAAAAGCTTGTCGCCGAGGCCATCCGGCAGTCCGGCGCACTCGACGGCGCCGGCCGGCACGTGCGCGACCTGCGCCTCGGGCTCGCCGCCGCCGGGTCACTGTGGCGCCGCCGGCTCCCCACCGACCCCGGCCGTCGACTATGGACGTTCGGCCCGGCGCTGCGGCGGGTGATGACCGCAGCCGGGTCGGTCGACGCGCTGGCGACCGCCGACGACCGCCCGATGCCGATCGGGTGGTTCTCCACCGCGGTCCGGCGCGCGCTGCGCCCGGGCCCGCCGCGCACCGCGCTCGCCGCGCCCGGGGCCGCCGACCCGGTACGCCTCAACCGGGCGGCGAACCGGGCGGCGCCGCCGGTGCCGTTCGCCGAGACGAGCCTGCCCGACTTCGCGGGACTCGGCACGGGCAGCTTCGACGACGACCGCGACGAGATCCTCCGCGAGGTACGGCTGCCGAGCGTCGATACGCTCTCCGACATCCTGCTCAACCAGTTGCAGATGGACCGCTACCCCGCGGCGGTCCAAGAGCGGGTGGAGGGCGTACGGCGCAGGGTCCGCGAGCGAGGCCGCCGGGAGCTGCCGTGGGTGCGCATGACCGAGGCCCTCGTCGCGCTCGCGGACGGCGCGGACGACCCCGAGTTCGACGAGGGAGCCTCCATGACCGTCCTCGCCGACCTGGAGGAGCACTTCGACGAGCGCACCGACGACGACGCCACGCTCAGGCAGATCCTGACGGGCCTGCTCGACGTGGAGGAGGAACCGCCACTGTCCCGCCCCGTCGACGTCGACGGCATCGCCGTGGACCTCGTCGCGGCGTTCGACCCGGCACGGACCGACGCGCCCGTGCGCAAGCGGGTGATCGAGCGCATCACCGGCCTGGATCCGGACGAGCCACTCGCGCCGCCGGAGCCCTGCATCGGCCTGGACCTGCCGGTCTGGCGCGAGCTGGCCCGGCTGGCCCCGGACTGGCTGCTGCCCGGCGTCGGCCAACTCGACCCCGACGTGGTCATCGCGCTGGAGAGCAACCCGGTGTTCATCGACGCGTTCCTGACCGGCCTCAACACCCGCACACTCGAGGAGCTGCGCTGGCGCAACATCCGGGTGGCCGCCGGCTGCACGCCACTGCGCACCTTCTGGACCCGCGTCGCGGCCGCCGGCGACGGACGCCGTGTCGACGACATCATCGGCATACAGGGCTGGGAGCCGACCAGCACGCTGGGCGACGCCCAGCACAGCCCGACCGACGTGGACGGCGCCGACCTCGTCCTGGTCGTGCGGAGCCGGCTCTTCCAGCGGTACCCGGAGACGCTGTTCTACCTGGTGTCCGCGCGCCGCGGCGGCGTGGTCGACTTCACCCGGCCGCCCGACGACGAGGCACCACGTTCACTGCCGGCTTTCCAGGGCCGCATCGGGTCCGACGTGACCTTCTTCGGCTTCCAAGGGCTGCCGCCTGCCGAGGTGACCAGCATGTGGGCGGTACTGGAGGAGCCCCCATCAGGGTTCACCTTCCGCAACGACGTGCCCGCCGTCACCACCGCGCTCGACGGCGCGCAGTTCGCCCACCTCGCCTTCGACGACCCGGTCCGCGTGCTCATCAAGGGCGACACGCTGCTGCCGACCGGCGAGCCGGACCCCGACCCCGACGACCCTCCGGGAGGCGGATCGTGACGATCGGTGTGCTGCTCCCGCTGCGCCTGGAGACCCGCTTCGACGGCACGCGCCTGCGGCTGCGCGTCATCCCGGACGAGCCCTGGTTCGACCGGCATGACCCGCTCCCGACGGCGCTCGAGCTCGGTGACCTCGAGCGCTTCCTGACCGTCGTCGACGGCGAGCCGATCAGCGACCGCGCGAGCCCGAAGGTCCGCGCCGCCTGGGAGGTGTTCGCCACCCGGCACACACCCGGCCGCGCGACGTGGCTGGTGCGCACGTTCCCGGAGAGCGGCGAGCGCGGCCCCGACGGTCGCCGCCGGGTGCGGCGACCGCCACGGCTACAGGAGGAGACCCGCTTCGCCCAGGTGCACGACGACTTCCCCGGCGAGCTGCAGGTGTGGCTCGCCCGGGGCGGCGGCGACCCGGCGCTGGCCGCGACGCTCACCGTCGACCACAGCCGCCTCTCGCTCGACCCACCCGACCCCGACCTCCCCGACGACCACCGCTGGTGGGAGTCGTGGGACGAAGCGCTCCGCGCCGGCCTCGCCACCGAGATCGACCTCGGCGCCACCGCGAGCGACATCGACGCGCTGTACGTCGTGGGGCTGGGCGAGGCCGAGCCGACCGAGCTGTTCGCCCGCCACCGGGACGCCGGGCAGCTCGGCCTCGTCGAGCCGGGTACCCCCACCAACGCGGTCGACGGCCGGCCGGCGGCCGACCTCGGCACCGACCTCACCGAGTGGTTGCGGCTGCTCGCCCGCACCCGCGGCGCCGACAGCGTGCTGCACCTCAGCCGGGCGCTCACCGGCGACGCGCTGGTGCTCGGCCCGATGCCCGGCGACTACATGCCCCGCTCGTACTGGACCCGCGAACTCGTCGCCGGTCTGTGGCCCGCGCTGTGGGGCAGCGCGTTCACCGACAGGTTCGGCCTGGGTGGTATCGCGGAGCTGATCGGCGCCTGGGCCGCGGACAACCTCGAGCCGCTCGGACCCCTGCCCGTGCTCCGCGTGGGCAGCCAGCCGTACGGCGTGCTCCCGGCCACCTCGCTGGCCGACTGGCAGCCGGCCGAAGGCGACCCCTTCATCGAGGCGATCATGCGCGGATACCTGCTGGACCTGCGCCGCCGCTGGGCGCGGGCCGCGGAGACCGCCCGGCGATCCGTCGACGACACCGACGCCGAGGGCCTCGTCGACCTGCTCGCGCACCCGGCGATCTCGCCGGCGTACGCCGTGCGGCAGCTGTACCCGATGGAGCTGTGGCTGCTCAGCCTGATCGCGACCGGCCGCCGGATCAACTGGCGTGGGTTCGTCGACCGCTGGCAGCAGAAGTTTCCGGTCGCCACCGACCTGGGCCTGCGCCCCCGCCGCCGCTACAGCGCCCGCGGCTGGAGCCGGCGTGTGCGCCTGCCCATGGTCACGCCCACCGGCCTGCCGGAGGGCGAGACCGTACGGGACGTACTGCTCGCCCTCACCGAGCTGGCGGCCTCACAGCCCACCACGTTCGCCTCCACCGCCGATGTCCGCACAGCGCTGGGCCGGTCGACCGGCAGCGTGCTGGTGCGGCTGGCCATCCGGTCGCTCCAGGTCGCGCTCGGCGACGTCGGCCGCCCAAGGCTCGGCGTCCGCCCACCCGCGTTCGAACCGATCGCGACCCAGAGCGAGCAGTCCACCCTGCTGCGGAAGTGCATCCTCCTGGTCACCCCTGACGATCTCACGGCGCCCGAGGGACCCGCGGTGGCGTACCGGCGGGTGAGCGCGGCGCTGACCAACCTGGCTCTCGGCCGGTCGCCGGACGCCACCGAACGAGGTCTCCCGCTCGAGCCGGTGGGCCCGTTGCTGGCCGCCACGATCGACTCCGCCACCCACCGCATCGACCCGTGGGTGAGCGGGCCGGCCCGGCGGCGCCTGCGTGACCTGCAACGGGCTCGCGACCGCTGCCGCCTCGGTGCGTACGGCTGGGTCGACCGGCCCCGCCCCGGCCGGCCCGGACCGACCTCGGGTGGGCTGCTGCACGCGCCGTCCGACGTGCAGGCCCTCACCGCGGCGCTGCTGCGCGACCGGGCGGTGAACGACCCCGAACCGGCGCGCTGGCACATGGACATCGCCTCGGCACCGGCCCGCGACGCGGCACGCCTCGCCGAGGACGTCCGGCGCGGCGCGCATCCCGCCGAGGCCCTGGGCCGCGAGGTCGAGCGGGCGATCGGGGACCCGGCGCTGATCCACGCGCTGCGCGGCCTGTACCCGATCCACGCCCAGCACGCCGGCCGCCGCGTCCTGGACGGCCAGCGGGTGCTGGCCGGAGACCTCAGCGAGTTCGACCTGCCCGCGGAGACCCTCGCCGCCCTCGACCGGCTGCGTGCCAGCGTCGACGTCTACGCCGACCTGCTCCTGGCCGAGGCGGTCCACCACGTCGTCGAGGGACGCGCCGCGACCGCGGGCGCCGCGCTCGACGCCGCCGCCGGACTGGCCCGGCCGCCCGACCTGGAGATGCTGCGCACCCGGCGCGAAGGACGGGCGGTCGAGACCACCTGCGTGATCGCGATACCGGACGCGGCCCCGCCCGACCTGCCCGCCGACCCGGACGCCCTCGCCGCGGTCCGCCCCGCCCGGCTCGCCGACCCGGCCGCCGCCGCGCTACTGCGCGACCGCCTCGGCCGTGAGGACGACTGGCGCTGGCAGGTGGTCCGGGCCGGCGCGGAGCCGCACACGGTGACGCTCGCCGACCTCGACCTCGAACCGGCAGACGCGCTCGCCCTCAGCCTCGGCGACCTGGAACGGCTCGTGGTAGCCGCCACCCCCGACGCCGCCGACCCGCCGCGGTTCGCCGAGCGCGACGGCAGCACCCGCTACGAACGGGGCGTACGACTGACCGCGCTGCTCGGCCAGGCCCCGGCCGTACCCGAGGACATCGCCCCGGCCGCGGAGGGCGACGCCGGCGCGCCCGCGGCTGAGCTGCGCGAGCGGTACACCCGCCTGCGGACGGTGGCCACCAGGCTCGCCGACCGGCTCGACACCGCGTCCACATCGGACGGGCGAGAGAGCGCGCTCCGGCTGGCCCGCCGCTGGGGTGTGGCGCCCGAGCCGGACCAGACCCTGCCCGATCCCCTTCTCGGGCAGGTCACGCGCGCCCGCGACCTGCTGCGGGAGCGGCTCGCCGCAGGGCCTCAAGAGGACGCCGCAGCCGCGCTCGACCAGCTCGGCCTCGCCCGCGCCATCGCCGAACTCGCCTCACCCACCCGCCAGGTCGCCGTGCTCGGCCGCCTGCGCCGCGACGTGCTGCCCGCGCTCGAAGCCGCCGGGCCGGGTACGCCCGAGGGTGGCCTCGACGCCATCTGGCTGCCGCTCGTGGCGCCGGTACGCCCGACGCTGGCCCGCCTGGAGGCGGCGCAGCTCGCCGCAGGCACGGCGGCCGGCACCGGTCCCGCCCTGGTGCCGTGGACCAACCGCCGCGACGACCCCTGGCAGACCGATCCTGACGACACCCGCCGGCTCGTCGCCGCCTACGCCCCGCCCGGCCTGGACCTCGGCGGGGTCGCGGCCGGCACGCGGCTGGCCGTGGCCCTGCTCGACCGCTTCGCCGAGTTCATCCCCAGCGACGAGCACAGCACCGCCGCCGCGTTCGGCTTCGACGCCCCCGGCGCCCGCGCGCCGCAGGCGATCCTCCTGGCCATCCCACCCGACCTCAGCCAGCCGCTCGACGTGGCGACCGCCGTCCGCATCGTCGCCGAGACCCGGGAACTGGCTCGGGCACGCATGGCCACGCTCCCCGACCTCGACGACGTGACCGCCCTCGCGCCGATGCCGCTGGTGCCGGCCACCGGCGAGACGGCCGTCCGCATCGACCGGCTCTGACCCGCCGACAGGAGGACACGCGATGGCCTACCGCTTCGACGAGGTACAGCGGCTGGAGCCCAACCACCATGCCGCCGACCTGACCCGCGGCGTCGCGGCCGAGGTCGCCGATCCGGTCTGGTTCCTGGGCCGCCAATGGCAGCTCGGCGAGCACCGCGGCGAGGACGCCGCCTCACCCGTCCACGTCGAGTACCGGGCCAGCCTCACCCCGATCAACCCCATCGACGGCAACGCCGCGCTCGATCCCCGACGAGTGCCCGCGGAGGCCATCGTCGAGGGCGAGCGGCGGGAGTTCTGGACACCCGGCCGCCGGGTGACAATCGGTCGCGCCGTCGCGCAGGCCGCCGAGAACGCCGGCCGGCCGCTCCCCGACGACGACGAGCTGCGACTGTCCGGCCTGCCGACCCCCTACGACGTATTGGACGGCACCGGCTACGACGGCCGGGCACTGTTCGCCCAGCGCACAAACCTCGAACTGCCCGACGAATGGTTTCCCGAGCGCCCGACGCGACCGGCCACCCGCGACTTCTGGGACCCGGCCGAGCTGGCGTACACGACCGAGTTCCGGGCCCGCGGCGTCGGTCTGTCTCTGCACCGCCACGACGGAGGCCACCTCGACTGGTGGTCGGTGGACGGCACCGCCCCCGTCCCCCCACCCACCCGGCCACCCGAGCCGGTCAGGGTGCTCGCCACCAGGGTCAACTACCCCGGCGCGCCGAACCCCCGCTGGTGGCAGATCGAGGAGGCCGCCACCGACCTCGGCACGTTCGCGCCCGACCGCGGCCACTTCGCCACCATGCTGATGCTCGAACTCGTCACCTCGCACTCCGACGACTGGTTTACCTTCCCGGTCGCGGCTGCCGCCGGCCACGTGGTCACCCTCCACGAGGCGGTGGTCGTCGACGCCTTCGGCGACCGCTGGCCCCTGTCGCCGCCGGACGACGGCTGGTCGCTGTTCGCCGTGACCGGTCTCGACTCGAGCTCGCTTGTGCTCTGGCCGGCGGTCACGACGCCGCTGACCGGCCCCGTCGTCGACCAGGTCGACCTCGCCCACGACGAGGACGCCAACCTGGTATGGGCGGTCGAGCGGCGGGTCGACGGCCGCGACCTGCCGACACCCGAGCGCCCGCCAGAACCGCCCACCGCACCGCCGGCCGGCACCGACACCCAGCCGCGATACACGTACCGGCCGAGCACCGACGTGCCGCACCTCTGGCACCCGTACCGGATCGAGAACATCGACGGCCGGCGCCGACTCGTCCAGTGCCGCCTCGCCGACCTGTCCGACCTGCCACCGCCTCCACTGCCCAAAGCCCCGCCGCTCCCCACCCCGGCGCCGACGAGCGACATGCTGCACGACCCGGCCAGCGGCGGACGCCACCCGGTGCACCAGATCGAGCCGGCCGCGATCCCCACCGACGGCCTCCAACTCGAACGCCGCTACATGTTGGCGCGGGCCACCGACGGCCAACCCGTCCTATGGACCGAACGCCGCCGCGTGCCACTCGCCGCCCCACCCACCATGCACCTGGCCTTCGACCTCCTCGAACGCACCTGAGGTCCGCCAGTCGCGCGGCAGCGTTGCCCGATCGGTGACACGAGTGGACAGCAAGGCCACGGTGTCACCCCACCGAACCGTGGGCGTCACCGACGGCCGTTGTACGCATCAGCCGTCGTGCAGCCGGACCCCGACCAACAGTTCGCTACCGGCGACCATGACCATTCAAAGCCCGGCCGCGATGGGCATAGTCTCCACTCGGCCACCGGACGCTGGGTTGGGTGGGGACATGCGCCACCTTCCGTAACTAGCGGATCGAGGCAGCGTCGCACCGGCCAGCAGCGCAGCGTGATCCTCGGGTACTTCGAGGACTGCGCGAACCTGGTCTCGCTGGCCATGAACGGATGGGGGGAGCCCGAGCCGGCCTGGTGACTCAATCTGCAGGCGCACCCGGACGCGACCGTTGACCTGGTCGACGGGCCGCGGCCCGTGCGTGGTCATGCTGCGACAGGCGACGAACGGTCGCGGCTGTGGGCCCGCTGGCGTGAGATCGACAAGAACCTGGATGGCTAGCTGCGCGGCGATCCTCCGAGACTGCGGTGGTGGTCCTGGTGCCCCGGCCCGGCACGTCTGAGGCGTTGCGGGGCACCTGATCGACTCGCTTTGCTCGATGGGCTGATCAATGACGTGTTCATGGACTGCGACTGTCGAGCCGAGGTCGACCGTAACGCCAGGTAGCGAGCTGATTGCGGCATGAGCGGACGCATGGCGGCAGGTCGGCGGACAGACGCGATGCGCGGGATTACGACGGTGTTGTCGAAGGCGGGTTCTGTCGTGTGACTGGTAGTCGGTGGCAAATGAACGTGGCAACTTGCTGGGCGATGGGCGGGTCGATATTGGCCAGGACTGCGATGATGTAGCCGGAGTCGGGGTAAATGGTCAGGTCGCCGCTCATGCCAGGCGCTGCGCCAGCGGCACCGAACGCGCGTATCCCGTAGACGATCTCCTCGACGCACCCGTATCCGATGAATGGGCCTCGCCAACCGGGGTCCACCTTGCCAGTGGTCATCAGATCTGTGTGGCGAGCGTCGAGCAGCCGGTGGCCGGTCAACGCGGTGGCGAACCGCCAGAGATCCTCGACCGTCGTGTAGCCGTGGCTGGCGGACGTTCCGCGGTACGGCAGCGTTGCGGTGTTGCGGCCACCGTGGTCGCTGTCGGCCGTGTACCCGACCGCTCGATCCGGCACCATCGTCTCCTCCGGCAGCGACCCGGTGCTGGCCATTCCCGCCAGCTTGAAGACGTGCTCATCGACGTAGTCGTAGTAGTTTTGGCCGCTGACCTTCTCGATCACGGCGCCGAGCAGGATGTAACCGTAGTTGCTGTAGTCGGCCCGGGCGCCTGGTTCGAACTCCGGTCCACGCTGCCCGAGCAGGGTCAGATAGTCGGCGATGGTCCGAACCTGTTCCCGGCGCTCCATGTACTCCGGCACGAAGATGTCGCCGGTGCCGCCGGTGTGCGTAAGCAGATGATGGATGGTGACCTTGGCGGCCAGGTCGCGGTTAGGGTAGTCAGTCAGATACGTGCCCAGCGGCGCGGTCAGGTCCACACCCCCAGCCTGGACCAGTTGCGTTATCGCGACAGCGGTGAAGATCTTGCTGATCGATCCGTTGCGGAAGCGGGTGAACAACTGGTTGGGGATCATCTGCTCCCGGTCAGCCAGACCGTAAGCCTGGGCGAAGATCCTCCTACGGCCTTGGGCTACCAGCACGGCACCCGCGAACCGTCCCGCGGCGGACTCCTCGTCAAGCTTGACCCTCAACGCGGGCAGCCAGCCCGCCGCGTCCGATGCCGGCTCGGCCTCATGCTTGGAACTGTCAATGACATCCACGTCCAACGTCGTACCAGGCGGCAGGCCCACCGCACCACGGATTTCTTTCCGCTGATGATCCGGTCGTTCGACCGGACCGACCAGATTCGTCACCACGTTGTCATCGACGCGGCGGAACGGTGTCCCAATCAACGTGATGCAAACAGGAGAAATGCAAATCCTGCCTTCGTTCTAGAAACGGGACGCAGCATTTCTCCCGGCGAGGCTCAACGCACTATCATCGGCGGATCAGTGAGTGGATCGGGGCTGAGATGGCGCGGCGTGCTGCGGGTTGGCTCGAATCTTGCGAACTTCGGCCGAGCGCGTGATCAAGCGCGCGCCGGAGGGTTGCTACCGTGGTCTCGTGATAGAAACCATTACGCTATGAGTGGTTTGCCGGATGAACTGCGAGATTTGATCGAGTCCGGCCCGATGGCTCACCTGAGCACTATCAACGCTGACGGGAGCCCTCAGGTGACCGTGGTCTGGATCGGGCTGGACGGCGACGACCTCGTCAGTGGTCACATGTCGTGGTACGCGAAGCTGCGCAACATCGAGCGGGACCCGCGGGTCGTGTTGTCCTTCGATGCGCCTCGGGTGCGCACCGTCTTCTTGAACGAGTACGCGGTGTTGCGGGCGCGGGCCGTTGTCCAGCGCCGCGACGACGCGTGGGATCTACTCAACCGCTTGACGAAGGTTTATATGTCCCCAGACACCGAGTTCCCGGCGCCGAAGGGGCCCGGCTACGTCGTGCGCTACTCCGTCGAACGCATCGGCGGTGTCGGCCCGTGGGCGTCCACGTCGCACTAGCCGGTCCAGTCCGCGCGGCAGAACGGGTGATAGAGACCAGACGCCGACCCGGTTGACCGATCGAGACGTTGCGTCGCACCCGATCTGCGGTAGATCCGCACGTGCGATCAGATCCATAGAGCGTCGCTCCAGGACTTGTCACTCGCGGCACCTTCACGAATGGCACAAGCAAGCCGCTGGTGATCGATGGAACCTGCTGCATACTGCGTGACCCAGCCGATTCCCCGGACCCCGCAGGCACCTACCCAACCTGACAAACGGCTTCGCGGGAACGGCTCAACGACAGCCGTTGGCGGGCCATGCGCGCCTCCACCCACTACGGCGAGCACGTGGCGACCACCCTGGCATACGAACTGGCCGAGCAGGCGTGGACGATCGTCTCCGGCGGCGCCCACGGCATCGCCGCCGCTCACCGGGGCGCGCTCAACGCCGGCGGTCTCACCGTGGCGGTGCTCGCCTGCGGCGTCGACAAGCCCTACCCGTCCGGCAACACCGGCCTCTTCGACCGCATCGCCGAGGCCGACATCCTGCTAACGGGATGAGGCAGACTGAGCCCGCAGAGTATCTGCTTCATCCAGCCTCTCGCCCGCCTGACTAGCGCAAACCTAGCGCAGGGTGGCGCAGCGCACAGGCCGCAGGCGCGGACGGTCTACCCGGCGCACCCTGTGGCGCGCGAGCTCCACCCGCAGATGGTCAACCTGCCCGCGGAGCCGGACGACGGCGCTCGATGCCGCCAGGCAGCAGTCACCACGACTCCCCAGGCACTCGAATCCATCGTCAGCCGTCGCGCTCGTGCGAGCCCGTCAGGGCTGCTGGGGCCGGCGCCTATCGCCCGGATCGCGGCTACTTGGTTCCGGGACGGACACCGCCGGCTATCAAGCGATGCTCGCTGCTGGTCGCCAGTTCCCAGACCGGGTGTGGGCGGTCGAGGGTTGCGCCGGAATCGGCAGCCACATCGCCCAGCGCCTGGTCACCGACGGCGAAACAGTCCTGGACGTGCCAGCGAAGCTGTCGGCACGAGTCCGCGTATTCGACACCGGCCACGGCCGCAAGACCGACCCCGTCGACGCGCACAGCGTGGCCGTGGCCGGCCTACGCAGCCCGAACCTGTGCACCGTGGCCGTCGATGACGCCACCGCGGCGCTGCGGCTGCTGGTCGACCGCCGAGACGAACTGGGCCGCGCTCGCACAGAAACCATCAGCCGCATCCACCAGCTGCTGCTAGAACTGATCCCGGGCGGGGCGAAGAAGTTCCTCACCCGCGGCCAGGCCAGCTATCTGCTGCGCACCGCACCGACACCGGTAGGCATCGTCGCCCGGACCCGCCACCAGCTGGCCCGCGAGCTCATCGACGAGCTCACCGCTATCGACGCCAAGAGCCGGGCCGCGGACAAACAGCTACGTCAACTCGTCGCCGCGGCCGGCAGTACGTTGACCGACCTCAACGGAATCGGCCCGTCCGGCGCCGCCCGACTCATCGGCGACATCGCCGATATCAGCCGGTTCCGCACCGCCGCACACTTCGCATCCTGGAACGGCACCGCCCCGATCGAAGCATCCTCCGGCGACCAACGCCGCCACCGCCTGTCCAGACTCGGCAACCGGCGCATCAACCGCGTCCTACACATCATGGCCGTCGTCCAGCTCCGCCACGACACCCCCGGCCGGACCTACTACCGGCGCCGTCTGTCCGAGGGCAAGACCACGATGGAGGCCATGCGCGCCCTCAAACGGCACCTGTCCGACGTGGTCTACAAGCAGATGGTCCGCGACGCCAAACGAAGCCACACCAGCGGGACGGGCCCGGGAGGACACTCGGGAGCGACTCTGCAGTCCAGCGCGGACAGCCCAATCCCGACGGCCGCCTCTTCGGACAAGTCACAACCCGGACCCGCCACCAACAAGCCTAGAACAACCTCCCGTGACCCCTTGACCTAGAGGGGAGCCAGATCCGTGCGTTTTTCACCGTCACCTTGCCGACCTTTCGGGTTGTTGGTGGTCCCCGAGCGCTCGACGAGGCTGCGTAGCACCGGATGGGGTGCGGCTCCGCCGAGTCGCGATCTCCTACCGGCCGGTGGCACCGTCGATAAGCTCTCTCAAGATGTCGGCGTGACCGGCATGCCGGACGGTCTCGCTCGTCATGTGGGCGAGCACCCAGCGAAGCGTACGAGGCGCGTCACCGACCGGCTGCGCGGTGAGGACGTCGGGGCCAGCGGCTGCGATGATGTGGGCGTCGCTGTCGGCGAGCGCGGTCCGGTAGCCAGCGATGATCTGATCCGGGGACCGGTCCGGCTCGACCACCATGTCGAGGTCGACGTCGGCGTAGCGCGGGTCGCCGGCGAACGTGTAGCCGAACCAGTACCGTTCGGCGCCCGTCAGGTGCTGGACCAGGCCCAGCAGTGTGGTGTCGGAGACGACCAGGCGGCGCCGCAGCTGCTCCTCGTTCAAGCCGGTGACCTTCTTCAGCACGCATGATCGGGCGAAGGACAAGAAGGCGAGGGTGCTGTCAAGCTCGCCACCGTCGTTGCGCGGCACGGCTTCGCGTTGGGATTCGAGCATGCCCCGACCTTACGATCTTGTCATCCGGGAGAGGCAGGCGGAGACGTCGTCCGAGCGGTACCGACCAGACGCCCGCTCATCGGCAAATGAGTGAGTCGATCAAGGGCTAGTGCTGGCCAGCGTTACCCCAGATTGTCGGTTCGGCTCCGGCGATTCAAGGCAGAGCTGTCCCCTGGCCCGGCAGCGAGGGCCGGCTGGAGACAAGCGCAGCCAGCAGACAGGCGGCCGGTCGTCCGGTCATGGCTCAAATTCCGACACCCTCC
>Ga0272482_10000352_pt1 | contig 14387 bp, 13 predicted proteins | sample RVTome_8_FD_192427 | JGI IMG/M metagenome (GOLD analysis project Ga0272482, IMG submission 192427) | Soil microbial communities from uranium-contaminated site in the Upper Colorado River Basin, Wyoming, United States - RVT160D0 (version 2) ...
TTCGTCGAGCGCGCCTCGGCCGTCTCGGCCACCTTCGATCCGCTCGCCAGCCGGGCCGACGTCGAGGAGATCTGCCGGCGCCTCGACGGCGTGCCCCTCGCCATCGAGCTGGCGGCCGCCCGCACCACCAGCCTCTCGCCGGCCGACCTGGTCGAGCGGCTCGACGACCGGCTTCGCCTGCTGACCGGTGGCCGCCGGAACAGCGTCGAACGCCACCGAACCATGCGCGCCACGATCATGTGGTCCTACGACCTGCTCACCCGGCCCGAACAGGTGCTGTTCCAGCGGCTCTCGATCTTCGCCGGCCCGTTCGACCTCGACGCCGTCGAGACCGTCGCCGCCGACGCGGCAGCCGAGCTGCTCGACGCGGTCGATGTCGACGACCTGCTGGGCGCCTTGGTCGAGCAGTCGATGCTGGTCATCGAGTCGGGGCCCTTCGGCCGCCGCTTCCGGCTGCTGGAGACCATGCGCCAGTTCGGCGCCGAGCACCTCTACGACAGCGGCGACACCGACCGGCTGGCCGAGCGCCACGCCCGCTGGTGCCTCGACCGGGTCACCCACATCGGCGAGCTGCTCGCCGGTCCCGGCGAGTTCGAGGGCGTCGCCCGGCTGGGCGAGCTGTGGCCGAACCTTCGGGCCGCCGTCGACTGGGCCTGCGCCACCCGTGACCGCCAGCTCGCCCGTGCGTTGGTGCGACCGGTCGCCGCCGAGATCTACCTCCGCAGCCAGAGCGAGATCGGCGCCTGGGCGGAGCGGATCCTGGCGATCACCCCACCCGACGACGAGGAGCTGCTCGCCTTCGGGCTCATGTGGGCCGCTCGGCGCTACATGCGGACGATGGATCGCGGCGGCTACGAACGCCTCGTGGCCACCTACGGCGAGCCCGACCACCCAATGGTTCGCTACGCGCGTGCCTTCCTCTACTCCAGCTACGTCGAGATGGTGAAGTGGGCACCCCTCGCCGTCTCGGAGCTTCGGAGGGAGGGCGACGACCACCTGGCCGACCGCTTCGAGATCGCCGGCCACGGGATGACGCTCCTGCTGACCGGGCGCCACGACGAGCTCGATGCCCTCCTCACCGGCCTCGTCGAGCGCCACCGGGCGCACGGCCCACCCACGTGCCTCAACTGGGCGCTCCTCTACCTCGGCTCGTCGGCCGCGGCGCAAGGCCGGGACGACCTGGCATGGCACTACTTCGACGCCGCCGCCAAGGTCGCCGTCCCGCCGCGCACAAGCACGTTCACGAACCCCGTCGAGGCGAGGGCCGCGCTCCGCCGGGGCGACCGGGCAAGGGCCTTCGAGACCCTCCAGGCCTACGTCGACGACCTACTCGATCAGGACAACATGTTCATGGCCAAGATCGCCTGCGTCGAGTTCGTCAACATGATGTCCAAGGTCGAGTGCTGGCCGGCCGCTGCCCGCATGCTCGACTACCTCGAGTCGAGCGGAGCGTTCGGCGATTCCCCCGCCCTGCGGACGGGCGTCGCCGACGCCGCCACGAGGGTCGCCGCCCACGCCGATCTCGCCCGCTCCGGTGCCAACGCCGCCGATGCCCCTGGCCACCACCCCGACGACCGCCAAGCCCTCATCTACATGCGCACCACCCTCACCGACCTCCTCACCCACGAAACCCCGGGCCGCTGACCCCGCGAGGTCGCCGGATCGCGGGATGGCCCAGCGCGTACGGGTCGCTGGGACCGGCAGACCGCTGCCAACGTGTATCGGGCAGCCGGCCAACCCGACCATGCTGCCCACCTCGACGCCGAGAGCGACGTCCAGGCCGGTACCTCTAGCGACCTTCAGACATCGTCGTCACGAGCAGCGGCGGGTGATCGCGGTGGCGGCGCCTGGCCGGAACGAGGCAGCGGCGGCGCCGGCTACTCGCCAGGCGGTGAAGGCATCGAGCGCGACCTCCAGGTGTTGGAGGACTGCACGGTGTCGCTGATCACCGAGCGCCGGGTCTCGCAGCCGTGGGGCCTCCACGGCGGCGGCCCGGGCGCCCCGGGCGAGAACTGGCTGCTCCCCACCGGTGACGAGTCCCGGGCCGAGCTCCTCCCCGACAAGTGCACGCTCCACCTCCAAGCCGGCGACGTCGTCCGCATGCTCACCCCCGGCGGAGGCGGCTGGGGCCCGGCCGAAGCGCCCTGAAGGGTCGCTGCGGCTACGACAGATCGTTCGGCTCTGTGCGAGGCGCGGGGTGTCGGCGGCTCGCTCGGGCTGGTGCGTGGTCGGCCGCGGTCGTGGGTGTCGCCTACGGGGTGGCCGGTTCCTGTGGGAGGAGTTGATCGATGAGGGCTTCGGCAAGCCATGGCTGGTATCGCTCGGTCTTCCAGCCCCGGTCGATGACGAGGAGCCAGTAGAGCTCGGGTGACAGGAGGGCGTGGATGACATCGGCGGCGTCGCGCTCGCGGAGCCCAGGCCGTAGTGCGCCTGAGCGCGCCAGCGAGCGAGCGATCAGCCGTTGGCCCTCTTGCCGTTGGCGGGTCAGGGCGTCGAGGAGCGCGGCTGCGTCGGCGTCGGTCCCGGCTGCGCTGACGAGGATGCGGTAGAGCGGCGCGACCACGGCGTTCACCTGTGCGGTGATGGTGACGAAGCCCGACAGCTGCGCGCCCGGGTCATGCTCTGCGAGGAGGTCACGGATCTGTGGCCGATCGGCCATGGGGACGTCCTCGTCGTCGCCGACGATGGACACGTCGAGCAGGGATTTCAGGATCCCGTGCTTCGACGAGAACAGGCGGTACACGGTCGCCGGCGGGACGTCGGCTAGCTCGCTGATCGCCTCGACGGTCGTTGCTCCGTAGCCCCGTTCGAGGAACAGGCTGCGGGCCGCCTCGACGACGGCTGCCCTCGCCAGGCGCGTCCTGGCCTGGCCTCGCTTGGCCCCGGACGATGGTCGTGACGGCGACACAAGTTGAGACTAGCACTCTCAATTCGGGAGTGGTACTCTCAGTTCTGAGCCGAGAGGGAGGAACCCCGATGAAGACGATGACGTGCAAGCAGTTGGGCGGACCGTGTGACGTGGCCCACCACGGCGACGACGCGAACGAGGTCATCAAGGCCCAGGACGCGCACCTCAAGGAAGCCGTCGCCGCCGGCGACACCGGCCACGAGGCGGCGCTCCGGGAGATGAAGGGCCGTTGGAAGCGGCCGATCTCGGGGCTCAAGTGGTACCGCCGAGCCCAGCGCGACTTCGCGGCGCTGCCGCACGACGCCGGTGTCCGCTGAGATGGCCGGCTCGAGCGAAGCGGCCTACGCCGTGGACTTCGCCAGCGTCTCGACCGTCGGCCTGGAGTCGTCGCCGGTCGCCGACGCGCTCGCCGGCCTCCGGGCCAACGAGGCCCGCTACTTCAAGAACAAGTACGACCACGTCTTCGTCGTCGAGCCCGCGGCCGAGGCGACCGAGGCGATCGGCTGGGTGCACCGGATCCTCGAACAGGAACGGGGCATCGTCATCGCGAGCCCGCCCCTCGAGGCGACGGCCTTCGAGCTCGACGGCCTCCGATGGGCCTACGTCTTCTACGAGAGCGGCCTGTCGATCAACGTGAGGTACCCCGTCGACGACCCCAAGAAGCGGGCGGTCGGGTTCAAGCTCTCCGAAGGGATGGACATCCCCCCGGAGCTCGCCTCGTTCAAGTTCGCCCGGCAGAGGTCGAAGCTGGCCGGCACCATCCGCGGGTCCTTCTTCGTCATCAAGGACGAGTACTGACCCAACCCGATCGGCGAGCGCAGTCACCTCGTGCCAGCAGCTATGCGTCGTTCGCACAGTCGACCTCTGTACGAAACGCTCTCGCTCGGTCATGCGGAGCCCGCCTACCAAAGGCCGCACATATCGACACCGCCGACGAGCTGCCTGGCCCGCACATGGCGGCGCCTACGCGCTCGCCGCCTATCGGTCGGGGGCGCTCAGATCGACCGGCACCGCTCGGGTTGGCTGCTCGTTGACCGTGCGTTGGCTGCTCCTCTGGGCTTTCGCGGCTGTCATCGTCGTGGCCCGCCGATCGGCCGTGCCGTACTCACGCCAACCGGCCGGTGGGCCAACTCGCCGCGTCCACGGGCACGGTGTCAGCGCCCAGAGGGCTCTCCCTGGCGGGCTCGCCAGGCGGCGAGGAGGCTGAGCAGGCCGAGCACCGTGAGCACGATGGCTGCGGCCGGTCGGAGGTCGATGGTCGCTTCCTCGTTCGAGGCGGTGGGGGTGGCGGCGAGCGCGGTAGGCCGGGTGGTCGTCGTGGTGGTGGTGGTCGCCGGCGCCAGGTCGTCGGCCGCTGGTCGTGTGGGCCTGCCCGGCTCCCGATCTGGATCTTCGGTCCCGCCGCGGGTGCCGCTCTCGCGGTGGTCGTCGTCGAGGATCGTGCCGAGGCCGGTGGCGTCGGCCAGGGTGGCGTAGTCGGCGTCGGACAGCTCGACGGTGAAGGTCTCGTCGGGCTCGGGCGTGTGGTCGCCGACCACGGAGACGGCGACCTCGTGGCTCGTCTCGCCCGGCGCGAACTGCACCAGGTGGGGGAGGGCCTGCCAGTCGGTGTCGGCGTCGGCCGAGCCCGCTGCGGGGGTGGCCGACACGTAGACGTCGACGGTGCTCGGTTCCGACAGCGAGACGGTGAAGTGGAAGCCGGTCGGTCCGCCGCTGCCCTCGGGGAGGGTGACGTCGTCGATGGCGATGGTCGGGATGTCGTCGTCGATGATGATCCCGGTGCCGGCCCCGTCGGGGATGGCCAGTCCGGTCGGGTGGTCCATGTGCACCAGGATGTGCTCGTTGGCCTCGGGAACGTTGTCGGTGACCAGCGGGATCGCGACGGTCAGCTCCGTGTCGCCGGCCCCGAAGACGGGGAACTCCAGCAGTGGCTCGTGGTCCTCGACGGGCAGGGCCGATCCCTGGGCGTCCTCGGTGTAGAAGCGGAAGGACTCGCCGCCGCTCGCGGGCTCGTCGAGCGTGAACGTGAAGACCATCTCGTTGGGGCCACCGGTGCCCTCCACCACCTCGGGTGTCGACATGGTGAGCGTCGGGGGGTCGGGTGGGGTCGGCGGGTTCGGGGCGTAGCCGTCGGGTGGCTCGGCCGAGGCGGGTCCGGCGCTCAGCAGCGCGGCACCCGCGGCGGCGAGAGCCGCCGTGACGGCGGCCGCTCGGTCGAGGCATCGGGGATGGGCCATGGGAGGCTCCTCGCGTCGTAGACGTACGAGGGTCCTGACCATCGAACGGCCCCGTCCTTACACCCAAAGGCGATGGCGGCCTCGGGCCAGTCAGCGACCGATGGGCATCGCCCGACCGGGGGACGCCCAACACGCACACAACCCGCAACCGAACCCACCGGCCCCGACCTCATCGACCAACGACTCAACGGATCGACCTCGCGCCGAATCGCTCCCCGACAAGTGCACCCTCCCCCTCCACGCCGGCGACGTCGTCCGCATGATCACCCCCGGCGGCGGCGCCTGGAACCCACCCCAGCCCGGTTGACAGGGGTGGGGGTGGGTGGGGAGGATCGGGGAGGGCCGAGGGGTGCTGCGACGGGTCATCCGCCACGCTCGGTCCGGGTCCATCGGCCAAGGGCACCCTGTCTCGAAGGAGGCAGCCCATGGGTCGATCGCCCATCGGGGTCGGCGTCGAGGTCGGGCGGGTCACCGCCCTGTGGCGCTATCCCGTCAAGTCGATGGCACCGGAGACGGTGCCGCACACCGAGGTGTCCTGGCACGGCCTGGCCGGCGACCGCCGCTGGGCGTTCGCCGCCGAGCGCCGTGAGCAGAGCGGGTTCCCCTGGCTCACGATCCGGGACCGCCCCGGCATGGTCCGCTACCGGCCCCGCTGCGCCGACCCGGAGCAGCCGGACCTGTCGCCGGTGGTGGTGACCACGCCCACCGGTGCCGAGCTGGACGTGACCGACGAGGCGCTCGCCGCCGAGCTGGGCGGGGGCGTGCGGGCCGTCAAGCTCGACCGTGGCACCTTCGACACCCTGCCCCTGTCGCTGATCACCGCCGGGTCGGTCCGGGCGCTCGAGGTCATGGCCGGCCGGGCGCTCGACCGGCGACGGTTCCGGCCCAACCTCGTGATCGACGCCCACGGCGACCAGCCCTTCGTCGAGGAGGACTGGCTCGGCTGCACGCTCGGCATCGGCGACGCCCTCGTGCGGATCGACGCCCGCGACCGGCGCTGCGTCGTCGTGAACGTCGACCCGGCGACGGGCCAGCGCGACCCGGTCGTGTTCCGCACGATCGCCCGCCACCGCGACGCCCGCCTCGGCGTCTACGCGGCGACCGTACGACCTGGTCACGTGGCCATGGGCGATCCAGTGACCGTCGTGGCCGACCCGTTGGACGAGACGGCCCCCGCGACCCCGGCTAGGCCGAGGCCGAGGCCGAGGTCGAGGTCGACTGGATCGAGCGGAACAGCGACGGCGTGATGTCGTACTTGGCGACGAAGGCCTGGCGGAGGGTCTCGGTCGACGAGAAGCCGCACGCCTGGGCGATCCGGGGCAGCGGCGCGTCGGTCGAGGCCAGCATCCGGGCGGCCATCTCCAGCCGGATGCGCCGCACGAACTGGCCGGGCGGCTCGCCCACCTGGTCGCGGAACAGGCGGGTGAGCTGGCGCACGCTCACCCCGGCGTCGGCCGCCAGCACCGCGGTGCGGAGGTCGGCGTCGGGATGGGCGGTGACGTGCTCGATGGTGCGGCGCACCAGCTGGTCCTGGGGGCTGGGCGTCACGTTGAACACGCTCATCTGCGCCTGGTTGCCGGGTCGCTTCAGGTAGGTGACCATGCCCAGCGCCACCCAGCGGGCCAGCTCGGGCCCGTGGTCCTCCTCGATGAAGGCCAGGGTGAGGTCGAGCGAGGCGGTGACCCCGCCCGAGGTGGCCACGTTGCCGTCCCGGATGTACACGGGCGCGGCGTCCACCCGCACCGACGGGTGGCGCTCGGCCAGGCCGGGGGCGAACAGCCAGTGGGTGGTGGCGGGGCGGTCGTCGAGCAGTCCGGCGGCGGCCAGCACCGTCGCCCCCGTGCACACCGACGCCACCCGGCGGGCCCGACGGGCGATCCGGCGCACGTGGGCGATCAGGCGGGGGTCGGCGGCGGCCGCGTCGTGGCCCAGGCCGCCCGCCACGATCAGGGTGTCGACGTCGTCGCCGGCCTCCTCGATGCAGCCCTGGGCCCGCAGTTCGAGGCCGGAGTCGCAGCGGATGCTCCGGCCGCCGACCGTGACCAGCCGGATCCGGTACAGGGGCTTGGCGCCCAAGCGGTTGGCGATGTCGAGACCGGACGTCACGGAGGCGACGTCGACCAGCTCAGCGCCGTCGTACGACACCACCAGGACGGTTCGCGGGCCCACCCCCGCACCCTAGGGCCGAAACCCCGGGTGCAGGCGGGACAGGATTCCCAGGATTTCGGACAGGTCGGCCCGGGCCGCTCCCGGCCCCGGTGGGGTGGCTGCGAGGCTCCGCCGCATGGTGACACCCCCGTCGGACCGCTTCCCGACATCGGTGGCGGGCCTCCCCGCCGCCCGCCCCACCGAGATCGTCGACCTGGCCGACGGCGACGAGTACGAGCTCCGCATCGCCCCCGTGGCCAAGCGGATCGGCGACGCCACCGTGCGGATGCTGGCCTACAACGGTTCGATCCCGGGGCCGACGCTGCGGGTGCCCGAAGGGGCGACGGTCACCGTCCACGTCGAGAACGAGGGCGACCTGCCCGCCACCGTCCACTGGCACGGCCTGCGCCTCGACAACCGCTACGACGGCACCCCCGACACCCAGCGGCCCGTGCAGGTGGGCGAGCGGTACACGGCCCAGGTGCGCACCCCCGACCCCGGCGCCTACTGGTACCACCCGCACATCCGCGAGGACTACGGCCAGGAGCTGGGGCTCTACGGCAACGTGCTGGTGGTCCCGGCCGACCCGGACTACTGGCCGCCGGCGCACCGCGAGGTGCTGCTCACCCTCGACGACGTGCTGCTGGAGGACGGCCGGATCGCCCCGTTCCACCGGTCGGGGCCGACGCACTCGGCCATGGGCCGCTACGGCGACGTGCTCCTGGTGGCGGGGGAGACCGATCTCACCCTCGACGCCCGGCCCGGTGAGGTCGTCCGCCTCCACCTGACCAACACCGCCAACACCCGGGTCTTCGACGTGGCCCTGCCCGGCGCCGAGCTGAAGCTGGTCGGGGGCGACAGCGGGCGCGTCGAGCAGGAGCGGTTGGTCGACCACGTGATCGTGGCGCCCTCGGAGCGGGTGGTGGTCGACGCCCGGTTCGGGGCGTCGGCCGAGCTGGCCCTGGAGCACCGCACGCCCGACCGCGTGCACCGCCTCGCCACCGTCCGGGTGGCCGGCGAGCCGGCGGCGCCCGGGCCGGCCGACGCGTTCCTGGAGATGCGGATCAACGCCGAGCTGGCGGCCGAGCGGCGCCGGATCGAGCCGCACCTGATCACGGCGCCGGACAAGGTGCTCGGCTTCCGGGCCGAGATGGACGACCCCGGCGGCCACGACCACTCGGGTCAGGGTGAGCACGGCCACGACCACGGCGGCGGGCACGACCACGGCGGCCACGGCATGGGCGGCGACGACGGCATCGAGTGGGACGACCACATGGCCGAGGCCAACCGGCAGACCACCCCGGCCAACTTCCGCTGGCTGCTGGTCGACCAGGCCACCGGCGCGGCCAACGAGGCGATCGACTGGCAGTTCCGTGAGGGCGACCAGGTGAAGATCCGCCTGGTCAACGAGCTCGCCGGCGACCACCCGATGCACCACCCGTTCCACGTCCACGGCGCCGGGCGGTTCCTGGTGCTCAGCCGGGACGGGGTCGTCGAGCCCAACCTCGCCTGGAAGGACACCGTGCTGGTCCGCACCGGCGAGACCGTCGACATCCTGCTCGACGTCAGCAACCCCGGCCGGTGGATGGCGCACTGCCACATCGCCGAGCACCACGAGACCGGGATGATGCTCGGCTTCACCGTCGTCCCCGCCCGGGCCCCCGCTCCGGCCCCGGCCGAGTAGCCCACGAGTCCCGGAGACGACGACGATGCTCACCCGACTCGCCCGCTTCACCGTGCGCCGTCCCCGGCTCATCCTGGCCGGGAGCGCCCTGTTCGTGGTCGTCGCCGCCGTCGTGGGCGCCGGCGCCTTCGGCGTCCTGGAGGGCGGCGGCTTCGAGGACCCCGGCGCCGAGAGCACCCGGGCCGCCGACGTGTTGGAGGCCCGCTTCGACGACGGCGGGGCCCCCAGCCTGGTGCTGCTGGCCCGCTCGACCACCGGCGACGTCGACGACCCCGACGCCACCAGCGACGGCGACGCGCTCACCGACGACCTGGCCGCCTTCCCCGGCGTGATCGACGTCGAGTCCTACTGGTCGCAGGGCGGCCCGCCGGCGTTGCGCAGCTCGGACGGCGACGAGGCCCTGGTCCTGGCCCGCATCGTGGGCGACGACGAGGAGGAGGTGGTCGCGGAGCTCCGCGACGAGCTGGGCGGCCGCCAGGGCGTGCTCGACGTGCGGTTCGGCGGCGCCGACAGCGTGGCCAGCGAGATCCTCGAGGGGGTCGAGTCGTCGCTGGCCCGGGCCGAGCTGATCGCCGTCCCCTTCACGCTGGTGCTGCTCCTGTTCGTGTTCCGCAGCGTGCGGGCGGCGAGCCTGCCGCTGCTCATCGGGGTGATGGCGGTCATGGGCACGCTGCTGGCCCTGTTCGTGCTGGGGTCGGTCACCGACGTCTCGGTGTACGCCATCAACCTCACCACGGCCCTCGGGCTGGGCCTGGCCATCGACTACTCGCTGTTCATCGTGTCCCGCTACCGGGAGGAGGTGGGGCACGGCCGCACGGTGGAGGACGCGGTGGTCCGGTCGATCGAGACCGCCGGGCGCACGGTGGCGATCAGCGCCCTCACCGTCGCGGTGTCGCTGTCGGCGCTGCTGATCTTCCCGCTCTACTTCCTGCGCACCTTCGCCTACGCCGGCATCGCCGTGGTGCTCCTGGCGATGGTGGCCGCCATCACCACGCTGCCCGCCCTGCTGGCGGTGATGGGCTCCCGGATCGACCCCCGGCGGGACCGCCGGCGGGCCGAGCCGGTCCCGGCGGCCGGGTCCGCGGCCGCCGGGACCATGGCGGCCGGAACCGTGGCTGCCGGCGCCGACGCCGAGGGGTTCTGGCACCGGGTGGCGGTCACCGTCATGCGCCGGCCGCTGCCCATCGCCGTGGGCGTGACCCTGGTCCTGCTGTTCCTGGGCGCGCCGTTCCTGCGGCTGTCGGTGGGGCTTCCCGACGAGCGGGTGCTGCCCGAGTCGTCGGAGGCCCGGCAGGTCACCGAGCACATCCAGGCCGGGTTCCCCGGCGACACCGCCGCCGCCTTCCCGGTGGTCGTCGAGTCCGGCAGCGGCGACGGCGGCAGCGGCGGCGCCATCGACCGGGACGCCCTGGCCGCCTACGCCGCGGACCTGTCCACGGTCGACGGTGTGGCCCGCGTGGTGGGCCCCGACGGCGCCTTCGAGGCGGGCGATCCCGTCGCCGCCGAGGAGAGCGAGACCGGTCCCGCCGCCGACCCCGACCGGTGGGTCCGGGACGGCACCGCCTGGCTGGAGGTCGTGCCCGCCATCGAGGTCCAGTCCGGGGCCGGCGAGCAGCTGGTCGAGGACCTCCGCGGGATCGACCCCGGCGCCGGCGCCACGTCCCTGGTCGGCGGCAGCGCCGCCCAGCTCGTCGACACCAAGGACGCCGTGGCCCGGCTGCTCCCGTGGGCGCTGGTCATCATCGCCGTGACCACGCTGGTCCTCCTGTTCCTGATGACCGGCAGCGTGCTGATCCCGATCAAGGCGCTGGTGCTCAACATGCTCAGCCTCACCGCCACCTTCGGGGCCATGGTGTGGATCTTCCAGGACGGCCACCTGTCGGGCCTGCTCGACTTCACCGCCACCGGCCGCATCGACACGTCGATGCCCATCCTCATGTTCTGCATCGCCTTCGGTCTGTCGATGGACTACGAGGTGTTCCTCCTGTCGCGCATCAAGGAGGAGTTCGACCGCACCGGCGACAACGCCACCTCGGTGGCCCTCGGGCTGGAGCGCACCGGGCGGATCGTCAGCGCCGCCGCCGTCCTGCTGGCCATCACGTTCCTGGCCTTCGGCACCGCCGACGTCAGCTTCCTCAAGCTGTTCGGCGTGGGCCTGGCCCTGGCCGTGCTGATGGACGCCACCGTGATCCGGGGCCTGCTCGTGCCGGCCTTCATGCGCCTGGCGGGACCGGCCAACTGGTGGGCGCCGCCCGCGCTCCGCCGCTTCCACCACCGGTTCGGCATCACCGAGGCCCCGGCCGGCAGAGATCACGCATCGTGAAGATGACCACACGAGGTGACACGCGTATTCTGTCGACCGGTCGAGGGTGCGTTGCCGTCCTACCGCCTCGGACGGGAGCCGCCCTCGCCTTCTTCGCTTCCTGTGCGAGGGTGCAGTGGTGGTCGTGACACCGATGTTCCCGCTGGGGACCGTGCTGGTGCCGGGGATGCCCCTCCCGCTGCACGTCTTCGAGCCCCGCTACCGGGAGATGCTGCGCGACTGCCTCGCCGGTGACCGCACCTTCGGGGTGGTGCTGATCGAGCGCGGCTCCGAGGTGGGCGGCGGCGACGTCCGCACCGGCATCGGCACCCGGGCCCGCATCGTCCAGGCCGAGGAGCTGCCCGACGGCCGCTGGGCGGTGGTGGCGCTGGGCGTCGAGCGGATACGGGTCGACCGCTGGCTGCCCGACGATCCCTACCCCCGGGCCGAGGTCACGCCGTGGCCGGACGACCCGGCCACCGGCACCGCCGCCGACGACGTCGATCCACGGACCGGTATCGCCGTGCTGGTGCGGCGGGCCGGAGCGCTGGTCGCCGAGCTGGGACATCCCGGCGCCCCGCTCGACCTGGAGCTCGACGGCGACCCGGTGGTCGACAGCTACCAGGCGATGCTGGCCGCCCCACTGGGGCCCGCCGACCGCCAGCAGCTGCTGGCCGCGCCGACGTTGGGGGAGCGCTGGTCGCTCCTGCACGACCGTCTCACCGAGCAGATCGAGCTGCTGGAGGCCCGCCTCGCCTTCGGCGGCGGCTGAGCGGAGGTCGAGCCGCCGAGCTAGGGCTTGCGGGCCAGGCCGGCGTAGATGGGCGTGGGCCGATCGGCCGGCGCCGAGGGGTTGAGCGACACGGCCGACTCGGGCTCACCCGGCTGGCACCGGTCGATCTGCACGAGGCCCGGCTCGACCAGGTCGAGGCCGTCGAAGAACCGGAGGATGCTGGCGCGGTCGCGCGGCGTCCACAGGTCGCGCAGGGCCTCGGTGAGCAGCGACGAAGCCTCGGCCATGCCGGCGGCGTGGAAGTCGTGGCTGGAGTGGGCGATCGCCACGTAGCTGCCCGGCACCACGTCCTTGAGCAGCTGGGCCAGCAGGCCGTAGGGGTCCTGCTCGTCGGTGTAGAAGACGAGGGTGGTCGGCAGCACCACGGCGATCGGCCGGGTGAGGTCGAGCGTGGCGGCGGCCTGCTCGAGGATCGCCTGGGCGTCGTGCAGCGAGCCGTGGACGTAGCCGGTGGTGCCCTCGGGCGCCCCGGCCTTCAGGTCGTGGGCCCGGGCCAGGACGATCGGGTCGTTGCTGACGTAGACGATGCGGGCGTCGGGCGCCGCCTGCTGGGCGGTCTCGTGCACGCTGCGGGAGGTCGGGACCGACACGCCGACGTTGAGGAACTGCCGGATGCCGGGCTCACCGGTGAGGTGGCGGATGCAGCGACCGACGAAGGCGCCCACCGACCTCACCACGGACCGCGCCGTGTCGATGCCGCCGGGCAGTGCCTCGCCGACCTTCTCGGCGAGATCGCGGTCGACGGCGAAGTTGGCGTCGCCGCCGGCGAGGAAGTTCTGGACCCGGGCCGGATGCGCCACGTCGAACTCGATCGCGAACGGATCGCGGTGGCGATCGGGTTCGGGATCTTGGGGGCTCGACGGTTCTTGCACGGCAGCGCCTTCCTGGCACTCGAAAAGTTGGCCCAGTGTAGATAAGGCCTGTGCCTTCGGCCCATTGGTTGCGCGGCGAATCAACTCGTGGTAGATAACCAGACTGTTATGGAACACTTCGGTTATGGACAGGGATGCGTGGGCGGCGGGTCGTGATCCCTGCCGACACCGCCGACGACGACCAGCTCGACCGCACCTTCGCCGCCCTCGCCGACCCGACGCGGCGGGCGATCCTCCGGCGCCTGGCGGCCGGCGAGGCCACGGTCACCGAGCTGGCCGAGCCGTTCGCCATGAGCCAGCCCGCCGTGTCGAAGCACCTCAAGGTGCTGGAACGGGCGGGCCTCGTCACCCGCCGGCGCGACGCCCAGCGCCGTCCGTGCCGCCTCGAGGCCCGGCCGCTGCGCGACGCCACCGTCTGGCTGGCCGAGTACCGCGACTACTGGGAGGCCAGCTACCGGCGCCTCGACCGACTGTTGGGCGAGCTGCAGGCCGAGGAGGCCCGCCACGCCGGCGGCCCACGCCGGAAGGGGAAGGGCTCGTGAGCCCCGCAGGCGACCCCGGGCTGGTCGTCACCACGCCCACCGACACGCAGGTCGTGCTGACCCGCCGCTTCGCCGCGCCCCGGCGCCTCGTGTTCGCGGCCCTCACCCGGCCCGACCTGCTGAAGCGGTGGCTGGGCGCCCAGGGCTGGCACCTGGTCGAGGCGCAGGTCGACCTGCGGGTGGGCGGGGCGTGGCGCTTCGTGTCGCGGGGCCCGGGCGGCGCGGCGATGGGTCACGGCGGCGAGTACCGGGTGGTCGACCCACCGGCCCGCCTCGTCTACACCGAGTCCTACGACGACCAGTGGTACCCGGGCGAGGCCCTGGTCGAGGCGGTGCTCACCGGGGCCGCCTCCGACGAGAGCGACGAGGGCGGCCAGAGCGACGAGTCCGACGAGTCCGACGAGGGCGGCGCCACCGTCCTCACCACCACCCTCACCTACCCGTCGCGCCAGGTGCGCGACCACGTGACCCGCACGCCGATGGAGCGCGGCGTGGGCGACGGCTACCGGCGCCTCGACGCGGTGCTGGCCGACCCGCGGGTCCGAAGGACCGTAGAAATTCAACCGGGAGAGAACAGATGAACTGGACCTTGGAAGTGGTGCAGGTACCGGTGTCGGACGTGCCGAAGGCCAGGGCGTTCTACGCCGAGCAGCTCGGCTTCCACGTCGACTTCGACACCGAGCTGAGCGACGACGTGCACTTCGTGCAGCTCACCCCGCCCGGCTCGGGCTGCTCGATCCAGATCAACAAGGGCCTCAACGACGCCGCCCCGGGATCGCTACGGGGCCTCCTGCTGGTGGTCCCCGACATCCTGGCGGCCCACGCCCAGCTGGTGGAGCGGGGCGTCGACGTGGGCGACGTCCAGTTCGCCAGCAAGGACGGCGGCATGCGCCCCCGGCGT
>Ga0272482_10000353_pt1 | contig 14363 bp, 14 predicted proteins | sample RVTome_8_FD_192427 | JGI IMG/M metagenome (GOLD analysis project Ga0272482, IMG submission 192427) | Soil microbial communities from uranium-contaminated site in the Upper Colorado River Basin, Wyoming, United States - RVT160D0 (version 2) ...
GGCTGGCGCCGAGTCGTTGTTCCTGCGCCGGTCGACGGAGGTCGGGAGACGCGGCGGGGATGCAACTGAGCTGCGCTGATCGCCATGGAGGTCCGGGCTGGCCTTCTGCGGCGGGGGGTCCCGTCGATGGAAGGGCAGTTACGAGGGGTGGTGGGGGTGAAGATGGTGACGTTGGTGGGGGCAAGGGCGGCGCGGAGGGTGGGGGTGGGATGGCCGAGGAGCTCGCCGGAGACCGAGCCGGTGGCGAGCACGGCGGCTGCCAGGTCGCCGAGGTTCTCGAAGTGTTCGATGAGCGCCTCGGAGTCCCGGTACCGCTCGTGGACGAGGGCCTCGGTCTGGTCGTCGTTGAGGTAGATGTCGTACTGGAGCGTGCCGGTGTCCTTGGCCCGCACCACCTCGATGCACCGAGCGGACAGACGCTTGAACTCGTCGAGCTTGCCCTCGTGGATCTTGAACCTGGCGATGCCCTGGATCTCGCCGACTGCACCCATGGTGTGCCTCCCTGTTCACGGGCCACGCTCGTCGCGGCCCTCACCCCAGGAACGGAGCCGATCCCCGGTTCTCGACATCGACGGCCGAGGTTCGGGGCGGGAGGGTCAGGGGGACCAGGTGGGGCGGGTGGTGGCGGTTGCCGCTAGGTCGTTCTGGATGTGCCAGCGGCCGGTGAAGCCGGTCAGGCGGTGGTCGTCGACGGTGGGGCCGGGGACCAGGAGGCGGGTGGCGAAGGTGCCGTCGCGCTGGAGGGTCAGGTCGGCCTCGTCGTAGTCGAGCATCGCCCCGGCGAGGGGGTACCACGCCTTGTAGACCGACTCCTTGGCGCTGAACAGCACCCGGTCCCAGTGCACGTGCGGGTCGGTGAGGGTGAGCCGGCGCAGGCGGTGCTGCTCGTCGGCCGACGCCACGGCGTCGAGCACCCCCTCGGGCAGCGGGTGGTGCGGCTCGGCGTCGATGCCGATGGACGGCACGTCGTCGGCCCACGCCACGGCCGCGGCTCGGTACCCGGCGCAGTGGGTGATGCTGCCCACCACCCCCTCGGGCCACACGGGCTCGCCGCCCGGCCCCGGCAGGATGGCGACCGGCCGCACCCCCAGGCGGGCCAGCGCCCGGCGGGCGCACAGCCGGCCGGTGGCGAACTCCCGCCGCCGCTTCTCGACGGCCTGCGCCACCACGGGCGTCTCCTCGGGCAGCAGCACGGCCTCCGGCGGGTCCCCGAGCACCTCGGAACCCACGACCGTCCGCGGCAACACACCCTCGATCATCGTGCTCCCCCCACGACCCGCGGACCGTACCATGCGACCCCGTGGACGGACCCGTGGAGGGCGGCGCCAGCCCCAGTTCGTGGCTGCGACGCCTGCCCGGCACCCGGCCCGGGACGACCGGCACACCCAACGCCGGTGGGGTTCCGAGGCGGAGGGTGGTCTGCTTTCCCCATGCGGGTGGGGCGGCCAGCTGGTTCGGGCCGATGGCCCGGCAGCTGGGGACCGGCATCGACGTGGTGGCCGTGCAGTACCCGGGCCGGCAGGACCGGTTGGCGGAGCCGTGCCTCGACTCGATCGCCGCGCTGCGCGACGCCGTCGTCGCCGAGCTCCTGGCCCCCGCCGCCGGCTGGCTCGACCGGCCGGTCGCCCTGTTCGGCCACAGCATGGGCGCGGCGGTCGCCTACGAGGTGGCCCGCACGCTGGAGCACGACCACGGCCGGCCACCCCGGGCGCTGTTCGTGTCGGGCCGGCGGGCGCCGTCGACGCACCGGGCCGAGCGGGTCCACCACGGTGGCGACACCGCCCTGCTGCGGGAGGTGGCCCGCCTGGGCGGCACCCCGCCCGAGCTGCTCGACGACCCCGACCTCCACGACCTGATGCTCCCCGCGCTGCGGGGCGACTACCGGGCGATCGAGACCTACGCCTGGCGCCCCGGCCCCGAGCCGGGCTGCCCGCTGTGGGCGCTGGTCGGCGACGACGACCCGGCGGCCTCCCCGGCCGAGGCGGCGGCGTGGCGGCCCCACACGTCGGGGCCGTTCGAGCGCCGGGTGTTCCCCGGCGGTCACTTCTACCTGGCCGACCCGGCCGCCCAGGCCGAGGTCGCCGGCCTGGTCCGATCCGCCCTCGGTTAGCGTTCCGGCGGTGCCGGTCGTGCCGCGAGCCGAGGGTGACGTCCTGCGGGTGGTCCAGCTCAACATGGGGTCGCTCCTCGAGCCGCACTGGGACCGCCGCCGTCACGAGGTGGTCGCCTGGCTCGACCGCCTCGACCCCGACGTCGTCTGCCTGCAGGAGGTGTGGGTGTCGGCCGACCAGCCGTGCTCGGCCGAGTGGGTGGTGGACCACGCGGGCGGCGACCAGCGGTGGGACTGGCGGTTCGGCGGCCACCCGATCCCCGAGCCGCTGTGGCCCGACCGCACGCTGCGGTTCGGCTCGGCGATCCTCACCCGCTGGCCGGTCGAGCGGCACCAGCTGGTGAGCCTGCCGTTCGACACCGACGCCCCCGACCCGCGCTTCCGGTTCCAGAACGAGCTGCTGCACGTGCGGGCGGCGGGCGTCGACGTGTACAGCACCCACCTGTCCGCAGCCCCGGTGCAGGCCTACAACCGGCGGCGCGAGGTGGTGGCCATCGACGAGGCGATCCGGGCCAGCAGCGACCCCGGCGCCCCGCTGCCGCCCGTCCTGTGCGGCGACTTCAACGCCGAGCCCGGGTCCGACGAGATCCGGTTCCTGGGGGCGCTCACCGACTTCGACGGCCGCTGGACCTACTACCGCGACGCCTGGGCCGCCGCCGGCCGGTCCGACGCCGGCATCACCGCCGACCCGCGCACCAACCCGGCGTGCCGGGCGCTGAACGTGCCGCCCAAGCGGATCGACTACGTGTTCCTGGGCGACGCGTTCCTGCGGCCCCACGGCGCCGGGCAGGTGGTCCGGGCCGAGATCGTGTTCGACGAGCCGCTCACCGGCATCCTGGCCAGCGACCACTACGGCCTGGTGGTCGACGTCGTCTGGCCCGACCGCCCGGCCCCGCCCGGGACCACGGGCTGAAGCCACGCCCCAGGTCGCAACGCGTGGTTGACAACGGGGCCTGGCGATCGCACGATGAGCTTGGCGTGACGTACGCCGAACCTCCATCGGTCCACCCCAGCCGGACCGTTCCGCGGAGGCAAAGGGGATGCCCGTCCTCACGTCATCGTCGGTCATCCGCCTGCCGCGGACCGCTGGGGGGTTTCGTCGGGGGCGTGGAGGACCGATGACAGCGAACCGCCGGCGCAAACGCCGGGTCCGGGCCCGAGCGGCCAAGACCGGCGAGTCGTACACCGCTGCCCTCGCGCACCTCCGTCGTGCCGAGGAGGCGCACATGTCGCAGTACCAACTCCGTCACGCCGGTGTCACCGACACCGGGAACGTCCGGGCCGTCAACCAGGACTGGCTGCTCACCGAAGGCGACCTGGCCGCCGTGGCCGACGGGATGGGCGGCCGCAGCGGGGGCGAGGTCGCCAGCCGCCTGGCGGTCGACACCCTGCGGGAGGCGTTCGCCGCCGACCCCACCGCCACCGGTCTCGCCGAGGCCGTCCGCCGGGCCAACGCCGCCGTGTGGGCCCACGCCGAAGCCCACCCCGACCTGGCGGGCATGGGCACCACCATCGCCGCCGTCGCCCGGGTGTCCGAGGGCGGCGACGACCGGCTGGCCGTGGTCAACGTGGGCGACTCCCGGGCCTACCTGCTCCAGGACGGCCGGCTGACCCGGCTCACCGCCGACCACAGCCTGGTGGCGGACCTGGTGCGGGCGGGCGCCCTCAGCGAGGACGAGGCCCGCACCCACCCCGAGCGCCACGTGCTGACCCTGGCCGTGGGCGTCGGCCCGGACGTCGAACCCCACACCGTCGAGGCGGTGCCCACCCCGGGCGACCGGCTGCTGCTGTGCAGTGACGGCCTGTTCAACGAGCTCCCCGACGACGAGATCACCGCGGTCCTCGCGGCCGTGGCCGATCCCGCCGAGGCGGCGACCCGGCTGGTGGAGCGGGCCAACGAGGCGGGCGGCCACGACAACATCACCGCCGTCGTCCTCGACGTCGTGACCCGCTAGCGACCACGGGGTCCGCTCCCCACCGCGCAGGTGGGGAGCGGACCGGGTCGAGCTAGTTGAGGATCAGGATGTTGAGCCGCAGCGGGAGGGGCGAGCCCCACTGGACCTCGCCCCGCACGAACAGGGTGCTGTCGTTGTTCGGGGCGACGTTGTACACGTGCATCACCGCGTCGCCGATCATCGGCTGACCCGACGAGTCGAGCTCGGTGATCGATACGGCGATCTGGCCGATGCCGTTCACGAAGACGCCGTTCTCGTTGAGCGGGATGTGCTCTACGAACACACCCGCCGCCGAGAAGTCGTGGAAGCGGGAACCACGAATCGGCGCACTTCGGTCCGGCGGGAGCGCCGGCGCCGAGCCCCTGGACGTCAGTCCCAGCAGAGGCAGAACGGGTGGCCAGAGGGGTCGAGGTAGACCCGCCAGGCTTCGGCCTCGTCCGGCTGGTGCCGGTGCCGGGTGGCGCCCGCGGCGAGCACGGCGGCCTCCGCGGCGTCGAGCTCGTCGTGGTCGATGGTCACGTCGATGTGGAACTGCTGGGGCTTGGCCGGATCGGGCCACTCGGGCGGCTGGTGGTCGGGCGCCAGCTGGAAGCTGAGCGGCGGGATGTCGTCGCCCCGCAGGGTGACCCAGTCGGGCGCGACGTCGGTCACCTCGCCCCCGACGAGCTGCTGGTAGAAGCGGGCCAGGCCGACCGGGTCGGCGGTGTCGAGGACGATGGCGCGCATGCGGGCGATTCCGGGCATCGCGCCGGTCTACCCGTTGGCGTTCCGTCGCAACCGGTCGCCCCGGGCGTGGCACGCTGTGCGGATGCCGGAGCTCGACTGGGACTCGCTCACGACCCGGGTCGACCCACCGGCCTCGCTGGTGCTGTTGACCGGGGGGTTGGCGTTGGCGCTGGTCGCCGTCGACGCGGTGTGGCGGTGGTCGAGGAACGTGGTCACGATCGTCCACGAGGCCGGCCACGCCGTCGCGGCCCTGCTCACCGGGCGCCGCCTCACCGGCATCCGGCTGCACCACGACACGTCGGGCCTCACGCTGTCGGTGGGCAAGCCCCGGGGCCCCGGCATGGTGCTGACGATGGCGGCCGGCTACGTGGCCCCGTCGGTGGTGGGGCTGGCGGGCGTCGTGCTGCTGGCGTTCGACCAGGTCACGCTCATGCTGTGGGGCGCCACCGGCGTGCTGCTGGGGATGCTGACGCTGATCCGCAACTTCTACGGCGCCCTGCTGTTGGTGGCCACCGGCGGGGCGGTGGTGGCGGTGTCGCTCTACGCCGACGCCGACACCCAGGCCGCCTTCGGGTACGCGGTGGCGTGGTTCCTGCTGCTGGGCGCGGTCCGACCGGTGGGGGAGCTGCAGCGCCAGCGCCGCCAGGGCGGTGGGGGCGTGGTCACCGACGCCGACCAGCTCGCCCGCCTCACCCGCCTCCCCGGCACCGTGTGGGTCGGCATCTTCGGGGTCATCACCCTCGGCGCCCTCGTCGCCGGCGGCTGGCTCCTCATCGTCTGACCCGCTGACCCCCTGACCCAGCAACCCGCCGGGCCTGGCGACCCGGGAATGGCCTCGGCCTGGCGGCCGAGTCGTTCCTCCTCGTCAGCAAGGTCGAGGCCATGTGGAGGGAGCCATGTGTGTCGTGAACTGCCTGGAGGTCTGCAACACAGACCACCCCTTCATGGCACCCGGCAGGCCGCCGACGAATCGGGTCGTGACGCAGCCGACGGCTAGCGGCCTGCCTCGTCCACTGATCCAGGGGTGGCGAGGCGCGCCAAGCGGAGGGCGTCGACCTGCTGGGGCATCCACCGCCGACCCCGGGCGCGCGGTGGGGGTGTGGGGGGCACGGGGCGTCAACCGGATGTCGACAGGGCGTATATGCGCGTGGGCAACGCTGTCGTCGCCGGACCTGCTTGGGCGAGAGAGGCGGCGCCCAGTCAGGCCGGCGTCAGTAGGGGCTGGGGATCGTGTCGAGCAGCACGTGGTGGTTCAGCGCCGACGGGCGGACGAGGGTGCTGTCGACCGGACCGGCGTCGCCGGGGAGCTCCAGCTCGACCACGCCGCAGGTCTTCTCGCCCAGCGTCGTCTGCAGCCGGTCGGGGAGCACCGCCCACGTGGTCGGCGCCCACAGGTAGGTGACACCGTCGCGCTCGTAGCGGAGGTGCTGGTGGACGTGGCCGGACACGACCAGCCCCAGGTCGCCCACCTCCGGCAGCAGCGACCGCAGCCGGGTGGCGGCCGCCGGCGGGACGTAGCGGTAGGGCGCCACGTCGGTACCCGGCGGCGGCGCCTCCAGCGGCTTGTGCAGCACCAGCGCCACCCGGCGGCCGGGGGCGGGCAGCACGTCGGCCAGCCAGGCCCACTGCTCGGCCTCGTCGTCGAGCCCGGAGCCGAACAGCAGGCTGTTGCAGCCGACCACCCGCCAGCCGGGCACGTCGAGCGCCCACCGGTCGGGGCCGAGGCGGGCCCGGTAACGGCCGAGGCGGTCGGGGCTCACGGGGCGTTCGTGGTCCGGGTCGGCGGCGGCGGCCGCCACGGCGGCGGGGCCGGGGGCGGCGAACGGGTTGTCGCCGATGTCGTGGTTGCCGGGGACCACCCGGAGGCGGGCGTCCAGGCGGCCCAGCTCGTGGCGGGCGACGTCCAGGTCGTCGTCGCGGGCGGCGCCGTCGACGGTGACGTCGCCCACGTGGACGACGACGTCGTGGTCGCCGCCGGCGACGTGGGCCACCACCGCGTCCCAGTTGGCGATCGCCTCGGGCGTCCGCGACGACAGGTGGGTGTCGGACACGACCAGCACGCGGGTCGACGGCCTGCGGCGCGCCGGCGCCTCGGGGATCGACGGCCGGCCGCCGGCCGGCGCGGGATCGGAGTCCACCCGGGCACCGTAGACATTGGAGCGCCGGGTCCGTCGCCCGGTCCACCAACTGTTCCCACCCTGGTCACAGACCTGCAACCTGACCGTTCCGGCCGGTTCTGAAAGCTACCGCGGGTATGGCCGGGCTGGTCCGGGAAAGACCTCCTGCGTCGTCGACGGGACGCACCCGGGTCCGACGACAGCACTCGGAGGTGCAGGAGATGCTCGGATTCATCATCGTCATGGTGATCATCGGCGCCATCGCCGGCTATCTCGCCCGGTTCCTGGTGCCCGGCCCGGATCCGATGTCCGTGGCAGGCACGATCCTTCTCGGGATCGTCGGCTCGTTCGTCGGTGGCTTCCTCGGCTACGTCCTGTTCGACAAGGACATCGGCGAGGGCGCCCTCCAGACGTCCGGGATCGTCGGTTCCGTGCTCGGCGCCATCGTCGCGCTGCTGCTGTACAACGCAGCCGGCCGCGGCCGCGCCACGCGGATCTGACGCCAGTCGGCAGAGGCACGTCGCCACGAGCGATCGGCGCGGCGCCCCCGGTCCGTCCGGGGGCGCCGCCGCGTCCGGACGCCCACCGCGTCCGGGCCGGCACGGTCGGCGCGACGGGTGACTCGTCCGAACGAGCGGTGGGTAGGCGCCACGACGCCAGCGGTTCAGGCACCAGGGAGGGATTGGGCAGATGTCGACGGTCGATGGGGTGACAGGACGAATGCGGTGGGCCCGCCGGGCGGGGAACGACGTGAAGGACAGCCGGTGGTTCGCGTGGGCTGGACGGATCGGCCACGTGGCCAAGGCGGTGAGCTACGCCGCCATCGCCATGCTGGCGCTCCAGGTCGCCTTCGGGGACCGATCGCAGCCCGAGGACCGCGAGGGCGTGCTGCGCGAGCTGTCCGGCCAGTCGTTCGGCAAGACCGTGCTGTGGGTGCTGGCCGTCGGCTTCGGCTCCTACGCCCTGTGGCAGTTCGTGCGGGCTCTGCTCGACCGCAGCCGCGACGGCACCGACGCCGAGGGCCTGGCCAAGCGGGCCCACCACGCCGGCGTCGGCGTGATCTACACGGCCTCGACGTTCGTGGCCGTGTCGCTGGCCCGGGGCGACAGCGGCTCGGGCTCCGGTGGCGCCGGTGGGGCCGGAGGCGCGGGTGGTGCCGGCGGCAGCGAGAAGGCCGAGACCGCCAAGGTGCTCGAGTGGCCGGGCGGTCGCTGGATCGTGGCCGCCGTGGCGCTGGGGCTGATCGGCTACGGCGTCTACAACCTGGTGAAGGCCAAGAACCAGAAGTTCCGCAAGGATCTCGACGAGTCCAGCATGAGCCCGACGGTCCGCACCTGGACCACCCGGTCGGGCGTCGTCGGGCACGCGGCCCGGGGCATCGTGTTCGGCATGGTCGGGTTCTTCCTGGCCAAGGCGGCCTGGGAGTACGACCCCGACGAGGCGGTGGGCATCGACGGGGCGCTGGCCCGCCTGGCCCACGAGGCCTACGGGACCTGGCTCCTGGCCACCGTGGCGCTGGGCCTGCTGGCCTACGCCGTGTTCTGTCTGGTCCAGGCCCGCTACCGGCGGGTCTGACGGCGCCGGCCCCTCCCCCCGTAGCGTCTCGCCATGCGCGTCGGTCGATTCACCCGTAGGGCCGGGCTGCGAGCGGTGCTCGCCGCCGGGCTCGCCGCCCCCTGGGGCCGCGAGGCGGCCCTCACCGCGGCCGCGGCCGGGGCCGTCCAGGAGCAGCCCGCCGTCGGGGCGGCCCTGGGCGCCGGCGCCGCCGTGGCGTTCGGCCGCGGCTCCCGGTCCGCCCGGTCGGCCCGGTCCTCCCGGTCCGGCAGCCCCGGCAACCCCGGCAGCCCCGGCAGCCCCGGCAGCCTCGCGGACCTCGCCGGGGCCGCCAACCCCGCCAAGCCCGCCGGTTCCGTCAGCCCCGTCGGCCTGGCCGGCCGGGTGCTGCTGGGTGCCGGAGTGGGCCTCGCCACCCGGGCCTTCTGGCCGGTGGCGTCGAAGGAGCCCGCCGCCGTCGCGCCCCACCGCGAGTGGACCGGGCTCGACCCGGCCCCCGACGGCACGGGCCTCGGCATCGTCGTCAACCCGGGCGCCGGCTCGTCCCGCTCCGGCGGCGACGACCCGGCCAAGCTGCTGGGCGAGGCGCTGCCGGGCGCCCGGATCGTCGTGCCCGACGACCCGTCCGACCTCCCCGCCGAGCTGCACCGCCTGGCCCGGTCCGGGGCCCGGGCGCTGGGTGTGGCCGGCGGCGACGGGTCGATCAACACCGCGGCCGCCGTGGCCCTGGAGCACGGCCTGCCGCTGGCGGTGGTGCCGGCGGGCACGCTCAACCACCTGGCCCGCGACCTCGGTGTCGAGACCCTCGATGACGCGGTGGCCGCCGTGCGGGCCGGCACCGCCATCGAGGTCGACGTGGCCCGCATCGCCGGTCGCCCGTTCCTCAACACGGCCAGCTTCGGTAGCTACACCGAGATCGTCGACGCCCGCGAGCAGCTCCAGGCCCAAGTGGGGAAGTGGCCGGCGATGGCCGTGGCCGTGGCCCGGGTGCTGCGCCACGGCAGCCCGTGCCGGGTCGTCGTCGACGGCGAGCCCCACCACCTGTGGGCCGTGTTCATCGGCAACTGCACCTACCAGCCGGCCGGCATGGCGCCCACGTGGCGCGACCGGCTCGACGACGGCCGCCTCGACGTGCGGGTCGTCGACGCCGGCCATCCGTTCAGCCGGACCCGCCTGGTGGCGGCGGCCTTGACCGGGCGGCTGCACCGCAGCCCGGTGCTGCGGTCGTGGTCGGCGACCAGCCTGCGGGTGCGGAGCCTCGACGGCCCGATGCGCCTGGCCCGCGACGGCGAGACCTTCGACGGCGGCGTCGAGTTCGGCGTGGTCAAGTCGGGCGAGCGCCTGGCCATCTACGCACCCCGCCCGGCCGAGCCCTGACGGCACCCGCCGCCCGTCGCTGGGCGTTCGCCCAGCGTGGTCGTCTGTTCCGGCGGGTGACCACGGGGTGGCCACGGGCCTGACGTGCCCTTTTGGGCGACGGCTCGTAGCGGTGCACACCCCCCGCGCGGTCAACGATGGTGGACCGCGCGAGACGGACATGACGGCTGTGTTTCGACCGTCGACCACCGGGCCGCCGAGCCCGGGACAGCGTGCCCGCCACCCCGTCGACCGGCCCGCGACCCCTCCTAGCGGGACCGGCGTCGAACAGGCCGGAAATCTTGACCTTACGGTCATGTGTCGCCTCACCAGGCACGCAGCGCCTGGACGACGTACCGTTAACAAACCCGCAACAAACGGGCCCTTCCGGCACTGTTACGGTCTCCGCGTCCCGTTGCGACCGCAACCCGTAGGGGCCGCCGCCAGGGCCTCCGGGACCGCATGCTGGGGAGCGAAGAACTACAGGGTGGACGAGACTGCGAACACGTCGGTGCCGGGAGACCCCCGGTGACCGCGACGTTGAGCCCGGCGCCGGCCGAAGGCGTCACCGATGTGCCTGCCCCGCCAGACGGCGGGACGGTGCCCAGCACCACACCGCAGACGCCACCCGGCCGAGGCCGGGGGCGCGACCGCGTGCGGCAGCGCCTCAGACCCGGGAGCCGCCTCGCTCGGCTCCGTCGACCCAGCACCCCGATGCTGCTGCGGGTGGGCATCGCGCTCACCCTGTTGCCGGTGGCGTTCTTCACCACCGCCGTGCAGCTGGGCGTGGCCCGCAACGACGACACCCTGCGCACGGTCGCCCGCGACGCGACCGAGGGCATCACCGTGGCGCAGGCCATCAAGCTGAGCCTGTCGGAGCTCGACGAGCTCGTGGTGCGCGACCTCCTGGACGACACGCCGCTGGGGGCCAACGGCTACCCGTCCAACTACGACCAGAAGCGCTCGGAGCTGCACGACAACCTGGTGCGGGCGGCGGTCGACTCGTCGCAGGGGGCTGCCTACCTGCAGCCGCTGACCAACATCGAGTACGCCCTCGGTCACTACCACACGCTGGCCAAGGAGGCGTTCGCCGCCGACGCCCGCGGCGACCACCGGGCCGCGGCCGACGCCTACCAGCAGGCCAACGTGGTGATGGAGGCCACGCTGCTCAGCGAGGCCGACTTCATCGACAAGGCCAACACGTACGTCCTCAACGAGGCCTACGACCGCCAGCAGGCCCGGGCCGACTCGACCGTCGGGCTGATCGGCCTGTCGTGGGTGGTGCTGATCGGCTTCCTGGTGCTGGCCCAGCTGCTGGTGGCCCGCATGTTCCGCCGGTTGATCAACCCGCCGTTGCTGGTCGCCACCGTGATCGCCGTGCTGGCCGGTGGGTTCGCGCTGGCCCGGCTCGACTCGTCGGCCGGTCACCTGACCGCCGCCCGCGAGCAGGCGTTCGACTCGGTGCAGGTGCTGGCCCGGGCCCGGGCGACTGTGGTGTCGGCCCGGCAGGCGCAGGGCCACCTGCTGTTCGACCCCGACCGGGGGGCCGAGTCCGAGGAGCAGTACCAGCTCATCACCGAGGAGCTGTTCCGGGTGCAGGACGGTGACCGGGCGGTGGCGCTGGCCCAGGTGAGCCAGGGCGCCAACGTGCCCGACGGCGCCGGCGGCATGCTGGCCCAGGCCGCGGTCGCCGGGTCGGACCGTCGCGACGAGATGGCCCGCCGCACGGTGGTGGCGTTGGGCAGCTTCCTGGCCGCCGACCGCGGCATGCGCCAGATGCTCGACTACCGCCAGCCCGACCTGGCCATCGAGCAGTACCGCCGGGGCCTGACGTTCAGCCAGCTCACCTCCACCGTGGAGGAGGCGCAGGCCGAGAAGCAGGCCATCTTCGACGGCCACGCCCGGCGGGCCGCCGAGGCGACCGCCCGACTCGACCGGATCGCGCTGGCGACCGCGGCGGCGGTGCTCGCGCTGGCCGGACTGGGCCTGTACGTGCGGCTGCGGGAGTACGGAACATGAACCGGTCCCGGGTCCTCGCCGCCGTCGTCGCCGTGGTGCTGGTGGCCGGCGTGCTGTGGTGGGTGGGGAAGGACGACGAGGGGTCCGCCGCTGTCGCCTGCGCGCCCAGCGAGATCCCCGAGCACGACGACACCACCCTGGTGGTGGAGGGCGACGCCTGGTCGGGCTACGCCCCGTTCCGCGATCCCGAACTGCTGCAGGGCACCGAGTACTCGCTGCTCTACGTCGACCAGGTGTGCCAGGGCGTCCGGCACGCCGACCTCACCGCCGGGCGGGCGGACTTCGCCGTGACGACCCTCGACCAGTACCTGCTCAACAACCCCGACGGCACGGTGGTGGGGATCATCGACCAGAGCGTCGGCGCCGACGCCCTGGTGCTCGGCACCGGCAACCACGACGAGCTCGACAACATCGACGACATCCCGGCCCTGGTCGAGCAGTTCGCGTCGGCGGGGCGCAAGCCGAAGCTCGCCTACACGGCCAACTCGCCGTCGGAGATGCTGCTCAACGAGCTGGCCAACACGGCCGAGGAGCTGACGCTGGCCGACTTCGAGCTGGTGCCGGTCGACCAGTCGCTCACCGCCTACGAGATGCTCGAGGACGACGACGTCCAGCTGGCGGTGGTGTGGGAGCCGGAGACGACGGCCGCCCGCGCCGCCGGCCACACGGTCACGCTCAGCAGCGCGGACGTCCCGCACTCGATCGTCGACGTGATCGTGGCCAGCGACCGGCTGATCGAGCGCGACCCGAATGCGGTCCAGGCGGTCGTGACGGCCTTCTACACGAGGATGGACCAGTTGCTGGCCGACCCTGCGGCGCTTCAGGCCTTCTACGCCACCGACGGTCAGCTCGACCCCGAGGTGGCCCAGCAGCTGATCGCGGGCATCAAGCTGTATGGCACCACCGAGGCCGCCGAGTACCTGAACACCGAGGTGTTCCCGCTCGACAAGGCGCTGATGCAGCAGAGCGTCGAGTCGATCGAGTCGCTGCTGTCGCTCGTCCACCCGGAGATGCCGCTGGGGCAGGCCCAGATCGACGGCATCTACGTGAGCAACGTGGCGCTCCGGACGCGGCAGCCCGCCGCTCCGCCACCGCCACCGCCACCCGAAACCCCCGCTGACGAAGAGGAGCCGGAGACATGAGCCCGGCCGCCCACGCCCTCGACCGCCGGCTGCAGGAGCTCCGCTCCGAGCAGGACGCGTTCGTCGCCCGGATCGCCCACCTCGAAGCCGACGCCACCTACCTGCGGCTCGTCACCGACGTCAACATCAACGGCGTCACCGCGGCGCGCCTGGGCCCGGCCGTGGCCGGCCTGGCCGAGCTGCGCGAGCCGCTGGGCGTGATGGGCCAGCTGGTGGAGCGGGTGGGGGCGGCCCGGGGTTGGGGCACGCTCGACGACACCGTGGCCACGGCGTTGTTCGCCCAGCTCAACAGCCCGACGATCGCGTTCCCGACCGAGCCGCAGGGCGTGACCCCGCATCGGCTCCTGTCGCTGGTGGGCGACGCCTGCGCCGGCGTGGAGGGCCTGGTCGAGGAGGTCGCCACCGTGTGGGACGGCATCGACCTGCGCCTCCGCGACGCCCAGTCGGAGGCCCACCGGCTGGCCGGCGCCCTCCCCGAGTTCCGCATCATCGCCGCGGCCCGCGAGGCCCTGGACGGGCTGGCCGGCAAGGTCGCCACCGACCCGCTGGGCACCGCGGACGACCTCACCACCGTCGAGTCGGCCCTGGCCACCGCGGCCAGCGCCGGCGACGAGGTCGACCGGCTGTCCGACGTGATGGCGATCGCCCGCCAGACCCTGTCCGAGGTCGAGACGCTGGTGGGGGAGGGCCGCAACGCGCTGGCGCTCAGCCGGGCCGAGGTCACCGGGGTGGCCGGCCTGCTCGACCCCGTCGACCCGGCGGTGATCACCGGCGAGCGGGGCCTGCGCCCGTGGCTCGAGCGCCTCGAGGTGCTCGTGGCCCGGGGCGACGTGGCGCTGGCGTCGAAGGGCCTGGAGAGCTGGACCGCCCTGGCCGACAAGACCCGGGCCACCGCCCGGGAGGTGGCCGAGGCCAACGTCCGGCCCACCACCCGCCGCCGGGAGCTGCGCAGCCTGCTGCGGGCCGCCCGCGTGAAGGCCGGGGCATCGGGCCGCGCGGAGGACCTGCTGCTCACCGACCTGTTCCGCCGGGCCGACCGGGCGCTCGACGTGCCCTGCTCCCTGGAGTCCGCCGAGGCCGACGTCGAGGCCTACCTGGTCGAGCTGCGCCGCACGCCGACCCCCGAGCAGGCCCGCCGCACCGCCTCGGTGCCGGTGGTGACGGCGCCCTGGACGCCCGACGGCGAGACTCCCCAGCCCGTCCCCGCCCCGGGGGGAGCGCCGATCAACGGCCACCACCCCGAGGTCAACGGCCTGCACCCCGAGGCCCGCCGCGAGGTGTCCGCGTGACCCCGGGCGTCTGCTCGTACCCCGGGTGCGGCGGCCGGGTCGACTCCGGCTACTGCGACACGTGCGGCCGCCGCGAGCGCGAGACCGGCCGGTCG
>Ga0272482_10000354_pt1 | contig 14313 bp, 11 predicted proteins | sample RVTome_8_FD_192427 | JGI IMG/M metagenome (GOLD analysis project Ga0272482, IMG submission 192427) | Soil microbial communities from uranium-contaminated site in the Upper Colorado River Basin, Wyoming, United States - RVT160D0 (version 2) ...
CGGATCGGCGGCGCCTGGCCAGCGGATGTCGACATTGCGGAGATGCAGGGCGCGGCCGTCGGCCCCCCGATATCCAGCGTAGTCCCGAGCACCGACAATTCCGGCACGCTCCGGCGGGCCCTGTGGACAACTCGCTGGCGCGGGGGCCCCCCGCTTTCCAGCGTAGACGTGGGCACCGACAATCTCGGCCGGCGCAGGCGGGCCCTGTGGATAACTAGCCGGCGCGGGGGCCCCCCGCTTTCCAGCGTAATCGTGGGGACCGACAGTTTCGGGTGCTGCGGGCTTGGCCTGTGGACAACTCCTGTGTGCTTCGCGGAGGGGAGCCAGGTGTTGGGCGGCGGTCGGGAGTTGGGACAGCGTCTCCGTCAGTGCGAGTGGCACCAGTGCCAGCACAGGCACCAGCAGGGGGTCGACGCCACCCGCCATCGCCACGCTCACCACCGAGGCCATGCCCGTCGCCACGATGATCAATGCTGTTGCCGCACCTTCGCTCAGTGCTTGGCGGCGGGCCTTTCTCGCCAGTTCCGCGTCTTCCGCCGCGATGTCCGCTCGGTGGCGGTGGTGGGCGCCGAAGGCGATCAGGTCCGGGGCTGCGGTCAGCAGCGTCAGCACCTTCTCCGCCACGGTGCGGCGGCCCGCTGCGAGTGCGCGGGTGGCCCGTCGGTCGACCGCGAGCGCGACGGCCGGTGCACCCACGCCGGCCGCCGCGACCGCGATGGTCAGCACTAGGCCGGCCGCCGGCAGGATCACCGACTGCACGGCCACGGCTGCCACGCACACGAGTGCCGCCGCGATCGGCGGCAACAACACCCTCGGGGTCAGGTCCCGCACGGTGTCGACATCCGTGGTCAGGCGGTGGTAGTCCGCGGTCCGCCACAGGCGGACCCGTTGTTCGGTCGCGGCGCGGAACGCGGCGTCGTGCGTGACCAGTCGCTCGGCGTAGCGCAGGCCCGCCCTCGCCAGGCCGAACGCCCGCACCCCCACGACCGCGACGCCCAACAGCAGGATCGGCGGTTGGGTGGCGGCCTTCGCGATCAACCAGGCCGACGTCGCCGTCAGCGCCACGCCCGCCAGCAGTGCCGCCGCGCCCAAAGCCGCACCCGCCAGCAGCCTCGGGGTTACCAGTGTCCGCAACGGAAGTCGCTCCGTCGGGTCGGTCGTCACCGTGGTGCTCGCCCGTTCCGGCGGCGGCGACGACGCCGGTGCCGGTGCCGGGTCACGGTGGCTGGCCACGATCTTCGCCGCCGGTGAGGTCGCGATCGCCGCCTGCACCAGAGCCGCGTTCGCCGGGTCCTGGTGTGCGGTGGGTTCGTCGAGCAGCAACAGGGCCGCGTCCCGTTGCAGTGCTCTGCCCACCGCCACTCGCTGACGTTCCCCTGTGGACAGCTGGTCGATCGGGCGGTGCAGCAGGTGCGTCAGGTTCAGGCGGGCCGCCATCGAAGGCGTCACCTCCGCCGCCACCGTGCCGCCTGCGAACCTCGGCGTCTGTGGCACCCACGCCACCTGCCGGCGCCACGCCTCGGTGTCCACTTCGGACAGCGGCACTCCGCCGACCTCGACCGAACCGGACGTCGGGCGCACGAAACCCAGCACCGCCGCGATGGTCGTCGACTTGCCGGCGCCACTCGGCGACGACAGGTGCACGGTCTCCCCCGGCCGCGCCGTGAACGAGACCCCGTCGACGCGGCCGGCGACCCGCAGGTCCCGCACCCGCAGCTCACCCACCGGCTCCCGCGTCCCAGGGACCGGCGGTACCGGCAGCTCGGCGATGGCCCGGACCGTCTCCGCGCCGGCCTCGCTCGCGTGGTGGGCCGCGCCGGCCGCGCGCAGCGGCAGGTAGCACTCCGGTGCCAGCACCAGCACGAACAGCCCCACTGCCAACGAAAGGTCACCGTTGATCAGCCGGATCCCGATCAGCACCGCCACCAGCGCCACCGACAGCGTCGCCACCAGTTCCAGTGCCAGCGCCGACGCGAACGCGACCCGCAGCGTCGCCATCGTGCTGCGGCGCTGGGTGTCCGACAGCGCCCGGATGGTCCTGGACTGCGCGTCGACCCGGCGGAACGCGGTCAGCACCGGCCGGGCGCGGACCAGCTCACGGAGGTGGTGCGCCACCCGCTGTTCCGTCGCCGCCGCCGCACGCACCCGGTCCTGCGTGCGCAGGCCGACCAGCACCGCGAACAGCGGCACCAACGGCAAGGTGCACGCCACCACCAGCGCCGACGGCCAGTCGACCGCGAGCAGCACCGCACCGATCCCCACCGGCAGCACCGCCGCGGTCACCAACGCCGGCAGGTACACGGTGAAGTAGGCGTCCAGCGCGTCGTGCCCACGGGTCGCGAGCACCGTCAGCTCGGCACTGCGCGGCACCGTCCACTCCGGACCCAACGCCAGCGCGCGGTCGAGCAGCCGCCCCCGCAGCTCCTCCTTCGCACCGGCCGCCGCCCGAGCCGACGTCACCTGCGTCGCCCACACCAGCACCGCCCTCGCCACGACGGCGCCGGCGAGCACCCCCAGAGTCGGCTCGCCCGTCACCACCCCGGCCAGCGCCCACGCCTGCACCACCACCGCGGCGCCACCCAGCACCGCGAGCACCGCGCAGCCGACCAGTGCTCGACGTGCTGCCAGGGACAGCCCCGGCAGCGCGCCGAGCGGGCCGGTCGGCCTCATGACGTCACCCGGCGGCGGAACACCCAGTACGTCCAGCCCTGGTAGACGAGCACCGCGGGCGCACCGAACCCGGCGACCCACGTCATCACGGTCAGCGTGTACGGGCTCGATGCCGTGTCCGCCACCGTCAACGCGTACGCCGGGTCCACTGTGGAGGGCAGCACGTTCGGGTACAGCGCGCCGAACAACGCCAGCACCGCCGCGCCGAGCATGATCCCCAGCAGCGCGAACGCCTGCCCCTCCCGGCCGGCCTCCAGCCGCAGCCACGCCCCCACCGCGGCCACGACCACCGCGAACGCCGCCAGCCACGTCCACTCCGCACCCGACCGCACCTGCGCGACCACCACCAGCACGAGCAGGGGCAGCAACCCGACCGGCGCGAGCAGCAACGCCATCCGGCGGGCGCGCAGCCGCAGCTCGCCGTCGGTCTTGAGCGACAGGAACACCGCACCGTGCACCAGCGCGAACCCGGTGATCGCGAGCGCGCCGAGCGCGGTGTCCCAGCGCAGCGCGGCGAACGGTGAGCCGACCCGGTTGCCGTCGGCGTCGATCGGCAGGCCGAGCAGGTTCCACGACAGCACCAGCCCGACGCCGAGCGTCGCCACCAGGGAGCCGGCCGCGAGCACGGTGTCCCAGGTGGACCGCCAGCGGTCGGTGTCGACCTTGCCGCGCCACTCCAGCGCGACCCCGCGACCGATCAACGCCAGCAGTATCAACAACATCGGCAGGTAGGCGGCACTGAACAACCCCGCGTACCAGCCGGGGAACGCGGCGAACGTTGCGCCGGCCGCGACGATCAGCCACACCTCGTTGCCGTCCCACACCGGGCCGATCGTGGTGAGCATCGCCCGCCGCTCACGTTCGGTGCGGCCGAGCACCCGCACGAGCATGCCGACGCCGAAGTCGAAGCCCTCGAGGAAGAGATACCCCAGCCACAGGGCCGCGATCGCGACGAACCAGAAGATCTCCACCGCACACTCCTCAGTACGCGAACGTCAGCTCGTCGTCGGTCTTCGCCGGCTCCTCTGACTCGAGCCCGGCACGGACGTACCTGCGCATCAGCGCGACCTCCACCACCGCGAGCACGCCGTAGGCCAGCGTCAGCGCGATCAGCGACGTCAGCACCTCGCCGACGGTCAGCCCGGACACGGCACGCGCGGTGAACATCCACACCCCGTCCACCCCGGTGGGGTTGGGCGCGACGACGAACGGCTGCCGGCCCATCTCCGTGAAGATCCAGCCGAAGCTGTTGGCCAGGAACGGGGTCGCGATGCTGGCGAGCGCCAACCTGGGGAACCACCGCGTCTTCGGCACCCGGCCGCGCCTGGTCAGCCACAGCACCGCGACGCCGGCGAACGTCCCGACCGCGCCGAGCCCGATCATCAGCCGGAAGCTCCAGTACGTCACCGGCAGGTTCGGCACGTAGTCGATCGGCTGCCCAGACAGCTCGCCGAGCCGGGGGTCGACCGGGTAGTGCGAGCCGTACTTCTCCTGGTACTGCGCGACGAGGTCCTCGACGCCGGTCACCTTCGCGTCGAAGTCACCCTTGGCGAGGAAGGAAAGCAGCGCCGGCACGGTGACCGACTTGACACCCTCGCAGTCCGGGCTGGACACGTCGCCGATCGCGAACACCGAGAAGCCGGCAGGCTCTTCGGTGTGGCACAGCGCCTCCGCGGACGCCATCTTCATCGGCTGCTGCTCGAACATCAGCTTCGACTGGAGGTCACCGCTGATCGCGAGCCCGGCGAACGCGACGATCCCCACCCAGGCGCCCAGCCGGACCGACGCCCGCCAGACCTCCTTGTCCGCCAACGACTTCCACAGCCGCCACGCGCCGATGCCGACCAGGAACGTTGCCGCGACGGCGAACGCGCCGAAGATCGCGTGCGGGAACGCGGCGAGCACCGTCGAGTTCCCGAGCACCGCCCAGATCGACGTCAGCCGAGGGCGGCCGTCGACCAGCTCCGCGCCGACCGGGTGCTGCATCCACGAGTTCGCCGCGAGGATGAAGTACGCCGACGCGACCGTGGCCAGCGAGAACGCCCACACACACGCGAGGTGCACGCGCTTGGGCAGCCGGTCCCAGCCGAACATCCACAGCCCGAGGAAGGTCGACTCGACGAAGAACGCGACCAGCCCCTCCATCGCGAGCGGCGCGCCGAACACGTCACCGACGAAGCGGGAGTACTCGCTCCACGCCATGCCGAACTGGAACTCCTGGACGATCCCGGTGACCACGCCCATGGCGAAGTTGATCATCAGGAGCTTGCCCCAGAACTTCGTCATGGCGAGGTAGCGCGGGTTGCCGGTGCGCACCCACGCGGTCTGCATGCCCGCGACCAGTAGGGACAGTCCGATCGTCAACGGCACCATCAGGAAGTGGTAGACGGTGGTGATGCCGAACTGCCAGCGGGCCAGGTCCAGTACATCCACGTCCCAAAGACTCCCCGGTGGACGGGCCGTTCGGCAGGTCCCGGGGTCCTGACCAGGGGGGACCTAGGTCCCGTGACCGCCGCCATAACGCAGCGTCAGCGCCGCGCGGTAGGATGAACGCGCCAGAGGGGAGTAGTTCCCGCGACGGGTTTCGGCCCGTCCGGCGAGAGCATCGACATACTGATCCGTTCGCGGATCCGGTGCCTCACCCGCGCGAGCGGGCGAACGAGACCTCCGGCCGGGTTGCAACATGCCCGGCCGGAGTCGACATGCCTCCGTCCGGGCCCGACGCGGAGGGGTATCCGTCCACATGGGCCACTGGCTCCTAGCTTTCGTCTCGGCGTACGGCGCCGTCTTCCTGCTCGAGCTGCCGGACAAGACGACCGCGCTCACGCTCGTTCTCTCCAGCCGCTTCCGCGGCAAGGCCGTGCTGCTCGGCGCGGGCATCGCGTTCGCGCTGCAGGCGGTGATCGCCGTGGCGCTGGGCAGCGCGATCACCCTGCTGCCGGAACGGATCGTGGCGGGAGCCATCGCGATCCTGTTCGGTGTCGGCGCTTTCCTGCTGCTGCGCGAGAGTCTCGGCACGGACACCGATGAGGCCGACGCGGCGGGCGGGGTGGACCGGACCGCCACCACGTTCATGCGGGCGGCAATGGTCTCCTTCGGGACGCTGTTCCTCACCGAGTGGGGCGACGCATCGCAGGTCACGGCCATCGGGGTGGCGGCACGGTACGCGAACCCGGTCGCTGTCGGCATCGGCACGTTCCTCGCGCTGATGAGCGTGACCGTGCTGGCGCTGCTGGTCGGCCGCAAGCTGCGGGCACGGGTGCCGGCGCACTTCATCCAGCGTGGCGCCGCGGCGGTGTTCGCCGTCTTCGCGCTGCTCGCGGCCTGGAAGGCGATCTTCTAACGCAGGTCACCCGTCGTGCGGACCATCGCGACGAGGAAGTCGGTGAGGTGGGCCCTGGTGACGGTCAGCTCGCCACGCAACCACATGGCGAACACCTCGAGAGTGCCGTGGACGAGCGTCAGCGCGGCCAGCTCCCGGTCCCGTTCCGGCGGCGCCTGGTCGCCGAGCATGACCACACCCTGCTCGGCGACGAGCCGGGCCATCACGCGGAGGGTGACCTGGCGGGCACGCCGAAGTTCGTCGGTGGCCTGTGACTGGACGAGCAGGTGGCCACGGCGCGGATCGTCGGTGAAGAAGCTGATGATCGCCTCGACGACCGCGCGGATCCGCACGTCGGGGTCCGGCTCGGTGCCGGCGATGGCCCGGTGGACGGTCGCGAACGCCTCGGTCGTGACCTCCTCGCGGACGGCCAGCAGCAGCGCCTCCGGGTCCCGGAAACTCTCGTAGAAGTACCGGTCGTTGAGCCGGGCCGCCGCGCAGACCCCACGCACGGTGACCTTCTCCCAGCCGCCGTCGGCCAGCAGGTCCAGTGCGGCCGCGCACAACGCGGCACGGCGCTTCGCTTGCCGCTCCTCGGGGGTGGCGCCGCCATAGGTCCGCATGCGAACCTAGGTTATCTGGTGACGGCCTTCACCAGAAGGGAGCGGACCATGCGCCAGCCGATCGGGGCGGACACGCGGTTGTGGGACGACACGGGGTTGATCACGTTCTCCCTCACCACCGGCGCCGCCTTCGCACTACAGGTGATGCACCCGACCGTTGGCGCGATCGTCGGTGAGCACTCGGTGTTCCGCACCGACGCCATCGGGCGGGCGCAGCGGTCGATCGCGTCGGTGATGACCTGGGTGTACGGCGGCGAGGAGGCACTCGCGGAAGGCGACCGGCTGCGGCGGCTGCACGCACCACTGAAGTCCACTGTGGACGGCGTGACCCACAACGCGCTGGCGTCCGGACCGTACGCGTGGATCATCCTCACGGCGCCCTACGCCTACGTCGTCGGCGCGCGGTACTTCTCCCGCCGCCCGCTCAGCAGAGCGGAGGAAGAGGAGTTCTACGCCGAGATCGTGCAGGTCGCGCGGAACCTGCACGTCGCGGAGAAGGAGCTGCCGCCGACCTACGACGCGTACCTCGACTACTTCGCGGACATGCTCGAGGACACGCTGGTCGCCAACGACACGGCGTTCGAGTTCCTGGCCGCGACCCGGCGGATCCCACCGCCGCCGTCGCTGCCCGCCGTGCTGCGCCCCCTGTGGCGACTGGCGACCGACGTGCCGGGCCGGGTGCAGCACTTCGTCACGGTCGGCACGCTGCCGGCGAAGGCGCGGGAGAAGCTCGACCTCGACTGGTCGGCACGGGACGAGCGAGTGCTGCGGCTCATCGGCGCACTGGTCGGCCGGACGGTCCCGTTACTTCCGGAACGCCTGCGGTACTTCCCCATCGCCTACGAGGCACGCCGCGTCGAGCGGGCCAAGCAGGCGCTACGCAGGACGATCGCCCGCCGCCCCGTCTGACCGGAACCGGCCAGGCGACACGGCGTACGCACGCTTGAACGCCTTGGCGAAGGCGTACTCCGAGGCGTAGCCACAGCGGCTCGCGATCGTGCGCAGGGGCTCGTCGGTGCCGATGAGCAGCTGCGCGGCGGTGGTCATCCGCCACCAGGTCAGGTACGCGAGTGGCGACTGCCCGAGCACCGTGGTGAACCGCTTCGCGAACGCCGCCCTGGACAGGCCGGCGACGGCCGCGAGGTCGGCCACCGTCCACGGCTTCTCCGGATGGCGGTGGAGGTCCCGCAGCACACCGCTGATCGCCGGGTCGCGCAGCGCGGTCGCCCATCCCGCCGCCGACTCCGGCTGCTCGTCGAGCCACGCCCGCAGCACGTACAACAGCAGCATGTCGATCAGTGGCGGGACGGCCGCGTCGGTGCCGGCACGCGGGTTGCCCAGTTCGTTCCCGAGCAGCTCGACCGCGCTGCGCAGCGACGGGTGCTCGCCGACCCGCGCCGGCACGTGGATGAACGCCGGCAGGTCGGCGAGCAGCGGATGCGGGCGGGCCGGGTCGAACATGTAGTACGCGCAGAGCAGCTCGCTGACCGGGCCGCCGCCGGCGATGCGCATCTCGTCCAGCGTGGCGTGCTCGTCGGCCGCCGGCTCGAAGTCGACGATCGGGCTGCCCGGCTGGTCGACGAGCGCGTAGCCGTCGCCGTGCGGGGTGAAGAGGACGTCGCCGACGCCGAGCGGTAGGTGCTCGCCGGCCGGGGACTGCAGGAAGCAGCTGCCGCGCAGGACGACGTGGCAGCCGGCCGCGGCGCTGGGATGGAAGCGGACGCCCCACGGAGCATTGGCCATGGACAGCGACGCCTTGGGCCGACCGGTGCGCATCGCTGTCAGCACGTCGCTCAGAACATCCATATCGAAGACTCTAGGACATCTTTTCGAGCTTCTCGACCATCCACAGTCTTCCCGATCGCTCCTAGCGTGGATGCCATGACCTTCCACGTTGTAGTCGGCGCCGGCCCGACCGGCACCGCGACCGCCCAGCAGCTCGCCGACTCCGGCGACGACGTCCGGGTGCTCACCCGGCGCGGCACCGGGCCGGTCCACGACCGGATCGAGCTGGTGGCCGCCGACGCCACCGCCCGGCTCACGGAGCTGTCGACGGGCGCCGCCACGATCGTCAACTGCGCGATGCCCGCGTACAACCGGTGGCCGGAGGAGACGCCCGCGCTGTCCGACGCGCTCATCGCGGCGGCCGAGAAGACGGGCGCGACGTACCTGAACCTGTCCAACACCTACGGCTACGGCCCGGTCGAGGGCCCCCAGACCGCCGACCTGCCCCTGCGGCCGACCACGATCAAGGGTCGGGTACGGGCGGAGATGTACCGCGACGGCCTTGCCGCGCACGAGGCCGGCCGGATCCGGTTCGCCGAGGTCCGCCCCGGTGACTACCTCGGTGTCGACGCGCTGGCGATGTTCAACATCGTGATCGCGCCCGCCGTGCTGGCCGGCACGGAGGTGGCGTTCCCCGCCGACGTCGACTCGACCCGCAGCTGGACCTACACCGGTGACGTCGGGGCCACGCTCGTCGCGGTGGCCAGGGACCCGGCGGCGTGGGGCCGGGCGTGGCACACCCCGCAGACCTCGCACATCACGATCCGGGAGATCACCGAGCGGTTCGCGGCCGCGGCGGGCGTGGCGGCGCCACCGGTGCGGGCGTCGACCCCGCAGGAGCTGCACGCCCTCGTGACCGCCGACCCGATCATGGCCGAGGCGGCGGAGGTGCAGTACCTGTACCAGTGGCCGTACGTCCTGGACTGGGCCGACACGGCGGCAACGTTGGGCATGAAGCCGACCCCGCTGGACGACGTGCTGCGGGAACTGGCTGCGGCCGCTGGCTAGCGCAGCGCGGTGGCCACGGCGGCGGCCGCCGCCAGGACCTTCGGGCCGACGACCTCGCCGTCCAGTGACTGGAAGCTGATCACGCCGACGCTGGCCCGCAGGCCGGGAACGCCCCGGACCGGGGCCGCGATGCCGGACGCGCCGGACTGCAGCTCGCCGGTCGTCGCGAGCCAGCCGGGGTTCTCCTCGCGGAGGCCGATCGCCTTGCCGGCGGCGCCGCGGGAGAGCGGGTGCCGGGTGCCGACCCGGTAGGCGACGTGATAGGTCGTCCACGACGGCTCCAGCACCGCGATGGCCTGCGCCTCCTCGCCGTCCGCGACCGTCAGGTGTGCCGTCGCGCCGACGGCCTCGGCCAGCTCGCGCAGTGCCGGCAGAGCGGCGAGGCGCAGCTGCGGGGTCACGCTCGCGGCCAGGCGCAGCAGCCCGAGGCCGAGGCGCACCTTCGAGCCGTCCCTGCGCACCAGGCCACGCTCCTGGAGCGGCACCAGCAGCCGGTAGACCGCCGCCCGCGACGCGCCGATCGCCGTGGCGAGGTCGGAGATCGTCGGTGCCTCGGACTCCGAGTCCGCCACCGCCTGCAGCAGCGCGAGCCCGCGTTCCAGCGTCAACGAGCTCTCCCGCCCGCCCGCCGCTGCCGGCGGGCGGGCCGCCGGCTGGATGGGTCGGATCGGGCGAGCCATGTCGGGCCTCGTCAGTCCACGGCCGGCAGCACCGTGCCGGTCACCTCGGCGATGCCGACCACCGAACCGTCCTCACCCGGTGCGGTCGCGCTGATCACCACGGTGTCGCCGTCCTCGAGGAACGTGCGTTCCACACCGTCGGCCAGGGTGATCTTCTCCTTGCCACCCCACGAAAGCTCGAGGAAGCACCCGCGCTGGGACTTGTCCGGGCCGGAGACCGTGCCGGAGGCGAACAGGTCACCCGGCCGCACCGAAGCGCCGTTGACGGTCATGTGGGCCAGCTGCTGGGCGCACGAGTACGACATGTCCGAGAACTGCGGCCGCGACACGACGGTGCCGTTCCACTCGATCGCCAGCCGCAGGTCCAGGCCCCACGGCGAGTCCTCCTGCAGGTACGGCAGGCGTGGGTGCCCGACGTCCGGGACCTTCACGCGGGCGACCGCCAGCGCGTCCAGCGGGGTCACCCACGCGGACACCGACGTGGCGAACGACTTGCCGAGGAACGGGCCGAGCGGCTGGTACTCCCAGCCCTGGATGTCCCGCGCCGACCAGTCGTTGACCAGCACGACGCCGAAGATGTGCTCGGCCGCCGCCGACGTCGACACCCGGCGGGACACCGGCCCGCCGCACACGAAGCCGACCTCCGCCTCCACGTCGAGCCGGCCGGACGGGCCGAACTGCGGGCCGTCCTTGCCCCGGCGCTGGCCGTGCGGGCGCTCGATGCCGGTGCCGGACACCACCACCGTGCCGGCGCGGCCGTGGTAGCCGACCGGCAGGTGCGTCCAGTTCGGCAGCAGCGGCTCGGTGTCCGGCCGCATGATCCGGCCGACGTTCTCCGCGTGGTAGCGCGAGGAGTAGAAGTCCACGTAGTCGGCGACCGTGAACGGCAGCGACATGCTGACGTCGGTGAGCGGCACCAGCGTGGCGCCGTCGGGTGCCGCCGACCAGGCCACCAGTTCGACCAGCCTGGCCCGCAGCGCACTCCACTCGACCCTGGTCGCGGCCAGCAGCGGGTCGAGCGACTCGCCGGACACGAGCGCGGCGAGGTCGCCGAGCTCGGCCGCGATCGAGCGGAGCGGCAGGGCGTGGTCGCCGAGCCGGACCGCGACCTGGCGCCCGGCACCGGTGTCGATGACGCCGTAGGGCAGGGTCTGCGGCCCGAACGGCTGGTCCCTCGTGAACCCGGGGACACGCACCCACGAGGTCACAGCAGCCCCAGTTCCTCGAGGTCGGCGACCGGGTCGGTGAGCGAGCAGGAGCCGTAGGACGCGAACACGCCGCGGACCGAGAGCGCCTCGTGCTCGGTGAGGTTCTGCGCCTCCTGCGCGAGCGCCTTGCCGTCGGTCAGCGCGAGCGCGTCGTGCACGTCGCCCTTGTCGGCGCCCGCGATCAGCCGGGCGGTGGCGATCAGCAGGTTGAGGAACCCGTGGTGGGTGAAGCCGGTGTCCGCCGCGGTGTGCCGGACCGCGTTGTGCAGACCCGCGGTCGCCTTGAACGACGCGCCACCGGAGTTGATCACCGCGAGGAACTCGGCGACCTCCTCGATGCTGGGGAAGTTCTGCTCGGACACCCCACCGCAGCGGATCTTGGGCCAGCTGCCGTGCCCGATCACCCGCTGGATGCCGTCGAGCCAGCCCGCGCCACCGCGCCGGGGCTCGATCACCCTGATGACGTCCTCCGGCACGAACTCGGAGACCCGCTCCAGCCACACCGCGTCGACGTCGGACGGCGCCGGCATCTCCACCATGCGCAGCGCGAGCAGCTCGGCCCGCGACTCGACGATCGACAGGGCCTTCGGCACACCGCCGAGCCCGGTGTCGATGACGAGCGACAGCTCGACCGGCTTCCTCGGCTTGACCTTGATCAACTCCGTGATCAGCTCGGGCAGCCGGGAGGCCGGACAGAGGAAAAGTCCCACTACATCGGCGTAGTCGGCGGATCTGCCCTCCAGGTGGAACTTGACCGCGTCTGGCACGGTCGCGGTCCTCGGTGGGAACAACGCGGCGTCGTCGATGAGGCGAGCGAGCAGGGATGGCACGTCCCGCTGATCCGACGCGGGCTGGGGTGCGGCGCTTGACACGGCTGACACGCTAGTAGCGTATCGGCAACTGAACAAAGATGTCCGACATGCGGACACTTCGGAGAGGGTCATGCCTTACTACCGCCGCGTCGGGGAGATCCCCCGAAAGAGGCACACTCAGTTCCGCTCACCGGAAGGTGGGCTGTACGCCGAGGAGCTCATGGGCGTCGAGGGTTTCTCCTCCGACTCGGCCCTGCTCTACCACCGGCACCTGCCGACGGCGATCGTCGACGCCGAGGTCGTCACCGACCACCGGGGCACCCTGACGCCGAACTATCCGCTGCTCCCGAGGCATTTCCGGACCCAGGACCTGAAGTCGGAGCAGCAGCGGGAGGTCGACGCGGTCACCGGTCGCCGGACGCTGTTCGGCAACAACGACCTGACCATCTCCTTCGCCATCGCGACCGCGCCGAGCCCGCTGTACCGCAACGCCGTCGGTGACGAGCTGTTGTACGTCCAGACCGGCGCGGCCACCATCGAGACCATCTACGGCGTCCTCGAGGTCACCGACGGCGACTACGTGGTGTTGCCCACCTCGACCACCTACCGGGTGCTGCCGCACGGCGAGTCCCGGCTCTACGTCATCGAGGCGACCGGGCACATCGGCCCGCCGAAGCGGTACCTGTCCACGAAGGGCCAGTTCCTGGAGCACGCGCCGTACTGCGAGCGCGACCAGCGCGGCCCCGCCGAGCCCTTCCTCCAGGACGGCACGGACGTGCCGGTCCTGGTCCGGCACCGGGCCGGCCTCACCCGGTTCACCTACGCCAACCACCCGTTCGATGTCGTCGGCTGGGACGGCTGCCTGTACCCGTGGGTGTTCAACATCCGCGACTTCGAGCCGATCACCGGGCGCGTGCACCAGCCGCCGCCGGTGCACCAGACGTTCGAGGGCCCGAACTTCGTGGTGTGCTCGTTCTGCCCACGCAAGGTCGACTACCACCCGGAGTCGATCCCGGTGCCCTACAACCACGCGAACGTGGACTCCGACGAGCTGATGTTCTACGTCGGCGGCAACTACGAGGCGCGGAAGGGCTCCGGCATCGGGCTCGGCTCGCTGTCGCTGCACCCGTCCGGCGTCACCCACGGTCCCCAACCGGGTGCCGCGGAGTCCTCCATCGGGGTGGACTACTTCGACGAGACCGCTGTCATGGTCGACACGTTCCGACCGCTCGAGCTCGGCGAGGCGGCCGCGACCTGCGAAGACCCGGCGTACGCGTGGAGCTGGTCGGGGCGCGGCCCGAATAAGTGAGAGAAATTCGGGTGAAACAGGGCACGCTTGGTGACCGACACCCTTCAGGAGTCACCTGAAAGTGGAGCGGGGTCCACACTGGCGTTCAGGTGCCGTTCTGATTGGGGTCACCTGTGGGTCTTCGCCGTGGTTTATGGCGTCCTCGTACCGTCGCACTGTCAATGGCCGTCGTGGCTGGAGTGGTCACGAACGGCCTGGTCGGGCTGAGCCCGACGGAAGCAGCGGCCGTCGTGCCGACCGGCTTCACCGACACCGCCGTGATCAGCGGCCTCACCTCGCCGACCAACGCGGTGTTCGCACCGGACGGCCGGGTGTTCGTCAGCGAGAAGAGCGGTCTGGTCAAGACGTTCGACTCGATCGCGGACACCTCCGCGACAACCACCGTCGACCTGCGCACGCAGGTCCAGGACTTCTGGGACCGCGGCCTGCTCGGCCTCGCGCTCGACCCCCAGTACCCCACCCGGCCCTACCTCTACGTGCTCTACACCTACGACGCGGAGCCCGGCGGCACCGCGCCGCGCTGGGGTGACCAGTGCCCGACCCCGCCCGGCGCGACCGAGCAGGGCTGTCTGGTCACCGGGCGCCTTTCCAAGCTGACGATCGGCGCCAACGGCGTCGCGACCGGCGGCGAGCAGGTCCTGCTCACCGACTGGTGCCAGCAGTACCCGAGCCACTCCGTCGGCTCGGTCGCGTTCGGCCCGGACGGCAACCTGTACGTCGGCGGCGGCGACGGCGCCAGCTTCAACTTCGCCGACTGGGGCCAGCGCGCCAACCCGTGCGCCGACCCGCCGTCGCCGGCCGGCACGAACCTCGCACCGCCGAACGCGCAGGGCGGCGCGCTGCGCTCGCAGTCGGTGCGGCGCGCGGCGGGCGCCCCGGTCTCGCTGGACGGCTCG
>Ga0272482_10000355_pt1 | contig 14260 bp, 8 predicted proteins | sample RVTome_8_FD_192427 | JGI IMG/M metagenome (GOLD analysis project Ga0272482, IMG submission 192427) | Soil microbial communities from uranium-contaminated site in the Upper Colorado River Basin, Wyoming, United States - RVT160D0 (version 2) ...
TCCTGTGCCGATCACCGCGTGGAGCATCAGGACGCTGGAGCATATGAAGCCGGTGCCTGATGATGGCACCACGGTCGTGACCGAGACCGGTGCCGCGCACGTGTTCGTCGGCGGCGCGCCGCTGCGGCTGTCCAGCTGCGAGATCGGCTGCGACACGGCGATCCGGGTCAGCGGCGCCAGCATCGCCAACCTCGACCACATGCGGGCCGTGCCAGCCGACAACGCCACGGTGCGGACCGAGACCGGTGCGGTGTACAAGTTCGCCGGCGGCGCGCCACTGTGGCTGACGGACTGCGCCGCCGGCTGCGGCACACCGGTCGACATCACACAGTGGACGATCGATACCCACGAGCACATGCGACCGGCGCCAGCTGATGGCACCAACCTGCGCGTGGTGGAAAGCGGCACGCTGTTTCGTACCCGCGGCGGCGAGGCGGACCTGGCCGGGCAGTGCCCGCCCGCGACCGGCTGCGCCACCGCGGTGACCGTCAACCAGAAGTCGGTTGACCCGATCGCGCACGGCGTAGTCAACCGCGGCCCTGGCTACGGCGTGCTGGTCAGCTACTCCAACGGCGCCGAGACGCGCAGCAGCCTCGGCGGTGTGCCGGCCGGTTACCGCCTGGCTGCCACCTTCGGGCTGCTGGCCCGCACCGCCGAAGAGGGCACCCTGCCGTTCTACTCCTGCCAGAGCGGCGAGGACGTTTTCTCCTCCACCTCCACCACCTGCGAGGGACGGACGGTTTTGGCGCGGCTCGGGCACATCTATTCAGCGCCACCAGCGGGACATCCAGCCGTCGCGGTGTTCCGGTGCAAGACCACGGCCGGCGAGCACTTCGACTCCGCCAACCCGACCTGCGGCGGTGTGACCGTGGAGGGCAGACTCGGCTACGTGCTCGGGTACGGCCACCTCACCCGGTACAACGCCGGTGGCGAGCACGGCTCGGCCACGACGACCGTGCCGGCCGGCTACCAACCGGAGGGAACGCTCGGGCTGCTGCCGCTGGCGAACACACCGGGGACCGTTCCCGTCTTCGCCTGCCGGGCAGGGGCCGAATTGTTCACCGCCACCTCGAGTACGTGCGAGGGAAAGACCAAGATGTCCCAGCTCGGTTTCATCTACACGGCACCGCCAACGGAGCAGCCGTCGGTCGCGGTCTACCGGTGCAACACCACCGCCGGTGACCACTTCGACTCGCTCGACCCTGGCTGCGAAGGACGTATCGCCGAGGGGCGGCTCGGCTACGTGTTGGCCCGCAAGGTACTCACCCGGGCGGTGCGCGGCACCGACCACCGCAGCGGCACTGGTGTGTTCCCGCCGGGGTTTCGGCACGAGGGCACGCTCGGCATCCTCGCGGGCACCGACGAGGCCGGCACGAGGGCGCTGTACTCGTGCCAGAGCGGCGGGAACGCTTTTACATCGCTGGCCGCCGACTGCGAGGGCCGGGAGCGGCTCGGGCAGCTCGGCTGGATCTGGGGACAGCCGCCGCCGGCCGGGGTGCCGAGTCTCCCGCTGTACCGCTGCGCCACCAACGGCTCCGGCGAACACTTCGACGCCACCGACGCCGCATGCGGGGGCCACACCAGCCAAGGGCTGCTCGGATACCTGCGGGTGGATCTGTGAACGCGAGCGGGCGGCGGATGATGGCCGCGGCCGCACTCGCGGTGCTGTCCACCGCGCGGTCATCGGATCAGCGCCGGTCGCCGCTGCGAGCGGCAGGTCCCGCTCGGCCCAGTCGGGTACGCGCACAGCCAGCCGGTGGCCGGCACCGTGCGGCTCTACCGCTGCCAGATTCCCGGGAACGGCGACCACGGTCGGTGCCCACGTGCGCGAACTCGCCATGCGCAGACCGTCGGCTCGGTCCTGCGGTCCAAGAATGAGGGACGGTCGAGCAGGAACTCAGCGAGCCGAACGAAGGGTCAACTCGTCGGATCGAGCTGGGCGCCGAGAATGGTTCGGGCTGGCGATTATCGCGTTGCCCTGTCTGTTGTACTCGATGGACTTCACCGTTCTGTATTTGGCGGTACCGAGCCTCGTGGCTGATCTGCGGCCAACCGGCGTGCAGCTTCTCTGGATCGTTGACATATACGGATTCTTGCTGGCCGGGGTACTCGTTGTGATGGGTGTACTGGGCGATCGCATCGGGCGACGAAAGTTGTTGTTGATCGGCGCCGCCGTATTTGGGCTGGCCTCCGTGCTGACCGCCATGGCGCCCACGGCCGAGTTGCTGATCGCTGCCCGCGCGTTGCTAGGGTTGGCCGCGGCCACGTTGGCCCCGTCTACGCTGTCGCTGATCCGCAACATGTTTGTCGATCCGAAGCAACGCACCCTCGCCATAGGTGTCTGGGTAGCCAGCTTTTCGGTCGGTGCCGCCATCGGTCCTCTTGTTGGCGGCGCGCTGCTGGTGCATTTCTGGTGGGGATCCGTCTTCTTGATCGCCGTACCGGTGATGATGTTGCTCCTGGCCCTGGGGCCCTGGTTGCTCCCCGAATATCGTGATCCCGATCCTGGTCGCTTGGATATCGCGAGTGCCGCCCTGTCCTTGGTCACCATCCTGGGTGTGGTGTACGGCATCAAGCAGATCGCTGCGGGTGAACCGGGGATCGCGGCGCTCGGGGCCATCCTGGGCGGCCTTGTGACGGCTGCCATCTTCGTGCGCCGTCAGCAGAAGATTGAAAACCCATTTATAGACCTCTCGCTATTTCGATCGAGTGCCTTCGGCCCGATGCTCGCGGTCCTGACAATGATCTCTATTGTCAACTTTGTGGCCTTTCTATTCATCACTCAATATCTCCAGCTCGTGCTCGGGATGAGTCCGCTGGAAGCAGGGCTATGGACTCTGCCTTGGGGTGGCGCATTCATCATCGGGTCTCTCGCGACGCCTGCGGTTGCCGCTCGGACCGGACCGGCCATCCTGGTCGCGGGTGGCCTGTCGCTGGCGGCGGTCGGATTCTTCACCCTGACCCAGATCGAGATGGGTCTGGCCGTCGTCGTGCTCGGTTCGAGCCTCTTTTCATTGGGCTTGGCGCCGGCAATCGCTCTGGTCACCGATCTCATTATCGGCACCGTTTCGCCATCGCGTGCCGGCACGGCATCCGGGCTCAGTGAAACGGGAGGCGAACTCGGCGGCGCACTCGGCATCGCGCTCATCGGCAGTGTCGCTGCGGCGCTCTACCGCACCACGTTAAGCCGTGACCTACCGCAAGGACTGGCACAGGATCACGTAGATGCCGCGCTCGACACCCTCGGTGGGGCCCTGATGGTGGCCGAAGCACGTCAGGACAGCATCGGCAGCCGGCTTGCGCTGACGGCTCGCGACGCGTTCACCGACTCGGTGATCCTGGGCTTCATCCTGTGCGGCGTCACGATTCTTACGGCGGCCGCGTTGACGGTCTCCGCCATGCGCAAACTCAAACGGATCGAGGGGACGACTTCCAGCGAACAGCAAGCGGCCTAGCAGGAAGGCATGCGTACGATGCTCGGGATCGGAGAGCGGCTCGACATCAGGGCAGACCCTGATGTCCGTCGCGGCCGGGCGTGACCAGGCTGGTGTCATCGGAGCAGAGGGACGAGGCGGCGAGCCGACCACCGTGGTGGTCGTTGACGACCATGACGGTTTCCGGACGATGGCCGCCGTGCTGCTGGCCGCCGACGGATTCCGGGTCGTGGGCGAGGCGGCCACCGGGCAGCAGGCGGTGGCCGTGGTCGCCGCGCTCGCGCCGGAGGTGGTCCTGCTCGACGTGCAGCTGCCGGACATCGACGGGTTCGCGGTCCTGCGGTCCCTGCGCCGCGCCGGCGTGCCGGCCAAGGTCGTGCTCTGTTCGGTGCGGGCGGCCGGCGACTACGGCTCCCGGCTCGAGGGCTGCGGGGCCACCGGGTTCCTCACCAAGTCGGCGCTGACCGCCGGGGCGCTCAGGAGCCTGCTGCGGGTGGGGTAGCGCTGGCCGGCCGCAGGTAGGCGAGCACGGCGAGCACGCGCCGGTGGGTGTCCGGCTCGGGCGGGAGGTCCAGCCGCAGGAAGATGCTGCGCACGTGCGACTCCACGGTCTTCGGGGTCAGGAACAGCTGCTCGCTGATCGCCTGGTTGGAACGCCCCTGCGCCATCAGCGCCAGCACCTCCCGCTCCCGCGCGGTGAGCCGCTGCAGCGGGTCGTCGCGCCGGCTGGCCAGCATCACGGAGACCACCTCGGGGTCGACTGCGCAGCCGCCGCCGGCCACCCGCTGGACCGCGTCGATGAAGTCGCCCGCACCGGCGACCCGCTCCTTCAGCAGGTAGCCGACGCCGCGCGCGCTGCCGCCCAACAGGGTCGTCAGGTAGCGCGACTCCAGGTACTGCGAGAGCACCAGCACGCCCACCTGGGGAAAGGTGGCGCGGACCTGGATCGCCGCCTCCAGCCCTTCCAGGCGGTGTGTCGGCGGCATCCGTACGTCGACGACGGCCACATCCGGCTGTGTCGACACGACCGCCTCCCATAGGGCCGGCCGGTCGCCGACCTCCGCGACCACCTGGAGGCCGTGCTGGCGGAGCAGGACGCCGATGGCGGTGCGGACCAGCGGCGCGTCGTCGGCGAGTACCACCCTGGTCGTCATGCCGGTCTTTCCACGGTCGTCGCGGGCAGGGACGCCGACACGGTCGTGCCGCGTCCGGGCTCGCTGCGCACCACGAGGTCGCCGTCGAGCGCGCGTACGCGGTCGGCCAGGCCCATGAGGCCGGCGCCGGCGCCGAGGTCGGCGCCGCCGGCGCCGTCGTCGTCGACCGTCACCCGGATCGCGCCCACTTCGGCGGCGACGGTGACGCGGATCCGGTCGGCCTGGGCGTGCTTGATCGCGTTGGTCACCGCCTCGGCCACGACGAAGTAGGCGGTCGCTTCGACCGCCAACGGCAGCCGGGGCACCTCGGCCGCCGCGAGCGTGACGGGCGCCGGCAACCGGTCGACCCACGACTGGAGGGCGGGCACCAGGCCGTCTTCGCTCAGGATCGCCGGGTAGATGCCGCGGGCGAGCGCCCGCAGGTCGTACAGGGCGGTCTCGAGGCCCTCGCCGCAGCTGCGCAGCAGCACCCGTACCCCGTCGCCGAGCTGCGGTCCGAGCTCCACCTCGACGGCGCGGATCCCGATCGCGGCGGCCACCACGTGCTGCTGTACCCCGTCGTGCAGGTCGCGTTCCATCCGGCGCCGCTCCTCGGTGATAGCGGTGACGATCCGGGCGCGCGAGGCGCGGACCTCGACCAGCTGCGCCCGCACCTCGGCGGTCAGCCGCTGGTTGTGCAGCATCAGGCCGGCCGCCGCGGTCACCGCCCGCAGCACGTGGCTGTCTTCGCGGAGCGCGGCGTCATGGATCAGCGCCGCGACCCGGTCGCCGGCGCGGTCTACATAGGTCACCACCCGACCGCTGCCCGGGGCAGGCAGGGGCAGCGGCGCGCCGGCCGCGTCGACCAGCTCTCCGGCGTCCGGCCGCCAGTATCCAACTTGGAGGGAGCGGTCGCCGAGCGCCGCGGCGAGTCGGTCCCGCAGCGCCGCCGGGGTCAACGGCTGTTGCAGGTCGATGACGAGGTCCGTGACGGCGGTGCGGCCCAGCCGCACCCGCAGCACACCGGCGAGGAACGCCAGCGGCAGCAGGCAGAACGCCACCTCGTATACGGCCAGGGCGCCGAGTCGCACCGGATCGAACCGCTCGAACGCGTTGCCGACCGTGGAGGCGACGCCGCCGATCAGGAAGATGAGCAGCACCGGCCCGAGCAGCCGCCGCTGCGGTGCCGAGGCCCGCACCCACCGCGCGACCAGCACGATCACCACGGCGGCGGCCACCACCGCGCCGATGACGCTCACCAGCCGGCGGATCGGTTCCAGCATCCACGGCGCGTCGATGTGCAGCAGGTTGCGCTGGTAGGCCGGCCCGATACCGGCCAGGTCCATGAACAGCGCACCGAACGGGGTCAGCCCGAACACCGCGAAGTAGGCGACACCCACGAGCCGGCGCAGCGGACGCCAGCCCAGCCGGCCGGTCGGGAACGCCAGCACCAGGTGGGCGAGGAACGCGCTGGAGGCGGTGCTGAGCATCAGGCCCAGCGTGTGCGTCACCGGGAACGGCACGAACCGCACGTCTTCGGCGAACCAGCCGACGCCGACGAGCACCAGCAACAACCCGACCCGGTTGTCCGGCCGGCGGTGGTGGGCCACCGCGCCCGCGCCGAGAAAGAGTAGGCCACTGACCCCGCCGAAGATCGTCTCCCACGTCGAATGCTCGACGTCGACCGCCTTGCACGGGAGCACCACGGCCGCGAGCAGCACACCAAAGACGGCAAGCGAATAGATCACGCCTCGCCCGGCTCGCACCCTCCCATGCTGCCTTACCGCCCCGGAGTACCTCGTCTTGAGTAAGGAACCGGACGCATCCGGGCTGGCCCTGATGCGCGCCGCCCGCCCGGTGCCGAACCATGAGCTTTCCGGTCCCGCGCGGGCGAGCACAGGAAGGTGGGCGGCGATGGCGTCCTTCCGAAGTGGATGGCGGCGGTTGCTGGCGGCCGCGGTCGTCCTGGTGCTGAGCCCGATGGCCGCGGTCGCGGTGGCTGCGGTGCCGGCGGCGGCCGAGGACTCACCAAACCTGGAATGTCACCAGGAGAGCCTCTACACGAAGCGGTGCCGCATCGACCAGCCGCCGGTGACCGCGCCGGTGACCGGGTACGGGCGGCTGCTGTTTCAGGCCGGCGACGAGGTCAGCGTGCATGCCGACGGGTGCGTGCAGACCGGCGGGAGCGGCCGCACCTGGAAGCGGTACGTCGACCCGTCCGGCCCGAACAGCGACGAGCTCTACCACGGCCTGATCGGCATCCGCGCCATCCACGCCGGCCAGCCCGATCCACTGCCGATGCGCCGCTTCGAGGGCTTCGACAACGGGTTCCTCTTCGTACAGCGGCCGTCGTATCTGCAGCTGGGCTACGAGGACGACGAGTACGACGACAACGGCTACCACGACCACGACGACGGCACCGAGGACCAATGCAAGCTCGGCGGTGCCCGCGAAGGCGGCAACGCGTTCGTGGAGATCACGATCTACCAGCGCGATACGGACGAGGACGGGCTGAGCGACTGGGCCGAGCTCAACGGCATGTTCCGCGAGGACGGCACGATCGACCGGTTCCTGCCCGACCACGGCGCGGACGCGTGCCGCAAGAGCGTCGCGGTCGAGGTCGACTGGCTGACCGACGGCACGACCAGCGACGAGCCGCCGCAGGCGGCGCTGGACGAGGCGGTCGCGATGTACGACCAGGCGCCGGTGCCCGCCAACCGGACGACCTGCCCGTGGCCGGCCCTGCCCCGCAAGGGCAACGGCGTACAGGTGCTCGTCGACCGGTCCGAGGCGATCCGAGTGACGGCGGCGGACCGGCTCAAGCCGCTCAACCAGACCGACTCCGCGATCGGTCGCAAGCCGTTCGAGAAATACCGGGAGGAGCACTTCGCGCCGCACCGCCGCGGGGTGTTCCACTACAACCTCTGGGGTCACCGCCACGACGACACCGACAGCGCCGGAGTCGCGCTGACGGCCAACCGGGGTCAGGACTTCCTGGTCACCGCCGGGCTGATCCCGGACGCCTCCGTGCGCCTCAAGGCCGCCGCGTTCGCCCACGAGCTCGGCCACACGCTGGGCCTGGACCACGGCGGCGGCGACCCGGTCAACTTCAAGCCCAACTACCTGTCGATCATGAACTACGCGTACTCGTACACGGGCGTGCCGGACTGGAACCTGTGGCGGGCGAAGCTGGTGCAGCCCGGCACCATCCCCAGCCTCGCGCTGCTCGACTCGGTCAGCCACCTCCAGTTCTCCGGCGAGCAGCTGCCCGTGCTGGACCGCGACCACCTCGACGAGACGCGCGGCGTCGGGCAGAGCCCGACCGGGCCGGCGCTGACGGTGTTCTGGACCGACCCGACCATGGCCGTCCAGGCCGGCGACAGCCGCGGCCCGCTCGACTGGAACTGGAACACCAAGGGCCTCACCGCGACCGACACCGACACCGCCGCCCCGGTCAACGGGCGGACGGAGGCCTGCGTACGGCACAAGACCCCGGGCGACACGACACCACTGCGCACGACCCCCGACCCGGACGACGTAATGCACGAGGAACGGGGCTGGGGCGACGTCATCTGGGCCGGCGTGGACGGCATCTGCGACACGGCCGCGGACCCGGCCGACGCGCAGGCCGCCCCGGTCGGCTACGACTTCCCGCGCAACCTCGGTTACGCGTTCACCGGCGGCCAGTGCCGGTACGACACCGAACGCTCCGACGGCATCTGCGGATACAACGACTGGGCACACCTGACGTTCACCGGCGGGATCAACGGCAACCTGCCGGGAGTCGGCGGGCCGGCCGGCGACGTCGTCGAGCCCACCCGGGCCCAGATCGAAGCCGTACGCCAAGGCACGCTCGACGCGCTCATCCGGGCCACCGGCTCGGATTTGTCCGTACGCCTCGACGTGCCGGCCGGTCCGCTGGCGGCGGGCACCTCGTTCGCCGTCGCCGCGCACGTGGCCAACGCCGGACCGCAGGACGCCATCGACGTGTCCCTGGAACTCGCCCTGCCCGCCGGGGTGCGGCTGGCCGGCGGCGACCAGCGCTGCCAGGCCAACACCACCGGCGCCCGCTGCGCCATCGGGGCGCTCGCCAAGACCGGCGCCACCGACCTGGCGCTGACCGTCGCGATCGCACCGTCCTATGTGTACCCACAGGCGACGAGGCCGCTGCCGATCACCGCGACCGTCGGTCTGACCGGCGCGGACCCGCAGCCCGGCGACAACACCGCGACCCGGACCGTCACCGCGGAGTCGGTCGCCGACGTCGCCGTCGCGGTCACCCTGCCGGCGACCGCGCAGATCCCGGTCGGCGCCACCCGACCGGTCGTGCTCGACACGACGGTCACCGACGGCGGCCCGTCCGGGCCGGTCGACGTCGCCTACTCCTTCCGCGAGCAGCACGACGCCGGGGTCACGGTCGCCGGCCTCCCCGCCGGCGCGACCATCCCCGTCGACCTCGGCCAGCGAGCGCAGCTCGGCTCGCCGCTGCAGGTCACCTGCCTGCGGCCGGGACTGCAACGGATCACGGTCACCGCCACGGTCGCCACCCCCGCCTCGCGCGACCCGGACCCGACCGGCAACACCGCGACCGGCTCGGTCACCGTGGACTGCCTGGTCAGCGTGCTCGCACTGTCCACCGGGCGCGGCCTCGGCCTGGAGACCGTCGACGTGGGTGCCCTCGGCCACTGGACGTTCACCGGAGGCGGGCTGCACAGCAACGGCGGCGTGCTGGTCCAGCCGCTGTCCACCCTCACCCTGGGCGGCGGCGCGACCCTCACCACCAGTACCCGCCCGGTCCTCTGCGTCTGGCCGGCCAGCGACTGCCCGCCACCGGGCACCGTGCGCGACCCGATCCCGGCTGTGCCCGACCCGCTGGCCACGGTGCCCGAGCCCGCCCCTGGCATGCCCACCCGCGTCTTCCCGATCTGCCTGCCCGGCCTGACCTGCGGACCCATCGAGCCCGGCCGGTACATCGGCACGATCACCCTCGGCGGCACGGTCAAGCTGCGACCCGGCACCTACGTCTTCGAGGGCGGCCTGCTCTCGATCGGCGGCACCCTCGCGCTCGCCGAAGACGCCCCACCCGGATCCGGCGTGACGCTCATCTTCCGCCGCGGCGCCGCCCTCGACATCCGCCTCGGCGGCGGCCTGCGCCTGCGCCCGCCCGCCACCGGCCCGTACGCGGGGATCGCCGTCATGTACACCCGCGACAACACCGCCGCCCTGGGCTGGCGCGGATCGCAAAACCAGATCACCACGACCGGACCCGTCCCCACCGTGTACGCCCCGGCCGCCACGCTCGTCTTCGCGCCCGACGCCCGGTACGACACGCCGGTCCGCTTCATCAGCTCGACCGTGACCAACCAGACGACAACGATCAAGTTCGCCCAATGAACAGCCGGATCGCTGGCGGGGTTGGCGTGGACGGACGCGTCATCGGCGGCGCCGACCGCGGTGGGTGCATCTTGCGTGCGGCGTAGCTTGACGACCCCGGATCAGGCGCGTTCAGCGATGAGGTCGTCATGTCTTGCGGACCGCGCTGGTGAAACCTGCGACGAACAGTGTCGCGAACGCCCAGGCGAGTAGTTGAAGGATCCAGCCGCCAACTGCCAGCATCTGCCCCGCAGCGGTGCTGGTGATGTCGCAGTTTGTTCGTGCTGTCCATATTGGGAGCCAGCTGTAGATGCGCCGTGCGCGGTGTTCGTCTGGTGCCATACAGCCTCATCGAACGCGCGTGGAGCACATTTTGTTGACGGGCGTCTTGGAAGTCCGGCTGGCACGCGCGGCATTCCTGGCCACCGATAGCGCGCGGCATTGCCGCGATCATGGTCGATCTTGTATGTGCCTATCGGCCGGCCGGTCCCGGCCGGTCAACGCCACCGGTCCCCCCGGGTGGCCACAAACGACTTTCCGACAAACCCCCAGGGAACGACGGCCAGGATGAGGACGACCCACAGGCACGCCCCGGCGACTTCCCGGGTGGCCGCGTCCATCTGGTGCGACAGCCACTGGGGCAAGGCGACGATGCCAAGCCACATGAGCTTCCACACCGACTCGAACAGCAGCAGCGGCAGCATCCGCACCGGATACCGGATCCCCACCACCGCGAGGATCGACATGGCTGCCAGCATGACCGTGACGACTCCAGTCATCAGTGGCCACGACCGGTCGTGGTGGATCAGCGACGGCCATTGGTACACAGCCTGCCCGACCGCGATGACCAGGTATCCGAACCGCAGGGCGTACAGGCGCCACAACGGCAGCCTGTCGACCGGCCGGGTAGCGTCGGTGGATACCGCGACCGCAGGGGTGGGCGTATTGATGACAGTCCTCATCGCCAGGCTCCTTGACGTTGTGACGACGGCGCATCCACGGCCGGGATCGACCACAGGCTGTTGACCTCGTGACCGCGCAGCGCCTCCAGGAACGGCTGGAAGCTCCCGATCACCAGGCACCGTACGGTCGGGCCGTCGACCTCGACCTCGCTGACGCCGGCCGCCCGCCCGATCGGCCGGGCCGGCGGGACGCCGACGAAGCTGACCTCGACCCGATGGATCGCATGCTCCGTACTCATGCGTGAAACGCTATGGACGACCAGCGGGCGGGCCATCCGGGTAATCACGGAGTCGGCACTGAGTGGCACGGTATTCAGTGGTCCAGCCGCGTAGTACCGTCAATCGTGCCCACGCCCAGCCGCCGCCCGGGCAACCTGCCGGCCGAGGCCACCAGCTTCATCGGCCGTCGGCACGAACTGGCCGACGCGCGCCGCAAGTTGACCACCGCCCGACTGGTCAGCCTGGTCGGGCCGGGTGGTGTCGGCAAAACCCGCCTGGCGATGCGGATTGCCACCGATCTAGCCCGCAGCTTCCCCGACGGGGTCTGGTTGGTCGAGCTGGCCGAACTCCGCGATCCGGCCCTGGTGGGGCACACCGTCCTGGCCGGCCTCGACCTGCGCGACCAGTTGGCCACCGAGCCGATGGACCGGCTGCGCTCCTACCTGCGCGACCGGGAACTGCTGCTGGTCGTCGACAACTGCGAGCACCTGGTCGATGCGGCCGCCCACCTCATCGCGGACTTGCTCCGGTCGGCTCCGGGCGTGCGGATCATCGCCACCAGCCGGGAACCGCTGTCGGTCCCTGGTGAGCACGTGCTGCCGGTACCGCCGCTGCCGCTGCCGGCACCAGGGTCACTGCCGGCGTCGCCGGAGCCGATCGGCCAGCTCCGCGAGAACGAAGCGGTCCGGCTGTTCGTCGAGCGGTCAGCGGCCGCGTCCGGCCAGTTCGAGCTGACCCCTGCAAACCAGGCCGCCGTGGTCGACCTCTGCCGCCGGCTCGACGGGCTCCCCTTGGCGATCGAGCTGGCCGCCGTGCGGACCCGGGTCCTGAGCGCGGACCAGATCCTCGACCGGTTGAGCCGCCGGTTCGAGCTGCTCACCGGGGCGGGCCGGGCCGCGTTGCCGCGCCATCAGACCCTGCATACCACCATCGAGTGGAGCTATGACCTACTCACCCCCGCCGAACGGACGCTGCTTGCGCGGCTGTCGGTGTTCGCCGGCCGGTTCACCCTCGACGACGTCGAGCCGGTGTGCTGTTTCGACGACGTCCCCTCGTCCGCGGCGCTCAACCTGGTGTCGTCCCTGCTGGACAAGTCCCTGGTGTCCAAGGAGGACAATGGGGCCGTCACCGGGTACCGGTTGCACGAAACGATGCGCGAGTACGCCCGGCTCAAACTGTCCGAACAGGATGGTTCGGCGATCCTTTCCGAGCGCTACGTCGACCATTACCTGACGCGGTGTCTGCGGTTCGCTGCCGAGGGGCGATTCCGACTGCTCGACTGGCTCGCCTGGATGGAGCTAGAGATAGACAATGTCCGATCCATTCTGCGGCGCTGCGTGGACCATAGGGATACCGAACGCGGGATCGCCTTGGCCACCGCACTCATCTGGTACTGGATCACCCGGGCCACCACCGAAGGGGTGCGGTGGCTGGATGAGCTGCTACCGATGGAACCCCGCGATGGGTCCGGTGTCGTGACCACACCGTGGGCGTACTTTGTCCGCGGCTTCCTCGCCGTCCTCCAGGCCGACCCTGTCGCCGCCACGCCCGTCCTCGACCGGGGGATCGCGGTCGCCCGCGTGTCCGGCCCGCCCAGCGCCTTGAGCCAACTGCTGGCCATGGCCTCGATCGCGACCACCATGTCGGGCGACCGGAGCCGGGCCGATCAGTTCCTCCACGAGGCCCGGGACATCGCCGCCGACGCCAACGACGTGAGCACCATACTCATGACCTACCAGGCCCGTGCTCTCAACGCACTGCACGTCGGCGACCTCGACACCGCCCGGCTAGACGCCGCCGAGGGAGCACGCCTCAGTCACCAGGCCGGCGACTTGTACAGCCTCGACATGATGCTGATGAACTGGGGCTTCGCCGCGCTGCGGTCCGGCGATGTCGGCGAAGCCGAGCAACGGTTCACCGAGGCACTGCCGATCGCCCACCGGCTCGACGACAGGGTCGCCCAGTGCTACCTGCTCGGTGGACTGGGGGCGTGCGCGGCGGCCACCCGGGGCCAAGCTCGGGCGGCTCAATTGCTGGGCGCGATGGAGCGCCTGCGCATCGAGGTTGGCGCGACCGTCAATGTCGGGATGGCACCGGCGCTGCGCCGGGCGACCAACGACGCGACCAGGGCCCTCGGCCCAGCCCGGTTCGAGTCCGAGTTCCGGGCCGGGCACCGGCTCAACCGGGAGGCTGCCGTCCGGCTGGCACTGCGCGAATCGGCTTCCCCCGCCGCCAACACCAGTTACCACGACTCGGGCAGCGCGCTCGGCGCACGGGAGGTCGACGTGGCCAAGCTGGTCGCCGAAGGGCTCACCAACAAGGAGATCGGTGCCCGGCTGTTCATCTCCGACCGGACCGTCGAAACCCACGTCCGCAACATCCTCAGCAAACTCGGCTTCCAGTCGCGGGCGCAGATCGCCCGGTGGATGGCCGACGCCGGACACTGACGGTCACCGAGTTGCTTGCTCTGGACGGGTACCCATCCCGGCACACCAGCGGCCGCCGGCGTCGATCATCGCCTTCGCGCTACACGCAGGCTCGCCACGCCGACCACCAACACCCCTGGCGGCAGGGGGCACATACTCTCCAGCGGGCGTCCGTCCAACGTAGAAGCGGGGACCCAGCGCCGCGAGGCTCGCGCGCGGGCGTTCTCGATGCGAAGAATTGGCACCAGCACGGGGAACAGCCTGATACCAAACCGGTGTCCGTGGTGGGATCGCGCGGTTGATCCGGGGATCTGCGGGGCGGCCGTGACGAAGACAATGCATCCGTCGGTGGAGTTTGGCTGCTGCTCCGAGTCCAGATTGGATGGTGGCTGGCTTCTACTTCGCTGAACCGCCGACCTTTCGAACACACAAGCTCGCGACGGTCAGGTGACTGTGGATCTTCACCGTCGCGGCGACTGTCCTGGTCCACCCCTCGTGTCCGGCCGCGGCGCTCGCAGCGCCCGGGTTGAGCCTCCGCGGGCCGCGGTCCCCGGGTAAGAGCCCCGCTGGGGCTGCGGATGGGCGCGCGGTTTGGCAGGGTGGTCTGGTGCGGATCGATCAGGTTCTTGGTGGCCGGTACCGGCTGCTTGACCACCTCGGCTCAGGCGGGATGGCCACTGTGTGGCGCGCCCACGACGAGGTTCTCGACCGGA
>Ga0272482_10000357_pt1 | contig 14236 bp, 6 predicted proteins | sample RVTome_8_FD_192427 | JGI IMG/M metagenome (GOLD analysis project Ga0272482, IMG submission 192427) | Soil microbial communities from uranium-contaminated site in the Upper Colorado River Basin, Wyoming, United States - RVT160D0 (version 2) ...
ACGGTACAAGGATACTTGGGCGGTGAGCTTGTTTATCGTTACGGGGTCGAAGTCGAGCAGGCGTACCGCGAACTGCCGGAGCGGGAAGCAGAGTCCGCGCCACCTGCTTTGGCCTCCCCGCCGCGCGGGGTGTCTTCGGCGTCGGCGCCTTCGGTGAAGGGCGGAGGGGCGTCGTGACGGGAGCGCCGTTCATCGGCTTGTACCCTTTTCAGTGGATCGGGTTGCTCGCCGCAGCACTCGCGCTGCTGCTCGTCGCCGACGCTCTGGCGGGGCACTACCGATCCGGCTTCGCGTTCCGGTCGCAGTACGCGCCGTTCGTCAGCGGCGGATTGCTGATCGCATCGGCGGTGGCGGCCAGCATCGCGCCGGACGTGTCATGGACGAATAAGGCGCTCGGCGCAACCGGTTGGCTGGCGGTCGTGAGCGGAACAGTCGGCTTCGGTTTTCATCATTACTACGGGATCGCAAAAAAGCCGGGCGGCTACAAGTGGCTGCTGCATCACCTGATGTACGGGGCGCCGCAACTCGCGCCGCTGGCGCTCGCGGGCGTGGGCGTGCTCGCGCTCATCGCCGGGCGGGGGATGATGGGGCAGACGAGTTTCGCGGGAGTGGGCATGCGTCCCGCGCTGCTGGTTTTTGTGTCCGTCATGCTCGCCGGGGCGATCTTGCAAGCCGGCATCCTGCACTATCGCGGGGCGTTCAATAACCCGGCGATGTACGCGCCGCTCGCGGCCCCGCTGCTGGCGGCCTTCGCCGGCGCGTGGGCGGTTTTTGCGCCGGGCCGCGGGACGTTCGTCGCGCTTGCGATCCTGTTGTGGCTGACGTTCCTTACCGGCTTCGTCGGTCTCGGGATGCATCTTCGCGGCTTAGGACGGCAGATGGGTGGGTTGTATGTGGCGCTCTTTAACTGGCTGGAGGGGCCGCCGGCCTTCACGCCCGCGCTCTTCGCCGGACTAGCCGCCGTCGGGCTGGTAGCGATTTACCTCTTATGAATGAGTCTCGGAATCAAGTGGGAGGAGTTGGACTATGGGGGGCGGAAGACGAAGAAAGGCTCGGGGTGAGGGCGACGTGTGGAAGGGGTTGGCGGCGGGTCTCGCCGGCGGGCTGGTCGCGTCGTGGACGATGAACCGCTTCCAGGACGTGTGGTCTAAGCTGGCCGAAGAGTTCGGGCAAGCAGAAGAACAGTCTTCGGCGCGAGACGGCAGCGGGGAAAATCAACAGGCGCAGGGCGGCGGGGAACAGACGGACGCAACGGTGAAAGCCGCCTCCGCCATCTCCGAAGGCATCTTCGACCATAAGCTGACGAAGGGCGAAAAGAAGATCGCGGGGCCTGCCGTCCACTACGCCTTCGGCACGACGGCCGGGGGCTTGTACGGCGCGGTCGCCGAACTCGCGCCGGAGGTGACGGCGGGCGCGGGGCTTCCGTTCGGCGCGGCCTTCTGGCTCGTGGCGGACGAGATGGCGGTGCCTTTGCTCGGCCTCTCGAAGAGGCCGACCGAGTACCCGTTCTCGACGCACGTTTACGCGCTCGCCTCGCACCTCGTCTACGGACTCACGGCGGAGGCGGTGCGGCGCGCGGCGCGAAACGCGCTGTGAAGGGTTTAAGCTCCGTCGAAATGGAAGTGTTGAAAGAAGCGCAAGAACGTGCCGGAATTTGTCTGCGATCTGTCTGAGGCGGCGACCCCGCTCAAGCACTTCTGGGAGCACACGGTCGGGAGCGACCACGCGCCGATGGCGCTGCGCGCCGACTGGCAGGCGCAGTTGCGCCGCTGCCATGACGAACTCGGCTTCCGCTACGTGCGCTTCCACAGCCTGCTCTCGGACGACGTGGGCACGCTCATCCGCCACGAGGGAAAACCCCTCTACTCGTTCTTCAACGCCGATCAAATCTTCGATTTTCTCCTGTCAATCGGCATGAAGCCTTTCGTCGAATTGAGCTTCATGCCGAAGGCGCTCGCCTCCGGCGGCGCGACGGTCTTCAACTACGAGGCGAACGTGACGCCGCCGAGGGACTATAAGGAATGGGCGACGCTCGTCGGTAAATTGGTCTCACACTGGGTCGAACGCTACGGCGCGGGCGAGGTGCGCGAGTGGTTCTTCGAGGTCTGGAACGAACCGAACCTGAAGGAGTTCTGGACCGGCACGCAGAGAGATTACTTCAAGCTTTATCGTCACACGGCGGAAGCGGTTAAGGGGGTGGACGCGCAGCTCCGGGTCGGCGGGCCGGCGACCGCCGCAAACGAGTGGGTCGAAGAGTTCCTCGACTTCTGCGAAAGGAATGGGCTGCCCGCCGACTTCGTCACGACGCACCACTACCCGACCGATGCTTTTGGGAAGGAAGACGATGACACGGAAATACAGTTAGCCAAGAGCAGGCGGAGCGTCCTGCGTGAGCAGGCGCAGGACACGTCCCGGCGCGCGCGGGGGAAGCCGGTCTATTACACCGAGTGGAACACTTCTTCGAACCCGCGCGATCCGCTGCACGACGAGCCTTACGCCGCCGCGTTCGTCGCTAAGACCGTGATGGAGATGAACGGGCTGGTCGAAGGTTACAGCTTCTGGACGTTCTCGGACATCTTCGAGGAGAACTACTTCCCGTCCCTACCCTTCCACGGCGGCTTCGGGCTGCTCAACCTGCACGGCATCCCGAAACCGGCGTACCGCGCCTTCGAACTGTTGCACCGCCTCGGCAACGAGTTGCTGCTCGTTGACGGCTCGCACGAAACCGTGGACGCGTGGGTCGTCCGCAAAGGACACTCGCTGACCGTCCTGCTCACCAACCATCAGCTTCCGCGCCACCCCGTTAAGACCGAGCAGGTGCAGGTCAAGTTGAGTAATGCGCCGCGAGGGTGCTACGCCTACGCGGAGCGGATCGATGATGTCCACGCTAACGCGAAGCGAATGTGGCACGAGATGGGCGAGCCTGAATATCTGGGCGCGGCAGAGGTGGAGCACTTGCAGGAGGCGTCGCGGGTGTGGAAGGAGTCGCACCCGTGTGAGTATGTGAACGAAAGCCTCTATCTCGACATCACTCTGCCGCCGCACGCCGTGGTCGCCGTCACGGTAGAGTTTGCGCCCGAGCGAGCGGACGGAGGTGCGCGCGCATGAGGTATGCGGGGGCGAGCGACAGGGCGTTGGACAAGCTCCAGCGTGACACGTTCGGTTATTTCCTCGAAGAGGCCAACCCCCACAACGGGCTGGTGCCGGACAGCACGCGCGAAGGCGCGCACTGTAGCATCACCGCCGTCGGACTCGCGCTCGCGGCCTACACGGCCGGCGCGGAGCGCGGGCTTCTGTCGCGCGCCGAAGCCGCCAAGCGGACGCTCACGGCGCTACGGTTTTTCTGGGACAGCCCGCAGGGAGAGGAGCCTCATGCTACGGGCCACAGGGGATTCTTCTACCACTTCCTGGACATGCAGACCGGGCGGCGCGCTTGGGAGTCTGAGCTGTCCACGATTGACACGACCTTTCTGCTCGCCGGGGCGTTGGCTGCCGCCACATATTTTCATCGTGAGACGGCGAGCGAGCGCGAGATACGCACGCTGGCCGACGCGCTCTACCGCCGCGCCGACTGGCGGTGGGCACTGAACGGCGGCCTCACGGTCGCGCACGCATGGAAGCCGGAGCGCGGGTTCCTCAAACATCGATGGGAGGGCTACAGCGAGGCGATTCTCCTTTACGTGCTGGGCTTGGCATCGCCGACGCGCCCACTGCCCGAGAAGAGCTACAAGGCGTGGACGCGGACGTACCGCTGGAAGAGGCTCTACGGCCACGAGTTCCTCTACGCCGGGCCGCTCTTCATCCATCAGCTCTCGCACGTCTGGATAGACTTTCGCGGCATACAAGACGAGTACATGCGCGCACGCGGCATTGACTACTTCGAGAACAGTCGCCGCGCCACCTACGTGCAGCAGCAGTATGCGATCCGCAACCCGAAAGGTTTCAAGGGGTACAACGAGAACTGCTGGGGGATTACGGCGAGCGACGGCCCCGGCCCGGCGACGCTCAAGATAGACGGCCGTCTGCGCCGCTTCTACGACTACAGGGCGCGGAGCATCCCTTACGGGCCGGACGACGGCACCATCGCCCCGTGGGCCGCCGTCGCCTCGCTGCCGTTCGCGCCGGAGATCGTGCTGCCGGCGATCCGGTACATGGACGAAGTCTACCCGAAGATGATGAGCAAGTACGGCTTCAAGTGCAGCTTCAACCCGACTTTCATGGACGGCTCCCGGAACAAGCGTGGCTGGCACTCCCAAGGGTATTACGGACTTGATCAGGGGCCGATCATTCTGATGATTGAGAACTACCGCTCGGGCTTCCTCTGGCGATTGATGAGGCAGTGTCCTTACGTCGCCACGGGCTTACGCCGCGCAGGATTCACGGGTGGCTGGTTGGGGACGAACGAATGATTTGATGGATGAGAGTGTCATCGGTGGAAAGAGAATTTCGCACGCGCTATCCGGGCTATAACGTCCTCGACAAGTGGTCTTCGCCCGACTGGGACGACCAGACGCGTGAGGTCGTGCGCCAACGGCTGGAGGAAATCCCGCCGCCCCGCTTCTTCAACGAACATGAGGCGCGCGCGCTCGCGGCGGTCGCCGAACGCATCGTGCCGCAGCCAGACCGGGGCGAGGCGGAGAAGATACCAATCGTTCCTTGGATTGACGAGAAGCTCTACGAGGACGAGCGCGACGGCTACCGCTACGAGGAACTGCCGCCGCAGCGCGAGGCGTGGCGGTTAGGACTCGCCGGGATTGACGAGGCGGCGCGCGCCCTCTTCGACGGCAAGTCATTCGTCGAGATCGACCCCCTCTCCCAAGACGTCGTGCTGCGCCACGTCGAGCGCGGTGACGCTCCCGGCCCGGCGTGGGAGCGGCTGCCCGCCGCGCGCTTCTTCCGCGACGTGCTCTCGATCACGGTAGTCAAGACCTACTACGCGCACCCGCTCGCGTGGAACGAGATCGGCTACGGCGGCCCTTCGTCGCCGCGCGGGCACGTCCGCAAGTGGGAGGGCGGCGTAGACCCCTGGGAAGCGCGGGAGGAGAAGTCTGGCCGCCAGTGAATACAGGGGGAGCGGTGCTCCGCGCTCGTCAGCCGCCCGGAGGTCAAATTGTTTCCACGGTTAGGCGACGAGCGCACACGCCGTTTCGTCGAGGCGTTCCCCGCCATCCGGCGGGCTTACGCCGAGGGGGCGATGGCCTACGGCATGTGCGCCGCGAGGAAGACTTGATGAGCGCAGAGGCGGACGGCAACCGGAGGCTCACCGCGCCCGGCATCCACGGCGAGCGCGTCCCGATGCGCGACCTCTCGCGCGAGGAGGTGGATTTCTGCGTCGTCGGCGCGGGCGCGGGCGGGGGCGTCGTCGGCGCGAAGCTGGCCGAAGCAGGCTTCTCGGTCGTCATCCTCGACGCCGGGCCGCACTGGAATCCGGTGCAGGATTTCGTCTCGGATGAGATGGCTTCGCGCAAGCTCTTCTGGACGGACGAGCGGATTACGGGCGGCGACGACCCCGTCGAACTCGGCTCGAACAACTCGGGGCGCGGCGTCGGCGGGGGCACCGTCCACTACTCGATGGTGGCGATGCGCGCCCACCCCGAAGACTTCCGCAGGCGTACGCTCGAAGGCGAGATAGAGGGGGCGGACTTGCGAGACTGGCCGCTCACGTTCGAGGACCTTGAGCCGTACTACGAGGAGGCCGAGGAGGCGCTTCAGATTGCCGGGCCGACGCGCTACCCGTGGGGCCGTCGGCGCAAACGCTACCCGCAGCGCGAGCACGAGTTGAACGCCTCGGCCCAAGTGCTCGTCCGCGGCTGCACGCGACTCGGCATCCCCGTCGCGCCCGCGCCGATTGCGACCCTGAGCGCGCCGCACAAAGACCGCCCCCCGTGTGTTTACCGCGGCTTTTGTAACTACGGCTGCACGACCAACGCCAAGAGTTCGATACTCGTCACCTACATCCCGCGCGCCGTTCGAGCGGGGGCTGAGATACGCGCCGACTCGATGGCCGTCCGAATCGAGCACGACGGGCGCGGGCGCGTGGCGAGCGTGCTCCACTTCCGCAAAGGCAGCGATGAATTGTTTCGGCAGCACGCGAAGAACGTCGTGGTCGCGGGCTACGCGGTCGAGACGCCGCGCCTACTTTTGAACTCCGCCAGTTCGCTCTTTCCCGACGGCCTCGCCAACTCTTCGGGAATGGTGGGCAAGTGCTTCATGGTGCATTCGGGCCATCAGGTCTTCGCCAGATTCTCGGAACGCATCGGTCAGTACAAGGCCCCGCCGCCGGGCGGGGCGCTCACCGAACATTTCAACCGCACGATGCCGGGCGAGGATTTCGTTTGCGGCTACACGGTCGAGTGCGTCGGGCCGCACCCCGTGGACTTCGCCGCCCGAATCTCGACGGCGCGCGGGATGTGGGGCGCGGAGTTGCGGCGCCTGATGCTCGACTACAACTACTACTCGGGCGTCGGCATCGTCGGCGAAATCCTGCCGCGGACGAAAAACCTGGTAAGGCTCCACCCGACGGAGCGAGACCAGTTCGGACTGCCCGTACCTCATGTCGTCTTCGGCTACCACGAGAACGACCGGCGCATCATCAATCACGCGATTACGAAGATGCAGGAGATCATGGAGGCCGCCGGTGGCCGCGACGTATGGTCGTCTGACCGCACGGCGCACCTGCTCGGCACGTGCCGCATGGGCGGCGCCCCGTCAACTTCAGTCGTCAACCGCGACTGCCGCGCGCACGACGTGCCGAACCTGTTCGTTTGCGACGGCTCCGTCTTCCCGACCTCTACGGCCGTCAACCCCTCCTTAACCATTGAGGCCATCGCGGCGCGCACGGCTGATCGCATCGCCGAGCTGGCGCGGCGCGGAGAGTTATAGACGGCGGTTGATGTATCCTCACAAGTTTGAGAGACTTGCTTATCGCCATTCTAATCGCGCAGTCAAGCCACGGAACGAGAGGCGCCCGGCGCGCCCTCGTCTTTAATTTTTAAGTGCGTATGGCAAGCGTCCTTGGAAAATTTTTCGTGAGGACAAGACGTGCTAAAACCGGGCCGGACGAGGAGCCGATCCGCGGGGAGTTGTACAGCGTCGAACGTCTGGAGCAGTACGCCGCGGCGTTGGCCGCCGAGCACCGGACGGCGGAGAAGTCGCGGCGCGGGCGCAGGCTTCTGCCGAGGGTGGAGGAGAACGGGCGCCAGCTAGTCGCCGCTTACCGCAATCTCGCCGGCGCGATCCGCAACAACCGCCCGATCTCACCCGCCTCCGAGTGGCTGGTCGACAACTTCCACATCGTCGAAGAGCAACTGCGCGAAATCCGCGAAGACCTGCCGCGCGGGTTTTACTACGAACTGCCCAAGCTCAAGACGGGCGCACTCGCGGGCTACCCCCGCATCTACGCGCTCGCGCTCGCCCTCATCGCGCACACCGACAGCCGCCTCGACTCGGAAACTTTAAGGCGGTTCATCCGCGCGTACCAACAAATCACGCCCCTGACCATCGGCGAGTTATGGGCGGTGGCGATCACCCTGCGTGTGGCGCTCGTCGAGAACCTGCGGCGACTTGCGACGCACGTCGTCGCGGCGCGCTCCGAACGCGAAGAGGCGGACGCGCTCGCCGACAAGCTACTGGAAGCGGCCGGGCGGCAGCTCGAAGGGGTCGTCTCCCCGCTCGCGGAGCGCCTCGGGAAGCACGAGCAGGTGGGTCGCGCTTTCGTCGTGCAGCTCACGCAACGGCTGCGCGAGCAAGACCCGGCGGTGATGACCGCCTTCGACTGGCTGGAACAGCGGCTCCGGCGGCAGGGCGAGACCATCGAGCAGGTCGTGCACCTTGAGCACCAGCGGCAGGCCGCCGCGCAGGTCACGGTCGGGAACATCATCACCTCAATGCGCCTGCTCTCGACGCTCGACTGGCGCGACTTCTTCGAGAGCGTCAGCCTGATTGACCCGATCCTCGGCGAAGACCCGGCGGGCGCGTACACCCGGATGGACTTCGCCTCGCGTGACCGCTACCGTCACGTCGTAGAGCGCATCAGCAAGCGCACACGAAACGCCGAGACCGAGGTGGCGCGCGCCGCCGTCCGCCTCGCCGCGCGGGCGCGAGAAGAGTACTCGCGCGAGCCGGCGCGCGCGCACGTGGGCTACTACCTGGTGGACGAAGCCGCGGCGGAACTTGAGAAGGTCTTCGCGTACCGCCCGCCCGCCGCCGAGCGCCTCCGCCGCGCCGTGTTGCGCCGCCCTACTCTCTTTTACCTCGGCACGCTCGCGCTGCTCACGGCGTCGGTCGTCGCCGCGCTCGTCTTCTTCGCACACCGGGCGGGCGCGGGCTGGCCCCTGCTCGTCTTCTTCGCTCTCCTCTCGCTCGTCCCGGCTAGCGATCTGGCTGTGAGCATGCTCAACTGGGACGTAACGCATCTCTTCGCGCCGCGAACCTTACCCAAGATGGATTTCTCGTCCGGCGTCCCCGCCGAGGCGCGCGCGTTCGTTGTCGTCCCGACCTTCCTGTCGAGCGAGACGGCGGTGGACGAGCTGCTGGAAAAGCTCGAAGTCCAATACCTTGCGAACCGCGACGAACATTTCTATTTCGCGCTGCTCGGAGATTTCGCGGACGCGCCCTCGGAGGAGATGCCGGGGGATGCGGTCATTCTGGGGCGGGCGCTCGACGGCATCGAGCGGCTGAACGCGCGCTATGGTGACGCCGGGCACGCGCGCTTTCACCTGTTCCACCGCCGGCGGCTGTGGAACGAGCCGGAAGCGAGGTGGATGGGCTGGGAGCGTAAGCGCGGGAAGCTCCACGAGTTCAACCGGCTGCTGCGCGGCGCGCGAGACACCTCCTTCGCCGTCTCGACCGCCGACGCCGCCCTGCTCTCCGGCGTCCGCTACGTCATCACGCTCGACGCCGACACGCAACTGCCGCGCGACGCGGCGCGGCGTCTTGTCGGCGCCGCCATGCACCCGCTTAACCGCCCGCAGTACAGCGCGGAGGCCGGGCGCGTCGTGTGCGGCTACGGCGTCCTCCAGCCGCGCGTCGGCGTCAGCCTCGAAAGCTCACTGCGCTCGCGCTTCGCGCGCATCTTCTCCGGGCACGCTGGGATTGACCCGTACACGACCGCCGCCTCCGACGTTTACCAGGACCTTTTCGGCGAGGGCAGCTTCACCGGCAAGGGCCTCTACGACGTGGACGCCTTCGAGGCCGCGCTCGAAGGGCGCGTCCCCGTCAATGCCATCCTCAGCCACGACCTCTTCGAGGGGCTGCACGCCCGCTGCGCGCTCGTCACCGACATCGAACTACTGGACGACTTCCCGGCGCGGTACGACAGTTACGCCATGCGCCAGCACCGCTGGGTGAGGGGCGACTGGCAGATCGCGCCTTGGCTCTTGCCGCGCGTGCCCGGTGAGGGGGGCCGACGCCTGCGCAACCCCCTGCCGCTCATCTCGCGCTGGAAGATTCTCGACAACCTGCGGCGCAGTCTGGTCGCGCCGGGCGTGCTCTTGTGGCTTGTCTCTGTCTGGACTCTCGTGCCGGGTTCGCCCCTCTGGTGGACGCTCTTCGTCATCCTCGCGCTGGCGTTCCCCGTTTACGCGCACCTCGCCACGAACATGATGGCGCACCCGCGCGGCGTCCCGTGGACGAGCCACGTGCGGGGCTTGTGGAGTGATGCACGCACGAACACGGCCCGACTCCTGCTCGCCCTCACCTGCGTCGCGCATCAGGCTTATTTGAAGACGGACGCCGTCGCGCGCACGCTCTACCGCAGGCTCGTCTCCCGCCGCCGCCTGCTCGAATGGGTGACGGCGACGCAGGCCGAGCAGAGGAGCGCGCGAGATTTCGCCGCCATGCTGCGCTTCATGTGGCCCGCCGAGCCCGTCGCGCTCGCCGCCCTCGCGGCGATTTTAGTGGCGCGCCCGGAGGCGTTGCCCGTCGCCGCGCCGCTCGTTCTGGCGTGGGCGCTCTCGCCGCTCGTCATGCACCGGATGAGCCGCCGCCCCGCCGCCGAGCGGAAACAGATTGACCCGGCACAGGCGCGCGAGGCGCGTCTCATCGCGCGCCGCACGTGGCGCTTCTTCGAAACATTCGTCGGCGCGGAAGACAACTGGCTCCCGCCCGACAACTTTCAGGAAGACCCGCAGCCCGTCGTCGCGCACCGCACCTCGCCGACGAACACGGGGCTGCTTCTGCTCTCCACCGTCGCCGCGCACGACTTCGGCTACGTGGGGGCGAACGAACTCGTCGAGCGGCTCGAACTCACCCTCGATACCATCGAAAAGCTACCGAAGTTCCGCGGCCACCTCTTCAACTGGTATGACACGAAGACGCTTGAGCCGCTCGCCCCGCAGTACGTCTCCACGGTTGACAGCGGCAACCTCGCCGGCCACCTGCTCGCCGTCAAGCAGGCGTGTGAAGAGTTGCCTGACCGGCCGCTCTTCGGCGCGCACACGCTCGCGGGGCTTCGGGACACGGTCGAGATGCTGCGGCACGAGGCGGAGCGGCTGGGTGGCGCGCGCCAGCGCACGGAGATCGTCACCGCCAAGCACCTGCGCCAAGAGATCGCCGCGTGCGCCGAAATCGTCGGGGGCGAGCCGCCCGACACCTTGAGCGGGTGGGAGACGCTTTTCAACTCTCTTCATCAACACGCGTCAACCGTGGACGACATGATCGGCGCCCTCGCGCAAGAGCACGGTGTGGGTGATTTCGCGGAGGCCAGGTTCTGGGCGGCCGCGCTGCTGCGGCAGGTGAAAGAGTTGGCGCGCGACCTGCGAACTTTCGCGCCGTTGGTCTACCCCCTGGGCGCTCACCTTAGATACATAGTCCGTCCCGCTTGGGCTGCTCCACTTCAGCCGGAACTTGCGCATTCGCTCGACCGCGTGGGCGGCGTCGCGCGGATGTCCGAAACCTACGACACGGTGCTCACCGAACTCGCCGCCCTCGCGGGCGGGGCGGAGCAAGAGTCGTCGCCGTCGCCTTCGGGGGGGGCGGCAGCCGAAAACCTCGCGGCGCTGAATACAGCGGTGGAAGACGCGGCGCTCGCCGTCAACTCCGTCTTGTCGCGCCTCAGTCGTCTGGCACGGCGGTGCGAAGAAGTGTTCGAGGGGATGGACTTCACGTTCCTCCTCGATGCCGAGCGTAAAGTTTTCTACATCGGCTACAACGCGACGGCAGGGCGCACCGACGACTCGTACTACGACCTGCTCGCTTCGGAGGCGCGCCTCGCCAGCTTCGTCGCCATCGCCAAGGGCGACGCTCCGCAGGAGCACTGGTTCCGTCTGGGGCGGCAGTTGACGAGCGTCAACGGGGGGCGCGCTCTCATCTCCTGGACGGGAACGATGTTCGAGTACCTGATGCCGCTCCTCGTCATGCGCAGCTACGACGAGACCTTGCTCGGTCAGACTAACCGGGCAGTCGTCGCGCGGCAGATCGAGTACGGCAAAGAGCACAACGTGCCCTGGGGCATCTCGGAGTCGGCCTACAACGCGCGCGACCTCCACCTCAACTACCAGTACGGCCCCTTCGGCGTGCCCGGCCTCGGCTTAAAGCGCGGCCTCTCCGAAGACCTCGTCGTCGCGCCCTACGCGACGATGCTCGCCGCGCTGGTCGAGCCCGGCCGCGCGCTCGAGAATTTGCGCCGCCTGGAGCGTGAGGGCGCGCTCGCGTCGTACGGCTTCTACGAGGCGATTGACTACACGCCGGAGCGCCTGCCGCAGAATCAGAGGCGCGCTCCGGTGCGCGCCTTCATGGCGCACCATCAGGGCATGGGCCTCGTCGCGCTCGACAACCTGCTCAACGCGAACGTCATGCAGCGGCGCTTCCACTCCGAGCCGCTGGTGCGTGCGACCGAGCTGCTGTTGCAGGAGCGCATCCCGCGCGACGTACCGACGACCCACCCGCGCGCCGAGGAAGCCCTCGGCGGACGCATCGTCCGCGCGCCCGCCGAATTCGACACGAGAACCCTCGACACCGCCGACCTGCCGACGCCGCGCACGCAGGTGCTCTCGAACGGCACCTACTCGGTGATGGTCACGAGCGCCGGCGCGGGTTATTCAAGGCACGCCGGGACGGCCGTCACGCGCTGGCGCGAGGACGTGACGCGCGACCACTACGGCTCATTCTGCTACCTGCGCGACGTGCGGAGCGGCGCGGTCTGGTCTGCCGGCTACCAGCCGACGCTGCGCCGCCCGCGCTCTTACGAGGTGACGTTCTCCGAGCACAAGGTCGAGATCGTGCGGGCGGACGCCGGGATCGTGACGCGCACGGAGATCATCGTCTCGCCCGAAGACAACGCCGAGGTGCGGCGCGTCTCGCTGACGAACGAGTCGGCGCGCGAGAGGGAGATCGAAGTCACGAGCTACGCCGAGGTGGTGCTCGCGCCGCAAGCGGCGGACGCGGCGCACCCGGCCTTCAGCAACCTCTTTATCGAGACGGAATTCATCCCCGCCGAGAACGCCCTGCTCGCGCGCCGCCGGCCCCGCGCGAGCACGGACGAACCCATCTGGGGCATCCACGTCGTGATGACGGAAGGGGAGACGGTCGGCGCCGTGCAGTACGAGACCGACCGCAGCCGCTTCCTGGGGCGCGGCCACACCCCGGCCAACCCGGTCGCGGTGATGGAAGACCGACCGCTCTCGAACACCACGGGCGCGGTGCTCGACCCCATCTTCTCTTTGCGACAGCACGTGCGACTAAAACCCGGCGAGACGGCGCGCGTTCATTTCTCGACCGCCGTTGCGCGCACGCGCGAAGAAGCTCTCAGGCTCGCCGACACGTATCACGACCACGTCATCTTCGAGCGCGAGGAGCAACTGGCGTGGACGCGCGCGCAGGTCGAGATGCGCCACCTCAACATCACGGCGGGAGAGGCACACCTATTCCAACGCCTCGCCGGGCGCGTGCTCTACTCCGACCCGTCTTTGCGCCCGCGCCCCCACGTGCTGGCGATGAACACGAAGGCGCAGTCCGCGCTCTGGCCCTACGGCATCGGCGGCGATCTTCCCATCGTGCTCGTGCGCATCAACCGCGCCGAGCACGCCGACACGGTGCGCCAGTTGTTGCGCGGCCACGAGTACCTGCGCCTGAAGGGGCTCCAGTTCGATCTGATAATTTTGAACGAACACCCGGCGAGTTACGCGCAGGAGTTGCAGAACGAGTTGCAAGCGCTCGTCCGCACAAGCGGCTCGCAGGCTTTACAGGACAAGCCGGGCGGCATCTTTCTACGCCGCGCCGACCCGATGCCGGACGCCGACCGCATACTTTTGCACGCGGTGGCGCGCGTCGTCGTCGTCACCGAGCGCGGCACACTCCAGGAGCAGCTCGTGCGCCGCCCCGCCGGGGAGGAGTTGCCGCCCGACCTCGTCCCCCGCGCCCCTTCACGCGCCTACCCGGAGCCGACCGTTGGCGTCCCGGAACTCTCGTCCTTCAACGGCCTCGGTGGCTTCGCGCACGGCGGGCGCGAGTACGTGACGGTTCTGAACGAGGGCCAGTGGACTCCCGCGCCGTGGTCGAACGTCATTGCTAACGAACGCGATTTCGGTTTCCTGGTGACGGAGGCGGGCGGAGGCTACACGTGGTCTGTTAATAGCCGGGAGAACCGCCTGACGCCCTGGACGAACGACGCCGTGGGCGACCCACCCGGCGAGGTCCTGTACCTGCGCGACGAGGAGAGCGGCACGGTCTGGACGCCGACGCCGCTGCCCATACGCGAGGCCGAGCCTTACGTCATCCGGCACGGGCAGGGCTACACGGTTTTCGAGCACACGAGCCACGGCGTCGCGCAAGAGCTACTCTTGTTCGTTCCCGTGGACGCGCCGGTAAAAGCCTCCCTCCTGCGCCTGCACAACCGGACGGACAGGCCGCGGCGCATCTCCGTCACGAGCTACAGTGAACTCGTGCTCGGCGTCGAGCGCGGCGCGTCCGCGCCTTACGTCATCACGGAGTTGGACGGGCAGAGCGGCGCGATCTTCGCGCGCAACCCCTACAATAATGAGTTCGCGTCGCGCGTCGCCTTCGCCGCCACGAGTGCGCGGGAATTCACCGTGACCTGCGACCGCAAAGAATTCTTGGGCCGTAACGGCTCGCCCGCGCGCCCGGCGGCGCTCCGCCGCACGCGCCTTTCGGGGCGCGCGGGCGCGGGGCTCGACCCGTGCGCCGTCATCCAGACGGTCGTCGAACTCGCGCCGGGCGAGACGCGAGAGGTCGGCTTCCTGCTCGGCGAAGGCGAGTCGGTCGAGGAGGCGCGCTCGGT
>Ga0272482_10000358_pt1 | contig 14230 bp, 29 predicted proteins | sample RVTome_8_FD_192427 | JGI IMG/M metagenome (GOLD analysis project Ga0272482, IMG submission 192427) | Soil microbial communities from uranium-contaminated site in the Upper Colorado River Basin, Wyoming, United States - RVT160D0 (version 2) ...
GCTGCTGCTCGCCGCCGGCGTCGACCCGGACCGGAGCCTCTTCTACGCCCAGTCCCAGGTGCCCGAACACACCGAGTTGCACTACCTGCTGGAGTGAGCAAACGTGCAGAATAGTGTGATAGCTTGCCCGGCATGCCTGACCGGCCAAAACTCGCCGAACCACTGATTGCCGTGCTGTACACGCGGGTATCGCGGGACCGCTCCCGACGCCGCAAATCGGTCATGGAGCAGGACGCTGAGGGTCGCGAGGTCGCGCACCGCGAGAGTTGGGTCATCCCGGACGACGCCGTGTTCACCGACAACCACCGATCGGCGTCACGGTTCGCGAAGAAACCCCGCGTGGGCTGGGACGCGGTACTCACGTACCTGTCCACCCAGGCGGTCCACGTGCTCATCCTGTGGGAGGTGTCCCGCGGCGACCGTCGCCTAGGGCCATGGATTGCCCTCCTTGACCTGTGCTGGGAACGCAAGATCCTGATGCACATCATCAAAGACGACGAAACCTACGACCCCGCGGACCCCCGTGACCGCAAGTACCTAGCGCAGGAAGGGATAGACGCCGAGGCCGAAACCGAGAAGCTGTCGAAGCGGATCAAGCGGGACAAGCGAGCCTCGGCGCTCGATGGACGCCCGCCCGGCAGGCTGAACTTCGGCTACCGGCGGGTCTACGACGACCGCGGCCACTACATTCGCACCGAGATCGAAGAACAGCAGGCGCACATCAAGCGGGACATCATCGACGCCGGCATCGTTGCCGGCAACTCCCTCTCGAGCATCGTCCGCGACCTCAACGGCAAACGGGACGAGGCCCGCGCCGAGGCGTGGCGTGCGGCCCGCCAAGCAGGCGTTGGCCCGGGTGAATGGTCAACCCGCCGGCAGGCGGTGCGGGAAGTGGTGGCGTACGGACGCCGATGGGATCCACCCGAGGGCGGGCGGTGGCACACGATGACCGTCCGCCGCCTGGCGCTCAGCCCCACCTACGCCGGCAAACGGCTCCACCAGGGCAACGTGATCGGCGCCGGCCAGTGGCCCGCCATCACCGACGAGCGGACCTTCGCCCTGATCGCGGCCGTCCTCTCGGATCCGGTCCGCCGCAAGCAGGACGGCACCCGACTGCGCTACCAGCTCGCCGCCGCCGCCCGGTGCGGCCGTGATGGCTGCAACGGCCTCATCCGACCTGGCCACCGAAACGAGTACCGGTGCTCAAGCTGCCTGCGGGTGTCGATCAACATGGCGGCGGCGGATCGGATCATCAACGGGTTGATACAACGACGTCTCCGCGTCCCCGGTTTCGTTGACCTTCTGATGCTGACGTCCATCGACGACGACACCGGCAGGGCGGCCGCGGAGCGGGAAGAGCGGGAGTTGCAGCTGCGCTTGGATGAGCACTACCGGGAATCCGCCGCCGGCCGGTTGAGCGCCCGCGGGCTTGGGATCGTCGAGGCTGATCTGCTGCCGAAGATTGAGGCAGCCCGGGCCCGGGCTCGGCAGCGTACGCTCCCGTCACGGCTGCGCGGCCTTGACCCGGTGGAGTTGGCCGACACGTGGCTGGAGCAGCCGGCATCCGTCCGCCGTGACGCGATCATGATGTGCGCGGATGTGCGCCTGTCCGCCAACAGCAAGGGGAAACGGGCCACGCCGTGGCGGTTCGCCGAGTCCCGTTGGCGCGGAGACGCGCTGACCTGGGGGCAGGTTTGGACGCAGGCCGGCGAGGCTCCGCTCTAGCCTGCTGTTTTGCGGTGCTGACGCCGTTGGCTGCCTAGAAACCGTAGGTACTCGACCAGCGGCGCCTTCTCGGCGGAGGGGACCTGAGGGTCGCGGAGGATTGTCAGGATTTCCCGCTCCTCGTCGCTGAGTGGCTGGCCACCCCCGCCAGGTGGGGCGATCTCCTCCGGGGTCAAGTATCCCAACGCGACCGCGGCTCGGCGAGGGTCGATGCCGAGGACCAGGCAGACCGCTCGCACGTGGTCCGGGTCGGGTCGACTGGCGTCTCCACCCTCCCAGCGAAGGATGGCGCTCCGCGACACGCCGGACTCTTCGACGAGCCTGTCCTGGGTCCAGCCTCTGGCGCGGCGCCCTTCGCGGATGAGATTGGCAAAGGCTTCGCCCCGTGGGTTGTCGTTGGCCGGCACGCGGTGACGGTAAGTGCTGATCAGGGTGGTCGTCTGCGTCGTCCCCGATACGTCCCGCGTCTCACGCATGACACACAGTTATGCGGATTCCGTTGTGTGGCGCTACGTCCGAGTAGGGAACCGTTCGTGATCCATCGATAAAGACAAAAGTAATGTCGCGCGTGTCATACCCTTGCGTTCTGGGTGTTACACCTGGCACTCTAGTGCCATGCCCGACACCACCACGCGACACCATTGGGCGCCCGGCGTTGACGGCTCGTTCGCGCAACTGATCTTCAACGAGCGTAAGGCGCGAGGCTGGACGCAGCTCGACCTCGCGGGTCACTCAGGCGTCTCCCGGGAGACCATCCGACACTGGGAAAAGGGCAACGCCAGCCGCCCAGACCCTGCCTCCATCCGTGCGGTCTGCGCGGCGCTGGATGTCGCCACCCCACGGGCACTGATCGCACTCGGCTACCTGACCGCCGACGACCTCGCCCCGGCGGCGTAGCCATGGCGACCACCGATCTCATCCCCGCTGACGGCTCCTACGAGGACCGGCTCGCGAAGATTGCCGCCGACGCCGCTCCCCCACTGGACGCCATCACGCTGGAACGTCTCCGCGGTCTGCTCGGTCCCGCACTTCGTGCTCGCGCCGAGGTCGCGTCGGTCGTTTCGCTGCCGGTCGGCGAGTCCGGCGCCGACGCTCCGGAACGTGCGGCATGACAACCGCGATTCGCCGCCGGCCAGCTGTCACCAAGGTCATCGACTACTGGCGAGAGACCGCAGGCGAGATCTTCCCCGACATCCACGCCGCTGCGATCGGCTGGGGTGAGCCCTTCTGTTTCCGCTGCGGTTGGCTCGCGCCGCTCCCCGAGAAGTGGGACAAGGACCCCTGGGCGGTAGTCGGCGGTTGGCTGGAGTTGGCGCACCTGCAAAACCACGGTGCTGGCGGCCCCGACGACGAGACCAACATCGTTCCCCTTTGCCCGCTGTGCCATCACGCCATGCCGGACTTTACCGATGGGCCAGATCAGGCGGTTGCGTGGGTCCGTAGCTCGCAGCCGACCTCGCACCAGTCGTGGTGGCAGTCGGCTACGGACGCTCGATGGGGTGGCGACGAGTTCGAGCCCTACCCGGGTTGGAAGCGGTTCTTCGGCTTCTTCGTGTACGCGGGTGAGGTTGTGCAGCGTCACCGCGTGGCGCAGAGCGGGGTGGCGGCATGAGCGTCTTCCTCGCCGTCGGCGGCCCTGTCGTCCGCCAAACCGTGTTCGGTGACTGGCTTCTAGACGACGGCTCCCTCGTCCCCCAACGCGCCATAGACCGCCGTGCCGCCTTCGCTGAAGCTGCGGCACGCACTCCGTCTCCCGCCGCCGGCCCCCACCGCGTCGGCGGGGACGCGCCCGGGTCGTCCCTCATTCCCCCCGAGTGCGGCGACCCGGGCGCACCCCCACACCTCCTCGGCAAGGCCGGGCATCGCAAGGCACGGCGAGGCGATGCGAGGTCGGGCATGGCAGGGAGCACCGCCACCTAAACGTCGAAGGCCCGCGGTGGCCATCACCCACCAGCGAGCCCTCTACCCCAGACCAAATCACACACGGAGGGGATGGTCTGAGATGACTATCAATCTACCCGACGTCAGCCGTTCGGCCACCGCAGGCGTGACGCCCACCACCCGACCCACCGTCAACCCTCACGCGGCGCTCGGCGCCGTCGCATTGTGGCTCCGCGAAGAGGGTGTCATCCCGAACGGCACCGCTTACACGGATGACTCGCGTCGGCGGCGGGTCGGCCTGATGCGGGAACTGTTGCTCGAGTTCGGCCTCAACTCGGCGACTGTCGCCGAGCGGGCTGCGGCACATGCCGCGGGGCAGAAGGTTGCAGCGCTGGCCGGTGACGTCCGATGACACCCAACGCCCTCTCAACCTCGGACCCGCGGTGGCTGTTGACGGAGACGGTTGAGGCGATCGCTGGTTCGGACTGGGACGGCAAGGTCGCCGCCTTCTGGACGCTCGTCGACCGTGAGGCCCACGACTTGGCCCACCCGCGGCCGATCTACGCGTGCCCTGGCTGCCCGCAGGTTGACGACTGCCCGTCGTGCGGTGACCCGATCGCGGTATGCGACGACCCGGTGGGACACGACCGTCTGCGGCGTGAGGGCGAGACATCGCTGCTGACCGGTGTCGGCGTCTACGGCCGGGAGCGTGCCCGGTGACCGACGGCGACCGGCCCCGCCTGCTCGACCTGTGCTGCTGCCAGGGCGGTGCGTCCTGCGGCTACCAGCAGGCGGGCTTCTACGTCGTCGGTGTCGACATCGACGAGCAGCCACGCCACGCCGGCGACGAGTTCATCAAAGCCGACGCGCTCGAGGTGCTGCGCGACGACGCCTTCCTCGACACGTTCGACGCGATCCACTACTCGCCGCCGTGCCAGCGGTGGGCGCCGTTGAACGCTTTGCCGTCGACGAAGGGCGCCGACGAACACCCGGACCTGATCACGCCGGGGCGGCCGCTGTTGGATGGGTGGTCGCGGCGGACGGGCCGGCCGTGGGTGATGGAGAACGTGATGGCCGCGCCACTGGATCGGCGGCATTCGATCGTGTTGTGCGGGGAGATGTTTGGGCTGCGGACGATCCGGCACCGCCGTTTTGAGCCGTCGCCGGGCCTGTCGTTGACGGCGCCGCGGCATCCAGTTTCGGGTGAGGTCGTCGCCGGGGTGGTTTGTGACCGGCAGGGGCATCGGAGGCCGACCGCGACGAAGCGGCGGCGGGAACGCTGGGCTGAGGGCTGGCATGTGTCGGTCACCGGTGATGTCGGCACCTACATGGGCCCGGCTGGCATGGGCATCGACTGGATGACCGGCAACGGCCTGTCGGAGGCGATCCCGCCGGTGTACACGCGGTTCATCGGCGGGCAGCTGCGGCGGTTCTTGGGGTTGGGTCCGGCCGCGGAGCTCGTCGGGGTTGGTGGTTCGCGATGACCGGCACCGTCACGAAGCTGGCCGGCCGCCACTCCTGGCAGGTTGAGCCCCGCGCCGACGACCCCACCCGGCATATCCGCACGTGTAAGCGGGACGGCTGCGGCCTGCGGAAGCGCAGCGAACTCGTTGACGGCGGGTGGCTGGAGTTGTGGCTGTGGCCTGACGGGGAGTCGGGTGACACGTCGGGTGGACGGAAGGTCCCGTCGTGCCGGGCAGGTCAGGTGGCGCTGCCGCAGGAGTCTGGCGACGGCCCGGCTGTCGTGCCGCCCAAGCCGGCCGTGCCGCTGCGGTGCCGCCGCTGCAACCCGCCCTGCGGACGCCCCGGACGCCTTTATCCCGGCGGGGTCAGTTGCGAACCGGTGGTTGCTGCGGCGGGGGCGGCTACGCGGGAGTGGATTCGTGACCTGCGCGAGAGCGGCGGTGCGGCATGACCGAGCAGTTGCTGGACGGCCTAGCACCAGATGCTCGAGCGGATCTGCCAGTGCTGGCACTCAACGACCTGTCCTTCCGCCACACCCCGGCCGCCGGCGGGATGCCGGCCCGGATCGACATCGCGCATCGGGACCGGCCGAGTGAACCGCTGATCTCTTTGGATCCGGCGGACGCGTCGACGTTCGTGGGTCGGCTGGTGGAGCAGCTGGCGTGCGCATGGGTGCATGCAGATCAACGGTTGGAGCGGATCGAGACGTTGCATGAGGCGTCGGCGCTCGGCGGTGTGGCGTGAGCGATCGCATGTGGCGTCTCGTCTACGCGCTGATCGTCGTGGGGCTGCCAACAGCTGTCGGTGTGGCGATTCATCTCGGCGGTGGCCGATGACCCTCGCCTTGCGCATCACCTCGAGCACCGCGCCGCCGGAGCGGCGGGAGCGGTTCATCACCGTCGACAACATCGCTGAGGCGTGGGTGTGGATGGGGACCCGACCGGAATCGTGGGCGGCGATCACGGGTGGGACGCGGCGTTTGGCTGTGGTCGCCAGTCGGATCGGCGGCCAGCCGTGAGCGTCCACATCGCCATCCCTCACCTGCATCTGCCGGACTGGCCGCGCCTGCGCCGGGTGCTTGAGCAGACCGCGCTGGCCGCCTCCTCGGCTGGCTGGGCGTGTGCCGCCGCGACAGTCGTTGGTCTCGGCTACGGCCGTCACCTCACCGTCGTACTGTCCGCCGCGGCACTGCTGTACGCCGGCTACCTGGCTGGCGCGCACCGAGCGAACGCGGTCTGGTCTGCCCGGCATCGGCGGGTCATGGAGGCGCTTCAGCGATCCAACTCGGCGCAGCAGCGTGAGGCTGCCCGCCGCAGGGCCGAGCTCGCCGACTACGCCGAGGCCGACCGTGACCCGCACACATCGCGGAAGGACCGCTACCTCAACTCCCGCACCCGCCCGGGTGTGGGTCAACCAACCAAAGGATCTCGATGAATCTGCGACGCATGATCGGCGCCGCTGTCGCCACCCTCGCCGTGCCGCTGGTGGCTGTGACGATTTGGGGCGCCCCTGGTGGGGCGACGGGCCGCTGCACGGTCGTGGGCCACACCTCGAGCGACGGCATCACGCTGACGGGTACGGCGACGGCTGCGCTCGGCGCGGACGGGGTGGTGGTGTCGACGCCGGACAACCCGGCGAAGGTGAAGTGGGTCAAGACGTTTGGGTCGCCGGTGAAAATGTCGGCGGTCACCGCCCTGTCGTATCAGACGCACAAGCTTGACGGGACCGGTGATATCCCGGCCGGGAACGATGCGGCGCTGCCCGCCTACCACGTGGTGGTGGATGTGGATGACGACGGTGACGGCGACTCGACGTTGGTGTTCGAGCCGTACTACCAGATCGCCGGCAACCCGGCGCGCGGGACGACGCAGACGTGGAATGTGCTCGACGGCAAGTTCTGGACCTCGACGTCCATCCCGGGTCTGCCGGCGGAGGGCGGCGGGTCGTACGCCGGCAACAAAACCTGGGCGGAGATCAGCGCCGCGAACCCTGAGGCGCGGATCGTCGGGTTCGGTTGGGGTCAGGGCACCTACAACGCCGGCACCGTCGCCCGAATCAACCACGTCAAGTTCGCCGGCAAGGGCGTGTGTCAGGTCCACGACTGGTGGAAGGGCGCCGAGCCGACCCCTTCGCAGTCGGTGTCGCCGAGCCCGTCTGTGTCGCCGTCCGCGTCCATGTCCGCGAGTGCTTCGCCGTCGGCGTCCGAGTCGTCGCCCGCTCCCGGTGGGGTTGCTGGCGGCGACGACCCGTCCCTGCCGGTGACCGGCGTGTCCGTGCCTGTGCTTGTTTCCGGCGCCGCGGCCCTGCTCGCGATTGGCGGTGTGCTGTTTGTGGTGACCCGTAAGCGGCGTGTCCGGACCGTGGCCTAACGGCCGGGGGTGGGTTCCGGCGAGGTCGGCCGGCGCGCTTCGGAAGCAGCCCATCCCGCTGATCTTCCACATCGAATCTTTGGGGAGGGAGGCGTCAATGGACGCTTCGAATACGACCGTTGTCAAGCCGGACGGCTCGGCTGCGGGAATGGCGCTCGCAGGTCTCGTCGCTGCCGGCGTCTCGCTGGTGATTCTGCCGGTGACGCTCGTCGTGATCGTCATTGTGCGCAGCCAGGAGGCGTTGCCCCGGCTGGTGCAGGTGGTGGCTCGGCGGATGCCGAAGCGAGGGTTGCGGTGAGCGTCCTCGGATACCGGGCCCGGAATCATCCTCAGCAGGTCGCCGACCGTGGCGCCCTCGACGACGTTGACGACCGCGCCGTGCATCCCGCCCACTTCTTGACCTTCGTCGAACGTTTCGGCGAGTTCACGCTGGACGTCGCGGCCGCCGCCCACAACACGCGCTGCGACCGGTTCTTCGACGCCCAGACCGACGGGCTGCGCCAGTCGTGGGCTGGCGAGTTGGTGTGGTGCAACCTGCCTTACTCGTCGATTGAGCCGTGGGTGCGGAAGGCGTGGCTGGAGGCGCCTCGCACTCGCGGGATTGTGATGCTGTTGCCGGCCAACCGGACCGAGCAGCGTTGGTGGCAGCGGCTGGTCGAACCGCTACGCGACCGTCCCGGATCCGGGCTGCGCGTGGAGTTCCTCCCGGGTCGGATGCGCTTTCTCAAGGCCGGGCAGGACGAGGTTGGTCCGAACGAACGTCCGCCGTTCGGCTGCTGCCTGCTGATCTTTGGTGGCGGTGGGTCGCAGTGAGCGGCACCGAGATGGTGCAGGTCGCTGTCCTCGGCCCACTCGCCGCGATCGCCCTGACCTGCGTGCTGCTGTGGCTGCTGTCCCGGCTGGGCTTGTTGGACCACGACGGCTGGGTCCTCCGCGCCCAGCAGGAGACGACGCCGGATCCGCGCCGTGTGCCGGCCGCCACGTACCGCCCGCTGCCACTCCACGAGGCCGTCGCCCGGGCGAACCACAACGCTGTCGCCGGCGTCGTCTGCCCGCTCACCCACCTGCCTGTGTCCCCAGACCCGCGACGCAAGGAGTCCTGACCATGCCGTCGATCACTATCACCGTCGATCCCGTCCTGTATCTGGCCGCCTGCACCGTCATTGCCGGCCTCATCCTTGCCGGCTACTGGTGCGGGCGGGCCGACCGCCGTGACGGGCGAGTGCTCGGCGGGATCCGGGAGAACGACGCCCGTTTCGAGCAGATGCGCGCGGTGCGGGAACGGGGGACACGCCGGCTCACGGAGGCGCTTGCCACTCTGCACACCTTGTCGCTGCCGGTGATGGACGCCAAGCCGCGGTGGGTGACGGCGGAGCTGGTCGACGACACCCCGGAGTCGCCGCCCGTGCCGGACAGCGACCGGGAGGTTGAGCCGGGGGACGACGACTACCCGCCCGAGCGGGCCGCGTTCGGTGCGGGACGCCTGCCGGTGGAGGCGCCGCGTGGAGACGAGAACGAGAACCTGTCCGGTTGGCGCATCAACCCGCCGCCGGAACCGGGCCGGCATCGGATTGAGCCAGACAACCGGACCCGGAATCTTGCCGCTGCTGTCGGTCGGGTGTCGCCGCCGGGGGCTGCCGCATGATGTGGCTGTACGTCGGCGACGCCGCCAACTGGATGGTCGCCAGGCTCCTGGACTCGGCCGCCCGGGGCGATGATCTGCCGGGCTGGGCGCCTGAGGCTGGCTGGCTGCTGATCGGTGCCGCGTTGTTCACGGTGCTGTGGCTTGGCGTGCGGTGGCTGCGGCAGCGGCGGGAGGAACGTGACCAGCCGCCGCCCGGGAACCTGCTCGACTCGCAGGAGTGGCTGGCTGACCGTACCGAGGAGATCCCGGCCCCGCCGCGTCCCCGTTATCGGGGACGCAGGCGTGCCCCACGCGAGCCGCGCAACGGGCGCCCACGGCAACACGTCGTGCCTGCACACCCACTCCGTCCTGACGTGGCTGCCACGCAGGTGATCGCCCGTGTCACGGATGACGTGGAGGCGACAGCGATCCTGGTCCGGCCTCGCGGGCGTGGGGGTGCCCGGTGAGTGCCCGCGCCCGGTTGCACGCCAACCGTCTCGTGTCATTCGTGGCGACCATGCCGAAGTGGTCGGGCTTTCCCCGCTGGGTTTTGATCATGCTCGGCTTCCAGTTCGCCTTCCACATATTCCTGTTCGCGATCGGCGCGAACTGGTGGAACGACCCGGTGTTCCTGCCGACGTCTCCAGCGGGTGGGCGATGACCGCCGCCACGTTCGCCGCCGTCTTCATCGCCATGTTCGTCGGCCACCACGTTGGTGACCATGTTGCCCAGACGGACTGGCAGGCCAAGACCAAAGCGCAGCCGGACTGGGTTAGTCGGGCGACGAGTTGGCGGGCGATGGCCGGGCACATCATCGGCTATCACCTGTGCGTAGCAGCTGCTCTGTTCGCGCTTCTGTTGGTCGACGTACGGCTGGGCTGGGCGGGCGTCGCCGCGGGTCTCGGCTTCTCCGCCGCCACGCACGCGTTCCTGGATCGGCGCTGGCCTGTCCGGTGGCTGCTAGAGCACACGGGCAGTAAAGCGTTTGCCGAGTCAACAACCCCGCTGCACGGGTGCTACCTGGCAGACCAGTCCCTGCATATCGCGTGCCTGTTCGTGTCGGCGCTTCTGGTGGTGAGCATCTGATGGATGACCTCGCCCCGACGTGGCGGTACGTCGCGGACGGCAAAGCCCGCCACGCCCTCCGCCACGCCTCTGACTGCGCTTCCCGCTGCGGCGTGTACGTGATCTCGTCCGCGTTTTGGATGGGTACCGGCTCGCAGCGGGAGTCCGAGACGTGCGCGGCGCTGCCGGCGTGCCGGAACTGTCTGCGCCTGCTGGGGCGTGATGCGGGATGAACCGCCCACCGTCGTGGACCGACTGGCTTCCCATGCTCGCCTGGGCTGGCTTCGGAACTGTCTGCGTTCTCAGTGGTCCCGCCGGCGCTATTGAGCACGGGATAGCGGCGGGTGTTGGTCTCGCGGCCGTCGGGCTCGTCGGCCTACTGGTCGCGTTGTGGGCAGGTAGCCGGGTGGTTGTGAGGCGTGTCCGGTGGATGGCGGATCAGCAGATCGCCGAGCTGCGCAGGCAGCAGGCGGAGCTTGAACAGACGCCAGCGGGTGACGACGGTGCCTGACGCCGACGGCATGCGCTGCGAGCCCATCACCGACGACAACGGCGAAGTCATCGCGACCGCCCACGTGTCGGGGGATCTGTCCGAGCGTGGCCGGGAGGCTCTCCGTGAACTGGTTGAGGCCGCCCGCCGCCAGTTCGCCGCCGACCTTGAGGCTGATCCGTCGATCGGTGAGCGGCAGGACGCGGCGATGCGGCGGAACCGTGAGCGGCTGGATCGGATCCGGGGACTACGGGCCGAGGGTGGGGCAGTACAGGACTCGGAGAACCAGCCGTGAACGGGTCAAGAGGCGCGACTGGGCGGTTCGGGGCGGCCAGGCTTCGGCTTGGGCATTCGCTTACCGCGCGAGCCGTGTCGGCGACCAAGGACGGGTGCGTCGGTGAGGACTTCCTGATCGGCGACCGCAGGTCGGTTGGCCTTTACCCAGGCTTCGATGTCCTCGGTGCGCCACACCTTGCCCATGGCCAGCACCTCGTACGGCTCGGGCCAGTCCGGGCGGGCGATCAGTTGCTGGACGCGCTGACGGGTCACGCCGAGTCGGTCGGCGATCTCTGCCTGGCCCATAAGGACGCCCACGTCCATCAACATAGCGATGAGACTACTGGTCACTTGACAAGTGGGCAAGAGTGCGTGAGGCTTGTCAAGTGACCAGTCTTGTCAAGAGACAAGACAAAGAAGGGATGGCCGCAGGTGACCCAGCTCGACATTTACGCCACCGGCGAGCAGTTCGATGCGGTCAAGCAGGTTGACACGAACGGCCGGGAGACGTGGTCCGCCCGTGAGCTGATGCCACGGCTGGAGTACGGCGCTGACTGGCGGAACTTCGTGGACGTCATCTCCCGCGCCAAGGCCGCCTGCGCCAACAGCGGACACGCTGTTCAGGACCATTTCGTTGACGCCAACAAGATGGTCCGGATCGGCTCAGGGGCATCGAGGTCGGTCCCCGACTTCACTCTGACCCGTTACGGCGCCTACCTCGTCGCGATGAACGGCGACCCGCGCAAGCCGGCCGTGGCCGCCGCGCAGACCTACTTCGCCGTCAAGACCCGCGAAGCCGAAGTGGCGCCTGCTCGACTGAACGCGTCCGAGATCGACCTCAACGACCTGCACGCCATCGCCCGCCTCGGCGAGGCCGCCCAGCAGGCCGCGATGCGCGCGATTGCCGCCGAGGATCGAGCCGAACGCGCTGAGGCCCGCGCCGATGAACTGGAGCCCGCCGCCCGCAACTGGGAAGCCGTGGCCAACAACGACGGCCTGTCGCTGCGCGCCTTCCACAAGAAGTGGTTCTCCGACGTCTCCGAACGCGCCTTTTTTGAGCACCTGTACGCCAAGGACTACCTGATCGACCAGCGAGGCAAGGGCGGCTGGTCTGAGAAGCGTCAGTGCTACCGCGACGGCTCCCAGCACCGACACCCCGGCTGGAGGGGCAAGCCGTACCTCGAACTTCACACCGCGCTGGACCGCTATGAGGTCCGACGCGAGAGCGCTCGCGTCCGTCCTGGCGACCCGGAGATCGCGTTCCGCGACCGGCTCGTCAAGGACGGCCTCCCCGTCAACACCACCACCGACATTGCAGTGAGGAACGCATGACTTCTCCCAAGCTTTCCGTTGTCCCTTCACAGGGTCCGCGTCGGCATCCCCAGCAGGACGGCTCGGTGTTCGTTCAGTCGAGCCCGTGTCATGTCTGCCGTGGCGCGATCGTCGAGGGCCAGCCGATCACCTACTACGACGGTTGGTGGGCGCACGAGAGGTGCGTGACCGACCACCTGATCAACGCGGGCGCGGAGAAGGCGTGGCTGACGCTCGCCGCGCAGCTTGCGCGCCACCCGAGCGTGTTCAAGGCCAGCGAGGTCAAGGCGATCGTCAACCAGCTCATGCGGATGGCGGCGGGCATGGCGCCGGACGAGTACGACTTCGAGGAGTCGGCGTGATCACCAAGGCTGAGCGTGCCGAACTCCGCTCCCTGATCCGCCAACGCTTCAAAGTCCTCCGCGCCGACGTCGAAGCCCGACAGGCCGAACTCGTCGCCGAACTCGACCAGCGGATCACCGCCCGGTACGCCGACGAGGACAAGGCGTGGGCGGACGCCATGTACCTGATTGAGGAAGCGGCCCGCGAGGCGAACCGCAAGGCCAACGACGTCCTGCGCGGGCTGAACATGGACGGCCTCGATCTGGAGGGCAAGGACTACTCCATCGTGACGGTCCGCTCGTTCAACAAGCCGACTGGGAAGCGCAGCAAGCTGCGGCAGGAAAGCCTGTCCCGGATCGAGGCGCAGGTGAAGGGTGCCCGGCTGCAACTGGACCGCCAAGAGGCGGACCTGTTGACGCGGCTGGTGCAGGGCGCTTTGGAGTCGGAGGCGGCGCGGGCGTTCCTGGGTGAGATCCCCACCGTTTCGGCGCTGGTTCCGGCGGAGCGGCTGTTGGAGTTGGAGCAGTCGCTCCGCGACGACATGGACGGCGCGTCGTGACTGACGAGTACCGCTCTGACTGGGCTGACCTTGCCCGCCGTAAGTGGGCCGACTACCAGCGGCTCGTGCAACGCTACGAGGCCGGCGACGCGTCGGTGTCGATCGCGATGAACCTGCGGGAAGCGGCGTTGGCGAAGCTGGTCCCGGACCTTGCCGCCGAGATCGAGAACCTGCGCGAGCACCGCTGCACCTCCCGTATCGCCGAGGAGCGGGGCGCGGTCCTTCGCTGCTTCCTGTGGCGGGGACACAGTGTGCCGCTGTCGTCGCTCGGTGCCGGGCTGCACCTGGCGGGCGGGGTGAAGTGGGCCGATGACGACGACCGCGTTCTGGTCGATGTTGTTGAGCAGTCTTTGTCCGGCGGTGATGCCGCGTGACTCCTCCTCCGCTGCTTGTGGACGGCTACGCCTCCTCGTTTACCTACACCGCCACGGCTGGGATTTGGCGGGTGGTTCGGGTGCCGACCCTGGACGAGGTTCGCGGTACGCGCCTGCCGATCACCGCTGACTGTGTGTGTGGCGGTGTCGGTACGTGCACGCGTTGCGTCTTGGACGACGAGCGGGCGTGGAAGCTGCGAGGCGACGAATGACGGCGCCGGCACAGACGGACTTCCCGCCCGGCATCTACCCGGATGTGCCTGAGGCCGTGTACCACGCGCTGCCCTCGCTGTCGGCGTCCGGCGCAAAGGCTCTGCTGCCACCGTCCTGCCCGAAGATCTTCCACCATCAGCGCGCGCACGGCCGCCCGCCCAAGCGTGAGTTCGACCTCGGGCACGCCGCCCACAAACTGGTGCTCGGCGTCGGCTCCGAACTCCACGTCGTCGGCGGGGACAACTACAAGAAGACCGCCGTCCAGCAGGAGCGGGACGAGGCGTATGCCCGCGGCGATGTGCCGTTGACGCCTGCCGAGTTTGACGCCGCACAAGCCATGGCCGCGGTGCTCCGGGAGCACCCGCGCTACGACGAACTGTTCGGCGACGGCGTGGCGGAGCAGTCCATCTTCTGGACCGACCCGGAGACCGGAGTGCCGTGCCGCGCCCGCCCGGACTGGCTCTCCCCTACTCGGGTGGTCGACTACAAGTCCACGGCATCGGACCCGTCGCCGGAGAACTGCGCGAAGGCAATCGC
>Ga0272482_10000359_pt1 | contig 14214 bp, 12 predicted proteins | sample RVTome_8_FD_192427 | JGI IMG/M metagenome (GOLD analysis project Ga0272482, IMG submission 192427) | Soil microbial communities from uranium-contaminated site in the Upper Colorado River Basin, Wyoming, United States - RVT160D0 (version 2) ...
GAGGCCGCCCGCGATGCTGTCGGTGGCGATCCGGACGTCCGCGAGGTCCCGGCAGCGCTCCCGCGCGGCGGCGGCCCGGTCCGGCGCGCCCTCGATGCCGAGCACCGACGCGCCGGCCTCACCGAGGGCCCTGGTCAGAACGCCGGTGCCACAGCCGAGGTCGGCCACCCGCAGGCCAGGCCGGAGCCGTAGTGGCGCCAGCAGGCCCAGGCGGGCGGGGGAGAAGTGGTACGCGGTCTCCCAGGACTCGACGAGCCCGGCCAGCTCGGCCGACCCCGCGGTGACGTCAGCAGCCGCCCGCAGGGCTGACAACACCGCCGACTCGGCGCCGTCGGCGTAGTCGATCGTCATCGGTCAGCCGTCATGCCTCACGGACCGACGGGGGCGTACTTGTCGGTCATCTCCGTGAGCAGGTCGTTGAAGGTGGACTCGACGTTCGCGGAGTCGAGGCCGTAGACCTCGACCCGGACCATCTCGCCGTCCTCGGTCACGTAGTGCGCGCGGAACACGGTCGGCTTGTCCGGCGACGGAGCGGCCAGCTTGCGGACCAGTACCCCGTTCTCGTCGCTGACCAGCTCGTAGGTGGCCAGCTTGTAGACGTCGTCCATGGCGGCCAGCACGGCCTGCGGGTCGCCGCCCTCGCCGACCTTGAACGACCAGATGCCCCGGCGCAGCCCGTCCTCGTCGGTGACCAGCATGCCGACCTCGGCGACGCCGACCGACTGGAGCAGCTGCGCCTCCTTCTCGGTCGGCCGCTTCTCGGTCAGCGCCTGCTGCATCGGCACGGTGCGGTTGAGCACCTTGTCGCCGGGCAGGTCGAGGAACGGACCCTTCGGGATGTCCGGGGGCGGGGGCTTCTTGGAGGTGGTCTCCTTCGGCTCCTGCTGGGTGGTCTCGCCACCACCGCCCGCGTTGTTGTTCCCGTTGTCCTTCAGCACGAAGAACCACAGCGCGGCGCCACCACCACCGAGCACGAGCACGATCGCCGCGATGATGGCGACGATCTTGCCGGCGCCACCGCCGGACTTCTCCTCGAACACCTCGGGGCCCTGGCGCGGCCAGCTCTGCTGCCCGAACTCCGGCGGCAGGTCCTCGTTCGCCCACGGGGGCGGGGACATGTTGGGCGCCTGCGGATGCTGGGTCTCCCACGGCGGCGGGGGCTGCGGCGGCGGGAAGTGCGGGTGCTGGGCCTGCGGGCCCGGCACGATCTGCGTGCTGTCCGCGTCCTGCCGGTTGTTACCGACCACCTGGGTGCGCTCGCCGACGGGTGGTTGCCCACCGGTCACGATCTGCGTGCGGTCGGCCTGGTCCATCCCCTGCGGCGGGGTGACCGGGCGGAACACGTGCGTCGGCTCCGCGCTGTGCTGCTGCTGTGGCGCGGCGGGCTCGGGCGACTGCTGCCCGGACGCCTGCGCGATCACACGGTCGCGCCGCGTGCGGTACTCGTCAGCGGAGATCTGGCCGGAAGCCAACGCGCTGTCGAGCTGCTGCAGCTCGTCTTGCCAGGACATGCGTGCCCTCCAACCAGATGACAGACCAAAGCGCCCTACCCCGCTGTGGCCTGGCAAAGACTATTAGTAAGTCGGTGTGGTCGCCGTAGTGGGTGCCCCGGCTACCGGGTGGGTGGTGCGGCGTCCGTGACTGCCCGCAGCGCGGCCGCGAACTGGCTGGCCAGCTCGTCCTCGTCGCCGGTGGGCACCTGCAGGACGCTCAGCTGGATCGTCGTGTCGCCGTAGGTGTACAGCGCGCGGAGAACCGCTGCCGAGTTGTTGGTGAGACCGGTGACCTGAACGCCGTCCGCGACGTCCTTGACCTCGGTGTCCTTCAGTCCGATCTGCTCCTGCACGCCGGCGACGGCGTCGGTGAGCTGCTTGGCCTGCTCCGGGTCGTCGCTCGCGTAGGAGTACAGCAGGTAGCGGTAGTTCCCGTCGGCGGAACCCGCGTACGCCACCGGGCCGACCCCGGCGTCGGCGAGCAGCGCGGCCTCGGCAGGCGCGATCACCTTCAGCTCACCGGCCTTGGCGATGTCCATCTCGCCGCCGTTCTTGGCGGCCTCGCCCGGCAGCGTGACCGACGAGATGTCGAACGGCGCAGCGGGCTCTTCGGTCTGCTCACCGGTGTTGGCCGGCTGATTCGCGGTGGTGTTGCTGTCGTCGCGCAGCGCGAACCACCACACGGCGCCACCGGCGATCGCGAGCACGACGACGAGCACCAGCGCGACCAGCCACGGCTTCTTGCCGCCTCGGGGCGCCTTGTTGCTGGTGAACAGGTCCTGCGCGTCCATCGGCGTGACCGCGGGCGCCGGCAGCATCGGCTGTGCCGGCACGGGGAACGCGCCAGGACCGGCGGGACCACCCGGCCCGGCGGGGCCACCTGGTCCGGCCGGGCCGTTCTGGTCCGGCCGGTGCGCGGCCCACGGCGCCTGCGGCTGCGGCGCCTGCGACTGTGCTGCCTGTGGCGCCGCGGGTGCGGTGATCACCTGCGTGCGGTCGGCGGCCTCCTGCTCGGCGGCGGCGGTCGCCGCGGCGTCCTGCTCCTGCTTGGCAGCAGGCGGCTCCTCGGTCTTGGTGGGGTCGCTGATGATCTGAGTGCTGTCCGCCTCGTTGGACGGCTCGGTCTCGCTCGTGTTGACGATCTGCGTGACCTCACCGTTGTCGCTCTCCGGCGAGACCGCGGGCCGGGGACCCGTCGGCGGCCCGATCACCGGCGACGGCGGCTGGGCGGACGACGCGGCCGCGAGGATCTCGTCCCGGCGCTTGCGGTACTCGTTGGCGGCGAGCTCCCCACCGGCAAGCGCGCTATCGAGCTGCCTCAACTCTTCCTGCCAGGTCATCCCGCGCCCTTTCTGCGGATTTCTGTCCGCGATTCTCCCACCCGCGGTACCAGCGGACCGTCGGTTTCTCGACGAAGCGGTACAACAGGTCGGCTGTGACCGCTGTACCCAACATCGCGACCGCGAATGCCAGCGTGGTGCCGGCGGTTGTCGAGAGTAGGTGAGGTGTCAGGTACAGCACTGGCACATGCAGCAGAAAGACAGCATAAGTTCGGTCAGCCAGGGCCTTCACCCAACGTGCGCCGACCACACCACCCGTCAGTCGGCTGCAGATGATCGTGAGCAGCGCTATGCATACCACCATTTGGGGGTACCCCGGAACAGCGGGAGTGAAATCGCTGGTGAGATCACCTCGCACGACGAGCAGCCAGGCCAGCGCGCCGTAGGCGATCCCGGCGGGCACCGGCAGCTTTCCCAGCCGTGTCAACGCGATGACCTGACCGAGCACCATGATGGGCAGCAGGGTCACGACGACACGCAGTGTGTGCGCGCCCGGCGCGTCCTCGTTGCGCACGACGGACATCAGCACGGACAGCAGCGTGAGCATCAGCGCGGGCGGCAGCCACGGCCACCGGCGCATTGCTGGAATCGTTGCCGCCACGAGGAAGTAGAACGGGACCTGCACGACGAGTGTCCACGTGACGAGATCGAGTCCCGGGCTGCCGGTGGCGAAGTTCAGCAACGCCATGTTGGTGAGCAGCGTGCTCACGTCACCCGCGTGCTCGCCGCGGGCGCCGGCGTCCAGACCGAGGCGGGTCACCAGCCAGACCGCGAGCAGCACCACCCACAGCGCTGGCACGAGCCGGACCATGCGGCGCGCCAGGAACCGGCCGGGTGACTCCTTCTGCGCCGCGTAGGTCACCACGAGTCCGCTGATCAGGAAGAACGTGGTGACAGCGAGTGGCGCCATCAGCGAGCCGACCCGCAGCGGGTCCAACACCGCGGTATCGAGCACGCCGTTGACCCACCACGTCTGGTGGCCGTAGGTGAACCAGTCGCGGGTGTGCGCGTAGACGACGGCGGCCGACGCGACGACCCGCAGCCAGTCGAGCCCGTGCAGGTAGCCGGTCCTCACGCCGTTCTCCTCGTCAGTCTTCGCGTCAGCCGGTGGCCTGCGTCCGCGGCGAGACCCGTCGCGGCGACCGCGCAGAGGATCGCGGCCGAGAGCGGGACCCGCAGGTGCAGCAGGCCGAGCACGGCGAACCCGACGACCCCGCTCAGCACCAGCAACCACTCGGCGCGGTCGGCGAGCCACGTCGTCACCGGCCAGTCGGGCGCCGGGACGGCGACGGCGGCGAGGAACACCAGCACCGCGTAGGTGGCGGCCACCGGGTACCACCACTGGTGGAGGCCGTCGACGGTCCGGTCGAGCAGGGCGACGGCGGCGAAGCAGCCGACCCCGAGCGTCAGGCCGGCCCAGCCGGGCAGCACCCCGTCGGCGACCCGCCTGGCGACGTGTCCGACCAGCACCATCGTGAGGAAGAGCGCGGGCTTGCCCAGCCCGTCGACGTCGAACGCGACCAGCAGGACGATCCAGCACAGCACCGCGGCGGGAACCGGCCAGCCCCTGCGGTCCAACCCGACGAGCGCGGCGACGAGCTGCAGCCCGATCACCCACGCGAGCGGCACCAGGCCCGCGCCAGGCGAGTAGGTCCACACGTCGAGCCCGGCAGCCAGCGCTGCCGCCGCGAGCGGGGCGGCCACGAGCACGGGCAGCGCGGTCCGCAGCAGGTCACGGCCGGTCGCACGGGCGGCGGCGGTCGTCCAGCCGGTGCACAGCAGCAGCACCATCAACGCGAACGGCCCGAAGTCCTCGCCGGCGCGCAGCGGCCGGTTGAGCCACTCCCGGATGCCGGCGAGCGGCTGCGGGTCCGCGCCGTGCTGGTGCAGCCACAGCCCGACCAGGTAGGAGTACACGACCAGCAACGCGGCGCCGGCCCTGAGCAACGCGATCACGGCAGGCCAGGTGGTGACTCGGCGAGCTGGCGGGCCGCGAGGTCGCCGAAGTCGCGGTCGACGCGGACGGGGTCGGGCCCGTACGCCTCGATCCGGATCAGGTACGGCCCGTACAGGTAGTGCGCGCGGTAGGCGGCGAGCGGCTGACCGTCCCGGGGTGTCAGCTTCCGGACCAGCACGCCGGCGACGGGGTAGCGGACCAGCTCCCAGCCACCCGCCGCGTACAGCCGGTCGGCGGCCCGCAGCGCGCCGGACCGGTCGGCGCCGTCCCGGATGGCGATCTGCCAGACGCCTCTGCTGAACCCGGCTCCGCGTGCGATCTGGGCCTTGACCTGCACGGCGCCGCGCCGGTCGAGTGCGTCGGCCTCGCGTTCGGACATCACGGCGTCGAGTGGCGCGCCGAGCTGCCGCTTCGTCGTGTCGAGCACGAGCGTGCCGGGCGGCCGCACGATCGACAGCGTGGCCACCACCGGCAGGCGGGGGTCCGGATCGGGCAGGGTGACCTGCTCCTGCTCACGAGCCGGGTCGGCGCCGGTGCCCCATACGACCACCGCACCGACCGCGATCGCGGCGAGCAGCACGTGCGCCAGCCCTGGTGCGACCCCCCGCATCTGCCTCCTTAGGGCGTGGCACCCCGCCGGATGACGTAGGTGAGGCTCTCCCACTCCGATCCGGAGTGCTCGTCCGTGGCCACGTGCACGACCTCGGACCCGCAGTGCGCGAACAGCAGCCGCACGAGGTTCATGTCGATGCCGAACATCTCCATGCCGCCGTCGTCGCGGCCGCGGGCCGCCGGGCGGGCCTCGAGCTCGACCTCTGGCGCGGCCGTCACCGGCGCCACGTCCGGCACGTCGACCGCGTCGGCGACGACCGTGACCGTGGCCCTCGTGGTGGTGCCGCCGTGCTCGGCCCACCAGGCGACGGCCTCCTGCACGACGTCCAGCTCCAGCTCGTACGTGCCGGGCTCGTCGGGTGCGGTGACCGGCAGCTCCAGCTCGACGGACGCGCCGGGCACGAGGTCGTGGGGCAGATCCGTGCGGCCGTCGTTCCAGCGCACGGCCTCGGTGCCCGCGTGCCAGTGGTTGCCGAGCCTGATCAGCCGCCCAGCGCCCCAGGTGTGCTCGCTGACGTTCGTGACGGTCGCCCGCACGGGCGCCAGCTGGCCGGCGCCGATCGTGGTCGGCAGGTCGGTGATCTCGATCCGGGCGCGCATGCCCTTGGTCGGCATGACGGCCGGCAGGGCGGGCCTGGTGGGGATCTGCAGGATCAGCGCACCGCCGGGCCGCACCACGCGCTGCAGCTCGACCAGGCAGGCGAGCTGCACGGCGGGCGGCGAGTGCTGGATCGAGATGAGGCTGACCACGCTGTCGAACGACTCGTCGGGGAACGGCAGCCTGCCGCCGTCGTAGGACACGAAGGAGACCCGGTCCTCGTGCCGGTTGATCCGGTTGGCCTCGTCGATCATCGACTGCGCGATGTCGATCCCGACGACCTCGCTCGTGTGCGCGGCGAGCGCGTTGGACAGCCGGCCGGCGCCGCACCCGAAGTCGAGCACCCGCCTGCCGAGCGACAGCCCGACACCGGGCAGCATCGCGAGGACCCGCTCCACGGGCGCGGCCGCCGTGGCGAGGAACTCTTCGACGTCCCAGCCGCCGTGTCGCCGCTCCGGGTCGGTCAGCACCGCCCACAACGGGTCGGTCCGCCCGAGGTCCTCCCAGGTCGACTTCAGCCGATCAACCGCCATCACAACTCCAGGTCTCGCGCCCAGCAGATCGCAGCAAGACTAGGACGCCGCGGCGACCTTACGTTCGGCCACCGACGATGGCGGCCGAACCGCCGGTTGAAGCGGTGAGGACAACCCGAAGGTGTGAGTGGTCAGTCCTCTCGCCGCAGGCCCGCGATCAGGACCTCGACCATCTTCCGTGCGTCGTAGCCCGGGTCCTCCGCGCCGATGCAGAGGTTGCCGACGCCACGCATGAGCCCGAGTGCGGCCACATCGGTGCGGATCTCGCCGGCGTCGGCCGCGGCGTCGAGCAACGCGGTGCACGCGGGCACGAGGCGGTCGAGGAAGAAGGCGTGCAACGAGTCGAAGCGTGCGGTCTCGGACTGCAGGCCGGCGGCTAGGCCGTGCTTGGTGACCAGGAAGTCGACAAAGAGGTTGATCCACTTCTCCAGCGCGGCGTACGGCGAAGGGCCGGCCGCCAGCAGGACCGGGGCGGCCTCGGCGCAGGCTTCCACCTGGTGCCGGTAGACGGCGATGATCAGGTCCGCGCGCGTCGGGAAGTGGCGGTAGATGGTGCCCATCCCGACCCCGGCCCGTGCCGCGATGTCCCGCACCGGCGCGTCGACGCCGGCCGCGACGAAGGCCGCTGCGGCCGCGTCGAGCAGCGTCTTCTCGTTGCGCCGGGCGTCCGCCCGCTTGGGCCTGGCCGTGCCGTCACTCACGCACACCACTCCTCGGGGTTGCTAAGCGGAACAGCGCTCCGTATTGTTAGCGGAGCAACGTTCCGTTTGCTCATGATGCCAGGAGGCGCACCACAATGCAGTACCGCACCATGGGTCGCACCGGGGTTCAGGTCAGCACGCTCGCACTGGGCGCGATGAACTTCGGCGCGATCGGGCGCACCACCCAGGACGAGGCCACCGCCATCGTCGACGCCGCGCTCGCGGCCGGGATCAACGTCATCGACACCGCCGACATGTACGGCCATGGCGAGTCGGAGGAGCTGGTCGGCCGGGCCATCGCGGGTCGCAGGGACGACATCGTGCTGGCCACGAAGGCGACCATGCCGATCGGCGACGAGCGCAACCACCAGGGCAGCTCCCGCCGCTGGCTCGTCACTGAGCTGGACAACAGCCTGCGCAGGCTCGGCGTCGACCACGTCGACCTCTACCAGATGCACCGGTGGGACCCGACCACCAGCGACGAGGAGACGCTGTCCGCGCTGACCGACCTGCAGCGGGCCGGCAAGATCCGCTACTTCGGCTCGTCGACGTTCCCCGCGTACCGGATCGTGCAGGCGCAGTGGGCCGCCCGCGAGCACCACCTGAGCCGGTACGTCACCGAGCAGCCCAGCTACTCGATCCTGCAGCGCGGCATCGAGACCCACGTGCTGCCGGTGACCGAGGAGTACGGGCTCGGGGTGCTGGCGTGGAGCCCGCTGGCGTCCGGCTGGCTGACCGGCGCGGTCCGGGCCGGCCGGGAGATCAGCACCCACCGCTCGGCGATCCTGCCGCAGCGGTTCGACCTCACCGTGCCGGCCAACCAGGCCCGGCTCGACGCGGTCGAGCAGCTGGCGAAGGTCGCCGAGGCGGCCGACCTGACGATGGTCCAGCTCGCACTCGGCTTCGTGACCGCACATCCCGCGGTGACGAGCGCGCTCATCGGCCCGCGCACGCTGGACCACCTGCACTCCCAGCTGGCCGCGGCGGACACCGTGCTGCCGGCCGACGTGCTGGACGCGATCGACGCGATCGTGGCGCCCGGCGTCGACCTCGCGGCGGACGAGAAGTTCGACACGCCACCGGCTCTGCTCGACCCTGCGCTGCGGCGGCGGGTCGCCTAGCCGGCCGGCTCCGGCACGACGGGCTCGGCCGCCGACCGGTTGCGGCGGGCGCGGGCCAGGCCGTAACGCAGTGCCAGCAACAGATCCGCGAGTGTGTGACCGACACGCAGCATCAGGCTGACGGTCGCCGCCGCAGGAGCGCCGAGAAGTGGTGTGAGCGCCAGGATCAACACCGCTTCGCGGGCGCCGACGCCGGCGGGCGCAAGGAACACCAGCAGCCCGACCAGCCAGCCGAGCGCGAACGCGCCCGTGCACACGACGGCAAGCTGCAGCACCGAGTCGGTGAACGGGTCCGCCAGCACGTACGCGGCCACGCCGTAACCGAGCCACGCCGGCAACATCCACAGCAGCGGACGGACGAGGCCGGACCACCGCAGCACCGGCGGCTCGGAACCCGACCGCTTGGCCAGCTTCCGCGCCAGCCAGTTGATCACCTTGGGGTGCAACAGAACCAGGGCGAGCGGGATGCACACGCCTGCCCAGCCGAACCTGCTCACCAGGTCCGGCTGGCTCACCAGCAGCAGCGCGCCGACGAGCACCGACGTCACCAGGTGGATCACCAGGAACACCGAGCCGGCGAGCAGTGCGCGGCCGCCGGGCACCCCACGTTCCTTCGCGAACTTCATCTGCGCGAGGAACGGCCACACCGAACCGGGGAGGTACTTGCCAACCTGTGCCGGGAAGAAGATCTCGCGGGCGGCGGCCGAGGACACCGGCGAACCGAGCGCGCCGAGGCAGTGCTTCCACACCTCGGCCGTCGCCAGCAACCCGAGCACGATCCCGGCGAACGCCACCAGCGGCCGCCACCACGCGATCTCGCCGACCGCGTCGAGCATCGACGGGAAGTCGTCGCGCAGCGCCCAGACGGCGATCCCGACGGCGACCACCACGAACACGATCGCCAGCAGGTCGGCCCGCCGGCTCGGTCGTGGGGCAGCCGGCTCAGACACGATGCTCGCTCCGCAAGCTCCGCTCAGTCACGCCAGATCAGTCCGGTGGTCGTCGGGTAAGGCAGTGCTGGTGTCCCACCCTTGAGCAGCTCGATCCGCAGGCCGGGCATCCGGGAAACCACGTCCCAGTACCGCTTGCGGCGGATGTTGTCGAACACGACGACGCCGTCGTCCTTCAGGTGGTCCAGCGCGCGGCGGAACGCGTCGACCCGCGCGCGGCCGTCCACGACGACGAGGTCGAACGGGCCGCCAACCTGGTCGATCGTGCCGACGTAGTCACCGAAGTCGAGGTCGAGGTGCCCGTGGCGCTGCGAGCGGATCGTCGTCTCGGCGGTCGCCTTCGTCGGCGGCACCGCGTGCAGCTTCACGCCCGGCGTGTCCGCCAGCAGTTCCTTGACGTACTCGACGAACTCGGCGTCGTGCTCGACGCTGTCGATCTGGCCTGCGCGCTTCGCGAGCCACGCCGTGCTGGCGCCCGCGCCGTACTCGAACACCCGCGCGTCCGGCCGTGCCGCCAGGAACTCGTCGACCCGCTTCATGGCCGGGTAGCTCCACCACGCCACGTCCAGCTGCGCGAGGTCGGCGACGTCGTGGATGGAGAACAGCGTCCGCAGGTGCCGCAGCCGCGCCGAGTCCGAGTTGGCGAGCTTGTTCAGCAGGCCGGACTTGTCGGCGGCCTTCCGCACGGTCTTGACGCCGGTGACATAGGCGCCGCGCAGCCCACTCATGCTTCAACCTTCTCGGAGACGGGAGCCGCGGCGACATCGCGCGCGGTCGGTTCGGCGGGGGTGCGCTGGGCGATCAGATCCGTCGCCTCACGGCGGTTCGCCGTTCGGTGCAGCACGATCTCCGCGATCAACCCGATCGAGATCATCTGCACGCCGAGGATGACCAGCAGGATGCCGAGCAGCAGCAGCGGCCGGTCGCCGATCGCGGAACCGGCGAAGATCTTCGCGATCGTCAGGTACGCCAGGATCAGGAAGCCGATGAAGCCGGACGCGAGGCCGAGCCCACCGAACAGGTGCGCGGGCCGGCGGCCGTACTTCGTGATCGTCATGACCGTCAGCAGGTCGATCGCGCCGCGGACGTACCGCTCCAGGCCGTACTTCGACTTGCCGTGCTCGCGGGCCCGGTGGTTCACCGCGAGCTCGCGGACCACGTACCCGGACTGGTGCGCAAGCGCCGGGATGTAGCGGTGCAGCTCGCCGTACAGCGGCACCCGCCGGTACACCTCGGTGCGTGCGGCCTTGAGCCCGCAGTTGTGGTCGTTGATCTTCAGGCCGGTCATGACGTTGGTCATCGCGTTGAAGAACTTCGACGGGATCCGCTTGCCGAGCGGGTCCTTGCGGTCGGCCTTGTGGCCGGAGACCAGGTCGGCGCCGTCGTCCAGCTCGGCGAGCAGGCGCGGCACCTCGGCCGGGTCGTCCTGCAGGTCGGCGTCCATCGTGACGACCCGCTCGCCGCGCGCCTCGTCGACGGCGGCGGCCAGCGCGGCCGCCTTGCCGAAGTTGCGGCGCAGCTTGAGCGCACGCACCCGGGGGTTGTCCGCAGCGAGCTGGTTCATCACCTGCCAGGTGGTGTCCGTCGAGCCGTCGTCGACGAAGATGACCTCGTACTCGGTCCCCGGCAACGTGGCGAACGCGGCGTCGATCTGGCCGACCAGCGTGGCCAGCGTCGCCTCTTCGTCCTTCGCCGGGATCAGCACGCTCACCTGCGGTGCTGGCACTGTCTCAATACTCACTTCTGGTCCTCGTCGTCGTCGACCGTCGCCGGCATCCAGCGCTTGGCGCCGCTCTCCAGGATCACCACGACACGCAGGTCGTCCTCGTCGGGTCCGACCATGCCGAACCCGGTGTCCGCGTTGATGCCCAGGTACTGCTGGGCGATGTCCGAACGCACGCGGTCGCTCACGCCGCCCCCCACGACCTTGCCGGCCGAGTCGACCAGCACGGTACAGCGCACCGGGTCCTTCACTCCCGTCGCCCATCCCCACACGAGCTGTGACCCCGGCTTGGGCTCGACCTTGTCGACCGTGCCGGCCGGTGAGGCGGGGGTCCGGCCACCCGCCGGCGGGACCATCTCCTTCACGCCGGTGAGGTCGATGGTGTCGCCGAGCTCCGGCCCGCCGCAGCCGAGCGTGAAGTCGTCGTTGAACGGGTAGTGGCCGAGCGCCTCGAGCCTCGGCACCAGCTGGTGGCCCTCCGGCGGCAGCGCCCAGCCGAACGCGTTGAGGTAGCCGGCACGCAGGCCGACCGACTTGATCTCGTGGTCGGCGTCCTCGGCACGCACGGTGTCGGCGGTCGGCACGCCGAGCGCGAACCCGGTGATGCCGGCGACCGCGAACGCGACGGCGATCTTGCGCCAGTGCCGCGCCGCGAAGGAGTGCACGACCGTGCCGATGAGCACCAGCAGCGGCAGCGAGACCAGCACCGACACCGACGTGTACCGGCTGTGCTGGCTGTAGTCGAGGCCGAAGTCGATGCGCGAGATCGCGATCATCGCGCCGCCGAAGAAGCCGTGGCAGGCGAGGCCCCACCAGAAGTGCAGCTCGGGGACGCGCGCGGCCTTGACGGTGGCCATCGCCGCGTACCCGCCGAGGATCACCGCGCCGGCCAGCACGGCGAACCCGGTGTTGCCGGCCGCCCAGATGTGCCCGAGCACGGCGAGCAGGCCGTAGATCGCGGTGCCGATGTCGCTCTCGGTGCCGGAGCCGGCCGCGTTGTGGTTGACCGACATCCAGCCGACGACGATCACCGCGCCGAGCGCGAGCGGCAGCACGCGCCGCCACATCGGCTCCTTGCGCATGATCGCGATCAGCGCGAGCGACGGCCATGCCGCGAACGCGGTGCCGTAGGTGATGCTGCCGAGCAACGCCATGCCCCACGCAGGCCACCACTTGCCCTTGACCGCGAACAGCAGCGCGCCGACCGAGATCAGGTTGGCGGTGAGCCACGCGGCGCCGGACATGGCGTGGGTGAAGTTGTGCAGCCCGTGGAGGCTGAAGATCAGCGCCGACGACGCGAGCACGATCGAGGCGCGCACCACGACCGGCAGCGTCTTCGGGATCGCGAACCGGATCAGCAGCACGGTCGCGAGCGCGATGAGGATGTCGGCGTAGCCGAGGATCCGCTGGTCGCCGCCGAAGAGCGTGGCGTCGGCGTAGTACATCAGCGACGGGACCGCGATGAGGTGCTCGTTGGACGCCTTGAACAGGCCGCCGACGTTGAGCCCGCCGTCCAGGCTCACGAACCGGACCAGCGCGTACCAGTAGTCGACGAAGTGCAGCTCCGGCGCCCTGGACACCTCGACGGTCAGCGCGAGCGCCGGCACGAGCGCGAGCAGCTCGATCAGCCTGGCGAGCCAGCGGGTGGTCCCGTAGCGCTCCGCGAGCGCCCGCCAGCGCGGCGAGCCGGCTCCCGGTGAGTCCTCGGGTCCGCCCTCCGCCGGCGTCTCCGCCGGCTCAGAACCCTTCGTGGTCACCGTGCTCGTCACGTCACAACCCTCATCCTGGCGCATCTCCGGCATCGGTCTTCGCCGGCAGCCACAACCTGCGACCGCTGTTCAGAATGACCACCACCCGACCTTCCGGATCGGTCGGGGCGATCACCGCGAAGCCGGTGTCGGCTGGCAACCACGTGAGGGTCCGCGAGACATCCGGCCTGGGTAGATGGTACTGACCACCGCCGGTGATCTTCCCGGTGGCGTCGGTGTACACCACGCAGCGCACCGGGTCGCCGACACCGGTCGCCCACCCGCGGACGAGCGACGCGTCCCGTCTGGCCTCGACGTTGTCGATCCAGCCCGCCGGCTGGTCCTCGCGGGACCGGTCGGCCGCCGGCAACGGTTCCATCCGGTCCAGCGGCAGCTCGTCACCCAGTTCGGGACCGCCGCAGCCGAGGGTGAAGTCGTCGCTGAACGGGTAGTGGTTCATCGCCTCGAGGCGCGGGTTGAGCACCGCGGCGGCCGGCAGCCGCGCGCCGTACTGGTCGCCGAGGCCGGCCCGCATCGCGACCGCCTGGAGCGGGATCTCGGACAGCGCGCTGCGCACCGAGGTCGCGGTCGGCGAGCCGAGCAGGAACCCGGCGAGCCCGGCGACGACGGCGGCCGCCGCGAGCCGGGGCGCGTTGGCGCGGGCCCGCTGGTAGCCGAGGCTGACGAGCATCACGACGAGCGGCACCGACGCCATCACCGACAACGACGTGTACCGGCTGGACAGGCCGAAGTCGGTGCCGAAGTCGATCCTGGCGGCGGCGATCATCCCGGACGCCAGCACCGCGTGCAGTGCGAGCGCCCACCAGAACCACAGGTGGCGGGCGCGGGCGGCGGGCACGGTCAGCAGCGCCGCGTACCCGAAGAGGATCACCGCGCCGGCGAGCACCGCGGTGCCGGCCGTGTTGGCGGTCCAGAGGTGCCCGAGCACGGTGAGGAACGTGTAGCCGAGCGTGCCGATGTCGTTGGCCGGTTTGCCACCCGGGCCGACCTCCGGCCGCAGGAACCACCAGGTCACCACGACCAGCACACCGATCGCGATCGGCACCAGCCGCCGCCACCAGCGCTCGCCACGCATGAACGCCAGCAGGGAGAGCGCGGGCCACACAGCGAACGCGGTGCCGTAGCTCATGCAGGCGAGGATCCCGGCGGCCCACGCGAGCCACCACCGGCCACGCACGCCGAGCAGCAGCGCGGCCATGACGACCAGGTTCGCCGTCAGCCACGCGGTGCCGCTCATGCCGAGCGCGAAGTTGTGCAGCCCGTGCAGGCTGAAGACGAGGAAGGAGATCGCCACGACCAGGCACGCACGCACGATCGGCGGCAGGCGTTTCGGCAGCGCGGCACGCAGGACCAGCACGGTGAGGACCGCGACGACGACAGTCAGGTAGCCGAGCACGCGGTTGTCGCCGGCGAACAG
>Ga0272482_10000360_pt1 | contig 14214 bp, 4 predicted proteins | sample RVTome_8_FD_192427 | JGI IMG/M metagenome (GOLD analysis project Ga0272482, IMG submission 192427) | Soil microbial communities from uranium-contaminated site in the Upper Colorado River Basin, Wyoming, United States - RVT160D0 (version 2) ...
TGACCTTGCAGTTCGAGGAGACGGGCGACGGGCTGAGCATCACGGCCTTCTACAACCAGCAGCTCTTTGAGCCGGAGTCGGTCGAACGTCTCATCGGCCACCTCCTCCGGGTGCTGGAACAGGCCGCGGAGAAGCCGTCCGTCGCCGTCTCGCGTCTGTCGCTGCCCGCGCCCGCCGAGCGCGAGCAACTGCTCGTCGAATGGAACCGGACGGACGCGGCCCGCCCCGGCGCGAGCCTCTTCCCGCAGTTGTTCGAGGCGCAGGTCGAGCGTAGCCCGGAAGCGGTCGCCGTCTCCTACGGCGGGCGGCGTCTGACTTACCGCGAGCTGAACGAGAGCGCGAACCGGCTGGCCCATCACCTGCGCGCGCGGGGAGTCGGGCCGGATGTCACCGTCGGGCTGTTGCTCGAGCGCTCGTCGGAGATGGTCGTCGGCCTCCTCGCCGTCCTCAAAGCCGGCGGGGCCTACGTCCCGCTCGACGCGCAGTCGCCGCCGGCGCGACTGGCGGACGTGCTGGAGGACGCACAGGTCACTCTGCTCCTGACGCAGGAGGCGCTCGTCGCGCGCACGCCGCCGGGGCTCGCACGCGTGCTGCGTCTGGACGGCGACGCCGAGAGGTTCGCGCGCGAGAGCGCGGAGAACCCGGAGCCGCGGACGCTGCCGGAGAATCTGGCTTACCTCATCTACACGTCGGGCTCGACCGGCCGGCCCAAGGGCGTAATGGTGACGCACCGCGGGCTGCTGAATTACCTCCTCTGGGCGCGGGAGGCTTACCCGGTGGCGGGCGGCGAGGCGACGCTCGTGCACACGCCGCTGACGTTCGACCTGACGGTGACGAGTCTCTTCCCGGCGCTCATCTCCGGCGTGACGGTCGAGCTGGTGCCGGAACTGCCGGGCGTGGACGGCCTGCTCGAAGCCCTCTCGGCCCCGCGCCGCTACGGCCTCATCAAGCTCACGCCCTCGCACCTCCGACTGCTCAACCGCGAGGTCGCCGAGCGGCGTCTGACGGCCGAGTGCTGCGCGCTCGTCGTCGGCGGCGAGGCCCTGACGGGCGAGATGGTCGAGCCGTGGCAGCGCGAGTCGCCGCAGACGCGCCTCTTCAACGAGTACGGCCCGACGGAGACGGTCGTCGGTTGCTGCGTCCACGAGGTCACGTTCGCGCAGGACGTTGACGGCCCGGTGCCCATCGGCCGCCCGATTGACAACACGCGCCTGTACATCCTCGACGAGTTCGGCGAGCCCGCGCCGGTCGGCGTGGCCGGCGAACTCTACATCGGCGGGGCGGGGCTGGCGCACGGCTACTGGCGTCGCCCCGACCTGACGGCGGCCAGCTTCGTCCCCGACTCGCTGAGCGGGCTCGCGGGCCAGCGCCTCTACCGGACGGGCGACCGCGCTCTCTACCTGCCCGACGGCCAGCTCGTCTACCTCGGCCGCGCCGACTCGCAGGTCAAGCTGCGCGGCTTCCGCGTGGAGCCGGGCGAGATCGAATATCACCTCAGACAGTCGCCGGCCGTCCGCGAGGCTTGCGTCGCGGTGAGGAAAGACCAGCACGCGCTGGACAGGCTGGTCGCTTACGTCGTCCCGCAGGAAGGGCAGACCGCCCCGTCGCTGCGCGAGGTGCGCGGGTTCTTACACCCTCGGCTGCCCGAATACATGATCCCGGCCAAGCTCGTCGCCTGCGCGAGCCTGCCGCTGACGCCGCACGGCAAAGTCGACACGCGCGCCCTGCCCGAGCCCGACTGGGGCGAGGCGGTCTACGGCGCGGGGCAGTCGAACACCCCGACCGAGGAGCTGCTGCTCGGCATCTGGCACGACGTGCTGGAGGTCGAGAACATCGGCCTCGACGAAAGCTTCTTCGGGATGGGCGGGCACTCGCTTCTGGCGACGCAGGTGATGTCGCGCATGCACGAGGTGTGGGGCGTGGAGGTCGAGCTGCGCACGCTGTTCGAGCAGCCGACCATCCGCCAGCTCGCGCAGTGGCTCGACGAGCGCGTCGGCCGCGGCAGCACGGAGGAGTTGCTGCCGCCGATTCGGCCGCGCGAGCCGGCGGGCGCGCCCGCGCCGCTCTCCTACGGGCAATATCGCCTCTGGTTCCTCGAACAGCTCGCCCCCGGCGGCTCGCTCTACAACGTGCAGCTCGCCATCCGCCTCCACGGCGCCCTGCGTCTCGAAGCGCTGGAGTGGAGCCTGAACCGGATCGTACAGCGCCACGAAGTCCTGCGCTCGCGCTTCGTGCTGGAAGATTCGGGGCCGGTGCAGTCGGTCGAGGAGGCGCGACCACTCCGCCTCGAGGTGGAGGACTTCACGGCCCTCGCGCCCAAGGCCGCGGAGGCGGCGGCCAGCGAGGCGATCAGCCGCGAGGCGCAGCGCGGCTTCGACTTGCAGGGCGGGCAGTTGATCCGCGCGCAGGCGCTGCGCTTCTCCGACGACCACCATGTCGTCTGCCTCACCATGCACCACATCGTCTGCGACGGCTGGTCAACGGCCATCTTCGTCCGCGAAGTCAATCAACTCTACACGGCTTACGTGCGGGGCGAGGCCGCGCCGTTGCCGGAGCTGCCCGTGCAGTACGCGGACTACGCCGTCTGGCAGCGCGAGTGGCTGAGCGGCGAGAGGCTGGACGCGGAGCTGGACTACTGGCGCCGCCAACTGGCCGACGCGCCCGCGCGCCTTGAGCTGCCGACGGACAGGCCGCGCCCGGCCGTGCAGACTTCACGCGGGGCCGTGGCCCGCGACGTGTGGGACGAAGGGCTCGTGCGGGACGCGCGCGAGCTGAGCCAGCGGCACGGCGCGACGCAGTTCATGACGATGCTGACCGTCCTCAAGATTCTGCTCTACCGCTACACGGGGCAGGAGGACATCGTCGTCGGCAGCCCCATCGCCGGCCGGACGCGCCGCGAGACCGAGGGGCTCATCGGCTTCTTCATCAACACGCTGGCGCTGCGCAGCCGCGTCGGCGCCGGCGCGAGTTTCGCCGAGCTGGTGCGGCAGGAGCGCGAGGTCTGCCTCGGCGCGTACGCGCATCAGGACGTGCCGTTCGAGAAGCTGGTCGAGGAGCTGAACCCGGAGCGCGAGCTGAGCCACGCCCCCATCTTTCAGGTGATGCTCACGCTGCACAACATGCCCATCGGGACGCTGGAGATGGCCGACCTCACCTTCGGCCCCGTCGAGACGCCCGTGCCGGGGGCGAAGTACGACCTCACCGTCCGGCTCGTCGAGGTCGGCGGCGCGCTCACCTGCTCGGTGGAGTACAACGCCGACCTCTTTGAACAGCAGACCGTCGAGAGGTTCACGAACCACTTCCGCCGCCTGCTCGCGGCCGTCGTCGCCGAGCCGCACGCGCCTGTCTCCAGCCTGCCCCTGCTCGACGCGGGCGAGCGGAGCCAAATCCTCTTCGACTGGAATCAGACAAGCGCCGATTACCCGCGCGAGGTCTGCGTCCAGCATCTTTTCGAGGAGCAGGCGCGGCGACGGCCTCGGGCCGTCGCCGTCAGGTTCGGCGACCAGAGCCTGACCTACGAGGAGTTGAACGAGCGCGCGAACCGTCTGGCCGGGCTGCTGGCCGAGCACGGCGTCGGCCCGGAGGTGAGGGTCGGCCTGTTGGTCGAGCGCTCGCCCGAGATGCCGGTCGGCATCCTCGCCATCCTCAAAGCCGGCGGCGTCTACGTCCCGCTCGACCCGCAGTACCCGCGCAAGCGCCTGTCGTTTATGGCGCGCGACGCCGGCCTCGCGCTGACGCTGACGCAGGAGAAGCTGTCGGGCGAACTCGCCGAGCAGGAGCTGCGCTGGCTGGCGATTGAACGCGCGTGGGCGGACGACTCAGCAGCGCCGACCCGCGACCCTGCCCCGCCGCTTGCGGGCGAGAATCTGGCCTACATGATTTATACCTCCGGCTCGACGGGCCGCCCGAAGGGCGTGATGGTCTCGCACCGCAACCTTGTCCACTCGACGGCGGCGCGCGACGTCTACTACCGCGAGCCCGTCAAGTCGTTCCTGCTGCTCTCGTCCTTCGCCTTCGACAGCTCGGTGGCGGGCATCTTCTGGACGCTGACCAACGGCGGGACGCTCGTGCTGCCGTCGCGCGACTTCGAGCGCGACCTCTCCGGCCTGACCCGACTCATCGAGGGGCACGAGGTCACGACGATGCTCTGCCTGCCCTCGCTCTACTCCTTCCTCTTGCAGCAGCCGGAGGTCGAGCGGCTGCGCTCGCTGGAGACGGTCATCGTCGCCGGCGAGGCCTGCCCGCTCGCGCTCGTCGAGCGCCACCGTCAACTGCTGCCGCGGGCGAAGCTGTTCAACGAGTACGGGCCGACCGAGGCGTCGGTGTGGAGCAGCGTGCTTGAGATCGACGGCCTGGAGGGAGGGCGCAACGTGCCCATCGGCCGGCCGATCCCGAACAGCCAAATCTACATCCTCGACGCGCACGGCGAGGTCGCGCCCGTCGGCGTGGCCGGTGAAATCTACATCGGCGGCGAGGGCATCACGCGCGGCTACCACCTGCGCCCGGATTTGACGGCCGTTAAGTTCGTCCCGAACCCCTTCAGCCCGGAGCCCGGCGCGCGGCTCTACCGGAGCGGCGACCTCGCCCGCTTCCTCGCCGACGGCCAAATCGAATTCCTCGGCCGCGTGGACAACCAGCTCAAGCTCCGCGGCTACCGCATCGAGCTGGGCGAGATCGAGTCGGCGCTGGAGGCGCACCCGGCCGTCGCCGCGGCGGGCGTCATCAGCCGCGAGGACGAGCCCGGCAACGCACGCCTCGTCGCTTACTACGTCGCGGCCGGCGGTGACGGCGCGCCCGCGCAGGGCGACCTGCGCGCCTACCTGCGCGAGCGCCTGCCCGACTACATGGTGCCGTCCGTCTTCATGCCCGTGCCGGAGCTGCCGCGCACACCGAACGGGAAGTTGAACCGGCGCGCGCTGCCCGCGCCGACCGTCGGGCGCGAAGGGCTGGCGACGGACTTCGCGCCGCCCGCCAACCGGCTCGAAGCCATGATTGCCGAGACGTGGTCGGAGCTGTTGAAGGTCAGAGAGGTCGGCGTCAATGACAACTTCTTCGAGCTGGGCGGCCACTCGTTCCTCATCATCCGCGTGCACGACCGTTTGCAGAAGAGGCTCGATCAACAGTTCCCGCTGCTCAGCGTCTTCGAGCACCCGACCGTGCGCGCGCTGGCCCGGTCCCTCCAGACCAACGCCGCGACGGCCGCACCCGAGCCGCCCGCGCAACTCCCCGAAGAGTGGGCGAGCAGGCGCAAGGACGCCCTCCGGCGTCGCCGTCTGAGCCGACGCGAAGACGCCAGCGCGGAGCTTTGATTGACTAACTCCAACATACCCGACGAGGGCCGACGGCCGCACGACTTTGCCGCGAGGATACTCGCCCTGCCGCCGGAGAAGCGCGCGCTGCTGTTGCAAAAACTCCCGCCGCTCTCCTTCAGCCAGCAGCGCCTGCGCGAGCTGGAGGCGCGGCGCGACGCGGCCCCAAACGTGACGGCGTTGCCCGTGCGGCTCGCCGGCCCGCTCGACGCGGACGCCCTCGCGCGCAGCCTGAGCGAGCTGGCGCGGCGGCACGAAGTCTTGCGCACCACCTTCCCCGTCATCGAGGGGCGGGCGGCAGCCGTCGTGCTGCCGCCGCCGCCGGTCGCGCTGCCCGTGCAGGACTTGAGCGCGCTCGGGCCGGCAGAGCAGGCGGCGCGGGTCGAACGCCTCGCGGGTGAGGCGGCGCAGGAGCGCTTCGGGTTGGAGCGCGGCCCGCTCTGGCGGACGTCACTGCTGCGCCTCGGCCCCGAGGAGCACATCGTTCTGCTCAGCGCCCACCACATGATTTTCGACGGCTGGTCGACGGGCGTCTTGCTGCGCGAGGTCGGCCACCTCTACGATGCCTTCTGCCGCGGGACGCAGCCGCGCCTGCCGGAACTGCCCGCGCAGTACGGCGACTACGCGCGCTGGCAGCGCGCGTCGGCGGGCACGGAGGCGTGGGCGCGGCAGGCCGACTACTGGCGCGGGCTGTTGCGCGACGCGCCGCCGCTGCCCGAGTTGCCGACCGACTCCCCGCGCCCGGCCGCGTGGCGGACTTCGCGCGCCGCGAGCCTCCCACTGACTTTGGGCGAGCGCGCTTCGCAGGCCGTCAGGAACCTCTGCGCGCGCGAAGGCGTGACGCCGTTCATGGCGGGCCTCGCCGCCTTCGCCGCCTTCCTCCACGCGCGCACGGGCGGGCGCGACTTCGTCGTCGGCGCGCCGCTGGCGGGCCGGACTTCGGCGGCGACCGAGGGTTTGATCGGGAGCTTCGTCAACCTCGTGCTGCTCCGCCTGCGACTCTCGGCGGAGACGCGCGGCCTCGACCTCGTCGCGCAGGCGCGCGACGCGACGCTGGCTGCCTACGAGCACCAAGAGCTGCCCTTCGCCGCGCTGCTCGAAGAACTCTTCCCCGGCGAGGAGTACGACAGCTACGGCGTCCGCGGGCGCGCGCCGCTCTTCCGCGTGGTCTTCGATTTCAAGAACACGTCGGCGGCGTCGGCCGCCCTGGAGCTGCCGGGCTTGAAGGTCAGTCTGGTCGAGACGGAAGACAAAATGACCGGGTGCGACCTCTACGTCAAACTCTGGGATGAGTCTCAGACGGTCGCCGGCTCGGTTCTCTACAACCGCGAGTTGTTCTCCGCGCAGACTGCCGCGCGGATGTTGGACGAGTACGGGCAAACACTGGAACGGCTCGCGGCGCAGCCGAGTCTAAGGCTGGGGGAGTTGATCGCGCCGCTCGGGAGGAAGCAGGAATGTTAAGAACGTCGGGCCTCTTTTGGAGCCATTACGTGATGACCGTCGTCGCGGCCTTCTCTTTGTTCAGTTGCATCTCGAAGACGAGCGGCGGGCCGGCCGGCGACCCCGGCGCGACGGCCGCCGGCGTGGTGTCGGCCGCGGGCCAACTGACCGTCGCGCGCTCCGTCCACACCTCGACGCTGCTGCGGAACGGGCAGGTGCTCATCGCCGGGGGGATGCAGCGGGACGAGGTCTATCTCGACACGGCCGAGCTGTACGACCCGCGCACGGGCGCCTTCACGCCGACCGGGCGGATGAACGCCAAGCGCGTCGGCCCCGTGGCCCTGCCGCTCGACGACGGGAGGGTGCTCGTGACCGGTGGCATCAACGAAAGCGGCAGCCTCCGGAGCGCGGAAATTTACGACCCGGCGACGGGGAGATTCACCCCGACCGGCGAGATGATCAAGGCGCGCGAGGCGCACGCGCTCGTGCCGCTCAAAAACGGCCTCATCCTCGTGGCCGGGGGCTTAGACGACCGCCGCGGCGTCGCCGAGGCGGAGCTTTACAACCCGGCCGACGGGACTTTCAAGCTGACCGGGAGCATGAAGACGCCGCGCGGCTCGGTCGTGGCCGCCCCGCTGCCCGACGGGCGCGTCCTCGTCGCCGGCGGCACCGCCGACCTGCGGACGGTGCTCGACACGGCCGAGATTTACGACCCCGCGACCGGCGCCTTCACCGCGACCGTCAACATGCAGCAGCGGCGCTTCAAGTTCGCGGCCAACGCCCTCGCCGACGGGCGCGTGCTCTTGACGGGTGGGGCCGTCAACAACGAGTGGAGCGGCCGGCGGCCGACGGCCGAAATCTTCGACCCGCGGACGGGGCAGTTCACCGCCGCGCGCGACATGCATCAGCCGCGCTTCAAGCACACGACGGCGACGGCCCTCCTGCCCGACGGCCGCGTCATCGTCGCCGGCGGCAACCGCAAGGTCGAGGTCTTCGACCCCAAGACCGGGACTTTCAGCCTGCTCGCGGGCGACCTCGGCGACGAGTTCTACTTCAACTCGGTGACGGTGCTGGCCGACGGCAAGGTGCTCCTGACGGGCGGCTACAGCGCCTCGCGGCCGGGGCCGCCGACGCCGACGGCGAAGGCGTGGGTGATTACGGCCTCGTAACTCGAAAGGGGGGGGAAGACTGTGACGCTGACGACGGAAGCGGCCGTCAGGGCCGAATGTTTGCAGCCGGGGAGCCTGCTGCCGCTGGTCATTGAGCCGGCCCGCGAGGGCGTGAGCCTCGTCGCGTGGACGCTGGAGAATCGTGAGTCGCTGCGCGCGCGCCTCCTGCGCCACGGGGCCATCCTGCTGCGCAACTTCGGCGTCGAAGAGGTCGAAGACTTCGCGGGGTTCACGGCCGCCGCGTCCGACGAGGTGATGGAGTACCGCGAGCGCTCGTCGCCGCGCCACGAGGTCGGGGCGAACATCTACACCTCGACCGACTACCCGGCCAGCCAGAAAATCTTCCCGCACAACGAACACTCCTACTCGCAGCACCTGCCCCTCACGCTCTTCTTCTGCTGCCTCCAGCCGGCGCTGCGCGGGGGCGAGACGCCGCTGGCGGACTGCCGCCGCGTCCTGCGGCGCATCGCGCCCGAGGTCGTCGAGAAGTTCAGGCGCAAGAAGTGGATGTACGTGCGCAACTTCGGCGACGGGTTCGGGCTCTCGTGGCAGACGGTCTTTCAGACGACCGACCGCGCCGAAGTCGAGACCTACTGCGCGCGCAACGCCATCGAGGCCGAGTGGAAGGAGGGCGACCGCCTGCGCACGCGGCAGGTGCGCCCCGCCGTCGCCACGCACCCGCGCAGCGGCGAGGAGGTCTGGTTCAACCACCTGACGTTCTTCCACGTCTCGACGCTGGAGCCGATAATCCGCGACGTGATGCTCGAAGCGTTCGCCGAAGAGGACTTGCCCAACAACACCTACTACGGCGACGGCTCGCCGATCGAGCCGGACGTGCTCGACCACCTGCGCGACGCCTACTTGCAGGAGCAGGTCTCCTTCACCTGGCAGCAGGGCGACGTCGTGATGCTCGACAACATGCTGACGGCGCACGCGCGCGCGTCCTACGCCGGGCCGCGCCGCGTCCTGTTCGCGATGGCCGACCCATACACGCGCCGGGATATCTAGCGGCGGGGAGCGCGAGAATGAGGATCAGCGGAGAGATCGAGAGAGTCAGCAACCCTTCGCCCGTGGAGTTCCGCGCGGCCTCGGCCGACTACACGCGCCCCGTGGTCGTCACGGACGTAGTCAGCCGCTGGCCGGCGCGGAACCTCCTCACGCCGGCGGCTATCAAGTCCATGTTCGGCCCCGTCGTGGTCACGGTGCGCGAGAGCGACGACGAGTTCCGGTACTTCTGGGACGGCGGCGCGAAGAAGGAGATGCCGCTCGGCGAGTACATCGATTTAATCAGCGCGCCGGCCTCCGTTGGGCCGCGCCCGCCCTACCTCGGCAACCTGCCTTTCGACCACCCCGGCGTGGCCCGCTACCTCAGTTCGCTCAAGCCGCTCTTCAAGTTCCCGAACTACTTCCCCGGTCTCCGCTACGGCGAGTTCCGTTTGTGGATGGGCGGGGCCGGGCAGCGCTCGACGATTCACAACGACAACTACCACAACCTCAACGCGCAGATATACGGCTCGAAGCGGTTCCTGCTCTTCGCCCCCGAACAGTGGGAGCGGCTCTACGTCAAAGAGCTGAACCCGACCTGCTGGGCCAGCCCCGTCGACCCGGGCAACTTCGACGCCAGGCAGTACGCGCGCTTCGCGCAGGCCGAGGCCGTGGAGGCCACGCTGCGCGCGGGCGAGATGCTCTACATCCCGATCTTCTGGTGGCACCAGGCCGCGGCGCAGGAACTCTCCATCAGCATCAGCATGTTCATGCACACGGCCGTCGAAAGACTCTGGGGCGCGGAGAACGTCGCCGCGCAGGGCGGCGCCCGCTAGCGCCTCCGACCCGTTCACACCCCGCCACGAACTCCCAAATTTCAGGACACCGCGCCGGACAAACTGACAACATGACCTCGAACACTGCCGAGCGGAAAAATTCGGTCAACGACCTCATCGCGCGCATCGCGGCCATGTCGCCCGACAAGCGGAGACTGCTGCTCGGGCGGCTGCCCCCGCTCTCGTTCGGGCAGCAGCGCCTCTGGTTCTTCCAGCAACTGGAGCCCGACGGCGCGCTCAACGTCATCGGGCTCCCGGTGCGCCTGCAAGGGCCGCTCGACGTGCCGGCGCTCGAACGTAGCCTGAGCGAAGTCGTGCGCCGACATGAAGTCCTGCGCACCTGCTTCCCGGTCTTCGAGGGCGGGCCCGTGCAGCTCGTGCTCCCGCCGCAGCCGCTGAGCCTGCCCGCGGACGACCTCACAAGCCTGCCGCCGGAGGCGCGCGAGGCGGAGGTGCAACGCCGCGTCGGCCTTGAGGTCAACCGCCCGTTCGACCTGCAACAGGGGCCGATCTTCCGCGGCCGGCTGCTGCGCCTCGGCGCGGAAGACCACGTCGTGATTCTGACCGTCCACCACATCGTCTTCGACGGCTGGTCGAGCGCCGTCCTCATCCGCGAGGTCGGCGCGCTCTACGCGGCTTACGTGAGTGGCGCGGCGTCACCTTTGGAGGAGCTGAGCTTTCAGTACGGCGACTACGCGCGCGCGCAGCGCGAGTGGCTGCAAGAGGAGTCGGTCAACGGCCACCTCGATTTCTGGCGGCGGCGTTTGGCCGGGCTGCCGCCGCTGCTTGAGCTGCCGTGGGACCGCCCGCGCCCGGCCGTCCAGACCTTCCGGGGCGGGCACGAGACCATCGAGCTGGGCAAGGAGCTGGCGGACGCTCTGAAGGCGCTGAGCCGCCGCGAGGGCGTGACGCTCTTCATGACGCTGCTCGCCGGCTTACAGACTCTGCTCTACCGCTACACGGGGCAGGAGGACATCCCCGTGGGGAGCCCCGTCTCCGGGCGGACGACGGCCGAGACCGAAAACCTCATCGGCTTCTTCGTCAACACCAGCGTCTTCAACTCACAGCTCTCGGGCCGGCTCACGTTCCGGGAACTGCTGCGGCAGGTACGCGAGGTCGTGCTCGAAGCCCATGCGCATCAGGAGGTGCCGTTCGAGCGGCTGGTCGAGGCGCTGCAACCCGAGCGCAACCTCTCCTACTCGCCGCTCTTCCAAGTGATGTTCGCCTTGCAGAACGCGCCCGTGCAGACCCGACGCCTGCCGGGCGTCAGCCTCTCGATCCTCGAATACGAGACCGACCGCACGCAGGGCTTCGACCTCACGCTCATCCTCATCGAGACCGAGCGCGGCCTGATTGGCACCTTCGAGTACGATTCGAGCCTCTTCGCGGCCGACACCGTCCGCCGCTTCATCGGGCACCTCACATCGCTGCTGCGGACGGTCACGGCGTCGCCCGACGCGCGGCTCGCGGAGATAGACTTCCTCGGCCGCGCCGAGCGCGAGCAGTTGCTCTTAGACTGGAACCGCACGCGCGCCGAATACCCGCGCGACTCTCTCTTCCACCAACTCTTCGAGGCGCAGGCGGCGCGAACGCCGGAGGCTATGGCCGTCGGCTGCGGGGGGCGGGAACTGAGCTACCGTCAGTTGAACGAGCGGGCCAACCGTCTGGCGCTCACGCTCGTCGGCGTCGGCCCGGAGAGCGTCGTGGCCCTTTTGGCCGCGCGCGGCGTCGAGCTGTTGACGGCCATCATCGCCGTCTTCAAAGCCGGTGCGGCCTACCTGCCGCTCGACCCGGCCGCCCCCCCGGCGCGGCTGGCGCAGATCATCTCGCAGAGCCGCGCGTCACTGCTCCTCGTCGCGGACGAGTTCACCCAGCCGCTCTCGCAGGCCCTCGAACTCCTGCCGGCCGACTCCCGGCCGCAAGTCAGTCCCGTCGCCCCCGACCACTCGGAAGAAACCCCGTCCGAGAACCTCCCGACCCGCAGCGGCCCGCGGAACCTGGCTTACGTCATCTACACCTCGGGCTCGACGGGCGTGCCGAAGGGGGCCATGATCAAGCAGCGCGGGATGGTCAATCACCTCTACGCCAAGATACGGGGGTTGAACTTAACGGCCGCCGACACGGTCGCCGAGACGGCCTCGCAGTGCTTCGACATCTCGGTCTGGCAGTTCCTCGCGGCGCTGCTGGTGGGCGGGCGCGTCGAGATTTTCCCCGACGAGGTGGCGCACGACGGGCCGCGCCTGCTGGAGGCCACCGAAGGGCGCGGCGTGACGATTCTGGAGACGGTGCCTTCGCTGCTGCGCGCCGTGCTCGACGAGCGCGAGCGCCTGAGCGGCCTCTCTCTGCAAGCCCTGCGCTGGATGATTCTGACCGGCGAGGCCCTGCCGCCCGAGTCGTGCCGCCGCTGGCTGGAACTCTACCCGCGCATCCCCGTCCTCAACGCCTACGGCCCGACGGAGTGCTCCGACGACGTGACGCACCACGCCGCCTCCGAGCCGCCGCCGCCCGAAGTCGTGCACATGCCGATCGGCCGGCCCATCATCAACACGCAGCTCTACATCCTCGACGAAAACCTCTCGCCGCTCGCCCGGGGCTGTCGCGGCGAACTCTACGTCGGCGGCGACGGCGTCGGGCGCGGCTACCTGCACGACCCCGCGCGCACGGCCGAAGTCTTCGTGCCAGACCCTCTGAGCGGCGAGCCGGGCGCGCGCCTCTACCGCACGGGCGACGCGTCGCGCTACCTGCCGGACGGCACCATCGAGTACCTGGGACGCATAGACAATCAGGTCAAGCTGCGCGGCTTCCGCATCGAGCCGGGCGAGATCGAGGCCGCGCTCGCGCAGCACGCGGAGGTGCGCGAGGCGCTCGTCATGGCGAGCGCGAGCGAGGCAGGCGAGGCGCACCTCGTCGCCTACGTCGTCCCGGCGCTCGGTGGCGCGGCCGAACCAGCCGCGGCCTCTTCGGCGTCATCGTCGTCGGACTTAGAGGCGAAGCAGGTGGAGCGCTGGCGGGCCGTCTACAACGACGTGTACCGCGAGCAGGCGCGCTCGGAGCGTGACGAGGCGGTGAACCTGCGCGTCTGGATCAACAGCTACACGGGTCAGCCGTTCTCCGAGGAGGAGATTCTCGAATCGGTCGAGGACTCGGCCCAGCGCATCCTCTCCTTGAAGCCGTCGCGCGTGCTGGAGGTGGGCTGCGGGACGGGCCTCATCATGTTCCGCGTCGCCCCGTACTGCGACTCCTACTTCGGGACGGACATCTCGAAGGAGGCGCTGCGCCTGCTCGGCCAGCAGCTCGAAAAGAGCCGGCAGGCCCTGCCCGAAATCAAGCTCGCGGCGCAGGCGGCCGACGACTTCCACGACCTGCCGCCGGACTCTTTCGACGTGGTCGTCATCAACGAGGTCGCGCAGTACCTGCCGAGTGGCGACTACCTGCGGCGCGTCATCGAGGGCGCGCTGAAGGTGGTGCGGCCGAACGGCTCCATCTTCGTCGGCGGCGTGCGCAGCCTGCCCCTGCTCGAAGCCTTCCACGCCTCCGTACAGTTGGCCGAGGCCCCCGCTTCGCAGACCGTCGTGCAGTTCCGCCAGCAGGTGCTCAAGCGGAGCTTGCAGGAGAAGGAGCTGCTGCTCTCGCCCGACTTCTTCCTCGACCTGCCCGCGCGCCTGCCGCGCATCGGCCACGTCCACTGCGAGCTGAAAGGCGGCCACCACCTGAACGAGTTCACGAAGTTCCGCTACGACGTGGTGCTGCGCGCGGGCGACGTGGACGGGGAGGCGGCCGAGCCGGTCTGGCGGGACTGGCAGGCGGAAGGCATGACGCTCGACGCTCTGGGCCGGATGCTGCGTGAGGAGTCACCGCAGCAGCTTTGCTTCGCCAACGTCCCAAACGCGCGGCTGACGGAAGACCTCGCGCTCCTGCGGCTGCTCGAAGGTTTCGACAAGCGTGCGACGGTCGGCGAGCTGCGCCGCGCCCTGCGCGAAGAGGCGGCGGCCCGCGGTGCAGTCGACCCGGCGGCCCTGTGGGCGCTGCAACGCGAGCTGCCTTACGTCGTCAACGTGAGCGCGCTCGGGCTGGACGAGGGCGGTTGTTTCGCGGTCGCCCTGCGCCGAGCCTCCGGGGCGAGCGGGCCTTTGCAACTCAGCCCCCCGCGCGAGAAGCGGCCCGCCGGGCGGCGCAGGCACGCCGGGCCGTCCGCTAACGACCCGCTGCGCTGGGCGACGGTCGAGCAGCTCGGCCCGCAGTTGCGCGAGTATTTGCAGGAGCGCGTGCCCGAATACATGTTGCCCGCGGCCTTCGTCTTCCTCCCGCAGATGCCGCTCACGCCGAACGGCAAACTCGACCGCCGCGCCCTGCCCGAGCCGGACTTCTCCCCGGCCGAGCGGGGCGACGACCCGGCGGCCGTCATGCCGCTCTCGATGACGGAAGAGATGCTGGCGGAGATCTGGACGGAGGTGCTGGGCCGCCCCGGCGTCGGGC
>Ga0272482_10000361_pt1 | contig 14204 bp, 12 predicted proteins | sample RVTome_8_FD_192427 | JGI IMG/M metagenome (GOLD analysis project Ga0272482, IMG submission 192427) | Soil microbial communities from uranium-contaminated site in the Upper Colorado River Basin, Wyoming, United States - RVT160D0 (version 2) ...
CTCCAGCGGCAGCGGCAACTCGTGGGACATCGGCGGCACCTGGTCGCTCGCCAACACCAACCCGAGCACCATCACCGGACCCCGCAACACGGACGGTTCGATCCCGTCGTCCACCTTCCTGCGCCCGTCCAACGGCGCCGACGTGGGCGCCCGCTTCTGAGCCACACCCCTGGTACGCGAAGGAGCCGGTGGGCCGCTGACGAGGCGGCCCACCGGTCCGCGTGATCACGCACAGCCGCCGGAGGGCTCGGCGGCCCGCAGCGCGCCGAGTGCGAGGCCGAGCTGGAAGCGGTTGTCGACGCCCAGCCGGTCCATCAGGCCGCGCAGGATGTTGGAGACCGAACGGGTGCTGATGTGCAGCTCCCGGGCGGCGCTGGCGTCGGTGTGGCCGTTGGCCAGGAGCGTGATCAGCGCGTACTCGCGGGGGCTCAGCGCGGTCTGCGGCACGGCCCACTCCCACGGATCACGGGCCGCCTCCCAATGGCGTTCGAAGAGGCTGACGAGGGCGGACACGACCGGGGGCTGTGCCACCTCGAGATAGCCACGATCGAAGTCGCCGGGATCGACCGGGAAGAAGGCCACCTTGCGGTCCACGACGATGAGCTTCATCGGGACCACGGCCGCCTCGCGGTAGTCCGGCGCGCTCTCCGTGGGACGGCGGCCGTGCGGCAGCAGCGGGTCGGCGCGGGCGGTCTGCACGCCGAGCACGCGCATGTGCACGCCCCGGCTGAGCACCATCCGGTCCATCGGTACGGCCGCGCGTGCCACGTCGGCGGCGAAGACCGGCTCCGGGTTCATGGCCAGGTGCTCGTGGGTGGCCACCGCGTTGAGCTCGGCCACCCGGGCCCGGGTGAGCGCGCGTGTGCGCAGGTGGCGCAGCCCTTCGCCGTGGACCAGCTCGTCCGTCGCGGGGCCACCACCCGCCCGCGGCCGCTCCGGGCTCGGCATGCTCAGCCGGCCGCGGCGCAGTGCGGCGAAGACCTCCGCCGGTGGTGCCGCCTTCCAGAGCTGGCCGCGCCGGGTGGACGCCGTGCCGGGCTCCACGGCGCCGATCGTGGCCAGCTCGTCGAGCGCGCTGGCCACCCGCCGGCGGGGCAGGCCGAGCTCGCGCCCGAGGTCCGTGGCAGCGACCGGCCCGAAGGTCACGAGCGTCCGGTACACCAGATCGGCGTCGGCGGACCGTCCCCAGTGGACGAGGGACGCTATCGGCCGCCCCACCACGACCGCATCCCGCGAACGATGCATTGGCCCCCCTTACGGGCCCCGGCACACCGCCGGCGTCCCGCGTCAAGCTTCGTAACACGCGGTCACGCGATGGGACAAGAGCATCGGCGGCGGGGATGATGGCGGTTGTCGGTCCTCAGCCCACCTCCGAGGGTTTCCATGCCTGCGTTCGAAGCGACGGTCATCACCACCACGCGGCTCGTCCTCACGCCGCTGCGTCAAGCGGACGCGGACGCGATGGTCGAGGTGCTCGGCGACGAGCGGCTCCACGAGTTCATCGGCGGGCAGCCGGCCACCCGCGATGAGCTGCGCCGCCGCTACGAGCGGCTCGCCGGTGGCTCGGGAGATCCGGACACGGTCTGGCTCAACTGGATCGTGCGTCGGGATGGCACCCAGGAGCCGGTCGGCACGGCGCAGGCCACCGTCACCCGCGCCGGCGACGGCTGGACCGCGGCGATCGCCTGGGTCATCGGCGTGCCCTGGCAGGCTCAGGGCTTCGCCACGGAAGCCGCGCGGGCGCTGGTGGATTGGCTACACGATCGGGACGCGTCGGCTATCACCGCCAACATCCACCCCGACAACCACGCGTCCGCCAAGGTCGCGGCCCGGGCCGGCCTCACACCCACCCCCGACGAGCTCGACGGTGAACGGGTCTGGCGACGGCCGCGGACCGCCGGACCCTGATCCTTGTCGATCTTCACTTCGGGGTAGATTCGGGGCGAACCCGGATATACACCTGCGGGCGCCTCATCGACCATCGACGTACGGCACCGATGTCAGGGGAGGCACGGGGATGCGCGCAACGGGGATCAGTGGGCGGCTTGTGGCAGTGGCGGTGGCCCTCGCCATGGTCGGGGCGAGCGCGGCGTGCGGCGACGACGACACCGACCCGGCCGGGTCGGTCGCGTCGAGCGAGTCGCCGCACAGCAGCCACGGCTCGGGCTCGCCGCCACCGTCGCCGGTGCCGGCGCGGGCGGGTGAGCGGTTCGCCACGCTGACCATGCCCCAGCCATACACACCGGTCGCGCCGAATGGCGGCACCGACGAGTATCGATGCTTCCTCGTCGATCCCGGCCTGACCACTGACACCTACCTGACCGGCAGCCAGTTCCTGCCGCAGAACGCCGACATCGTGCACCACGCCATCTTCTTCCGGATCGCGCCCGAGCACGTGCAGCAGGCCCGCGACCTCGACAAAGACACCCCGGGTGAGGGCTGGCAGTGCTTCGGCGACTCCGGCATCGACGACGACGCGTGGATCGCCCACTGGGCGCCCGGCGCCAATGAGGTGCTCCTCGACCAGGGGCTGGGCTACCAGATGCCGCCCGGCAGCCAGCTGGTCATGCAGGTCCACTACAACCTGCTCGCCGTCAACGAGCGGACCGGCAACACCGACAAGTCGAGCATCCGCCTGCGCCTGGCCGACAGCGGCAGCGGCATGACCCCGCTGAACACCCTCCAGCTGGCCGCACCGATCGAGCTGCCCTGCACCACGCAGGAAGCCGGACCGCTCTGCGACCGGGACGCGGCCGTCGCCGACGTGACCCGCCGCTTCGGCGAGGACGTCGGCTCCAGCGCCGCCCAGCTCCTGGAGGGGTGCAGCGCCGGAAAGGCGGTGCCCGGGCCGACCCAGCACTGCGACTATCCGATGCAAGGCGCGGCCACCGTCCACGCCACCGCCGGTCACATGCACCTGCTGGGGCGGTCCATCAAGATCGAGCTCAACCCCGGCACACCCACCGCGAGCACCCTGCTGGACGTGCCGAAGTACAACTTCGACGACCAGGCGATCCGGCCGCTGGCCACCCCGGCGAAGATCAAGAGGGGCGACGTCATCCGGGTCACCTGCACCCACGACGCCGGCCTGCGCAAGATGCTCCCCCAGCTCAAGCAGCTCCCGCCGCGCTACGTGGTGTGGGGCGACGGCACCAGCGACGAGATGTGCCTCGGGCTCCTCATCGGCACCCGCTAGGTCGACGCTTCCGGTCCGCCCGCGCCGCGGGCGGACCGGCGTGCTCGTGACGGCCGGCGTTCGAAGATCACTTAGCATGTGCGGGTGCGGTTCGAGGTCTGCGTCGACAGCGCCGATGGCGTGCTCGCCGCGCAGGCGGCCGGCGCCGACCGGGTCGAGCTGTGTGCCGCGCTCGCCGAGGGCGGCCTGACCCCCAGCGCCGGCGCGATCGCCACCGCGCTCGAGATCGCCGCCATCGGCGTCCACGTGCTCATCCGCCCGCGCGGCGGCGACTTCATCTACGACCGCCACGAGATCCGGGCGATGCGCCGCGACATCGAGGCCGTCGCGGCGGCGGGCGCGCACGGGATCGTCATCGGCGCGCTCACCGCCGACGGCGACATCGACGTCGCCACCTGCCGGCAGCTCCTGTCCGGCGCGGGTGGGCTGCCGGTGACGTTTCATCGGGCGTTCGACATGGCCCGGCGCCCGCGCGAGGCGTTCGCGGCGGTCATCGATCTCGGCGTCGAACGGCTGCTGACCTCCGGCCAGGAGGCGACCGCGCTGGAGGGCGCCCCGCTGATCGCCGACCTCGTGGCGGCCGCCGGGGATCGCCTCGCCGTCATGCCGGGTGGCGGCGTGACGGCCGGCAACGTGCGGCGCCTGCTCGACCTGACCGGAGCGCGCGAGGTGCACTTCACCGCGCGGACCACAGTGGACAGTCCGGCCCGGCACCGCAACGCGCGCGTCGCGATGGGCAGCGCCGGCGGGCCGGACGAGTACACCCGGCGCCGCACCAGCCAGGCCGCGGTCGAGGCGCTGATCGCGGCCGCCCGGGCCGAGCCGTAATGATCGGGACGTATGTGTTTACCGGCGGTATACCCGTTGGGTATAGTCCCTCGCATGTGGAGCAGGGTCAGCGTCGCCGCTGCCACGGTGGGAGTGCTCGTGGCCTCGGCCGCGTCGCCGTCGGCCGCCACAGGCAAGCCAGTCGATCGGCTCATCCGGCACATGACGCTGGAGGAGAAGGTCGGGCAGCTCTTCGTCGTCGAGGTGTACGGGCAGGACGCCGACACCGTGACCGACGCCGCGGCCACCAACAACCAGAGGTTGTACGGGGTGAGCACGCCGGCGCAGGTCATCGACAAGTACAAGCCGGGCGGGATCATCTACTTCACGGCGGCCCGCGGCCCTGACAACGTGCGGGATCCGCGGCAGATCGCCACGCTCTCCAACGGCCTGCAGGCGGCCGCGCTCCGGCAGCGCAAGCAGATCCCGCTGCTGATCTCCACGGACCAGGAGGGCGGCGCGCTCGTCTTCCGGCTCTCCGCGCCGGCCACCGCCATGCCGGGCAACATGGCCCTCGGCGCCGGCCGGTCGCGGTCCGACGCGCACCGCTCGGCCGAGGTGATCGGCGCCGAGCTCGCGGCCGTCGGCATAAACCAGAACTACGCGCCCGTCGCCGACGTCAACGTCAACCCCGCCAACCCGGTCATCGGCGTGCGGTCGATCGGCGAAAACCCCAAGCTCGTCGCCGATCTCGTCGCCGCGCAGGTCGACGGCTACCACGACGGTGGGGTGGCCGCCGTGGCCAAGCACTTCCCCGGGCACGGCGACACCTCGGTGGACAGCCACTTCGGCCTGCCGGAGGTCACGCACACCCGCGCGCAGCTCAAGGCGATCGACCTGCCGCCGTTCCGGGCCGCCATCCGCGAACGCGTCGACACGATCATGACCGCGCACGTGGTGCTCCGCTCGGTCGATCCCAGCGGCGCGCCCGCGACGATGTCCAAGCCCATCCTCACCGGGCTGCTGCGCGGCGAGCTCGACTACGACGGGCTCATCGTCACCGACGCGCTCGACATGGGCGGTGCGACGGCCACCTACCCGCCGGATGTGGCACCGGTGGCGGCGTTCCAGGCCGGCGCCGACCAGCTCGTGCTGGCACCGCAGATGGACGTGGCCTACCAGGCGGTGCTCGCCGCCGTGCGCAGCGGCGAGATCTCCAAGCGGCGGCTCGACGACTCGGTGCGCCGGATCCTGAGCCTGAAGCTGAAGCGCGGCCTGTTCGCCGGCGCGTTCGTCGACGCCGACCGCGCGGAGACGGTCGTGGGCGCGCCCGACCACCTCGCGGACGCGCAGACCATCACCGACCACACCACGACCCTCGTCAAGAACGACGCCGGCCTGCTGCCGCTGAGCCGCGACCCGCGCGACGTGCTCGTGACGGGCTGGGGTGTGACGACGACCCGGACGCTCGGCACCGCGATCGGCGGCCGCGGGCAGGCGGTCACGGTGGTGGAGACGGGTCTGACGCCCGCCCAGGCCAGGATCGACGCGGCGGTGGCGGCGGCCACGGCGAGCGACCTCGTGGTGGTCTCGACCAACAACGCGGCCAGCGTGGACGTCACGACGGGTCTTCCCACCGCGTCGGCGGCCGCCCAGCAGGCGCTGGTGGCGGCGCTGCGCGCGACGGGCAAGCCGGTCGTGGTCGCGGCGATGCGCAACCCCTACGACATCTCCCGCCTCACCGAGGTGCCGACCTACCTGGCCACCTACGGCTACACGGCCGGATCCCTGGAGTCGCTGACCCGCGTGCTCTTCGGCGAGGTCAATCCCCGCGGCCGGCTGCCCGTCACGATCCCCCGGGCGGATGGGACTGGCGCGCTCTATCCCTTCGGCTACGGCCTCAGCTTGGCATAGCCCGTAGGTGAGCGAGCACGACCGGATCGATCTTGCCGGGCACCAGCCGCTCCTCCAGGTTTTCCACGCCGGCCCACGAGGCGAGCGCCGCCTCCAGGCCACCGCCGCCGGGCGGGTGACCCGCGGCGGTCAGCAGTGCGGCGACCTCGTCGGCACGCGCGCCGTCGAGGTCGAGCAGATCCTCGGGAGCTGACCGGCCGAAGAGCAGGTCGTGGACGTCGAGCAGCCGCGCCAGCTCCCCGACCGGGTCCGGGTGGTCGTCCACGCGCAGGTCGACCAGGATGTCGCTGCCGCCGCCGTAGCCGCCGCCCTTCGCCACCACGAGCAGCGCGGCGCTCTGCCGCCCGCGCCGGTCGCCACCGGCCCGGTCCCCGGCACGCAGCGCGGCGGCGAGCCGGACGGCGAAGGGCCCGTCGACGCCCGCGCCGAGCCAGGCGTCCCGCATCGCGTCGATCACCTGCCGGCCGGCGAGGATGTTGCCCTGCGCCGCCCACCCGGGTCCGGACGCACCACCGGCCCAGTCGTGGCACCCGGCCCCGGTGAACGTAGCCCCGTCACCCTCGGCGCCGACCACCCCGACCTGCCGCTGCGCCCGCCCCGGGTCCGCCGCGACCAGCCCCGCGACCACGTCGGCGGCCGCCACGCCGGTGCGGAGCAGGGCGAGGCCTTGCGGGCGGTAGGCGAGGTTGGCGTACGCCTGGGTGGCCAGTGCCCCGACCTCGGCCTCGGCCGCCGGCACGACGGCACCGACCGCCAGGAACTTGCTGGCCACGGCGACACCGTGCAGCCGGCCGTCGTCGGAACGCGCCACGATCGAGAAGGTCACGCCCGCGAGGCTAGTTCGCTTCGCCTCCCCCGGCGAGAGCGGCGCTCGGCCACCGGAGTGAGCTTCAGCGGTACACCCGGTACGTTATCGAGCCCGGATAACGTACCGGGTGTACCGCTGAGCGTGGATCAGCCCTCGATCAGCGGCGCATGGTGCCGAAGATGGGTTCGGCGCCGGGGGTGGTACGGGACGTCGAAGGTGGACGTTGTCAGTCCGGCCAGGTCCACGACCCGCGGGCTGGCGCGCGGGTTGTCGCGGATGCGGCTCCAGTGCCGCGCGCCCCGGGCCAGCACGGTCTGCAACAGATCCTCGGCCTGCTCGCGGTGGCTGGTCAGCGCCAGCGCCGACCGGAACAGGCTGTGCGCGCTCGCCTCGACGAAGGCGCTGAACTCCCGCTCTTGCTCAGCGTCCATCGGCTGCCTCACCAGTCATGGCAGTAGAGACGCTCGCCGGCGGCGGGCTGCTGCGCGCGCCAGGATTTTCCGGCGCGAATGGTGGTGGCGCCAGGCGAGGAACGCCTGGCGCCACCGAGGGGGGAGGAGAGATCAGGAGCCGTACGCCGCCTCGACCTGCGCGGTTACCGGTGCGCCGTCGACCATGCCGGTGAGGTTGACGGTCACGGTGCCGGCCGGCACGGTCGCGCGGCGGGTGTTGAACGACTGGTACGCGGACTTGCCCGGGGCGACGTCTTCGACGGTCCGCGCGCCGTAGGGGGTGACGGTCTCGATGGTGAGCGGCACGTCGTCGGCGTTGCGCACGCTGACCGACAGGTAGGTGCTGGCGCCGATGACCTGGGTGCGGGCCTGGACCTCGACGTCCCACGTGGCCGGGGGTCGCAGCTCCTGGGCCGCGCCGGCCGCGCGTGAGACGACGAGGTCCTTCTCCGCCGCGGTGAAGACGCCCGCAGCCACGAACGCCTCCGCGGTGCTGGTGACGGTCGAGACGAACGCGCCGTGGTTGGCGAACGGCGCCTGGTCCCACACCAGGTCGAGGAAGGTCGGACCGTCGTGGCCGGGTGAGGGTATGCCGCTCACGGGCACGTCGTAGTGCGGCAGCCCGTCGTCGCGCTTGCGGTTGGGCACGCCGGTGTCGATGCTGCCGAACACGATGGTCGGCTCGACCCGGCGGAAGTACGACGAGACGGGTTGCGTGTCGCTGATGTAGTACGGCCGCACGGCGAACCCGCTCGTCGCGAAGGACGGGTCGCCCGCGGGCGTGTTGCTCTGCGGGGTGATCGCCGCGCGGGAGTAGTCGCCGTCCCGCTTCAGGTGGCGGTAGAGGGTCAGCTCGCGGAAGTTGCTGCTGCCCGGGTTTCCGAGGATCTGCAGGAGCACCGGGCCCCAGAACATCGCCTGCGTGTCGGGGCGGTCCAGCGCGCGCTCGATCCGGATGCTGAACGGCATGCGGATCTCGATCGTGTCGCCCGGCGCCCAGGTGCGGCTCAGCGTGAGGTAGCTGCCCGGCACGGCGTTCACGGCCTGGGCGACGCCGTTGACCGTGACGAAGAAACCCTTCTCCACCCAGCCCGGCACGCGCAGCTTGATGTCGAGCGGGCCGGCGCCGTCGATCGTCAGCTTGGTGCGATCCTCCCGGGGGTACGCCGTCCGCTGGGTCACCGTGAGGCCCTTCTCGGCCCAGGTCAGCGTCGAGGGCACGTAGAGGTTGACCCACAGCGTGCCGCCGTCGGCCGACCTGAGGTAGACCGTCTCCTGGTACTTGGTGTGGTTTTCCAGTCCCGTGCCGCCGCAGCACGTGCCGGTGTTGCCGTAGCTGCGGTTGGCCCCCGGCGTCAGCGGCTGGAAGTAGGTGACCTGCGGGTCGCCCGTGCTCGTGGTGTCGGCCCGCGACCCGGTGATCATGTTGAGCAGGCCGCGCTCGTAGTAGTCCATGTACGCCGGGTCGTGCTCGTGCAGGAAGAGGTTGCGGGCCAGCTTCATGAGGTTGTACGTCGTGCAGGTCTCCGCGCCGCCCTGAGCGATCGCGTTGGCGATGTTGTCCCGGTTCTGAAACAGCTCGACGTTGTTGTTCGACCCCGGGTAGTTTCCGCCCGCCCCGCCGTGGACGAACATCCGGTGCGGCACCACCATGCCGTAGAAGTTCTTCGCGGCGGTGAGGTACTCCTGGTCGCCGGTGTGCTCGAAGACGCGCATGTACCCGATGAACTGCGGCACGTGCGTGTTGGCGTGCAGGCGCTCGGGGCGGCGCCGGCCGGGCCTGTTCTGCGGGGTGACCACGAGGATGTCCCGGTTTTCCACGCAGGCGCCGAAGAGCGACTCCCGGTTGTCGAAGCACTTGGCGGTCTCCAGGTGCTTCGCCTCGCCGGTGAGCGCGTAGATCTCGGGGAACACCTCGTTGGCACCGCCGAACTCGCCGGCGATGTAGAGGTCCCACATGTAGTTGAGGTTGTCGCGGGTGATCGGGCCGGTGTAGTCGGGGTGGTTCTTGTCGCCGACGGTCAGCGCGAGGTGGGCCCAGTCGGCCATCTTGACGACGATGTCGCGGGCCTGCGTGTTGCCGGTGTGGTAGTAGGCGTCGAGCAGGCCACGCATGATCTTGTGCTGGGTGTACCACGGCGCCCACGTGTTGGTGTCCGCGTTGCCGCCGTAGACCGCCCAGCGCGGCGGGCCGAGCCGCAGCACCGCGTCTTCCGGGATCGCGCCGAGGTATCCGGGGTGGGTCGGCACCCAGTCGCTGGCCCCACCGTCCTGGGCCGCGACCACGCCGCCGTCGCGGCCGTTGGGCGAGGCGTCCAGGAGCGTGGTGCCACCCTCCTCGTCGAACCGGTACCAGGCGATGCTCCCGCCGCTGGTGCTGCCGGTCGGCGAGTCCTGCATCGACAGCAGCTCCGCCTGGGTCAGCGCCCGGTCGAAGATGTGAAACTCGTCGATGGTCGCGTCCAGGAACGGGTCGCCGTACTGCGAGCGGCCGATCCACCGGTTGCCGGGGTTGCCGAGGTTGGACGGGTTGAGCGTCATGCTCGGGTTGGTGCCGACCGGCTGGCCGTCGACGTACATCGTGCCGGTGCTCCCCGCCAGCGTGACGGCGATGTGCACCCACTGGTTGGTCGGCAGCGCGGTGGTGCCGTTGATCCGCTGTTCGGCGCCGGATCCCCCGACGGTGATGGCGAAGCGCGGCACGTTGCCGGTCACGCCGGCGCGCGGGGTCAGAAACATGTTGACCGTGGTGTTCTGGCCGAAGTCGAACAGCCTGGTCCAGCTCTGCGTGGACGCGAGGTTGATCCAGGTCGCGATCGTGAAGTCGGTGAGCTGGTTGATCGCCTCCTGGGGCAGCGTCACGTACTGCGCGCTGCTCGGCCCGTTGAGCCGCAGCGCGCTGCCGTGCCGCCCCGGCACCCGGCCGATCTCCGGCTCCGGCGGGTCTTCGCCGCCCGGGCCGCCGGTCTCCATCCGGGCGGTGATCGCGGCCTGGCAGGCGGCGAGCTCGTTGACCATCCAGTCGAGCTTGCCCTTGAAGACGGCCTCGCCCTGGTCGGCGTACGCCTGCGCGAGCGCCGTCATGTAGTGGCCGGCCCAGTGTCCACTCAGCAGCCCGCCGTCCTCCCAGCCGCCGGGCACCGAGACGCCCGACGGGTTGGGCCGGCCGGCCTGGTTGTTGAAGAGCACCACGAAGCGGCGCTCGTCGTAGGAGCGCAGGAAGTTCTTGATACGGTCGCGCTTTTCCTGCAGCAGGCCGTCGCCCAGCCGCACGTTCGCGAGCGCGAACGGCCGGACCGGCGCGGTGCCACCCGGCCCGGGATCTGCCGCGGCTTGACCGCTGCCGGGCGCCGCCCCGGCGGGGGACGCCCCCAGCACGCTGGTGCCGGCGGCCGCGCCCGCGCTGATGGCGGACGCCTGAAGGAGCTGACGTCGGTTGAACTTGACCTCGTCGACTTCGGCCACTGAAGGTCGTCCTTCCACCCGAAAACCTTTTCGGGAATGGTCGCAGCGTGTTTCGTCAATGTCAACTAGGTGTTCAAGAACATGAGGCTGAACAGCAAGAACGTTTGACCTCAGCGGCTAGCTGGTCGCCGAAAACTTTTCGGCATCACCCATATATCCGGCGCACGGTTTCGACAAAGAGCTGCCCGCGCGTCGAGGCCGGTCCGTCCTTTGTCGGAAACAGCTCGGTGCGCAGGCCGTAGGTCAGCTCGAGCTGGACGCCGGCGCCGTCGGCGTCCTTGTTGACGAAGTTGTCGACGGACGTGCCGGCGATGTCGGCCGGGGCGGGGCGCACGACGGTGAAGCCGGCCATCCGCAACGCGGCGGCGAGCGCGACGCCCGTGGCGGTGTCCCGCCCTCCGATGTAGACGATCGCGCCCGGCTTGGACGTGCCGTGCACCGAAAGCGCGTGGGTCCGCTGGCCGATCAGGATCAGGCACTCCTCGACGTCCCAGTGCTCGCTCGTCACATGTAGCCGCGGATAGTTCTGGCCGGCGGGCAGCTTGCCCTTGAAATGGCACTGGCTGTGCTCGCTGCCGGCGATCGCGGCCGCGATCTCGCTGGTGCGAAGCTCGATCGCCCCGCCGTGCGGCGCGATGACGATGAGGGGCGAGTCGGTGATCGTCCACGTCAGATCGAACGCGACACCCTCCTGCTCCACTTCGCGCAGTGCGGTCATCGCACCCCATCGCGCGGGTCGGTCCATGACTGACCTCCTGTCGGTACACATCGATAGTCCTCGTCGCCAGGGTGGCCCGCAATCGCGGCTGGACGGGCTCGCCGGCCGGGGCATGATGATCGGGTGCGCACGATCGACGAGCTGGAGGACGAGATGTCGGTGCTTGACGCGTTTGGGCTGGCGGGGCGGACGGCGGTCGTGACGGGCGGAAATCGGGGGCTCGGCCGGGCGTTCGCGACCGCGCTCACCCAGGCCGGCGCGAACGTCGCCATCGTCGCCCGGGACACCGGCAAGACCGACGAAGCGCTGACCGGACTGCGGGGCGGCGGCGCGACCGTCCGCGGCTTCCAGGCCGACGTCCGCCAGCGCGCCGACGTCGACCGGGTGGTGCGGCAGATCGTCGCCGAGCTGGGTCGCGTGGACATCCTGGTCAACAATGCCGGCACCTGCGTCCACGCGCCCGCTCTCGACGTCACCGAGCCACATTGGGACGAGGTCATCGACACCAACGTCAACGGCGTGTGGCACTGCTGCCAGTCGTTCGGCCGCCACATGGCCGACAGCGGTGGCGGCAACATCATCAACATCGGCTCGATCTCCGGGCTGATCGTCAACCGCCCGCAGTGGCAGCCGGCCTACAACGCCTCCAAGGCGGCGGTGCACCAGCTCACCAAGTCGCTCGCCGCCGAGTGGGCGCCACTGGGCATCCGGGTCAACGCGCTCGCGCCCGGTTACATCAAGACGGAGATGGCCCCGGTGGACCGCCCTGAGTTTCGCCAGCACTGGATCGACGACGTGCCCATGCGGCGGTACGCCACGCCGGAAGAGATCGCACCCAGCCTCATCTACCTCGCCAGCGACGCGTCCGCGTTCATGACCGGCTCGGTGCTCGTCATCGACGGCGGGTACACCGCCTTCTGAGGGGGTGCCCACCAGCCGGGTCGGCGCCGTTGTCGCTGATCACGCCTGGTTAGCTGGTCCGGTGGGTGCCGCTGTCGGGTTGCTGGTGCTGGCCGGTGTGCTCGGCTTCGCGGTGGGCCGCCCGCGCGGCCTGCCGGAGGTGGTCGCGGCGGTGCCGGGCGCCGCCGCGGTGGTCCTGGTCGGGCTGGTGTCCTGGGCGCAGGTACGCGACGAGGTGGTGACGCTCGGCCCGACGGTCGGGTTCCTGGCCGCCGTGCTCGTGCTGGCCCACCTCGCCGACGAGCACGGCGTGTTCGGCTACGGCGGCGCGGTCATGGGGATGGCGAGTCGGGGCTCCCCCCGGCGCCTGCTGCGGCTCGTGTTCGTGCTCGCCTCGGTGGTGACCGCCGTGCTGAGCCTGGACGCCACGGTGGTGCTGCTGACCCCGGTGGTGCTGGCCACCGCCGCGCGGATCGGGGTACGCCCGAGGCCGCACCTGTACGCGTGCGGGCACCTGGCCAACACGGCGTCGCTGCTGCTGCCGGTCTCCAACCTGACCAACCTGCTCGCCTTCAGCGCCAGCGGGCTGTCGTTCACGCGGTTCGCCGGGTTGATGGCGGCGCCGTGGCTGGCGGTGATCGCGGTGGAGTACGTGATCTTCCGGCGGAGGTTCGCCCTCGACCTGACCACCCCGGCGCTCGGCCCGGCGCCCGAACCCGCGCCGCCGGGACGGGCGCCGTGGTACGCGATCGCGGTGCTCGCCGCCACGCTGGCCGGGTTCGCCCTCTCCGAACCGGCGGGGCTGCACCCGGCGTGGTTCGCGGCGGCCGGCGCCCTGGCCCTGGCGCTCCCCCGCCTGCGCCGCGCGCCACTGGCCGAGGCGGGCCGGCTGCTGCGGGCCGCGAACCTGCCGTTCGCCGCGTTCGTCTTCGCGCTCGGCGTGGTGGTCCTCGCGGTACGGGCCGGCCCGGTCGGCGACGCGGTCGACCATCTCGTGCCCGGCCGGGCCGGGCTGCTCGGCATGCTCGGGGCGGCGGCGCTGGCGGCCGTGCTGGCCAACCTGGTCAACAACCTGCCGGCCACGCTCATGCTGGTGCCGCTCGTGGCGCACTCACCCGGCCTGGTCCTGGCGGTGCTGCTCGGGGTGAACATCGGCCCGAACCTCACCTACGTGGGCTCGCTGGCGACGCTGCTGTGGCGGCAGGTCCTGCACACCCGGGACCACCCGCCCGGCACCGGCGAGTTCCTGCGGCTCGGTGCGGTGACCGTGCCGGCCTGCCTGGTGGTGGGTGTCGGCGCGCTGTGGGTGAGCCTGCGGCTGTTCGGGGCCTCGTAAGCTCCGGACAACAAGGGCACGATGCGCGCGATGAGGGGGCTGCCGTGAGGATCGTCGTCTGGGTCGCCGAGGGCACCTGGCCAGCCTGCGTCGACGCCGCCCAGCGGCTGCCCGCCGCCGAGACGGTGCTGCTGCACGTCATCGACCCGGACACCGCCGGCGCGGTGAGCGGGGCGCGGGCCGGGCTGCTCGGCCGCGGCCTGCCCGACGGTGACGCGGCCAGCTTCGAGGCGCTGACCGCCGCGCAGAGCCGGCTGCTGGACGCCGCTCAGGAGCGCCTCGCTCGCCCCGCCGAGCGGCTGGCCCGGCGCGGCCGGCCGGAGCGGGAGGTGGTGGCCGCCTGCGGCGAGGCGGACCTGCTGGTGCTGGCCCGCGACGGTGACCGCGCCCGGCTCGGGCCACGCAGTATCGGGCCGCACACCCGATTCGCGGTCGATCACGCGCCCTGCGGGGTGCTGCTGGTCTGGCCCGACCCGCCACCGGGCCTCGCCACGCTGCCGCCGCCACCGCCGCCACGGCACTAGGGCGTGTTTCATAAGGGCATGGCCGGCCTGCGGCGGGCCCAGACGACGACCGGCGGCACCGGACGAAAGGCCACATACAACACCGGTATGCGACCTTCCGCCCGGCACCCCCGGACCGCCGCC